>Ga0325411_1000488_pt1 | contig 41613 bp, 24 predicted proteins | sample PopdelMetagenome_13_FD_206181 | JGI IMG/M metagenome (GOLD analysis project Ga0325411, IMG submission 206181) | Populus deltoides microbial communities from Bellville, Georgia, United States - Xylem-PdIQD-R4 | ecosystem: Host-associated > Plants > Phyllosphere > Stem > Wood/Secondary xylem...
AACTCTCGACGAATTATGATGAGCTCCGTCAAATAGTCATGGAGATGAGATCAAAGATGGGTGACGATACTTGTGCAACTTCTTTTTGGCCGTATGGTCCCGGGAACAACCAGCCTCCTCCTCCTCCGCCTCCTCCTCCAGCTCCGCTGCTATTCTAGTTTAATTTTGTTTTTTAAACACATTAAATTTGTAATGAATATTATTACTTTTACATTTTTAATGTTTAATGCATTTTTATTTGTTTATTTAGGTTTTTTACAATTAATAAATTATTTTTTATATATATTTTAAATATCTACCGATGGATATACCGACGGATAATATCCGTCGGTATTTAACAGAGAGTTGCCGAACAATTACCATCCATGCCATCTTTACCGACGGCATCACCGACGGATATTATCCGTCGGTGATTAAATACCGACGGCATTACTGACGGATAATATCCGTCGGTATTACACAGAGAGTTGCAACAAAATTACAAGCCATGCTATAATTACCGACGAAAAGTCCGTCGGTAATTACCCTTAAAATTACCGATGGATTTATTCCGTTGGTAATGTTCCCGCGGGAAACTTTTTTTTGGCGCGCGCGTATCCGTCTGTATTACCGTCGGTGTTTTCGTCGGTGAGTGGTTTTTTTTATTGCGACAGAATTAGCGACGGAAATGGGATTTACCGACGACTGTTATACCGACGGACGTGTTCCGTCGGTAAGTCCGTCGGTATGATTTTCACCGACGGATTTCATTGCTGTCACTGACGGAATGAGTCTGTCGGTAAAACTGGATAATGTTGTAGTGTTAGACCAAGCAATCAATCCTACTGTTGTTGCATATGTGGTTTGTGAAACTTAATTTTGTTTGTGGCAACATATTTAACCATGCATTTTATTTTCAATTGCTTAACTTGATTAATTGTTTTGTTGTTTTGATAGCCTACTCTTAAGAACGCCATGATCGAGGCATAAGGGCCCAATGTCGAGGAGCATCTATGGGTGGATTCCAATGTCCTTTGGATGACTACGAAGGACAAGCATAACAAAGGTTGTGTTTGAGGGATGCTTAGAGTATTACTAATCTTTATATTTATTGATGAAATTTTTTGCTAGTATTTGTACTATTATTTTATTAGTAATTAATTTATTAACAAAAATGCTCCATTGGTAACTCTTTTGTTAGTAATTTTTTGTCGGTCTATAAGTCTGTTGGTAATAAAAAAATATTATTACCGATGAATTTACTAACAGAAAAAGCGCACAAAAAAAATAAAATTACCCACTTCATTTCGTCGGTATTTCCCTCAAAAAAATACCGTATGTAATTCCTTCGCTAATTATTTAAAAATGTTTTTTAAAAAATCCATTTTACAAAACCATAAAACAATTAAATTAATATAAATCAACACTCTATAATACTCAAAAAGCTTGGAAAAAATAAGAACAAAATCAACTCAAACAAATTTGCAACAAATAAATAACACGAAAAAATAAATTCAACTAAAAAAATTCATATGAAAAAAATAAAGTTGTGATTGCTAAAATTTTTAAAATCTTATAAATAAATCAACTAAAAATTGATCTCATATGAAAAAAAAATCCTACAACAATATTCATATAATTATTCAGAACAAAAACAATTAAAAATAAATAAAATACAATAACAAATATAATGAAAAAAAACATAAAAAACGAGGAAAAAAGAAAAATCTTACCTTGATGTGGTTGCAAGTGAAATTAAGAAGAAAAAAAAATAAATTTGTAAAGTATATTAATTAAAAAAATTGAGAAGAAAAAAGAAGAAAGAAGAATAATATATACCTGATCATGGAGGAGAAGAGAAGGAATTGAGTAGAGAAGATAAAAGAAAGAAATGGATATTGGTGTTTTTTACATATAGGGAAGAAGAAGAAGAAGAAGAAGAAGAACAAAAGAGCTCCGTCTGTTGTGAAATTAAGGATTCTAAACTTTTTATTGGGGCGTTTTACCGATGGTTTTACAGACGGATAATTAATATTAATATTTTTAATTATTTCATCGGTGATTCCGTCAGTAATATTTAATTTAATTTTTCAATTTAATCAAAATTTTTCACAAACCACAAAATATCACCGATGACTTTTCAATCCGTTAGTGATTCCGTTTGTAATATTTAATTTAATCAAAATTTTCCAGAAAACCGCCAAATAACACCGACAAGTTTTCAATCCAACGATAATTTTGTCTGTAAAGAACAATAATTAACAGTGCAATTCGGAAGTGAATAGTTTCAGAGCTCTTTGGAAAATACCGACGGAATTTTTCGTTGGTGATTCCCTTTATAATTGACATGATGAACAATGTTCACAATTTACTAACGATTTTACCGATAGAATTTACTGACAGAACGTGTCATCGTTTTTTTGCTTTGTTTTAATTATTTTTTTTCCACTATAATTCTTTCAGTATATACCGGGAGAATATTTTCATTGAAAATTTACTGATAGAAATATTTTCTCGATATTTTTGTTTGTATTTATCAATTTTCTGGTAATTAGTGAGACCAAAGAACCTTAAGAAGCAGGCTGCTTCCCTTGGCGGTCCATTCTTCTCGCAGCCTGCGCCGACCATTTCACAGCAGTAGATTCAAGAGGTGGTAGCGCAGTAATGAGCCAGCACCTACAGGCAGAGCATAAGGAGTGGCAGCGTCGACAAGCACAACAAGCAGTTGCTCAATGGGCACTCCGAGAGCAGCTGCAAGCTGTTGAGGAAGAACGTCGCTGCTAGCGGGAGCGAGATGAGGCCCAAATAGGTCAAATATAGGCTGAGATCATGACGCTCCAGAAAGAGCTTAGAGATCATGCTCAATTCATGGACTCCAGATTCAACAGTTTCGAGGACCATCTTGAGGACATCTTGCAGCGTAAAGGCTTTTCCTTACCAAACTCGCAGCCGCCTCAAGATTCAGATGAGGACCGCCAAGACAAGGGTCTTTAATCATTGCTCCTTGAGAATGGTATCGGCATTAGCAACGTTTTTTAGTTTTTTATCAGCGACGGTTTTAGTGACGGTTTACCGCAGCTAGCGATGGTTTCAGCGACGGCATCAGCAACGGTTCACCACAAGGAACAATATTTAGCAACTGTTTCAGCAAAGGTTAAACAGTAATCAGCAACGGTCTCAACCATATTTCATAATAGTAATTAGCAACGGTTTTTCAAAAAAACGCATAATTTTATACAAACTGATGTGTCATTATTTTTTTTCTGGCAAGTTTAATCAATTAATTACATTCGTAATCAATAGATGCACGCCAAATCAGTTGTAAAATAATTATTTTGTTTGTAAATCATTTTCCTTTTTCTCATACTCAATCGCCCACATGACATCCACAGGATCCCTTGACGACAGAGACAAACACTTGAAGTAGCTTTCGTCCTTGTCATTTTTTTCTTACTTGCCCGTGGTCCCTTAATAGTGGAATTCGATACTTAACGATAAAGACAAATTTTCGTCCTCATCGTTAATTAACCTTGCAAATATGCGGTACCATAAAACAAACAAAAAAAATATTGCAAATGCTATTTTTTTTACTCGCCCATGTGATATCCACATAATTCCTTGATGAAGGATTTAGACACTTGATGATAAAGATAAATAAGGGAAGTAACTTTTATTTTTGGTTATTAATTAGTTAAAATACGGGCAAGCTATTTTAAACATCTAGGTTAAACTAAAAAAACAAAAAAAAAACAGAGGAATGTTGTATATACCATTTAACTCATTAATTTGTTCCTACTCGTCCACTTGATTTCCGCATGATTCCAAGTCATCCTGGATTTTGCTTCCAAGAGTACAAAAACAATTTGTTGACAGCTAATTGTGATAAGAATTGAAACCCTGTGGATGCACACTGTTATAAGAACTTGTGATATATCAAATTGTTGAAATATATAGCCACATTTTCATTACCAAATATTCCCATCCCTTCTCATGATCATGCAGCAGCAAATCCCCCTTCTCCTGGCCTTCCTTCTCTTTGTCCTCGCTGTATTGAGATTACGGAAGAAATCAAAAGGCCATGACTCAAGTTGTAAACCACCTCCAGGACCACGGGGATTACCCATCATCGGAAACATCCATCAGCTAGCTGCCTCTGTAACTGTACCCCATCGTCTCTGTGCACACTGGGCGAAGAAATACGGACCAATCATGCAACTTAAGATTGGAGAAGTTAATACTGTTATTATTTCTTCACCAGAAGTAGCAAAAGATGTGTTCAACGATATCAATTTTGCTGAAAGACCTGAGCTCCTAGTTTCACAAATCATGCTTTATAATGGCCAGGGCCTTACGTTTGCACAATATGGAGACCATTGGAGACAAATGCGAAAAATTTGCGTATTGGAGCTATTTAGCGCAAAACGTGTACGCTCATTCAAATCAGTAAGGGAAGAAGAGGTTTCGAACTTAATCAGATCCATCCGTTCGAAAGCAGGTTCACCAATCGACATTAGGAAAATGCTTTTGGATTTGTCAAATGTCATCACTTCAAGATCAAGCATTGGTACGAAATACAAAAACCAAGCTGCACTGTTACACGTTGTTGAACAAGTGACAAGGGCAGTAGCAGGTATAAATGTTGTAGATATATTCCCTTCCTCTAGATTGTTACGCATGATCAGTCAGTTTAGGTCTGGTCTCCAAAGGTTGCAAGAAGAAGCGGATCAGATGCTTCAAGACATTATAAATGAACGTAGAGCCCAGAGGGTAGAGAAGAAGAAAGGTGAAATTGAAGAGGAGGATAATATTTTGGATGTGCTTCTGAATCTCCAAGATGATAGAAGCTTTGAAATTTCAACAGATAGCATCAAATCAATTATCCTGGTTAGTGAACATATGCATGCTTCACTTTTCATATATATATAATATCTACACGCACGTCTAAAGATGCACAAATCCATCTCTATACATATCGTGTTTCAATCTAAAGATTGTCTAACGTAAGGTATACAGGCCAGGAATCAGTTTTTCAATCTATCTCTGTATGTAGCTAGCATCAAATCTATCCCCTTAGTTAATACTAATCAAATTTCACATACAAGAAGGTCAAATAATATGAACCCTTACTCAGTACGTAGTCTTCTTAATTTCAGGAGATCTATACTGGTGGGAGTGAAACATCAACAACGGTTTTGGAATGGATAATGTCAGAATTGATGAAAAACCCTAGTGCAATGGAAAAGGCACAAAAGGAAGTGAGGCAGGTCTTCAACAAGTTTGAGAATGTTGATGAAACAATTGTTGACAATTTAAATTTCATGAAGCTGGTTATCAAAGAATCTTTGAGATTACATCCTCCCGGAACTTTCATTCCCAGAGCATGCAGTAAGACTTGTCAAGTTAATGGATATACCATAGAAGCTAAGACTAAAGTAATGGTTAATGCATGGGCTATTGGAAGGGATCCTAAATACTGGACTGAACCTGAGAAATTCTATCCTGAGAGATTCCTACATAGTTCCGTTGATTATAAAGGTGCCAACTTTGAACTCGTCCCATTTGGTGCTGGAAGGAGAATGTGCCCAGGAATGCTGTTTGGTATGGCCACCGTCGAGTTTACTCTTGCGCAGCTGTTATACCATTTTGATTGGAAACTTGCAGATGGAGCAACGCCGGAAGCTCTTGACATGCAGGAGATTTTCGCTTCCACAATGAGAAGAAAACATGATCTTATAGTAGTCCCCATCCCGCGCCGTCCTTAATTTCTCCGTGGAATCAATTGTCCATGTGTTCTTCCAATAGGAATTATGAATATCTTATTGTCTTTAAATAAAACGCACCATGGAGAATACATGACAATATTATTATGCTAACTATTAAAAAAAACCATGACACCCCTCTAGTGTAAATGTGGTTGTTAAATATATGATAAATTATTTAATTAAATTTTTTTTTTATGTTTTCCTTTTCATAATCAACATTATTATGCTATTTGTTAAAATTACATAATAAATTTTAACACATGAAAAAAAAAATACATAACATGAACGAAAGAAATGAAGTAGTTAATAACATTAAGAAAAATAAATAACTAACATGAAGAAAAAAAAAGATTACATGAAATGGAGGAAAAAAAGGAAGTTAATTGAAAATTAATTAATTAGTCCTGATAAAATGGAGAATACATGAGACAGCTCCCCATAAAGAGAACGCGCGCGCACTGGGCATTGGGGCCTGAGGGCTAGAGGGCCCTTGGGTGCTTAGGCAACTAGGCGCCCGCGCGAGACAGCCCTCTGGCTGCGTTGCGCGATGCAGAGCGGCCCCCCCCCCCCCCCCCGCGCAAGAGAGAGGCTAGACACAGCTATGGCCGACCCGATACCGCTAGCAACCGCGCCCGAGTTGCTGGGGTTCCCGTGTTTTGCCAACAAAACGTGCTTCTTTCCACACAAAACCCATCTAGTAAAATCAAGCCTATTTTTCTAAGGCTGCCCATTTAGGGTCATTCCGACTTGATTCCTATTTTTACAGATTTTTTTTGAATTTTTAGTGGTAGGAAAATTAAAAAAAAAAAATTCTCGACCTCAAAAAATTTTGAAATTGTTTGTGGAGGTAGATTGGATTTTTCCCAACCTTTTTGCAAAATTTAAACTCAAAATACCAAGAAATGAATTTTTTAGAGGGGGTGACAACTGGGATCTAGTAGTGTCTTCCCCTATCAGACTTGCAATAACACTTATTGCTCTTTAGGGGGGAGCCCCCTGCCTGGCCTTAGGGCACGCTGGCATGGTGATTATGGGGCCTGGCATGGGTTTGTTGTGCGTTGTGCCTTTACCCGTACTATGATGAGGGGCCTCATGGACCCAATGTATCACCGGCATTGATGACCCAATTTCGGCCACTTCCTTCGGGACACGCTCCAAGCCCTGGCGCGTATTGGAGCTGCCTTTTTGAGGTGTGGGCGTGGCATTCATATGCCACCCTCGAGCTGAGTTGTTGGCAGCTGCTGGGCACCCATCCATTTGGCGCGAGTTCATGGTGGGCGTGGCCGCTGCTCATGCTCACAAGTAGGACGCCTAGCCGAGGGCAGTTCGGTACGGAGTGCCATGCTCGGGGATCCTGAGGAGAGCTCTATGCTGGTGTGGGCGTGGCATGAGAATGTTATGCGCGTGCCTATGCGTTGGATCCCCGCATGATCTTCGACATCATGGCTAGACGTGCCCGTTGCTGAGGCCCGGTCATCAGCTTTTGAGCTGAGGCAGCGGCGCCCCACTAGTTTGTCCCCATCATATCCCTCTTAGGCTTGTCCCTCAGATGTCCTTCGCATCTGGCAGTGTGGGCACGATCTCGCCCGGTTGTTTCCACTTGCTCTTTGGGGTTGTGGTTCGATCGATAGGGTTGTTATCATGTGTACACAGTGGTGCATGAGCGGTCATCGGGCTATCCACGTTGGCAGGCTCTGTGTTGGTGTATCGAACCGTTGGCCCACTGCCCCTATCACTTTCAATCCAAGGCCTTACATGTCTTGCAGCGAGGCGGGGTTCCTGTGTTGTGTACCCACTGCGGTGGAATTTGAATATGAAGTTGTCCCTCTCCGTCGTGCACCTCTTTGGGGGCGCGAGGTGAACCCAGTAGCGGCACCTGTGTTCCAATCGAGCGGACTCCCGCCAAATTGGCCCATACGTGATTGCTCGTGCTTTCAGATGTGAAATGTGATGCCAGACGGGGGTCTTCGCTCCATGACAGTCCTGTTTGAGCCATCCATGCTTGATGAGAATGACTCTCATGCCCGTCTCGCCCCCTCGTCTCATCAACATTGGGGATCGTGCGGGTCGTTGTGTCGCTGAGGAATGCTACCTGGTTGATCCTACTAGTAGTCATATTGTCTCCAAGATTAAGCCATGCATGTGTAAGTATAAACTAATTCAGACTATGAAACTGCGAATGACTTATTAAATCAATTATAGTTTGTTTGATGGTATTTGCTACTCGGATAACCGTAGTAATTGTAGAGCTAATACGTGCAACAAACCTTAACTCCTGGAAGGGACACATTTATTAGATAAAAGGTCGATGCGGGCTCTGCCCATTGCTCTTATGATTCATGATAACTTGACGGATCACACGGCTATCATGTCGGTGATGATAGGATAAAGGCCTACTATAGTGGTGACGAGTGACAGAGAATTAGGGTTCGATTTCAGAGAGGGAGCCTGAAAAACAACTACCACATCCAAGGAAGGCAGCAGGCACGCAAATTACCCAATCCTGACACGGAGAGGTAGTGACAATAAATAACAATATCGAGCTCTTCAAGTCTGGTAATTGGAACGAGTACAATCTAAATCCCTTAACAAGGATCATTGATGTCTTAAGAGGTGCGATCGAGATCGGACCTTCGTTAGGATAAGGACAAACCCGTAGGTGGAAAAAGTAAGTGGTTTCCATCTTTTTCTCATATGATGTTTATGTTTTGAAATGATTTACATATGATAATATATTATTAAATCCTTGTTGAATGATGAAATGACGATGAAGTGTTTGATGTGCCTGTTACAGCACAAGGTAATTTCAAGCATTATAGGCAATTTAAAAACATAATAAAGCAATCTTAACATTACATTTTGTTCATGGACCAAAAGAGCATAATTCTTTCATTTCTCCTTACTTATGTAAATACCACCCTTAATAATTCGTCAATTACCGAGGCTAATTACAATACTCAAACTCGGTTCTCCATCTCAAATACCGTTAACCAAACTATTGTTATTCTCTGTTTAAAACATTACAATTATACTTCTTTCATATACTTGGTATATACAAAACATAATACCCATAAACGCATCAATTCTTGAAACTAACTCATAACTCTCAAATCTGGCAACTACTTAGGATGCCATTAGCCAAAGCTAATCATTTGTCAATCTCGGTCATCCACTTAGGATGCCATTAGCCGACGCGAATCATTAACAAATCAAATGTTCTAGAGGTGGTTTATGAAATCACTATAACATGATAATATATCATTTGTAATACACAAACAAACATTCCATAACAATTTAGCATTCAGTATAACACAACAATAGTCCCTTCATATTATTCATCCAACCATTTATAGTAGTTAATGTTTAATGCAATACAACAATAAATCCCTCATAATACTCATACAAAAATTCATAACAACTTAGCACTATGTATAGCACAATAATAGATCCTTTGCAATACTCATATAAACATTCGTGACAAATAACCTTCAACATAATACAACGACAGATCCTTTGTAATACTCATACAACCATTCGTGACAATTAACATTCCATATAGCACAACAATAGATCCTTCGTATTAAATTCACTTTAGAAAATAATGTTATGCTAGAAGGGGGTGGAAATCACCTACCTGTTCCTCCTGCGGCGTACTCGTCCGGTCAAAGGTTCGATTCTGGTCGCACCACCTGATACATTAAATGATCATAAATCAGCATATTTGCATTCGACAAACACATAACTCGTCGCCATACTTATTTCAAAATCCACATGTTCATATTCTAGTGTTCCACACATTATACAATTATAGAATGAAATCATTACAAGCATTAAGTCATTTCTGACGTGAAGTTCATTTACGGGTGTCACAAAAAGTTGTCAGCGAAAACTGGGTCACTGGTGACATACAATTCGTTAGCAAAAACTGATTCGCTGGTTACATACAGAATTTGGCAGTGGAACTGATTCACTGGTTACATATAATTCGACAGCGAAACTGATTCACTGGTGACCTATAATTGGTCAACAAAAACTGATTCGCTGTAGCCTATACAATTCGGTAGTGAAAGCTAATTCGTTGCAGATAACAAAATTTGGCAATGCACACTGATTCACCACAGGCAACACAGTTTCGGCAACGAACATGGATTCGCTATAGGCAACACAGTTTCAGAAACGAACATGGATTCGCTGTAGGCAACACAGTCTCGACAGCAAACACTGATTTATTGTGGACAACACAATTTCAACAGCAAACACTGATTCGGTGCAGACAAGACAATTTTGGAAGCAAACGCTGATTTATTGCAGACAACTCAGTTTCGGCAACAAACACTGATTTTCGACAACGAACACTGATTCCCTGCGGACCACACGATTTTGGTAACAAAAAGTGATTCATTGTAGACAACACCATTTGGCAGCGAAAAGTGATTTGGTTTTTCCTTCTCTTCCATCTATACTATATAGCGGGCCTGTCACACTTCCTCTCCTCTCATGGTTTCAGTCATCAACGCAACTCCTTAGCTTTCTTCTTCTTCAAACACTCAAGGTAGGGGACATGCAGCTGATATAGGTGGGTCTTCTCTTTTGAGAGGGTGGCTGTTATTGTAGTCATAACTGCTGGCCAATTATGGGGAAGGGGCATAAACTCCTTCTCCTTCCATGGCTTCGACCACTTTTGTCTTTCCCTTGGTCACCCTTCTTCTCCAGCATTCAAAGGTGGTGCGTGCAGCTGGGTATGCAGCTGTTGCAGGCAGATTTTTAGGGAGTGGAAGAAGGCAAGAGCATGCAACCTGTTTTTGGAAAGAGTGCCCTTTTCTCTCTCCTTGCTGCATTTATACCCTCTTAAATGCAAAAAGGGTGTTTAGATGTTGGACCAAGGTTGTCCTTATCCCCCTTTTGGGTTATCCTTGGGTTGGTTTCTATTTCCATTCTCCCATAGGATAGGTTGATCCAACACTAATTTTTTTTATTAGGTTTGACAGTGTCGCTACTGATTTAGAAATTAGAGGCCACAGATTGCGTCGCTGCCTATTCAGAAATCGACAGCGAGAACTACACCATTACCAATTCATAAATCGGCAGCTAAACTGTGCTGCTACCGATTTAGAAATCGGCAGCCAAAAACTGTGCCGCTGCCAATTCTGAAATCAGCAACCAAAAACTTTGTAGCTGCCAATTCTGAAATCAGCAGAAAAATGTGTCGGTGCCGATTTAGAAATCGACAGCCAAAAGCTTTGCTGCTGCCGATTCTGAAATTGGTAGCCAGTACTGTGGCGTTGCCAATTCAAAAATTGGCAGCAAAAATTGTGCCACTGCTGATCCAGAAAGCGGCAACCAAAAACTTTGTTGCTGCCGATTCTGAAATCGGCATCAAAATTGTGTCGATCCCGATTCAGAAATTAGCAGCCTCAAACTGTGCTGCTGCTGATTTAGAAATCGACAGCAAAAAACTTTGATGCTGCCGATTATGAAATCAGCAGCAAAACTACGCCGCTGCTGATTTAGAAATTGACAGCCAAAAGCTTTGCTGCTGCCGATTTCTAAAATCAGCAGCCAAGAACCGTGCTACTGCCGATCTCTCAGCAAGAACTGTGCTGCTGCCGACTCAAAAATCAGCAGCGACGGTGGAGTCGTTTTAGCTTAGCTCTTTCTCTTTTTTTTGTTAGGTGTTTATGATAATAATCATATTAATAGCCAATATAGGTCTTACATTTTTCTCATTACACCCAATAATATTGTCATTCTTTGTTTGACCATAGTTATCATTACAAATTTCCATTTCGAACATGGCTTGTTTTTTTTTGAAGTTAAGATGTAATATCACATGTTCCTAGAAGGGAGAAGACCCAATTTTCACCCTTAACGCGTCTATATAGTCACTTTAGTGACTTTCCGAATATGTTAGCAGAGGTCACATTCCGACCTCTCCTTAGATTGTTAACTATATCTGAAGTTATAGGACTCTGTTTCAAGCAAGGTTAGTCTCATTGGAAAGATAAAACATAGGGCTACAAGTCCACTAAAGGGAGGAGAACCCATTTCTGCTCCCAAGACACTCAACATTACTAAAAAAAAATTAGACCTACTTCTCTATCGGGTCTGTCATGACTCAATCTCGGTTGGTGACTCATAACTGGAGTTATATAGCTCCAAATTGAGTAAGACCAATTTACTTAGTTAGTCAACATCCAAAACTACAATTCCTATGAAGGAACCTGATCCTATTCCCTCATCCTCCTACTTGAATTCTTTTTGAAAGTTAGGAGACGAATCTGTCCAGATTCGTTAACCTTTTCATTTGCACAAAACATCCACAATTCAACTTTCCCTATTTTATCTCAACCCCTAGCCATATCATATACTATATTATAGTGCCAAAACAAATACGAGCTCTCAGTAGTAGCTGCAGCTAGAGAGAGATGCTCTTTTTCTTCTTGAAGTTTCCTCTTCGTGATGGTGTCCTACAGCTACTGAGTTCCTATTTGGAGCTTCTTTATCTGTTGTTAATTTTTGGCCCTCCTTACATGGAAAAAAATCAAAAGAAATTAGCATCTCTCTCCTCTTTGATTCAACAGTAACGAATCCTAGAGGAGTCTTATTTTTATCTATATTACAACATGGTTGTGCCTCCAACATACCAGGTTCTTTTTGTCTCAAATCCCCCAACTCTCAAGCAGTATCCAAGTCTAGCGTCTGATGGGTATGGGGTTGTGTAAGCCCCCCCTAAAAAGTGTGTTCCGGTGGCAGATTGTTCAGATGAAGAACATGTGGATGGTGCCCATTCCACCCTAGAGGATGCATTTGAAGGAGGTTCATTGCTCTCCAAGTCCCCTGCCCTTGCCATGGCATCCGACACTGCTTGCATCAACGAGATCACTTATTCATCAGAGGGTAGGGTGCTGACTCTCTCTACCAGCGCCGAAGGGGTCACTCACTCCTTTGTTGTTTGTGCATAACATATTCCAATTGCTAGTGCTAAATAATGTCTTCCTAGCTCAGGTACTTACTCAGAACCTGTTGTAGGGAAATGGGGGGTCTGGGTTTCTAGATCTGGAAGTGGTAGGCACTCTTCTACCCCTATAATGCTTTTTTCTACTATTCTATCAGAGGGGCTAAATCCCTCTAAACAACATGAGGTGGTATACCTTATGAATCCCTAGTCAGTAGATTCTTTAATTTCACTTCTTTTTGTTGTTGTAGTCTGCTATATTGTAGTTTGTTATGTTTGTCTTTTGTTGTTGTCTGCAATGTTGGTCTACTTGAGATGGTGATGTAGCTAATGGTTTGATATCTTTGTTTGACTTCTGTTTTGCTACTCTCTCTATGGTGCCATTGCAGGGCTACTAGAGTGGACGGGTTTCTAGCGCTGTCATGCCTCTTATCTCAAATGCTGGTGGTCACTACTACTAGTTTGATGCAACCCTAGCAGAATTGAATGGAACACGCGAGGCCAAGATCTATCTAATCCAAGATTTGCTAAAAATAAGATGAGCTTATCGCAATGGAAGACCTGTTCCATGGCAACAAGACTATAAACCAACCCAATCACAACGCTTACACCTAGAGACGAGCAAAATGAGTATAAATTCACAACAAAGATTGGTCAATTCTTTAAAAAGTTGAAAGTTCAATCAAGAACCAAGATTGACAATCAAAGGTCGAAAAAAATCAGAATATTATTAGAAAAAAAAGTGCTGAGAATTATTCTCAAGAGTATTTATACCCTAAGCCAAAAACCCTTGTTTCCCTAATGGGTGACATATAAACCCAATTTAAATAATAATCAACCCAAGCTAAAACTAGCTCAAACTAATTAAAATAAATAAAATAAACATGTCCGAAACCCAAACAAGTGTTTCCTTACAAAATAAAGAAAGTTTAATAGCCTAACTAATTTATTAAGACAAGTTTGATTATTTCTGCATTCTCTTTGGCAGTAACAAAACCCAACTTTAAACAGATGGTTCTCTCTCGTCTTAAAGAATTAGAAGATGTACCATATACCGTTGGAAAGGTATGGAAGTCTAGTTTCCATCCTAACTAGAATCCCCTAAAATTCAACCTGTAGCTCCAGTTATGATAAAAAAGGCAGCGAAAGGTCAAACTAACCAAATCTAGTCTTCTTTTCCCAATCCTTGTGTAATGGTCTTGGTTCCACCAATAAGCCCCTCTTGAACATGAATCAAATTAATCATGTCTTGTTCCTCATTATTTAATATCCTCTTAAAGTCCACTTTAGCCCACGTATCTTGAAGAAGTCCATTGAAAGCCTCTTTGAACCTCTTAACTCTAATTCTTGTAACTAGACCAACCAGAACCTCCAATGGATCCTTTGGTGCTTGGATCACATCATGGTTGAAGTAGTTGTTGGTGTGTAGAGGTTGCTGATGCCACACCCTTACTTGGTTTTGCTTATGTTAACACAAGTTGAGGACTGTCAAGGGTTGCAACCTAATGTTGTCTACTGGTGTTAGCTTGCTAGAGTTGACTTCCCACTTTGGCTTTTGTGTTGCTGTTGTATGCAGTTTAGTTTACCGAGCTTCTTGGAGCTAGCTGCTAGATCTTTTGGTTGCTGCAAAACGTAGTGGTGGTATGCTGGAGTTGATGAGATTCCAAGCTTTGTTTGCTGCTGGCTTGTCCCTTTTGTAGGCCAGCTGCGGGATTTCCTTATGGCTGTTGGGTTTTCTGGTTGCTACGGGATGTGTTTGGCTGCTGCAGGATGTGTTTGGTTGCTGCTATATGCAACATTGGTAGGTGTTGTGATGTCGCGGTCGCACAAATTAATTACCCTAGCTTCAAACACAACACACAAGATAGTATAGAGCAAGCAAGGGGTCGATCCCACGAGGAAGGTTCAAGTCAGATTTTTATGCTAGATGATATGCAATTTTGGGGGGGGGGTTTGGACGTTATCTAGGTTAAAGCAAAAGAAAATAGAAAACTATCAAATGAAATTTAATAAAATCAGAAAATTATCAAGAGAACAAACCTTGGTCTCAAGCACACATCCACCTAAAGAAATCAGAACTGATCATGGAAACGAAACATCAATTTATATTCTGAATATTTATCTCTTCTTAACATTGGTTAGTTAACGGATCCGCCATATAACTGACCCTAACCATCAAACAACCATAGTGTCCGCACTAGTAATTTAATTCAATGGCAGCCTTAAGAACCAGATAAGTTGATTAATCAAGAAAACATAACTGTCCGCAGTCTATGTTTGATTTGATTGAATGTTCTCCCTAAGATTAATAACATAGATCCGTCACAATTATTAAACTTAGTTGCTTCACAAGTTCATATACCACAACTCTGGTTTTGATATCAAACTTAACAATAGATTGTCTACAATAATAACTTAGAGTCCGCTCTAGCAATTAAAATAAACAATTATAGAAAAAATAAGCATAGGAGAACAAACATATTCATCATATAAACTGAAAAGAAAAGGTAAAATAAATCTCATAGTTCTTGAAATCTGAAAGTTTCCGTGTCCTTGCAACCAAGAAAACAAGTTTAGCCTTGCATGTTTGTTGAATAACTAATCAAAAAGGAGGAATGCATGATGTTGGGTTTCTTAGAGGAAGGGGGTGTTTTTCTCCTCTTGGCTGGCCGCCCCCTTCTCTTCTCTCATTCTTTTTATACCATAGGAAATTCTAGTCTCTATTTTACAAAATAGTCCTCCCTTAAGTAGACTGTTTACATTTAAGTATTTCAAGAACTATTTTTCTAAAAAAGGAGAAATAGCCTTGCATGAAATCTTCAAGCTTTGACTTAAAGGAGCTAAATTGCTGAAATAAAAACTTGGATATTGGTTTAGATGCTTCAAAACGTAATTTGGGCTCGTTTCTTCACGAAACCTGTTTGCTGGCAGAATTCAGTTGTCATCTTTGAAAATTCATATCTCCCTTATATGGAATTGGTTTTGGGTTAAATTTGGAGCGTTGATAGAACTTTGCATAAGGAATCCAAAACAATTGATTTTGCATCAATTGGACTTCTGTAGCTCCAGATATTCAAGTCGGAATGGACGAAGGTCAACACTGACAGATTGCAAGATTTGACTTTGAAGGCTGAGATTTCCATGCTCTTCCTTATTTTATTTTCTTGCCTTATATTTCCAGAAAGGTATGGATGTTATCTTTTTAATGCCACTGGAATTACTTCATTTTGACCTCTAGAGCTCACGCTCTGCACAAAACATCGACTGAAGGTCAAATCTACCAATTACCTCCAATTTACTCCTTTTTGCATCTTTTATCCAAAAGTGCCTTCAAAACATAAAATAAAGAATATCAAGACATTTTATATATAAAACATAGGCAAAACACTAGTTAAATTAGGGTGAAACTATCGAATAATATAGTTGCATCAGTAGGCTAGAGTGGATGCGGTTTAATGGCCTCACCCTCCGGCTATTTGGTTTGTTCTTTGTTGTTGTTGGCGCAACTTCGTCGCCTACTATTATTTGGTTGTGTTTTGCCTATGGTTTTAGTTTGTTGGAGTTGATGGCTTCTGGGGGTTTGCTGCTGGTGAATGCTTTCCTAGCATGCTGGGACTCCTCCCTGACCCCCGCCTGGTTGATATGGTTGGATACTACACTTCCTTGCTGGAGTTCTTGTGTTAGGTTAGTCATTGATTCCATGGTTGCTGATTGATGTGCTGATTTACTGAGCTGCTGTAGTTTGTGCAATGGCTGGTTGTGTTTGTTTTGCTGCTTATAGGCTGCTCCCAGTGACATCTTTGTCATTGGTTTGTTAATTGTGGTCGATTTTGGTGGGTGTTGCTCTTGCTGCTTATGACTGTCATGTATTCCTTGTTGTGCTGGATGCTCTGCTTCTTCATTGGAAATCCTGCAAGCTGTAATGCATGTTGCCGCAGGGGTGCATGCCATGTTCGGGGTGCTTCTCTCGGTTTTACATGTCTTGGGCTGCCATTTTCATTGATGTTATTTAATGTTTTCCTCCTCTAGATTTGAGAGGTCTACTACCGCAAAATTATTATCGGCCTTGCGTGGCTGCCTCATGTAGGGAGCTTGTTCCTTTTTGGTTTTGTTTACATATTGTCTATATATGTTTGCTCTTCTGGATCGTCAGAATAGTCTAGCTTGTATCCAGTTTTGTTTCTATTGGGATCATGTTCCTTTTTTTTTTGTATTTCACATTTCTCTGTACATGTATATGGACTTGCTGATTAATACATACTTACATTCTGATTAAAAAAAGAGTGCCAAAAATACATTTTAAGAGCCAATTTACTCTATTTATTTCAATCTTCCCTTTTAACATCAAAATATAACGTTTTTCAATTCTACTAACTTTCTGAATAATATTTTTCTAAACACAATCCTTGCTGGTTCAACATGTATTTTGCCTCGTTGTGATACAATTAAACACACGTCATGAAGCTAAATATGTCAAATTAAACATCCTTCCCCTTAAATGCATAATTGACCGAAAGCATGACCTTAAGGAACCAAGAGTTTCCTTATTCCTTTCATGCTAATTTCATTCAATTCACACACATATTCTCGTAAAAAAACAACCTATTATAATAGATTTAATAAGGAAAAACCACAATCCCCCCTTTTCTCTTTATATGGCCGGCCACCCTTTACTTAATTACCGATACATTTTCTTTGATAAATCATCATGATTTCATGCCTCCAATCACTTACAACACATGGATTAACTTAATTTTAACAATTAATATATTTCCCTCAAATCAAGTCTAAGAACCCTAATCTAAAATTCAATATTAAAGCATCAATTCATAATTAAATTTGAAACGACTTATAGGACCATATTTAGAACTGCTTACCTGGTAAGAATCAAGATCTCGATCTTCAACCAGTCGAAAATTTTTTACTCCCCCTTTTTCTAATGACAGTCGACCCTCCCTCCTCTTTCCTTGTTCAAATTTGTTAATCTCTTGCCCACAAGTTTTTAATTCTACCTATACACCCTTAATCTTGGATGAGTTCTTGAAATTTTGGTGTTTTTCTCTTGATTAGGCAAGAATAAATTCAAAAACTCCCTCCCTTTCTCTTAATATTGCTGTAGATTTTTGATGAGCAAGGGAGAGGAGTATTTATACCCCATAATTTCTCTTATTTGCACTTAGGCCCCATTTCCTTTAAGTGTACTGCTTTTGCCCCCGCATCATTTTATTTTTATAATTAAGTTATACCTCTTCATTTCTTATAATTTCACCCCTCAACTTTTAGTTTAGTTCATTTTCTTTAATTTAATCCATCCCTCAATATTTATGGGTTAATTTATAATTTCTCGAAATATTTTGTCCGGAAATTTATATTTGAAAATTTCTGAATTCCTGTTTTTTATTTAAATCTATACATGAATTTCTTCGCTTTTATTTTCCATTTATTTAGTTTGCAATTTATGCAAACATTTATTTCCCGAGGTTTACATTCTCCCCTCCTAATGGAAATTTCTTCCTTGAAATTCAAGTTACGTACCTATATCGAAGAATAGATGCAGAAACTTCTCCGTTATCTCAGATTCTCTTTCTCATGATTCTTCTTTTATTCAAGAGCTTCTCCACAATACAAGGGAAATCTCTTATTCCTTAACACTTTCTCCTCTCAATCCAAGATCTTGATGGGCTTGGCTTCCATAGTTAGATCCCTTTTAATCTTCATAGGAACTTGTGGCAATACTCGTGAGGGGTCTTTCTTGGCCTTTCGCAACAAGGATACATGGAACACATTGTGAATCTTATCCAAATGTGCAGGCAACCCCAATCGATAGGAAACTAACCCGATTCTTTCTATAATCTCAAAAGGGCCAATATATCTCGGGGGCTAGTTTCCCCTTTACTCCAAATCGAATGATACATTTCCAAGGCGCCACCTTCAAAAACACCTTATCTCCTACTTGGAATTCCAAAGGGCTTCTTTGGTTATCTGCATAACTTTTCTATCTATCATGGGCTTACTTCATCCTCTTTCTGATCACCCTTACCTTGTCAGTTGTTAGTTGTACCATTTTAGGTCTCAAAAGCTTCCTTTCTCCTACTTCATCTCAACAAATTAGGGTACGGCATTTCCTCCCATACAATGCTTCATATGGAGCCATACCAATAGTAGCTTGATAACTATTATTATAAGTAAACTCCATTAATGGTAGGAGAACCTCCCAATTCCCATCAAACTCCAGCATACGAGACCTTATAAGATCCTTAAGAGTTTGAATGGTCCTTTCGGATTGACCATCTGTCTGATGATGAAATGTCATGCTTATATTCAACGTTATCCCTAATGCCCGTTGTAAACTAGGTCATAATCTCGATGTGAACCTTGGATCTCGATCTAATACAATCAATACTAGCACCCCGTGAAGTCTGATTACTTCATTTACATATAATTTTGCTAACTTATCCACCGAATCAATCATCTTCATAGGAAAAAACAAAGCAAATTTTGTTAGTTGATCCACAACTACCCATATGGCATCATTACCTTTTTTTCCCGAGGTAATCCCATCACAAAGTCTATAGAAATATCCTCCCATTTCCATTTCGAGATCGATAATGATTGTAATTCCCCTACAGGTCTTTGGTGTTCTATCTTTACTTGCTGACAAACCCCGTAGTTGAACACAAACTCTATTATTTCCCTCTTTATATTTGGCCACCAGTAGTATCCCTTTAAATCCCTATACATCTTCGTACTCACAGGATGAGTAGCAAATCAGGATTCATGAGCTTTTCTTAATACTTAAAAAGATGTCTTTATATCCTATTCACCCTCTCTTTGATCTTCCTTACTTTCTCATCTACTTGTTGGGCAACTAAGACCTTGTCTCGAAGCACATATCAGATTTTTAACTGAGCTAACAATGATCCCCCAGGCTCTACATTTAGCCATAAACCCATCGTTTTCAATTCAAGTATACTTTTTTTCCCTTAACCTCCATATCATTAACTACTAGTTTTCCCTTCCTACTCAAGGTATCAGCTACTATATTAGCCTTACCGGAGTAGTAGTCAATCATACAATCATAATCTTTTATTAATTTCACCCATTCCTTTGTCGCATGTTCAACTCCTTTTGCAACATCAAATATTACAAACTCTTATGATCCGTAAAGATTTGAACTTTGACCCATACAAATAATGTCTCCATACTCTTAAAACAAACACCACCGCTGCTAGTTCTAGGTCATGAACCAAGTAATTCACCTTATGTAATTTTGGTTGTCTTAAAGCATAAGCAATCACACACTCATGTGCATCAATACACATGCTAGACCCCTTTTTGAGGTGCCACTATATACCACAAATCCTTTTGTCCTCGATGGAAGGCCAACACAAGAGCAAAAGTGAGCCTTTCCTTCAATTCTCGAAAGCTCTCTTCACACTCTTTCGACTTGTAAACATAAAAAAGGGTAAATTAAAGCTGGAAATGACTCCACCATCGCTGCTGATTCAGAAATCGATAGTGACACAGTTCTTCATTGCTGATTTTTGAATTAGCAGCGTCATAGTTTTTGGGCGTTGATTTCTGAATTGGCAGCGACATTAAAAACCCAATAAAAATTAGTGTTGGATCAGCCTATCCTAGTGGAGAATTGGAATAGAAACCAACCCAAGATAACCTAAAAGAGGGACAAGGATACGGTAGAACAACCCCCAAACACCCTAGCACACTTATAGGGGCTGCAAATACAAGGAGAGTGAAAGGGTGACCCTTTCTCTTCCCAAAGACCAGCTGCATGTGTCCAGTTGCATGCTCTTGCTCCTCTACCTTTTCTCCATAAAAAACTAGACCCAATCCAGCTGCATGCCCCCTCCACGAGCTAAAGGAAAACTAGAGAGTGAAGTTAGCGACTGAATTCATGGAAAGAGAAAGGGTGTAGCAGGCTGGCCAAGATGCAGAAGAAAAGAAGAAGAGAAAACTACATAAAAAAAGAAAGAGATACCTTTGAAACTACACTTGGAACCTGTTAAAAAGCTATGAGGTATGAACCAGAACCCTTCTCCATTGTTCTTGTGACTTTGGGACTGAAAAGGAAGAAGAAAACCCTAAACAAATGGCCTAGGATCCTCACACCAGTTGTTAAGGAAATCTAGTCTAGAAAGAGGGACAAAACAAGGCTGATTAGGCGGACCTAGTTCCAGAATATTTAACAAAAGAAATGAACAAATTTTGAATGCATAAAGTTCGACGGATGACCGGCCATAATGAGGGCTAAACAATATGTAAATATGTGATGAAATACATGAAAATTACATTGTTGAACTCCCAGACCATATTCAAACTAAAATAGAATGCATGAGGATGATTGATACTTTGTTTTTTCACACATGATGGAAGAACTTACATGAAAGGTGTAAAGAAATGATGCAATGCATGAAGTGGATTTTATGAACAAATTGTATGTTGGAACCGAAATGCATGTTGATGTTCTTGCTTGAAATTGTGTGATTCTGTTGGATGATAAGAACATATTGTATGCTGGAACTGAATTGCATGTGATTGTTCATGCTTGAAATTAGGTGATTCTGCTGGATTTTTAATAACAAACTGTGTGCTGGAAACAAAACGCATGTGGATGTTTCATGTCGATTTGTGTTGTCTGCAGCGAATCAGGTTTTCACTGCTGATGTAACATCCTCCATTCCGGGATAAAAACAACAATCTCATGTCAACCGAAAAATAGAGTATATATATTCATGGTTTTTGTATTAAAATCTACTGAAATTTTGATGGAGTCCCCCCTATATCGGAAGGTCCCAAATTATCGACATGTAACCTGTTTACACTTCTAATAACTCACATCTCATAACTTAATCCCGACTCAATCATCCTAGGTTTCAATTCCACAAATATTCTCACACCTATCAACCACAATATTTATGGTATACATTATATAACAAAATATCATTATGGATGGATAAAAAAAATATAAATACATAGACATGAAATATGGTTATATGAACTACGGAGTTAAGTTCATTCAATCAAGTTTAAACATTAATTATACAAATTAAGTTATACAAACATTTTCATGTTTACAAAATATAAGGGTATACTCCTTAGAACTTAAATTACAAGATGGGAACATAAGCTGGGATCTACTCCTGTCATGCATGCGATGATCCTGAAACAAAATACATATTATTGAAAGGTGAATATCACATAAATATAACTACACGAATATCTAACAATTTCAACAGGGTAACATGCATTCATATTTTGTTCACTTCTCCCTTCTAGTTTTCAATAGAAACTCTTCCTTTCTCAACTATTAATAATCATTCCCTCTTCCACTATTAACCTCCATTCCAGACTTTATAAGATCAAACATGATTATTTTTGTTTAACACATTACCGATACCAATTTCATTGGTATCATCATTATCACCCCATAGGACTCGATGCAAGGTGATCCCCTTACCCAGGATCCTAACATACACTAAATGTATGCTAGCCAAAACATGGCGATCCCCTTACCCGAGATCCTAACATACACTAAATTTATGCTAGTTTACGCCTCAAATCACACTTCTCATATTTCCTTTGTCAGTGATAATTTCATCACTTGGCAATTCACACAACAACCTTTTCCCTTTAATAAACATACATTCAGTAATTCACATTTCACATCGGTAACATATATTAAATCATGGAATTTAACTAGAAGGTATAGGTGCGATTCACCTACCTGCAATAAAAGCTCTACTCGTGCTCCCCTGCTGCTGTTATTGCACCACGCCCGTGGTCCCTCCTGCAAATCATAGGTTCATCTCATAAATTTTCCTCACTCAAGGATATATTTTATAATAACCACATCAACAACCAATAAGTCTTTCTTTTAGTCATTTCTTAATATTTTATGTTTTTCTCATTTCACCCATTAATATTGTCGTTCTTTGTCCAATCACAGTTATCATTCCTTTCTTTATATTTGAAATGTTTCTGTTTAAATCCCGAACTGTTACTGTCTAGACATTGAACTGTTACTATCTAACCTCTCCTTAGATTTTTAACTATATCTAGAGTTATAGAACTTTGTTTCAAGCAAGATTGGTCTCGTTGGAAAGCTAAGACATGAGGCTACAAGTTCTCTAAAGGAAGGAGAATCCAGTTCTGCCTCTAAGATAGTCAAAATTGCTCATCAACAAACCTTTGGACTATTACTCTCCAACTGTTACTGTCTGACCCCTCAGATTTTTAACTATATCTGGAGTTATAGAACTCCGATTCAAACGAGATTAGTCTCGTTGAAAAGCTAAGACATGAGGCTACAAGTTCTCTGAAGAAGGAGAACCCAGTTCTGCCTCTAAGATAGTCAAAATTGCTTATCAACAAACATTTGGACTATTACTGTCCAACTGTTACCAATTGTTACTGTCTCGTTTTTGAACTGTTATTGTCTGACCTGTCTTCAGTTTTTTAACTATATCTGGAGTTACAGAACTCCGATTCAAGCAAGATTAGTCTTGTTGGAAAGCTAAGACATGAGGCTACAAGTTCTCTAAGGAAGGAGAACCCAGTTTTACCTTTAAAACAGTCAAAATTTCTCATCAACAAACATTTGGATTGTTACTGTCCAACTGTTACTGTCTCGTTTTTGAATTGTTATTGTCTGACCTCTCCTCAGATTTTTTTAACTATATCTAGAGTTATAGAACTCCGATTCATGCAAGATTAGTCTCGTTGGAAAGCTAAGTCATGAGGCTACAAGTTCTCTAAAGGAAGGAGAACCTAGTTTTACCTCTAAAATAGTCAAAATTTCTCATCAACAAACATTTGGACTGTTACTGTCCAATTGTTACTGTCTCGTTTTTGAACTGTTATTGTCTGACCTCTCCTCAGATTTTTTTAACTATATTTGGAGTTATAGAACTCTGATTCATGCGAGATTAGTCTCGTTAGAAAGCTAAGACATGAGGCTACAAGTTCTCTGAAGGAAGGAGAACCCATTTCTGCCTCTAAGACAATCAAAATTGCTCATCAATAAATGTTTGGACTGTTACTATCTGACCTCTCAGATTTTTAACTATATCTAGAGTTATAGAACTATGATTCAAGTTAGATTAGTCTCGTTAGAAAGAAGAAACATGAGGCTACAAGTTCTCTAGAGGAAGGAGAACCTAGTTCTGCCTCTAAGATAGTCAAAATTTCTCATCAACGAACCAGACCTACTACCCTATAGGGTCTGTCATGACCCAGTCTCGGTTGGTGACCTATAGCTGGAGTTCTATAACTCCAAATTGAGCAAGACCACTTTCATTAGTTAGTTAACGTCCAAAACTACAATTTCTTTTAGAAATCTGATCCTAATTCCATCATCCTCCTACCCGAAATCCCTCTGAAAGTCAAGAGACGAACTGTCCATATTCGTCAATCTTTCCATTTATTCTTATTTGCATTTAGGTCCCATTTTCTTTAGGTGTATTCATTTTGTTCCCATTTCTTTTTAGTTTAGTTTATTTTCTTTAATTTATTCCAGCCTTGATTTTCTCGGGATTTACAACTGAATTGTGTTGTTTGCAACGAATCAGGGGTTCAAGATTTGGGAGTTATGAGTTAGTTTCAAGAATTGATGCGTTCATAGGTACTATGTTTTGTATATACCAAGTATATGAAATAACTATGATTGTTATGTTTTAAATAGAGAATAATGTTAGTTCGGTTGACGGTATTCGAGATGGAGGACTGGGTTTTAGTATTGTATTTAGCCTTGGTAATTGATGAATTATTAAGGGTGGCATTTACATAAGTAAGGAGAAATGAAAGAATTATGCTCTTTTGGTCCATGAATGAAATGTAATGTTAATATTGCTTTATTATGTTTTTAAATTGCCTATAATGCTTGAAATTACCTTGTGTTGTAACAGGGACATCAAACACTTTATCGTCATTTCATCATTCAACAAGGATTTAATAATATATTAGCATATGTAAATCATTTCAAAACATAAACGTCATATGAGAAAAAGGTGGAAACCACATACCTGTTCCACCTACGGGTTTGTCCTTGTCCTAATGAAGGTCCGATCTTGATCGCACCTCCTAAGACATCAATGGCTACAAATCAGTACATTCATATTTAATAATCACCTAACTTGTCACCATGTATACTTTAAATATATCCAAGATCATAGTTCAGTGTTCCATATATCATGATCACACAGTGCATTCAGCAGCAAAAACTGACTCACTGCAATTTTGCAGCAAACACTGATTCGCTGTGGACAAAACAATTCGGCAGCAAAAACTGATTCAGTGCTGACACCCCAATTCGGTAGTGAAACTGTCTCGATGTAATTTGGTAGCGAAAACTAATTCGCTGCGAACAACATAGTTTTGGCAGCGAACACTAATTCGCTGTAGACAACACAATTTTCAGCAGCGAATGCTAATTCTGTAAACACCCAACAAAAAAAAAAGAGAAAGAGCTAAGCTAAAACGACTCCACTGTCGCTGCTGATTTCTGAATCGGTAGTAGCACAGTTCTTTACTGCCAATTTTTGAATCGGCAACGACACATTACTTGGCTGCTGATTTCAGAATTGGCAGCAGCAAAGCTTTTGGCTGCGGATTTCTGAATTGGCAGCGGCATAGTTTGAGGTTGTCAATTTCTGAATCAGTAGTGAAGCAGTTTTGGCTGCAGATTTTTGAATCGGTAGCAAAACAGTTTGAGGTTGCCGATTTATGAATCGGTAGTGGTGCAGTTCTCGGTGCTGATTTACAAATCGACAGCATCAAAGTTCTTTGTTGCCGATTTATGGATCGACAGCGGCACAATACTTGGCTGCCGATTTCAAAATCGACAGCATCAAAGCTTTTGGCTGCCGATTTCTGAATCGGCAGCAATAAAGTTTTTGGCTGCTGATTTCAGAATCAATAGCGACACAGTTTATGGTTGTTGATTTATGAATTGAAAGTGGCGCAGTTCTCCTTGTCGATTTCTAAATCGGCAATGACGCAGTCTATGGCTACTGATTTCTAAATCGACAACGACACTGTCAAACCTAACAAAAAATTAGTGTTGGACCAGCCTATCCTAGGGGAGAATGGGAATAGAAACCAGCCCAAGGATAACCCAAAGGGAGGATAAGGACAGCCTTGGTCCAACGTCCAAGCACCCGTTTGTATTTAAGAGGGGTATAAATGTAGCAAGGAGAGAGAAAGGGACACTCTTTCCATAACAAGCTGCGTGCTCTTGCCTTCTTCCTCACCCCATAAAGTTTCCTGCAATAGCTGCATACCAAGATGCATGCACCACTTTTGAATGCTGGAGAAGAAGGGTGAGCAAGGAAAAGACAGAAGTGGCCGAAGCCATGGAAGGAGAAGGAGTTCATGCCCCTTTCCAATAACCAGCCAATAGTTGTGACTACAACAACAACCATCCTCTCCAAGGAGAAAACCCACCTACATGAGCTGCATGTCCCCTGCCTTAAGTGTTTGAAGAAGAAGAAAGCTAAGGAGTTATGTTGATGACTAAAACCATGAGAGGAGAAGGAGTATGACAGACCCGCTATACAGTAGAGATGGAAGAGAAGGAAAAACTGAGATTGAGGAAAGAATCATGTCACCAAAACTTGCTCTAAAGTTTTCAGGAACGTGAGGTAAGAGAAGTATTCTTCCTTGGCTGGTTGCTGCCTCACGATTTCAGAACAAGGAGGGGATGAAAACCCCAATGTAGAAGCTTATGTTCATGCACTCATAGTTTTAGAAATAATTAAATGGAAGATCTAAGTGGAATGATGAATATAAGAACTTATGTGCAGACTCTTACCAAAGAAATCTAAGTGAGTATGAGTGATTTTGATGGTGTAAACCTAAGAAGAGGATCAGCTAAGTTGGTGAACTAAGGCAGAATTTGTATTGATGTTAATGTCTAGACTTCCAATGAATGATTGATGAACATGAATGAAATGTGGAATGAGATGAAGACATGCAAAAATTATGATCTTGTTGAATTCTTAAGGACATACTTAAACTAAAATAGAATGCATGATGGCATGATTACCTTGATTCTTGCATGTATGATAGAAGAACTTGTGTTAGAAAGGGTTATGTACAAAATTGTGTAGTCATTGGGACTTTAGACCCTGCTGAAACCAAAACTCGAAGTATGTTGGTGTCAATGACATAAATTTTTCTTGTGTTTGATGAAATTGTATAATAATATTGTAAACCCCTAGGCAAAAAAAGAAGAATAGCATGATTACCTTGATTCTTGCATGTATGATAGAAGAACTTGTGTTAGAAAGGGTTATGTACAAAATTGCGTAGTCATTGGGACTTTAGACCCTGCTGAAACCAAAACTCGAAGTATGTTGGTGTCAATGACATAAATTTCTACTTGTGTTTGATGAAATTGTATAATAATATTGTAAACCCCTAGGCAAAAAAAAAGAATGGTATGAAAAGTGTTGGTGTAAACACCGGCGAGAAATCAGTAATGTTGTCGTGGCATTGGAATAAGCCATAAATGACTAAAAATGAAAATAAATATAGTAAAGTGGCTCTGATGAGACAGTAAAATGATTGGGTGCTTTACGCAAGGATGAAATAAGGAGATTTTGATTTTTTGGCAAAAAATCATAAATCGACTAGTCTTACGTTAAAAATTCATAACTCTCGATCGGGTTGTCAAAAATATATGAAAATTTGTGTGGAGACTTATAATATATTTTCTTAGCTTTGGTTAAAATTTCTGAATTTTCAGAGAAATTGGGATTTTTTTTAGAAAATTGCAATTTGACCAGTTTTACGCTATCACGCATAACTTTTAATATGATTGACAAATGAGTTGAAACTTTGTGCGGAGCATTATAATATATTATTTTACCGTGGGGTAAAGTTTCAGAATTTTTTAAATATTATATCTGGTGATTTTTAAAATTTGCACGAAAAAATACCGGTAACCGGGTAAAATACACACACACTAGAGACACATGGTAATATAATTAAAAGAAAGATGGTATTAATTAGTTGAAATGTCAGCTTTCAAAGGGCTATTTCCAGCCGACTAAAAGAAGAAAAGAAAATGACTCATGGGGACTAGATAAATTTAAATAAGAAAGGCAAAAGGGCTTAAATGCAAATAATGAAAATTTTACTATATAAACCCCAATTTGCTTGGGGTGTCCAGCAGGTTATAGGAAGAAAGGGGAGTTTGGGATTTTCTTACATCTTCTCCACAATTCTCTCATCAATTCTTGAAAATAATGCATGACTATGGAGAGTTAAGATAATTAAGAAGGTTTATGGTGAGCTACACTAAATATTTGAGTGATCTAAGGGTTTTAAAGCTTGTGGAGGAAGAATGAAGTGTAGAGAAAGGAAGAAGATGGAGGGAGATAAAGGATGGTTTCACCTTGAGGTTTCTTCTAATTAAATTCCTTGTTATCTTAGAAGTAAGTATGATTTTATTGTGTTGATTGTAGAAATTTCATACTATATGCTTGGGTGATGATGTGCTTGATTATGGAACTTTGTGATTAGCATATTGGTTGTAGTAATTTGTGATGTTGTTATGAAATTTTGTTTGTTGGCATGAGAATTGAATGGGTTAGTGTTTAATTGAATAAAAAGTTGAAGAAATTTCATGCTACCTTTACTTGAAATTTTGGCATTGGTAGAAAAATATAGGGAATGTATGTGATTGATGAAATGCAAAATTACCATGCTCAAATGAATAAAATTAACCTTAGATGAGGTTTTGAAAACTAGAATCGAAGAACAATTGATCCCTCATTGGATGTAAAAAAAATAAAAATTTAGCAAGGCTAAATGGAAGAAGAGGAAAATTGTATTTGACTAAGTTAGGATTTTAGTTTGGATGAAAATATATTTAATAGGGTTAAGTAATGCATAAACAAGTAGGATGTAAATGGGAAAAAAAAATGACATCTTTAGTAAACTAAGAAATTTGGCAAAGTGAGGAAAGAAATAAAAGGATGGAATGCGGATGTGGGTAATGATAAAATTAGTGTTGAAATACATTAAGAAACATGGTGAGAGGGATTGAATTGCAAATTAAATAGGATGGAAGTAAAATCTTAATTTTCCATCTTATAAAGGTTTGGCCAAGTTCATGAAAATAAATGAGTTTGGTTGTTAAATTTGGTTGTTAAATTGTGACAAAATCCTTGTTTAATCTTATTGTTGTAATATATAAGGATTAGGAAAAAATAATGGAATTGAAGTCATGGAATGGATAATAAAACTAATTTATTAGTTAGATAAACCATGGTGATAAATGTATTATAAATAAAATAATTTATTATGGATATATGGATTGGAAGTAGTTTATTAGTGATTTATGAATGTGAAGTTTAAATTTAATTTCGCGATGGTGAAATAAATTTAAATAATTTCATAAAGAAATAATTGTATAAGTGATTTATTAATTCTTGCTGGTACATGAGAGTTGCCTATGGGAGGATAACATCAGGGTTGTGCATTCAATGACCAAACTACAGGTAGGTGCCCGACACCTAATCTATTTAGGAAATTTTATGAATGTTAAGATATTGTAATTTTTTTTATAATGCCATTGTAAATATGAACATTAATGTGATATTATTATTAAGAAAATTGAAAAGTTCTGATTAATTGCATAGGTGATAATGGGTAGTCTATTATGAGATGTGATTTATTGTAACGGCAGAAAAACCATGTATACATTACTTTTGATTGCAACGATAGAATTGCTATGCAAGAATTATTATCGACAACATTGGTGGGATTTGATGTATGGTCTGTTACCGGTTAAAACGGTGGAAATCATGTGTAATTTGTGTTAGACTGCCATGTAAATCGTGTGGAAATCGACAACAAATCCCACCATTGTATGTATGTATCTGTGTGTATGTATGTATGTATGTATCTGTGTGTGTGTGTGAGATGGGAACTTCAAATTAACTGACATGTGAGATAGCCGGCAAATAAACAAATATTGTGTGGAAACTAGTTTCATGGTTAATTGGACTAGTGCCCTGGTTAACGGGACTAGTACCCTGGTTAATGGGCAAATGAAGAAACCAATGCCCTGATTAATGGGTAATTGGAGGAACTAGTGCCCTGGTTAATGGGACTGGTGCCCTGGTTAATGGGCAAATGGGCCCTGGTTAATGGGCAAATGGAGAAATTAGTGCCCTAGTTAATGGTTAATTAGAGGAACTAATGCCCTGGTTAATGGGCAAATGGAGAAATCGGTGCCCTATTTAATGGATAATTGGAGAAACTAGTGTCCTGGTTAATGGGACTAAGTGCTCTGGTTAATGGGCTATTGGAGAAACTAATTTCTTGGTTAATGGGATCAGTACTTTGATTAATGGGCAATTGAAGAAGCCAATAATTTGGTAATTGAACAAATATCCGGTTGGGACTAGAAAGGACATTAGTATGTCCTTAGTTTGTGCTAACTGTATTGATATGTAAAGTTAAGGATAAAATAAGAAATTAATTGTTTAGTAATTGATAGGGTAAATATATAGAAAATATAATAGTAAATAATCATTGTGAATAAAGCTGATTATATTTGGTATTAAATAAAATATCAGGTACCTCGTAGTGTTGTGCTGAGTAGTAAATTATGTTTGTAGTATTGGATTAAGATATTGATGAAGATGTCGATAAATTGGTATAGTTCAAGTGTGAGGAAAACTCCACCAGATTTTTAGTAGAGTGTATATTAAATTATTTTAAAAAGAGAGTTATGCATAATGGTTTCCGAATGGTTGAGGTTGTCATATTAAGGGATTAATAAGTTATTCGGCTGACCAATTGACCGCAAACATGTAATGAAGCAAGGTGTATATGAGTTTGACTGTGCTGACAGGTTAAGGTTTGGGTATTAAATTATCCCTACGAACAAAGTTTAATGGAAAAGAAAAATAATATGAGCACGTCTTTTAAGTATAAAAGTGATGGAAGTTTATGTGATAAATTATAAATAATAAAAATGGACATGAAATAAGTGGAATGAATAATGAATTGAGGAAATTTCTTAATATAACAAGGGTGCTGTATGGACTGATGTACAATTTATCACATATATAATAAATGCTAGGGAAACAAAAGAGCGACTTGAATTACATATGTTGTGAATTAAATTACGATAGGAAGTAGACATAATTACGCAATGATTTACGATATGGATTAAAGATGGTTGTGAGAGGAAAAGATCATATGATTTATGTGTTGAGGAAATAAATTGTGGTGTAAATTCCATGTGATATGAAATAATAACATAAACTGAATATATTCATGAAATGGAAAGAGTTATGAAATAAATCCAAAGTGAAAAGAAACACTGTATGAAAGTGTTTGAATGATTCCGATTAATTTTAAAGTTATGAGGAATAGATCGTATATTGATGTGTTAAACTAGATTAAGAAAAAAGAAAAAGAAAAGGAAAGTTATCATGATATAAGAATGATAATGTGATGAATAAAATGTTAGAAATAAAACTTATTAGAGAACGATGAAGATGTATAATGTTGGAAATTAATGTAAGATCAATGTTCTTAAAGAAATATTTATGAAATTGGTTTTGATCATATAGTTATTAAACGTTAGTAACTAGGATGATGCAAATACTTATTATGAACGATGAAGATGTATAATGTTGGAAATTAATGTAAGATCAATGTTCTTAAAGAAATATTTATGAAATTGGTTTTGATCATATAGTTATTAAACGTTAGTCACTAGGATGATGCAAATATTTATTATGAATTAATTTTTAATTTTTTTGTATGTCACAGGTAAATTCTTTTGAGGACATCAGTTTCTTAGTGTCACCGAGTTATCTAGTTTTAGGCAAAAAGATTATATGTATTTTAAGAAAAAGATAAACTTATAAATAATTTATGTGAATATGATTTAAACAACAGTTGTGATAAACTGTGTTCTTTAATAAAAAAAATTGTTGAAAGGTTGTTGAGAAATTTCTTATATATATATATATATATATAACAATTTAATCATATTTTTTTACATACTCGATCAATGAAAATAAGTATAAACGCATGTGAATGTGCTAGGCGTTACAAATATGTTAAGACGATGTTATGTGCAGAGTTATGTTGTCTACACTGAAGTAGTTTGCTGCCAAATTGTGTGGTCTGCGTGAATTAGTTTCACTGTCGATTTGTGTTATCTTCAGCGAAAGAATTTTTGCTGCCGAATTGTGTTGCCTACAACGAATTAGTTTCGCTTCCAAGGGTGTTGTCTGCAGTGAATTAGTTTCGCTGCTGATTTGTAGTGTTTGCAGCGAATTAGTTTCCCTGCCGATTTTTGTTGCATGCAGCGAACCAGTTTTGCTGTCGAATTATGTTGTATGCGGCGAATTAATTTCGTTGCCGAATTGTGTGGTCTGCAGCGAATTAGTTTCATTGCCAATTTGTGTTATCTGCAGCGAAGGAATTTATGCTGCCGAATGGTGTTGCCTGCAGCGAATCAGTTTTCGTTGCCGAATCATGTGGTTTGCAGCAAATCGGTGTTCCCTGCCAAAATTGCGTTGTCTGCAACGACGTAGCATTCGCTACCAAAATCGTGTTGTCTGCAGCGAATCAGCGTTCGCTGCTGAAAGTTTGTTGTCTACATTGAATTTGTGATTCACTACCGAAACTGAGTTGTCTGCAGCGAATCAGTGTTTGCTGCTGAAATTGAATTGTCTACAACGAATTAGCATTCACTACTGAAAGTGTGTTGGTTGTAACGAATCAGCGTTCGCCGCTGAAAATGTGTTGTCTACAGTGAATTTGTGATTCACTGCCGAAACTGAGTTGTCTGCAATGAATTAGTGTTCGCTGCCGAAGGTATGTGTTGTACAATGAATTTATGATTCGCTACCGAAATTGAATCGTCTACAGTGAATTAGCATTCACTACCAAAAGTGTGTTGCCTACAGTAAATCAGCATTCACTGTCAAAGTTGTGTTGTCTGCAGCGAATCAGCATTTGCTATCAAAGTTGTGTTGTCTGCAGCGGAAGTGTGATTCGTTGCTGAAATCGAGTTGCTTGCAGCGAATTAGCATTCGCTATCAAAAGCTTGTTGGCTACAGCGAAGTAGCATTTGCTGCTGAAATTGAGGTGCCTGTAGCGAAACAGTTTTCAGTGTCGAATTGTGGGGCACCTGCAGCGTAACAGTTTTCACAGCCCGCAGTGAATTAGTTTTGCTACCTATTTTCTACAATAGACCCCCCGGGCAGAATTGACTTAAATGCTTATACAATTTCATTGTATGATGGTGTAAAATGTGGAACACTTGAATGTGAACATATGGACTCTTGAAATAAGTATGGTGATGGATGTGATTTAAGGATGCAAATGTACTAATTTGTGGCCATTGATGTCTTAGGTGGTGTGGCCGGGATCAGACCATCGTCAAGACAAGGACAACCCACAAGTGAAGTGGTAGGTGTTTCCACCTTTTTCTCATATTATGTTTATGTTTTGAAATAATTTACTTATGATGATATTTTATTAAATCCTTGTTGAATGATGAAACGACGATGAAGTGTTTGATTGAATTCTTGATGATTGTTGAAACGACTATGAAATGTTGATCGAGTTCTTGTTGAGTGTTGAAACAATGACGAAAATGTTAATGTTCTGAAATGACCTGTTAGAGGTGGATATTTTATTGTGTTGTGATGAATATTAAACCGACTATGAGATGTTAATTGAACTATTATAAATTTAGGCTACTGATGAATGCTAGTTTAAGTATTATGAAGGGTCTAGTGTTGTATTTTATTGAATGTAATTGTGACAAATGATTGTATGAGTAGTATGAGTATTACAAAGATCTACTGTTGTATTTTATTGAATGTAATTGTGATGAATAGTTGTATTAGTATTATGAAGGATCAACTGTCATGTCTTATTGAATGTAATTGTGATGAATGGTTGTATGAGTATTACAAAGGATCTACTATCAAGTCTTATTAAATGCAATTGTGATGAATGGTTGTATGAATATTAAAAAGAATCTATTATTGTATCTTATTGAATGTAATTGTGACGAATGATTATATGAGTATTACGAGGGATCTATCGTTGTATTGTATTGAACATTAATTGTCACGAATGGTTGTATGAGTATTACAAAAGATCTACCATTGTATTATACTGAATGTTAATTATCACGAATGGTTGTATGAGTATTACGAGGGATCTATTATTGTATTGTATTGAACATTAATAGTCATGAATGGCTGGATGAGTACTACAAAAGGTGTACTATTGTGTTACTGAATGTTAAACTGTTATGGAATGTTTTGTTTGTGTATTACAAAGGATCTATTATCGTGTTTACTGTATGTTAAACTATTACAGAACACATGTACGAGTATCACGAAGGGTTTGCTATTATGTTGCAGTGAATGTCAAGTTGTTATGAATCGTTTGAATGAGCAATTCAAAGGATTTTACCATGTTATAGTGATTCATAAACTGCCTCTGGAACGTTTGATTGGTTGATGATTAGCTTTGGCTAATGGAATCCTAATGGATGATCGGGATAAATCATTGATTAGCTTCGACTAATGGCATCCGAAGGGATGACGAGGACAAATGATTGATTAGCTTCGGCTAATGGCATCTGATTGGATGACCGGGACAAATGATTGGTTAGCTTTGGCTAATGGCATCCGGATGGCCGGGATAAATGATTGGTTAGCTTTGGCTAATGGCATCCGAATGGATGATTGGGACAAATGATTGGTTAGCTTCGGCTAATGGCCATCCAATGGATGACCAGGATAAATCATTGATTAGCTTTGGCTAATGGCATCTGAAGGGATGATGGGGACAAATGATTGATTAGCTTTGGCTAATGGCATTCGAATGGATGATCAAGATAAATCATTGATTAGCTTTGGCTAATGGCATTTGAGGGGATGACGGGGACAAATGATTGATTAACTTCGACTAATGGCATTCGAATGGATGACCAAGACAAATGATTGGTTAGCTTCGGCTAATGGCATCCGAAGTGGGTGGTCGGGATGAATAAATGATTAGCAGGATGGACAAATGATTAGCTTCGGCTAATGGCATCCTAAGCAGATGACCGGGATGAACAAATGATTAGCTTCGGCTAGTGGCACCTTAAATGGATGACCAGGATGAATAAATGATTAGCTTCAGCTACTGGCACCCTAGGCGAATGACCATGATGAATAAATGGTTAGCTTTGGCTAATAGCATCCTAAGTGGATGACCAATATGACTAAACGATTGGCTTCGGCTAATGGCATTCTAAGAGGATAGCCCAATTTGAGAGTTAGGAGTTAGTTTCAATTTGATGCGTCCATGTATAGTATGTTTTGTATATGCTAAATATATGAAAGAACTACGATTGTTATGCTTTAAGTAGAGAATAACGTTAGTTCGGCTAACTGTATTTGAGACGAATGATTGGGTTTGAGTATTGTAATTAGCCTCGATAATTGATGAAATATTAACGATGGTATTTATATAAGTAAGGAGAAATGATAGAATTACACTCTTTGGGTCCATGAATGAAATGTAATGCTAATATTGTTTTATTATGTTTCTTTAAATTGCCAAGTAGTGTGTCGCTACCGATCCAGAAATCGGTAACGACGGTGGAGTTGTTTTTGGCTTAGCTCTCTTTTTTTGTTGGGTGTTTACAAGTTTTGTATGAACAGACGTGTTAATTGCTTAATTAGTCATCCAACCCCTTTTGTAAAGACTTGTAATGAAAAATCAAAGAGGAACACTAATGTGTATGTGCAAACACGTAGATATGATGTTTATGAATATACATATGTGATATTCTTCTTATAAGGATGTTATGTTGTGAAATTACATGAGGTTAGGATAACGAAAGCACTAGTTGTGTAACTTGTCATTCGACACTCTTGTATGAACTCATGATGATAACGAGATAGAACAAGAATGTGAATTTTTTAGTATGTCAATATGATGTAATGTGAACCTACGAGAATGAAAATATAATATTATGGGCATGTGTATTGAGAATCCATTTTATGACAATGTTGATTTATGTTATCATACGTGGATTGTGCCTTGTTAATGAATGGAATGCAATTATAAATTTGCAGAATGATATGGTGAAAAGCATCCAAAACCTGATGAAAAAAAATCCATCAATTTTGGCCTTGAAAAAGTCGGGTTGTTACATGATCAAACAAACCTGACTTCCTTATGGGCCAGCTTAGTCAAAAGCGATGTTATAGTGGAAAACCCCTCAATAAACCTCCTGTAATACCCGGTAAGACCCAATAAACTTTGGATTTCTGTCACATCAGTAGGCCTCAACCTTCCTTGTATCAATGAATATTCCTTCTATAGAAATTACATGACCCAAAAATACCACTTCTTTAAGCTAGAACTCACACTTATCAAGCTTTGCATATAATCGATTCTTCATCAAAGTCTGTAACACAACCCTTAGATATTGCTCGTGCTCCACATATGAGTTGGAATACACCAAGATGTCGTCAATAAATACAACCATATATTGGTCTAGGTAAGGCCGAAACACCCGATTCATCAAATCCATAAATATGGCTGGTGCATTGGTTAACCCAAAAGACATCACAAAAAACTCGTAATGCCCATAACGGGCTCTGAAAGCAGTCTTTTGTATGTCTTGCTCCTTGATCCTCAACTGGTGGTACCCAGACCTCAAATCTATCTTAGAGAACACCCTTGCACCCTTTAAATGATCAAATAAATCATCTATCCGTAGGAGTGGGTATTTGTTCTTCACCATCACTTTATTCAATTGACGATAATCGATGCACAATTGAAGTGTGCCATTCCTGGAATAGTTTCTATAGAAACTTTAATTTCTCTAACTAAAAGGAATCCAAGCAACTCTCCTAAAAATACATCCTGAAATTCCCTTACAATAAGAATACTAGCCAAGTCTATACTACCCTTTTCTAGCTCTCTCACATGGGCTAACCAAGTAGAATGACCTTTCCTCATTAATTTTCCAGCTATCAAAACTAAAATTACACAACTTGAAATTACTTTTCTCTCCCCTTTAAATACTACTCTTTTATCACATATTCATTGGATAGTCACCATTTAGGTGAAACAATCCAGTTGTGCCCGATGTCTACTTAGCCAATCCATGCCTAGAATCAAGTTAAAATCATATAACTTTAACGTTATAAGATTTACCCTCAATTCTAACCCTTCAATTCTTAGTTTCAACTTAATAAATATCATCAATATCTATACTCTCCCAGAGGTGTACTAACCATCACTCCTATACTTAACTTACTAGGTAACATGTGCAAATTATTCACAATTCTATATGCTACAAAGGAATAACTAGCTCCAGGATTAATTAAAGCATAAACTTGCATTGTATCTAACTGTAAAGTACTTGTCACAACATCAGGCACAACTCCCACATCCTCCTAGGTCATGTGATATACCAAACCCCGAGTCCTTCTCTCCTGAAATCTAGGCCTCCTTTAAGTAGCACTCGTCCCTGACTTGGGAGGTCTAGCAGGATGATCGACTGTAACCAACTAGTGTTGGCTCTAAACATTAGTCTTTTTGATGTGAACCCTAGCAGAATTTAATAGAATTCACGAACCCAAGATCTATTTAATCCAAGTTTGCTGAAAATAGGATGAACTTCTCACAATGAAAGACCTGCTCCAAGGCGACAAGACTATAAATCAACTTAATCACAACCCTACACTTGAAGACAAGCAAAAAGAGTATAAATTGACAAGAAAGATTGGTCAATTCTTTGAAGAGTTGAAAGTTCAATCAAGAAACTAGATTGATAACCAAAGGTCGGCAAAAATCAGATTATTATTAGGCAAAAAAGTGTGCCGAAAATTATTCTCAAGAGTATTTATACCCCAAGTCAAAACCCTAGTTTTCTTAATGGGTCACATATAAACCCAAATTAAATAATAACCAACGCAAGCTAAAACTAGCCCAAACTAATTAAAATAAAAAAATAAACAAGTCTAAAACCCAAACAAGTGTTTCCTCATAAAATAAAGAAATTTTAATAGCCCAACTAATTTAATAAGACAAGTTCGGTTATATCTGCATTCTGTTTGGCAATAACAAATCTCAACTTCAAATGGATGGTTCTCTCTCATCGTATAGAATTAGAAAGCGTTCCATTTACCGTTGGAAAGTGATGCAACCATATTTTTCAATAGTTTCACCCACATTTAACTAGTGTTTTGCTATGTTTTTTTATATAAAATGTCTTGATATTCTTTGTTTTATGTTTTGAAGGCACTTTTGGATGAAAGATGCAAAAAGGAGTAAATTGGAGATAATTGGCAGATTTGACCTTCAGTCGATGTTTTGTGCAGAGCGTGAGCTCTAGAGGTTGAAATGAAGTGATTCTAGTGGCATTAAAAAGCTAACATCCATACCTTTCTGAACATCTAAGGCAAGAAAATAAAATAAGGAAGAGCATGGAAATCGCAGCCTTCAAAGTCAAATCTCGCAATCTGCCAGTGTTGACTTTCGACCATTCCAACTTCAATATCTGGAGCTACAGAAGTCCAATTGATGCAAACTCAATTTTTTTGGATTCATGACTCAAATTTCTATAAACACGCAACATTTCAGCCAAAATCGATGTCATATGAGGGAGATATGATTTTTCAAAGATGACATCTGAATTCTGCCAGCAAACAGGTTTCGTGAAGAAACGAGTCCAAATTACGTTTCGAAGCATCTAAACTGATATCCAAGTTTTTATTTCAACAATTTAGCTCCTCTAAGTCAAAGCTTGAAGATTTCATGCAAGGCTATTTCTCCTTTTTTAGGAAAATAGTTATTGAAGTACTTAAATGTAAACAGTCTATTTAATGGAGGACTATTTTGTAAAATAGAGACCTAGGGTTTCCTACGATATAAAAAGAATGAGAGAAAAAAAGGAGGGGCAGCCAGCCAAGAAGAGAAAAATGCCCCCTTCCTCTAAGAAACCCTAAATTATGCATTCTTTTTTTTTTATTAGTTGTTCAACAAACATGCAAGACTAAACACTTTTTCTTGGTTGCAAGGGCACGGAAACCTTCGGATTTCAAGAACTGTGAGATTTATTTTACCTTTTCTTTTCAGTTTATATGATGAATATGTTTGTTCTCTTATGCTTATTTTTCTATGATTGTTTATTTTAATTGCTATAGCGGACTCTAAGTTATTATTGTAGACAATCTATTGCTAAGTTTGATATCAAAACCGGAGTTGTGGTATATGAACTTGTGAAGCAACTAAGTTTAATAATTGTGGCGGATCTACGTTATTAATCTTAGGGAGAACATTCAATCAAATCAAACATAGACTGCAGATAGTTATGTTTTCTTGATTAATCAACTTATCTAGTTCTTAAAGCTGCCATTAAATTAAATTACTAGTGCGGACACTGTGGTTGTTTGATGATTAGGGTTAGTTATATGGCGGATCCGTTAACTAACCAATGTTAAGAAGAGATAAATATTCAGAATATAAATTGATGTTTCGTTTCCATGATCAGTTCTGATTTCTGTAGGTGGATGTGTGCTTGTGACCAAGGTTTTTTCTCTTGATAATTTTCTGATTTTATTAAATTTCGTTTGATAGTTTTCTGTTTTCTGTTTTCTGTTTTCTTTTGCTTTAGCCTAGATAACGTCCAAAACCCCCCAAATTGCATATCATCTAGCATAAAAATCTGACTTGAACTTCCTCGTGGGATCGACCCCTTGCTTGCTCTATACTATCTTGTGTGTTATGTTTGAAGCTATGGTAATTAATTTATGCGACCGCGACATTGCAAAAAAATTTGGCGCCGTTGCCGGGGAAGTAATTTTAGTTGAAACTTGTAATATTATTTTTATTTGCTGTGATTGTTATTTTTTTTCTGAAAAAAAACAGAATTTTTGCTTGCTGCTATACTGTTCATTACGAGAGCGGTACTGTTCAAAACATATTTTTTGGTGGAATTAGGTATCGGCCTTTTGTTTCCTAAAAGGAAACGACGTTATGAACAGGACTAGTGTAAATCACTAGCCCCACCCTATTGAGGCCAAATTCCACTGTTTTCTAGGGTTTTTAGGCAATTTTTGTTTTGTACCGTAGGATTTTCGTACAATTTGCATTGTTTTCGATCTCTTGTGTGGTTGGTTTCTTTTGAGTTTTCTTGATGATTTATGCCAGTAACCCATTCTACTAATCAAAGTCAAGTGCAGTTGGATCTCGAAATAGAAAAAACTTTACGCAAGTTATGAAAGGAAGCTCGCCTTAACGCCATGGCTGTTGCACGATAACAAACACTCAAGTACCTAACGTGGAAAATCAGCCATTGTGCATAAACATCGACAATAATGTAAACTTTGAGCTCAAATCTGGTTTTATACATTTGCTACCAACTTTCAATGGTCTTGCAGGAGAAGATCCTCATACTCATCTCAAGGAATTCCATATGGTTTGCGTTGGCATGAAACCGAATGGAGTTGATGAAGAACAGGTTAAGTTGAAAGCTTTCCCTTTCTCTTTAAAAGGGGCAGCAAAGGCATGGCTTTTCTCCATTCTCCCAGGTTCAATTGGAACATGGAATGGCATGAAGAAGATCTTCCTTGAGAAGTATTTCCCAGCATCTCGAGTTGCCAACATAAGGAAAGAAATATGTGGGATTCGACAGTCTCATGGAGAGACACTTTCCGAGTATTGGGAAAGATTTGAGCACCTGTGTATTCAATGCCCTCATCATCAAATACCCGATCAGCTGCTCATTCAATATTTCTATGAAGGATTGATGCCTACTGATCGTAGTATCATTGATGTTGCAAGTGGAGGGGCATTGGTAGATAAGACACCTGAGGCTGCATGCCAATTGATCTCAAACATGGCAGCCAACTCGAAACAGTTTGGCACTCGTGGAGACTTCGCAAACAAATGAGTAAATGAGGTAAGTATTTCTAACCTTGAGAATAAAGTTAATGATCTTACTTCTTTTGTGCGTTCTTTGGCTTGTGGCAATGTACAACAGGTGAAAGTTTGTAGCATATGCTCCTTACAAGGACATGCTTCAGATATGTGCCCAACAATGCAAGAAGATTACATTGAACAAGCTAATGCAGTTGATGGAGCATTCAATGGACAACCTCAGCGTAAGTATGATCCTTTTTCCCACACGTACAATCCTGGATGGAGAGATCATCCCAACCTACGGTATGGGAACTAGCCTCAACAAGGCAATCAAGGCCGACAATTCCATCCCCATGGATTTCAGCCCCAACAGAATTATCAAGCAAGACAACCCCCTCCATTCACAAACTCCAATGTTATGGGGTCGTCATCCAATGATGATCTTCGTGAGATGATGAAAACTTTGGCTTCTAATACTGTTACCTTGCAACAAAATGTCATGTCTTTTCAACAGGAAACAAGGTCAAGTATTCACAACTTGGAGAAGCAAATGGTGCAAGTAGCTTCAAGTGTGGGGAAATTGGAAGCACAAATGAATGGAAAATTGCCCTCCCAAGCATTGAATCCAAAAGAGAATGTTAGTGCAATAATGTTGTGAAGTGGAAAAGAACTTAAAGACAAAAGGTCGAAACAAATTGAGATGGAGGAAGAAGAAGAGATAGAAACTGAATTGAGTACAAAGAAGGAACATCCTCCTCCTCCACAAACTGAAACAAAGACCAACACTCCAAAGGTAACTCCTCAATCAATGACTTCCAGTTTTAAAACAATTCCACCCTTTCCTATGAGTTCTTCTAGGTCAAAGAAAGAGGACAAAGAAAAAGAGATTTTAGAGGTTTTCAAGAAAGTAGAACTCAACATTCCTTTGCTTGATGCTATTAAGCAAATTCCCAAGTATGCCAAATTCTTGAA
>Ga0325411_1000492_pt1 | contig 41540 bp, 28 predicted proteins | sample PopdelMetagenome_13_FD_206181 | JGI IMG/M metagenome (GOLD analysis project Ga0325411, IMG submission 206181) | Populus deltoides microbial communities from Bellville, Georgia, United States - Xylem-PdIQD-R4 | ecosystem: Host-associated > Plants > Phyllosphere > Stem > Wood/Secondary xylem...
CTTTTTGTTTTATTTATTTTATTTTTTTTTTATATATATATATATATATATATATATATATATATATATATATATATATATATATATATATATATATATATATCTCGTCCAAAGATCTAATCCAAAAATCTCGATCACCATGGTCAAAATGGAACATAGATGGAATGTCTGAATATAATATCTTAAACATCCTCCAACAAATGACCATGGCAGCCAATGCCTACAAAACCCAGACAGGAACCCCAGTCATAGTCGAACTCCTTATATATATATATCACCATGGTCAAAATGGAACATGGATGAAATGTCTTAATATAATATCTTAAACACCCTCCAACAAATAACCATGGCAGCCAATGCCTACAAAACCCAGACAGGAACCCCAGATAAAGTCATAGTCGAACTCCTTATATATATATATATAAAGTTAAATATTGGTTTGGTTTAGATCAACCCCCTAACCCACACCCAAGTCTTGGGTCAGGTCGGATTTTATAAATTTGATTATATGTCCATAATCAAATAACAACTTATATTATAGGGTTACTATTGATAAACGACTAAATTGTATAAAATAAAATCCTTTAAACTTGAGGAAAAAAACAGCCACCTCTTAAAAAAAATATTTTTTTTCATTTTTCATCCTAAATTATAAGACTTTTTTTAATACGATTCTTTTATTAAAGTATCGTTTGACATTAGATGAAAAAACCCTAAAATCCTATGTATTCCTCTTTTCCTTTACGATAATGATAAAAAGAAAAACAAATCTTTCCAAAATAAAAGCAAAACACATATGAAATTTCACTCTATTTCTCTCTGAGCCTTAAACAATATTAGCCACCACATATCTAAATCTCCACCTATGCAAAGATATCTTCATCGTTACCATCGTAAACATTCACCTCTTACATGAATCATCATCGTCACCACCCCTAGGACCTCCATCATCATCATCAACACTAAACTCCACCTCCACCATGGTTATTTGCCACGGAGTTTCATATGATGATTTGTATTTTTGAAGTTTGACAATTTCTTGATTTTTTTTTGTTTTTGATTAGAGAGAAATGAAAATATATAGGTAGTTTTGGATGGTGATTTTGGTTTTTTGGGATTAAAAACAATGGGTTATTGAACATCAACAATAATACAATTACTTTTTTCTCAAACAATAATACAATTACTTTTTTCTCAATTTGATTGATTATTGATCTATTTGAATTTTGGTTTTAATTACTTGTTATTGATGATGTTCTAGTAAAGGAGAATAAAAAGGTTTGAAAATTTCTTTTCCTGTTGTGTTTTTTATTATTTGCAAAAAATAGAGTGGAATAAGGATGATTTTAGGGTCTTTTTCATCAATTTCCAACAAAACCCTAACAAAAATACCACATTAAAAAAATCATAGAGTTAATGGTGAAAATTCAGGGTATTTTATTTAGGGGTACTTTATTTTTTTAATTCTATTTTTATCTTTTTTTAAGAAAATAAGTAGCATTTGATCTAAAAACCATTTCTTTCACATGCTATTTAACTGAAACCTAATATGTCTTAGAAGTTGAATCACCTTTCACTTTCTAAAGTTAAGCAATAAAGCTTTAGTTGCTTACTAAACACTTATTTTACACTTTCAAAACCGAAAGCAATAAAAGCTAGAAATGTAAAGCAACAAGCAGTTTTTTGCATGTTTAAAAATATAGTAGATATTGTTTGTGTTCTTTGCTTAGAAATATAATAAAATAATAATTTTTTATTTTTTAAAATCAACATATCAAAGCAATAAAAAAACAAAAATAGTAGTTAAATTTTTTTAAAAAATTAAAAAATCTAAAAAATACAGATGAACCACCATACATTTTGGTTGGCAAATAATTTTGGTTGACAAGTAAATTAAACAAAGGATAATCATTAATGTCAAATAAAAAAGTACTTCACCTTTCTACCATTCTACGTACTATTAATCCAATTCAATTCCTCATATTTGATTATATTAAAGGTACATCAATTACAAGTAGACATTGAATTAAGAAAAATGAAAATAAAGTTCCCCACCTAATATTATCTAAGAAATCTATTAGCTGGTCTATTTAGATACTATAGGTAAATGGTTGATTAAATAAATAAAAATTAACAATCACCCAACAATATTAAGGTAAAATATAAAATGCATGGAGTTTTCATTGTAGTAATTTATAGTAAAAATCTCATGCTAACCTTTCAGAACAAAGTTAAGAAACTTGTTATTTAGGGTAATTTGATAATTTCATAGATGTTCATTATCATTGTCAAATTTAAAAAGAGAAATCAAGCATTTCTCACTTTTATATTGCACATCAAAATGACTTTTCTACCCTTGGATTCATAATTTTTTAAAGCTTGTATCTATGTTTTTTTTTTGTATTTTCAATGTTTTAAGAACAGTAAAATGTCTTAAATGCCCCTAAAAGTTCAGTTTTCTTTAGCTTACGTCCAAAATTATTTTTGTATTTTCATTCGTTTTGTTTTGTTTTGTCAAGTTGCTTTAGGGGTTATTTTGTAATTTAATAGATATAAATATTATTAAAAAAAAATGGTTGGTGTGTATGTTGCACATGTTAGTGCTTGGGTCGTACTATGTCATCCGGTGATCAAACAAAGGTGTCTGAATAGTTTTGGCATCCCCTCTATAATGAGGCAGCGCATATGGCCAACGGTAATCCAGTTTTACGTCGACAATGTTTTTTTCCTTTCTTTTCTTTCTCGCTCTCGATCTTCACGTATGCCCCTTCAAAAATCCAAAACAAGCCTCCAATTTGTTATCATTTTGGATTTGGTCCCTGTTTTTTTATTACTATTTGTTGTATTTAGAATAACTTATAAAATTATAATTATTTTTCAATTTCATTCTTTTTAGTTTTTTCATCTCTCAAATTTGATCTTCATTTTGCTGATTGCTATTTGTTTTTTTAGATAACTTTTAAATTGATTTTCTTATATAATTTTATCCTTATTAGGTTTTTTTTCCTATCAAATTTGACCCATATTTTTTTATACTTTAATAATTGTTTTTAAATTGATTTGTTTCCAATTTAATCATTTAACGTTAAATTAATTGAGAATTGAGCTTTTTAATTTAGCCTGGGTCTAGGAATTCACGAGTTGTAAGTTTTAGAGGTTAACTTAGGTTTAGAAGGTTTGTTTGGATTTTTTTTAAGCTAATGTTTTTTCAATTTTAAAATTCAACATTTATTCAATTGGAGATTGAGTTCAATTATTTTTTATTTAATTGCTTACTATATAATTTTTCTAATTTTGAAAATGACCGGGTTTATCTCAGTTCTTTTTATTTGTCGTTCTTTGTTGAATGTAATTTGACTTATTTTTTAATTTGATATTTTTTTATTTTATCTTTCAACATTAAATTTTTTGGGAATTAATTTTTTTTTTCCAGTTCCATCCTTCAAGGTCGGAGTTTTTTAATATTAGGCTTCATTATTTTCTTTAATTTCATCTCTATTTGTTTATCTCGATTCTATTACTTAGACCACAAGTTTAGTAGGTTAGCCTGGTTTAATTTAGGTTTTTTTTCAAGATTGTTTTTTTAATTTAATATTTGTTACTTTTCATCATTCTTGAGATAAAAATCCATCACTAATCCTCTAAAAAGTATTCCTATATATCTCGAAAGCTTCAAGTGAGTATGAACGACTCTTGATATCTTCAAACTAGGCAACCAATCTAGTAATATATTTCTGATATGGTCCAACTTCTCATATTTCATCTACCATTCACCTTTCAACTTATATATTATCAATAATGAGTCACCATATACGTCCAACTTTTAAATCTTTATATTCAATGTTGCTTTTAAACCATGTATACATGTTTGATATTCTACCATGTTTTGGTGCACTTAAATTATAATTTAATGGCCACAAAGCATTGCTTATGATTCAATAAGATCAAAACTGATCTAACTCTATTTTTTGACATATTAATAACTACATCAAAATACATGGTTCATATGTCATCATTTACCTCCTATTCCTTTTCAACAACCATGATTTACTCATTAAGGAATTCAAACTTCAAAGGCTATAAATTATTTTAATAACAAAATTATAACTAGGTTTTTGTGATAAAATTCCAACAAATTAATATATCTTTTTGATAAGTACAAGAAAGTAGGGTATTAAACCAAATATTTGATTAAGAAAATAAGTAAAAATCTTTTAAGACTTCAATGATTCTAGAGTAATATTGTAAAACCAAATTGAGAGAAAAGTTCACCTAATCTAAAAGAGGATTAAGCTATAAGCTTTAAAAAACAATGAAAAATTATTCAAAGGCTAAAAATCCACAACCAATGTTTTATTTAGGTTTAAAAAATCTCCTTATTTTTAAAAGCTGAACTTAATAATTCTATTTCATGTAAATAGAAGGAATAATTGATTCATTCAATCAAAATTAATCAAATTCTTATTCTACTCAAATCAATAAATGAAATCCAACTCAAATCAAATTAATAATAGTAAACCCAAAAACTATTTTTTCATAAAAAATGAAATAGGAAAAACTAATAGAAAAAGTACTTCTAAAAATAATCCCTTTATTGATGCAATCAAATGTTCCTTTAATTTAGATTAATTTTGTTATCAAAACAATTAAATCAACTAGAGTTAGTTTCACTATTTATATGAATAGCAAACCAACTTGATATATATAATTTAATGTGATTAGCTAATAAATTTAGGTTAAAACTCAATGGTTCATATGTGGTGGTGAATATGGGTTTGAGTACTCGGAGAAGCAGTATTTTCCTTTATGATCCAAATAATATTGTTGATGTAATTTAATATGTTTAGTTAACATATTCGAGTCTTAACTTAATGGTTTACATGTGGCTAAAATAACTCGAGGAGGATTGACATATCGTCTAAATTGTTTATTTTTTTTTAAAGAAGCAAATGACATATTGTCATCCCTTATCAAAAGCAAAAAAATAATACAGGTCCACACACTTAGGTTTTTGTTAACAGGCCCATGACTTATTTAACTAGTTATTTGGGGTTCTTACACCTTTTTATTTTTTTAATTCAATCTATTAATATGCTGTTTTTATTTAATTTTATCATTCAGTATTCGATTGATGATAAATTATTTTTTATATTTTTTTATCATATAATATAAACTTTTTGACCATTTTTTTTATCTTTTTTTTTTCTACTTCCATCCTTTAATATGAAAGTTTTAATTTTTTTAAATTTCATCCTTTCATATAAGATTTTTATTTAATTTTATCCTCTATTATTTGATTAATTTTTTTCTTTGAATCTACCCAGTGAATAAGATTATGTTGGGATAATTTTCATACAATTTAATTTAAAACCTGAACTAAGCACATAACTAGATATATATTTTTTACTTTTGAAGTGCTATCCCAAATTTTATAACAATACATAAAAGTTTCTGTTTTTATAAATATTATTTTTTTATATTCAATTTTTTTTCAATCTTCATGCAAGAAGAGAAGCCTTAAGGATTTTATCACCATGATATACATCATGTTACTCCTATTTCAAAAAACCTAATCCAAAAATAAGCCCCCTACGTACAAACTGAAAAAGCTCGTTAATGCCGAAAAAGACCTTAGAGGATAAATTATTTGCAAAAATATTGTCCACTAGTTAAGGGCACATGAGTAATTCCGCCCAGCAAGATACCAATCTCTCCCTCTCCCTCTCGCACGCACGCACGCACGCAGAGAGATAAATCACAATCGACCTTAACCTAACCTCCACAATCTTCTGTCATACGACACACCATCCCAAAACCCAGAAAATAATTATCCGGGAAAATCTTTCCATCACTTTCTAGACATCCAGACAAAAAAGAAAAAATCTCGAATAGATAGATAGATAGATAGATGTCAACGTCGGGACAGCCACAATTCCGATACACGCAAACACCATCAAAGGTTTTGCATCTACGAAACCTTCCATGGGAGTGCACAGAAGAAGAGCTAATCGAGCTATGTAAACCTTTTGGAAGGATCGTAAATACTAAGTGCAATGTGGGCGCCAATCGGAATCAAGCCTTTGTCGAATTCGTAAGTAATTTTCATTAGGAATAGAAAATGTATAGTCATAATTTGTAGGGTTAGGCGAGAGAATAATTTGACTTAGCATAATCTGGTTGTGAATCTGATTTCAGGTAGACCAAAATCAGGCAATACAAATGGTATCGTATTATGCGTCGTCGTCGGACCCAGCGCAGGTTCGGGGTAAAACGGTGTATATTCAATATTCGAATAGGCATGAAATTGTGAACAATAAGAGTCCAGGTGATAATCCTGGAAATGTATTGTTGGTTACCATCGAGGGTGTTGAAGCTGGTGATGTCAGCATCGATGTCATTCACTTGGTAATTGCCTTTTCTTTTTAATCCTGATTTGTTTTCGTTTCTCAAGATTTCTGTTGATATATGTTTTTGCTTTTTAAATGCAATAAGTTGGTTAAATGAGCTGAAGTCACGAAAAAGCTGCCTAGAATTAGGGTTTTTTAGGCAATTGATGAATGTTGTATTGGAGTTAAAAATGTGATAAAGAAAATAAGCAGCTTCAGGAGCATAGCTTACTAGTTGATGCATTTTTGTTTTTGGAGGGATTTCCACATAGCCCTACCAGAGGCTCGTGATTGTGGAAATGGCTTGTATATCATGAAGATATTTCATCAGTCATTACCATGTAGCCCTACTAGAGGTTTGTAATTGTGGAATTGGCTCCTATATCATGTGAATTCTGCATGTTTGCTCACTATTGTTGTGTTAGCGACAACAAATTTCTGACAATATAATGCACCGGAAAAGATATCATTATCCTGTCCATCTTCTTTTCTTTTCCAGTGCAATTTCATACAAGAGTGGAGGAAAAAGTATAACATTAATGTTATTCTCTGTAATTATGCCTGTTATAAGATGTACCATACTTAATGTGCAGATGATGGCTACTCGTGTAAAAATTTCTTTAGTTGCTTTGAAAATTTCATTTATCTTAAAGAGTTGGCATTCTCAATACTTTGGTTTGAATCAACTTTCCACAGTTTTTAATCGGACATTTTGGTTTATAGCTTTGGTGGAAGATTCATTTCATTGTTTTATTACTTTTTACATGGAAATAGCACCATGATTGGATTATTTATTAAATAGTGCTTTAATTTTATTTCAAGTCAGTTGAATCACAGATGATGATGCCTCTTATTTAGATTCTTTTGTTGGAGACAGTTTGGAAATATTATCATTCGTCATTCTCCTTTCTAAGGTCTATCTTGACGCATTCATGTACAGGTGTCATTCTGCACTTATTTCTTATATATTTGGAAATTTTGTTTTGTGTCTTTTTGCCAATGATTGGGGCGATCCCAAATGGAGTATAGTCGAATTCCTCATTCTATCATCATTATAGAATCTGATGTACATATCATTAAAACTTTTTGCAGGTGTTTTCTGCTTTTGGCTATGTGCACAAAATTGCTACTTTCGAAAAGGCTGCTGGTTTCCAGGTGAGGTGTTAAAAAATGCTTTCGATCTTCTTGAGATTGCTTTTTTTTCTTTTCTTATATTAGTATCATCTTTTCCCCCAATATATTTGCAGGCATTAATTCAATTCACTGATTCTGAAACTGCATCTTCAGCAAGAAATGCCTTGGATGGGAGAAGCATACCCAGGCATGCTCTTCTTTCCTTTCCTAACCTTCAATAACCCCCACTCCATCCTCTTATTTTTTGGGGGAATTTTCTGTTAGTATGGCAAGTATAGTTAATTTGTAATGTTATGGTATTATGTTTAATAAATTCAGGTACTTGCTTCCAGAGCATGTTGGTTCCTGCCACTTACGCATTTCGTATTCTGCGCATACCGATCTCAATATCAAGTTCCAGTCCCATAGGAGCAGGTAATAAGATTGTCCCAACTATTAAGAGGTCAAATGCTTAGATGTTTTCTCACAGTTCTTCTATTTCATTTGTTGTTCAAAATCTTTCAGCACTATTGTACTTCATCTGTTTTGGAATTCGGGGCCTTGCTAATTGGTGTGTGCTTTTGTCATTTAGGAGGTTAGGGAAGCCTGATAACCAGAACACAGATGTATTGTCATGAACGCTTAGTAATTTCCTTCATCTTTAGATACTAGTTTATTGCATTTGCACTTGCCATTTTAGTTAGAATGTTTGGTGTATGATTGCTGAATTTCATTAAATGAAAACATTGTTCATACAAGCATTATTCAATTTCTGGTAGCAGTTTATTGCATTTGCACTTGCTATTATCCTTTTTGCCCATATTGTTTTTTGATGTCTACTTTTGAAGTTTGTTTATTTCTGAAGTCAATGCTAAGTTTGTTTCCCATAATCTTAAGGTGGCAAAATATTCACTTTCATAACAAGCTATTCATAGCAATTGTTTGCTTCAAACCATCTAACAACAAGGCCAAACAAACCATTAACAATCAATTAGCTGATCAATTTATTGTCTTCCTTGTGTCTTTTCTTTGATGATATTTGTCCATCTTTAAGTAAATGTGGAATTTTTCAAACTTTCATTTTCATTTGGAGAGGCCATTTTATCCTAATCTTTATTGAATCTTCTATCTAGCAGAGGATTGCAAAAAAGCAAGCCAATAGATTTTGCAAAAGTTTTAACATATTTTTTCATGGTTGTGTCTACTTATTCATCATTTATCTATATCTTTTGTTATGTTCCTTCTTTGATGCAGCTTCTGAAATTTATGCACCAGTAGTCATGGATAGTGTTTGATATTTGTTTGTATGACACTCGTAGATTTTATCTCCAAATTTTGCAGAGACTATACAAATCCATATCTCCCTGTGAATCCTACTGCAATCGAGGGACCTGTTCAGGTAAGTCTTTTCTGATTACTTTTTGAATTGCATTACTGAATCTTCACCGATAAGCTGTTTTCTCCAGCCTACTGTTGGCGCTGATGGAAAGAAGAAAGAACCTGAGAGCAATGTGCTTCTTGCATCAATTGAGAATATGCAGTATGCCGTCACCATCGATGTTCTTCACACTGTGAGGAAGACCTATGTGATTACATGTTTCCTTTACATGGGATTTTATTTTTAATGAGTTTTACTCATACTGTGCTCTGCCTGTTCATTATAGGTATTCTCTGCATTTGGTACTGTCCAGAAGATTGCTATATTCGAGAAAAATGGTGGAACACAGGCGCTAATTCAGTACCCAGGTATGCCTTCTGTCATGATTAATTGTTCACAAATTTAGCTTGCGACTTGTGTATATTTACGGTGACTACTTGCATCAGGTTGAAAGCCTTTTTTGATTAATGCAGTTCTTTAGTTGTCAGATTATCTGGTTTTCCAGCCCTGGAAACCATCTAGGATTAGATACATCTTCGTCTAGCTTGAAATAAATATTCTACGCTCAGTTAATCAGACTTTGAACTTCATTTGGATTCTTCATTTTCCCATTTCTCTTACCCATTTTTTCTTCCTTTATTGGTTTGGTTTGGGTATAAAAGGAGCTTTAGTCATGCCAGAATTTCCTTTCCCTGCTTGAAGAGGTTCTATACCAAAGTTGTTGGGGTTGGCTGAACGAATGCCATTTGTCTATTTCATCCTATTTAAGCTACACCAAATCCTTTTTAATAGTAACAATCTATCACCTTTTTTTTTTTTTTAAATGTTGTCATGCTACCAAATTACAACTGGTCACAAATCATCTTTTTTTTACTGTGAGTTTATGTTTTTTGAAACTGATTAATATTACCATCATGACATTACGTTCTTTTTAACATTATTTTGACCATTCATGATCCTCTTTGCTTATTTATTGGCCAGGGTTTTTAACAATGCACGTGCTCTATTTGTTAGATAGGCGTAAGCAGTAATCATGTCTTCATTGTTTTCCAGATGTTGCGACTGCAGCAGTAGCCAAAGAAACTCTGGAGGGACACTGCATTTATGATGGTGGCTATTGTAAGCTTCATCTATCATACTCTCGTCATACTGATCTCAATGTAAAGGTATAAAAATATGTGCTTTTGATTTAATGTCATGAGAAAAATAGTAAAAGGAAAAATAAAAGAGATGCTGATAGAAAAAAAAGTGCATCTATTCTTGATGAAAAAAAAGAAAAGAAAAAGATTTGGTCCTTAAAATGCATGCTTCTTGACACTTGATGACCCCCTTCTGGTTGGATATGATCCTCTTTTCTTGTTTTTGTAATCTATCTGGAGAGTCTGATCAGTTGCTTTTGTTGGTAGGCCTATAGTGATAAAAGTAGAGATTACACCATCCCAGATGCAAGTTTGATTGCAGCACAAGCTCCTGGCCTTCACACTGCTCCTACAATGTGGCAGAATCCTCAGGCTGGCTCAATGTACACTGGGAATAACTATGCTACCACTGCTGCTGTTCCAGTTCAAGGTCCTCCTGGGCAAGTGCCAGCTTGGGATCCAACCATGCAGGCAGGTGGACAAGGCTATGCATCAGTTCCTGGCACTTATCCTGGTCAAACATATCCAACACCTCCAGTGTCTGCTTATGCTACTGCTGCAATACCTGCAGGCTCCTCTCCCCGTTCACATAGCAGCCCAATTTCTCATAGTGTGGCTTCTATGGCAATGAGCCACCCAGGGATGCAGTCAAACTTGCGACCTAGTGGTGCTTCACCTCCTGGTCAGCCTCCATATTATGGTTGATGATGATGTATTCTTCTTGTTTAAACATTTTTTGTTTTTGCCTTTCCAGCATTCGATTCTGGTAATGATGATAATCTTTGATATGCTGTGGGTTCACCTATCTTGTGAGGCTTTCATGTTTGGTTCAAAAGAAAAAAAATGTTTTTTTTTTTACTTCTAGCACCTTATGTTTTCTGGGAATACAATGCTGGATGGAATTTATATGTTCTCAGCCCTTATCAGTGCTGGAAGCATGTGAACTTGGTCCAGCTCTATCTGGTTCAGCATCAATATAGAAAATTACTCAACAGCTTTTATATCCTCAGCTTGTAGCAACAGTAGCTCGTAAAAATCCCCGTTCTAGTTATATAGCACTCTAAAATTGTTGATCTGATCTCCAAGGTAATGTTTGATTATTGTCTCGGAATAAAAAAAATCGTCTCGGAATAAAAAAAATCGAAGACATGTCTGTTTAAACCATCCACTCAAGTACATAATGAAAAAAATAAAATAAAAATGCTGATGCATCGACCTTTATTTTGAAGGGCATGCTTTTATCTTTGCCTTTATTGCATTCTTTTGTATTAAGCTAATGACAGGTTGATCTTTAATCCATAGATAGTGTAAACTCTGAAGGGAAATCGTTTTGACAAGGAGCTAGGATTTCCTTTTTCTTCATTGATTTATTTATTTATTTATTTTGTAACTATCATAATATTCTTATCAATCTTGATGTTTCTTTTCACACTCTCAACAACACAAGTATTTTTCCCTTGAGGGAAACACAATGAAAGTGGAAGCAACTACATTACTAGTTACTGGTCTGGACTAGAGGCAGTGTCAGAGTCATCTTCAATGATTGATCCAGGCACAACATGTGTTGCCAACAAGGATGGTCCCGATCTAGATAGCTGTTGCGTTTCTTTAGTGGTTTTGGTTAGGGGGTCCTAATTAATGACCTCATGACTCTGTCTCTGCCACAGCCCTTCTCCAACAGTGCAGTTAAAGGCTTGATGAAGTGATATCTCAATTCTTCAATGACCTCATGACTATGTCTTCCAAGCCTTTGGGTGGGGATCATTTTTCTCTCTACCATGTGGCTAACATGTGAGCGTGGATACTCGAATGCAAGGTTGTTAAAATCGTGATTTGACTTGTAAAATCATATAATTTTACGAGTCAATATATATACTTAACGTGTTAAATCGTTTTAAAAACTCGAAAATAGATGAAATCAGGTTGAAATCGAATAAAATCGCTAAAATCGGGTGAAATCGCATAAAATAGCGATTTCACCACCAATTTAACGCTTTTAGCAAAAAAATAATTTATCTTTACTGTTTCCTTCAGCTCCAGGTGTCCAACGACTATTGGCCTATTGCTATTACAGAACAAAGCAAAATTACGTAACAGTGTAATACTTTCTTTCTTTCATCGACTTTCACACACACACAGAGAACAAAATCAAAATCCCTGAATCCTTAGTCTCCTTCTCTTAGCCGTCCAACAATCAACCACCGGTCCACCACCAATAGCCCTCTTTTTTTTTTTCTATCATCGACGGCGTTCTTTTCACCAGCCACCGTGAGATCCAGAGTTCAGACAACAACAGCGGTGTCTCTCCAGTCTCCACCAACCATTGTAAGTTATTCTCTATCCGAATGGTTTTCTCTTCTCTGTAGCTAACTACCAAGGGTGCTATTTTTTTCCCTATCCGTCTCCATGTCGGTGCACAGTGCACACAAATAAACTAAAATAACATTAATTATTTCTTACTCTATTTTTAAGGTTTCTAATATTAGTTTGATTAGATTCGCAGGCTCCAAATTTGATTGGATTCATGATTGATTTTCTTTGGTTGCAATATTGATCTGCACAGATCAAAGGTAAGAACCTATATTTGTTTTTTTATTCATGATTTAAAGTTGTTTAATTTGATGCTTTAATCTTTGCATGACCGTTGTTTAGGTAGTTTTGTTGGTCTTAATTAAGTTCATTCGAAGTGGGTTTATAGTTTGACTTTTTATCATTACTCGGAATTTTGGTTCATTTTGAGTCTGTGTAAAGGGAGATTTTTTTTTTTAGCAGTTTTTGCTAACTGTTTATAAATGCTTGAGTACATTTCAATGAGCTTTTTTATTTATTTTTTATTTTGATATGTAACTTTAAGCAAATTTGACTAATGAGATGGCGGTGAAGTGCTAATTTGCTGATTTATATCTTAATAAAATTGGATTCTAGTAGATTGCTTCTGTTTTTGACAAATTGTTTTTCCATGCATTTGGAAGGCTAAGCAAGATTCTGTTTTCTACTGATATTGCTTCTGTCAGCAGTCTCTAGAAGCCTGGATTACTTGTCCCATTGAGTAACTTGGGCAACAGGGCGTTGCACAATTAAGTTCTGGTCATGTTTTGCAGGGAAGATTGATCATGAACTGCTAACTGGGTTCATAGTAGATCTGTGTTTTATCCTGTTAAGGTGCAAGTGGGAATTAAACAGGTATTATAGTTTTATTGCAATTTATCTTAACTAATCTATCTTTTCTTTTTTTTGTAATTTTAATTTGGTGGTGTGAAAATGGTTTTTTTATGGATTTTATGTTTGAATGATATATGCATGATTGCGAGTTCTCTTAATTGGTTTTTTGACTATTTTCACCTTGATAGTTTGACCTGTTTATTTTTCAGAATAGTTTTTTAGGACTGTGGGTTGAAATAGGTGATTTTTTTTAATGTACTTTAAAATTCTTTATAATTTTATAATTTTACGATTTGTTTTTACTATCTAAATTTATTTTGTATTTTTCATGCGTGTTAAAATTATGATTTTAACAACTTTGCTCGAATGTGCTTACTTCCACATTTGTACTAGCCAAGTTCACTAGAATTTCAATAACATGTGGCCTGAAGAAGGGCATGGTCTTCTTCAACAGCAAAAGCGTTTTACCAAAGAGAAGGCAATAGAGACAACATGTTCTTTCGGATGCGACGAAAGGGTAGCCAGTGGAGAATAGTTCCTAGCGAGCTAGCTCTATAATCCAACCCTACTTGGACGGGGCACCGACAGTGTATGATATTTTCGTAGCATGTATTTTCACAAACAAAATTAACCCAACTTGTTCATTCTCCATGTCTAGTACTAGATGGATAGTAATTTCCTCCAAGGCTTTTCGTCGCAAGGAAACTAGTCGGTTTCAATTTATAAAGGGGGGTACGTCAGAAGTGGTGTAGAGCTGGAATATTTTGACAAATTTCCTGCCTCATATGCCAGTCCCTGTCATCTCTAATCAATCCCTATACATCTCTTGTAGTAGTTTTGACAAATGCAAGGCAAAACATTAACCAAAACGAGCAGCAAAGCAGAAATGTTTGTATAAGGTGTGATTTGTTCATGTCAATTCTTCCATCTCTTGGGTTGATTACTTCTCGGATCAAATATATGCTCAGTTGAATTTCCCTTTTTATTTTTGTTTTTTTTGTTACCGCTAGTTCCCTTAGGAAGAAGAGTCTTGTACGTAACCATGCAGTTTATGCTCGTCGTCTCCTAGACCCTAGTGTCTGTACTCACCTTACGCATGAATGGCCCATCCTCTGAAACTAGCTGTTCCCTTTCCATGGCCTGTTGAATCACCTCTGCCACTGTTTATTCACTTCTATACGAGAACTTACTAGATTGAGCTTCGTTAATATCTCCTCATTTTTACCTTTCTAATAGATTCTTCAACTATTGATGTATTATGAAATTCAAGTGAAAAATGATGAACTTTAGAAATGCATAATAAAAGTTGAAGAATCTAAAAAAATAAAAATAAAGTTTAAATCTATAAATTCCTTAAGAAACAAAATAATAAAAGATACAAGGGTACTTTCATATTTAATCGTGTGTTTTAGGCAGTAGTATAAAAGAATTATAACTTTTTTTTTTCAAAAAGAAATAAAAACATGAACCTATTGATCAACGAAAATCTTGATAATACTCATCGGTTTTTTACTCGGGTAGTTTATCTAATTAAAAAGAAATTAGATATGCAAATTATATAATTTAGGGAGGAGGTTTTGTGTTTAATTGTCATATTTAATGAATCACATGCTAGCTTTTAGTGGATTAGACCTGTTTATTTTTGCGTTTCAAAAGCGCTTTTGAAAGAATTTAATTTTTTTCTTTGCTTTAAATTAATATTTTTTTAGTGTTTTTAGATCATTTTAATGTGTTGATATAAAAAATAATTTTTTTAAAATAAAAAAAGTATTTTAATATATTTCTAAGTAAAAAATACTTTGAAAAATAATCATAACTGCATTTAAAAAAAAAAACTAATAATAAATATGCTTGAAGAGCTAGCTATCTATATATGTCAACAATATTTGATGTAATAGATACTTGTTTTCAGGTGGGGTGCGCATATGTATTAATTGCTTTGGTCTGCCTCATCTGTCACCAAAAATAAAAAATGGTGAAAAAAGAAGAAAATTTTCATCTTATCATATGCAGATTACGTGTTACCCTCCAATAAAACATTAGCTGTATGCAGAAGCAATTGTTATGGATGGCTATGTATTTTCTAGTTATGTTTCGTCATAAAAAAATAATAATGATAATTGTAATTCAAACTCGAAAGTTATTTTTCATGAACTTCACTTCATTTGGGATACTTCAAGATCTTGGATGACCTTTATAAAAAAAAATATAGTGAGGTGAAGATAATTGATAAAAATCGAATTCAAAGACATGGATATAATTATGTGCTATTTAATTACAATGAATTAAGATTTATTATTTAGTAAGTATAATATTAACATGCTATTCTCAAATAATATTTCTCTTATACTCTCATAATCTGATAGATTGAATAATCGTAGGCAACATTGTCAATTTTTAGTATCTCTAAATTCAGATATGACTGAATCTTATATTTTTCAATTACAAGATAAACAATTTGCCACGTGATTAAAAAAACATGTAAGTGGTACTTAATAATTCTTAACTCTTTTAATACTTCATTTCATTATACCTTTCTCTTTAACTATTAATGATTGTAATTTTATACTAAGTTTATTAAATGGAAGGGAATACTAGTGGTAGTTTGAATATACTATGTTTGGGTCATAAAAGAAATGTCAAGTGCTATAACGAGTATTTCTTCCATGGATGTGTCTTTCATATTAAAGAGCATGGTTAGGGTAGAAACACCTATAATAGTGGAGTTTGTGTGAAGAAATCAACTTCTAATATGTTTGAAGTTGATTATTATAGAAAGTTAGAAGAGGGGATTGAATTGTAATATTATAGTAAGCATAATAGAGTCTTTCTATCCAAATGTTATTGGTATGATACCTCCGATAGAAAAATTAGAGTAGATCCCCACCATGGTTTGGTCAAAATTAATACAAAGGCTAGACTTCACAATGTTGACGATGTCTTTATTTTTGCCAAGATATGCCAACAAGTTTATTACATATATACTCTTTTCTTTGGAAATGATCATTCTAGGGTTGATTGGTTATCTACAGTGAAAATCGAACCTAGGGGTTGTGTCCAAGTTGTTCAGGATAGTAACAATAAAGTAATTGCGGGAGACGATGTCTTTCGACTTAATGAGTTAGTTGATGTATATCGAGTTGCTTCGTCTACAGACTTAGAAGAAAATTCAAATTTTCATGTAGCTAAGAATAATTTTATTGATGTGAACGCTGATGAGTTAAATAATATATTAAGAACTAGTGGATATACAAAAGTTAATGAGGATGATGATATCAATGAGCTTCAATTCAATGAAGAAAATTATGATGGACATGACAATGATAAAATTGAAGAAGAAAAAGATAGTTTTGATTAAAAAAATTTTGAATTGATTTTAAATATAAAACATCAATGTGTAATGAAATTAACTTTAATGTAATCTTTTTGGTTGTTGCTTTACAATGAACTATTGTTATTGCAACATTTATTGCTGTGGTTTTTATTTTGTTATTGAGCAAAAATAGAGTTATTGTGTTATGATTTTATTGTATTCACAGGTTGTATAGATATGAAATACAAAAACATTAGAAAAAATTTATTGTTTTATATCGATAGAATATAAAATACCAATAGAATTACCAACTGATTATGTCGCTTGAAAAGTTTCAGAAAGTTGGAAAGAAATTACAAGACTTTGCCATTGATAATCAAAGATGGACTCAGTCCATCGGAAAGTCCTGGAGAGTTGAAAAAAATTACAAGACTTTGCCACTAACAATTATAAACGAATTACCAAAGAACTAAGTCTCTCAAAAAGTTTTAGAGAGTTTTAAAAAATTATAGGACTTTACCACTGACAATTACTAATGGAATTAATGATGAAACAAAATTACATCGGAGAATTTTAAGGGGTTTTGAAATATTTCAGGTTTTATTAAAAACATTCAGGCTTAACTATCAAGGGAATTAACGATGGAAGTTAAAAATTAATAAATATTTAATTATTCATCGGTCAAAAACCCCATTAAAAGACCAAAATCTCTAATTTCAGAAGAACAACCCATCTTCTTCTTCTCATCTCTCTATGTCAATCTCTTCTCTCTCTCTATCAATTTCTTCTCTCTATCTTCCCTCTCCTTCTCTTCCCCTCAATTTCTTCTCGTCCTTTATCCCTCTATTCCCCTCTCCCTTTATCGTCTATCCTCAACTCCAAACAAGTGTGCTAGGTAAATCTCCTTCTCTTTCCTTTTTAAAGCTACTTTTGATCTTTGATTTGGTTGAGTGGATTGACTAGTTTGATTAAAATACACTTGCTTTTGTTTGACCTTAATCTCATGTTTTAATTGTTTGGTAAGAAGTAGTTTAAGGAATATTTTTGTTTAATTAGTAGTTCAATATTTATTTACTATTTTTTGTTTAATTATATATCTATAGAAAAAAAAAACTAATAAATAAAAAAAAAGAAAAAGAAAAAGAAAAAGAAAAACCTTCAACATATAATGGAAAAAAACATGACATATTAATTTACTATGGAGTACCCAAAATTAAGTATTGAAATTATTATAAAGTGTAACATTGTTTTTGAAATTATATTTAACATGAAACTAAGGTAATTTTTTTTTTGAAGTGTAAACATAAGTTAGTTTTACTAGCAAAAGGACAACTTACATGTATTTGGATTTCCTAATAATGTTATGAATGTGTTAAACTTGTTGCAAATGTTATAAATTAGGTTGCTATGAGTTTAGTTATTATTTCTATGTTTTGAAGAGATGAAAAATTATGAAATTGACAAAATAGTATCAATTGTTGATTAATGTTTTTTGGTGTATAAAAGTGTGGAAATTTCATGTTTTGAAGTAAAATGCGTGATATAGAATTGTGAAAGAACTATGGAGATGAAATTGGTAGTGTGGAAATGAAAAGTTTGTGTTTGAATAATTATGAAAATATAGGTTGTTACAACAACCTTAATGTGTGAAAATATAGCTGCTGTGACAACCCAAAAGTACATGAATATGAGCTGCTGTGACAAACATAAATACGAGTATTTATGGATTGTTATAATAGTCGCGAAAGAGTGTGAGTTAACTGTTATGGCCAAAAGAATGCATGTGTGTATTATGGTTGTTAAGTAAATTGGTGTATAAATATATTGATGGATTAATAGCCAAAGGTGTGTATGAGTGTTTGAGTATGAATTGCCAAATGTGCTTATGTTATTATTGAAAATAGATTGATTTTGTGTATAGTTGTAATGTCTCAAATGAGCTAAATTTGTACAAATACATATGAAAATTTGTGAACTTATGTACTTAGGCTAAATTGATTTATAAAAGAACAAATATGTGTGTGTTCGGCTAAACAAGATGTTGATTTGTTATTTTTTCATATTCTCTCTAGATGTTATCATACATGTCTCTTTTTTGGTCTCAATGGATATCAATAACATGTATAATAACTGTAAAATATATTAGGATATTATGTACTTAGGCTAAATTGATTTATAAAAAAACAAATATGTGTGTGTTTGGCCGAACAAGATGTTGATATGTTATTTTTTCATATTCTCTCTAGATGTTATCATATATGTGTCTCTCTTTTGGTCTCAATGGATATCAATAACGTGTATAATAACTGTAAAATATATTAGGATATTAAGATGTTAATTGGATTTTTGGAATCCGTTTTTAAATTAAATGTTAGTCATAAATATAAATAAATAGTTTGTGGCTTTATTTATTGATGTATATTTAGAGGTAATAAAATTTTGGGTAGTCACCTATACAAGAAAGGTGCCGGCTGGATTTTTTTTTAAAATAGAATATGATGATAATGTTATTATTATTTTTATATACTTAGTTTTTTTAGATGACAAAGAGAAGAGTAATACGATAGGAGCGCTGTTGGTTTTTTTGGCAGCATTTCTGATGACTATGAGCTTTTAAATGTCAACCATGACCAGACACCTCAGGCACAAACACCCTCTCTTGAAACAAGTTCGTCGAGTGCGAGGTCGGCTTGTAAATGAGGTGTCTTTTCTGAGTAGGACGTATACACTAGAAAATATATTGCTTAGTAGAAACCCAACCACAACATGTAAGTTTGTTTTCCTTTCCTGCACGATAAAAAGATAAACAACAATGAATAATTTTTGAATAATTAATTTTGATGAACAAATAAAATTTCAGGTTTACAAATATGGAGGCTGCTTGCACGATAACATCAATGATGAAATCATGGATGGAAGTGCCTTTGTTTTAGTGGAGTCAGGTTTCTAAAAATATTGAATGAAAGCCTATGATTGATGCTTGGTTTTGAAAAGTTCATGGTTAGTATATACATATTTTTTTAATATTTAATTCGGTCAGTTTTCTAATTTTAATAAAATAATTATTTTATGAAATTGATGTGTAAGGAAAAAAATTACTAGGAAGAGGCTGCCAACACTGTTACCAGGAGAATGTGGGAGAATCACACTGCTATTAGGTAAGATTGAATTCAAATTGTGATATTTTTTTAAATGTTAAATTTTTATTGTTCTTAATTTTAATGGATAATTTTGTTTCTACGAATAAGGTTGTGTGATTTCTGGTATGAGGCCCAGCAAAAAATTAAAGAAATATGCAAAAGAAAAAGGTCTTCCCGGCTAGGAAGACATGATCATATGAAGGGATTTCAGACCTCCGTATGTCTTGGAGGCTATCTGAGATGGTTATATCCAACACATGATGGCTGAGCAACTTATGTGGTAGTCATAGTCTGGTGTAAAGAATCAGAATTAGGAGATTCATGTTCCATTACTACATACACCGGTGGATCCATTCTATTCATTTCGCGTGCAAAATAGATACTAAGATTCTATTTTATCAGATAATTTTTAAAAATTATTATGTTGTATAAAAATATTTAACTAACTATAGCTTTCTTTTGCAAGCTACGGTGCTTGGACGTGATCCAAGACATGGAGCTTTTTATGGAAATCCACATGCAGAATGAAGACTTTCAAAAAGGGGTGCATCAACTCTTGGATAGCCGAGCTCAAAAGTTTATGATAAGTTGGATTTCAATAATTTTTTCTGAAGTTATTATTTTTTAAAATTTGCTGACTTTTTTTTAGGAAACATATAACATCTGATTGGAGGAGAGATATGAAGATGATCCTTCAACTCATCTAAAACTCGATCCAGATTTGTGGTTGGAGATTGGATTGTCCAGGAAACCTGGTAAAAATTAGGTTTACAGTATCTCCAAGACTGAGGATATGCAGACGAGCTGTAGTGTATCGACCATTGGTTCCTCGTGATCGAGATTGAGCTAGAAATCTCTGGCCATTTAAGCGATTGTACGAGAACAAGTTCAAGCTTATACGACCTAGTTTAGTGCTGAGAGGACTCAACTTAGATCTAAGACATCCGACCTGAGCAGCTGCTAGTAATCCTCACTAGAACATGTGGTCAACTTTGTTGCCCTCCTAGTTTTGGTGAAGATCCGCCTCCGCCTCCACCTCCTACTCCAACTTCTATCCATTAGATAAATTGTATACAATAATATATTTTTTTAAATTAATAATAAAAATTTGGTTTTTATTTGGTTTAATTGTTTTTTAGTTTATTTATTGTATTTTTTTAAATATTAAATAAAAGATTGATAGAATTTTCGAAGAAATTTACATCACCAATTGAATACCCGATGAACTAATTCCCTCAGAGAGTCCTAGATAGTTGGAAAAAAATTACAAGACTTGCCACTAATAGATGCAATTCTCTAGCGATTTAATTCTGTTGGTAACATGCGTATGATCACCGATGTACTTACCATTGGTTTATTCTGTCGGTAATGTGCCATGATCATCGATGGACTTACTGATAAAATAGATGCTGATAAACTTTTTTTTTTGTTTGGCACGCTATTTTCATTTGTGAATCCATCGATAATTATATTACCAATGAAATGACTAATATAATATAAATCACCAATGATATGTTTTCGGACGATAATTTTCTGCTCGTGATCTTGTTGGTAATTTGTTTTTGTTGAGAGAATCAGTATTTAGACACTAACAGAATATTCCATCGTTGTTATGCAATATTGTGGTTATTTGGATTGCAAGATTTTAATAAATAGCTAACAAACCTTGTACATGTGTATGGATGAAAATGAATGACCATTCCTTTCACATGCCTCCCAACCTAAATGCATGAGCACATGAGAGTTTCAGTATAATATCTCAAGCTATAGCTGATGTCCTTTTCTGTTTCATATATGTTAGTAATTGAATCACAATGAATTGTCTGTGTCAATGTTGCTTCAAACTGATGAGAAAACGCGCCTTGAACCCACAATAGGATATGAACCTTGAAAAGACAAGGCACCCTTGCATCTCAGTTTAAAGCACCTTGAACCCACAATAGGATATGCACCTTGAAAAGACAAGGCACCCTTGCATCTCAGTTTAAAGCACCTTGAACCCACAATAGGATATGCACCTTGAAAAGACAAGGCACCATTGCATCTCAGTTTAAAGCACCTTGAACCCACAATAGGATATGCTGGGAATTAGATTGATACTGTCTCCTGTAGTTAATATCGTAGCTGGATTCTGCGCAATTGTCTGTGGTTGGTTTATGAAGGCCAAGGAAAGAGTACTTAAATTGCAATGAAGATACAGTATCTACATCAATTTAAGGCTCTCGTCACTGAGGCCCCAGAAGAGCTAGGGGCATGCATGTTCAATAATGTAAAGTTTTTATTGAACAGATCATACTTACCTTAGGCACGTTTGTGTATCATATTATTATTGAACCTTTTACTTTTTCACCCTTTTGACCTCAAGAATCACTCTAATTAAATATATGTGCACACATGTAACAGGGAACAGTTAAAAAAACATCATTTTATGTGATTGGAATATATTTGTTTAAATGTTTTTGGTATATCATTGGATGGGCCACAGGTTGGATTAATTTTTTCTTTTAAAAAAAATGCACAAATATTGTTAATGTGATTTATTGGGCAATAGAAAACACAAATATTGTTAATGTGTTTTTGGCTCGGCCTGACCCATAAAAAAAAAGTCCAACCACGCACGTCTGCATGCTCGGTGTTTTCCCATTTTTCTCTTTTGATTTTGAAAAATAAAGAGTTATCACGTCATGTACAGTGGTAGACTATGCGCCGCCTTCCGGTTTGATCATTGTATTTCCCTTATTAGTAAACGGGTGGGTCGTTCACGAAGTTCGGGCCTTTCGCACCACCACACGGTCACTTGGTGAGGTGGGTGGAAAGCTATGCTTTGATATAATTAAACATAAAATCCCACTTTTCAACCCTTCTCTTACCTGAAAGTATCTGGAAAACACTTTAGAGATCTCAATAAACCTATTAATAACCTCATGTCAACCTTCAACCTTCTCAAAAATAAAAAAAACCAGCCTGGTTAAAAACATTTTGAAGCACCAATCAACCCACGCTGCTAAGCTAAAGGATTAAGAACACTACAATGATATAATATACACACATATCAATATTGAAATAATACACATATATATGTATAATATTTATACTTTTATTATTTAATATATATACATGATATTATGTTTGACATTGTGTTTGATTTTCAATTGGGTAAGTAGAAGTATCATGGTTTTGGTTTGATCCATAATTGAATACATCAAAGTATTTTCTGGGAGTTTTCTTATTGGAAAACCAATCTTCTCCACCATAACCATAATGTCATGCACAGTGAAAAGAACGTGTTTAAAAATATTTTCAACATGGTTATGGACATGAAAGGAAAGACAAAGGTCAACACCAAGGTTCAAATGAATATATCTTTGTTTTGTCACTGTAAAAATATAGAGTTGGTTCATGATGGGTCACAGGATCGCAAAGCCCAAAGCCAACTTCACCTTATAATTAAAGAATGCTTAGTTACTTGTCTATCAATAACTTAAGAGTTTGCATTTTCCTAATAGACATGGTTCAAACATATCAAGGTTAATGAATTTGGAGGATTTCATATTGTATAGAATGAAGAGTCATAAATGCCATGTGTTTATACAAACACTCATTCCACTAGCTTACCAAGATTTATTTTCGAAGGGGATATGAAATGTACTAATGAAGATCAACACTTCTTTAGAAATATATGCTCTAACAAACAAGTTGCAGACATAACATATGGAGATGCTTGAAACAAATATCATCCATACAATATGCACACTTGAGATGATAATCCCTTTATCGTTCTTCGACTCAGTAGAGCATCTACCCATACATCGATCACTTAAGGTAAAGGTTGGAAGCCCAGTCCAATTTAGATGAATGTATCCATTCGAGAGGTTAGAGATTACACATGCATTGTAATTAAAATTCTATTGTTTTTTTTGCTTTTAAAATTTAAAAAATTCATTTAATTCCATTCAAGTACTTGTTCAACCTTAAGAGAAAAGTAAAAAACAAGGCGCTTGTTGAGGTTTCGATATGCAAAGCTTATATTGTTTAAAAAATCTCAACATTTATCTTGTACAATTTCGAGCCTCATTTGAGAACAAGAATCAACCGCGTTCCAAGGCATGATGATAGTGAAGAAGTTCCTTTGAGTGGAAACTTGTTAATATTCTCTCATCTTGGACGACTTGTACCAAACAATATTGTGAGGAGAAGATATTTGATGGAAATAGAATCCAGACAAGCACATAATTATGTGTTATTTAACAGCGATGAACTGAGACCTTTTATTCAATAAGTATAATACTCTACATGTTATTACTTTCGAATAATTTTTTTCTTATACTATCATAAACTGATAGATTGTTGTATTTCTCGTAGGTAACATCGTCAATTTTTACTATCCAGAAACTCACAGCTGACTGAATCTCAAATCTTTCAATTACAAGATAAAAAAATTTTCTACGAGGTTCATAACACATAGAAGGATTGTTTAATTATTTTAATCTCTTGAGATACTTAATTTCATTACACATTTCTCGTTAACTGTGATAAAGATATAATTTATGTACCAGGTTTATTAATTTGAAGGGAATGCTAGTGTTACTTTGAATTTTAAGTTTGGAACATGAAAGAAAGGTGAAGTGCTATAACGAGTATTTTATCAATGGACATGTGTTTCATACTAAAGAGTATGGTTAAAGTAGGAAGTCATATAACAATGAGGTCTATGTTAAGGGATCAACTTCTAATAAGTTTGAAGTTGGCTACTATGAGAAGTTAAAAGAGGTCATTGAATTGCAATATCATAACGAGTAAAATAAAGTCTTTTTATTCAAATGCTATTGGTATGATACCATTGACAAATGAATAAAAGTAGATCCCTATCATGGTTTGGTTGAAATTAATATAAAGGCTAAACTCCTCAACGTTGATAATATCTTTATTTTCACCAAGCAATGTCAGCAAGTTTATTATAGATACACTCTTTTCTTTAGAAAAAATCGTTTAAGAGTTGATTGGTTATATGTAGTAAAAATCTAACCTAGAAGTCATATCCAGGTTGTTCAGGATGACAACGATGAATTAACTATGAGAGATGGGGTCTTTCAATTTGATCAGTTAGTTGATTAATATCAAGTTACTCTGTTTAATGACTTAGAAGAAAATTTAAAATTTTGCATCACTGAGAATACTTTTGTTGATGCTGATGAGTTAAATGATGTTTTGAGAACCAACTGACATACATGAGTCGTTGAAGATGATGATAGCAATGAAATCAACGTAGAAGATTGTGATGGATATGACGATGATGAAATTGAAGAAGAAGAAAATTCTAATTAATTTGCACAACAAGAATGTGTAATGCCATAAACTATAATGTAATATTTCTTAACGAAATTAACTTTAATGTAATGACAATAACATTTATTTATTATTAAATGATAATGAAAAATTTATTTTTTGTGATTTTATTATTATACACAAAACTGATGTTATTATACCATGTGTGCTGTTGTAATTTTAAGTATTTGCCGGATGGATACATGAGAAATACATATACAATATGGCAACAAAATTTTTTTTACACCGATGAAAATACTGATGGACTTCAAACTACTATTAGATACACCAACAAATTAAGTCTGCTGGTATATTACAGAGAGTATTGAAACTTTTCACTTATCAATTGCATTGTTCATTGTGTTTAATTCATACGAGATCACCACGAAACTTGTCCATCAGTATTTTCCCGAGAGCTAAGGTAACTTCTCACTTGCATTGTTTATTACTGTTCAGTACATACATGATCAACAATGATTAATGTATGTTAGTATTTTCCCAAGAGCTAAGGTATTGTTTACTTTCACTTGCACTATTTATTATTGTTTAGTACATATAGAATCACCAACAATTAATGTACATCGGTATTTTCTCGAGAGCTAAGGTACAGTTCATTTTTCACTTGCACTGTTTATTATTATTCAGTACATATAAAATCACCGACGGAGTGAAAAGTAGTCAGTGATAGTTGGTGGGTTTTTTTTGTTCTTTAATGATTGTATAAATGTTATTGGAAGTTTTTCAATTTTTAATTTTTTTTCTATTATTTAATGATTGTATAAATGTTGTCGGAATTTTTTTAATTTGTTTTAAAAATTTTTCTGTTCTTTAATGATTGTATAAGTGTTGTTTGTTTGTTTGTTTGTTTGTTTTTTTCTGTTCTTATGTCTCATTGAATATTATTAGATTATGATTTTATGTACCAGACCCACATAATCATTATGGTTAGCTAATTGATTTGTTGGTGATAACAAACACCTTTTTATTTCATGAAATTAAAAATTATTTAAAAATAATAAAAATAAACAAAAAATATTAGCCATAAATAAAAAATAAAAAATAAAAAATAAAAAATAGCTAAGATAATAGTTAGGATAAATGAATAGTTTTCAATGCGAAATATTCATACTATAGATCCTTTAATGTGTTCATATTTACCTCTTATGATCATTTCACAAATGGACGTAGCAAATTTAATTGAAAATTTGATTGAATTAACATAATGAAATTATTCGATTGACAAATATTGAAATAAAATCAACTAGTTTGTGGCAATCCAATTTAGATTGTTGTGTATTTACAAGTTTAAAATTTTGGGTAGTCTCTTGTATAAAGGAGGCATTGCTGAATATTTTTTTAAATAGAAATGGTTTACGATACCTTAATCTTTTAATTTGTGTAGATGACCAGGAAAAAGTCAATAGCATATTGTACAAACAAGATCACTGCTAGTTCTTCTAGCAATGATTTAGAGGACTGTAAGTCATTAGGTGTCGACCAAGAACAAGCACATGAGATATAGGCATCCATTCACGACGCGGGCTCATCGAGTGTGATACTACCACATCAAGGGGGGTCCCTTCATAGCGGGATCCATTTACCCAAAAGTACCAAGCTCAGTGGAAAAACAACATTTCAATGTACGTTTGTTTTCCCTTCACAATGCCATGTTAATAATTTTTTTAAAAATTAATTTTAATTAATGAATGCAGTTTTAGGTTTACAAATATTGAGGGTGTCAAAACCATAAAATTGGTGATGAAATCGATGATGAAAATTTCATTGTTTCAATAGAGTCAGGTTTCCAAACATCTTGAATGGAAACTTATGATTGATGCATGTTTCGGAAGGTTTAAGGTTAGTATTAATTTAAATATTTTTTTATGATGTTAATTTAGTTAGTTTATTAATCTATAAATGAAAATTTCTTTTACAAATTTTAACTACAAGGAAAAATCTAAATGGGATAAAGCTAATAACGCTATAACAAAAAGAGTTTGAGAGAATCATGCTGCAACTAGGTAGGTTGAAATCAAGATAAATTTTTTTAATCCTTTTATTCAATTTTATTATTCATTTACTAATAAATAATTTATTTGTACCATATAGGTTGTGTGATTTATGGTACAAGGCGAAAAAGAAAGCCAAAAAATACGCGAAAGAAATAGAGCTTCCAGGTTGGAAAAAGGTGGTGGTTTGGAAGAATTTCAGACTGATGTATGTCTTAGAGGTTGTGTAGATGGAATACATTCAGCATATGATGTCCGAACATTTCGTGCGACAATCACACTTTGGTACGGAGAATCAAAACCGATGTGTTCATGATTCCGTTACCACGCACATCGGCAGCTCCATTCCATTTGTTTTGCATGTGAAGCAGATGGTAAGATTCTTTTTTAATTACATCCATTTTTTATTTGTTTTTTTATAAATATATTTAACTAAAAATAATTTTCTCTTGCAAACTATGGTTCTTGGACACGATCCAAGCCCGATGAAGCTTTTTATGAAAATACATGTGCGGATTGAAAAACGATCCAAGCCTGATATGCAACAAAATGATAATTTTTTTTAAATAATTATTTTGGACATCAACATATTAAAATAATAAAATATAATTAAAATAAAAAATAAAATTTTATGAAATGCCATTTAGATCGTGTTTCCAAATAGCGCCTTTACGAGACAGGTTTCCATGGTCATGCATTGTCCCATTTAAACCATGGTGTCAATACACTTGTGACCTAAGAAAAAATAATAGCACTACTTCTCTTTTATTCGTGAGATTGGCAAAAATAATTGGATTAGATGGTCTATACGATATGATGAATTAATTAATTAATTCTAAGAGGCATAACATTTGACTTGTAACAGAATAGGAGATTGAGAATTTGACGACGCTGGGGTATATATATTATTTGACTATTATTTAATATTTAATAAAAAATAAAATAATAATATTTTTGAAGCGCATATATATATATATATATATATATATATATATATATATATATTGTTTTCTTGAGTAGTTTGTTTTCTCAATTTGATAGTTCAGAATTAGATTTTTATTATTATTTTTTAATTTTATCTTTTTATTTTTTATTTATTTTTAATTAAACAATGTAATTTGTTTTGGTTTTTATATTTGTAGGTTTATTACAATCTTAAATAGACATCTTGATATTTAGTTGATTTTTAATTTTACAAGTGTTTATTTTTTTTATCATATAGTTAAATAAAAAATTATTAAAAAAATTTGTTGAACCTGATTAGCTTCATTATAAGAATTTATTTTTATTATTACATAGTTAAATAACAAGTTATTAATTTTTTTTTTAACTTAATGTAGTATATGACCTGAGTCATGAGTCTGGCTGGTTAATATCGGCCGGTTGAGAATTAGGCTTTCAAATGTTTTACGGTTGCAAAAATAATTTTTGATTTATTTAATTAAATACATGAATAAATTTTTTAATTTATAATTGATTTTTTTTAAATATAAAAACACATATGAAATGTCTTTATATTTATTTTTTTATATTGAAAATGTTTTTTATCCTACCCGAAACATGTTTTACATAGAGATAGTGTTTGAAAATATAGTAACGGTTGCTTTTTAAAATGCTTTTTGCTTGGAAATATATAAAAATAATATATAATTTTTATTTTTTAAAAATTATTTTTGACATCAGTACATCAACATAATTAAAAATATAAAAATATTAATTTTAATTTTTTTTTTTAAAAAATCATGAAAATTTTTATGCAAAAACAAACGTCTCTTTTACTAAAATAACTGTACGGTCCAGCAGCGGAAAGATGGCGAGGTTTTTCCATCAGATGTGATATTGGCTGGCTTCTATTTATTATCTTCAATCCTCCCCTCCCCTCTTCATTTCCCTTCAAGAAAATTCTTCCAAGGTTCATCACATTTTCTAGTAACATTATCTGTTTACCATTGAATTCCTTTTGTTTTCCTTAGTTACTAGCTATAATGTTTTCGAAATATAATTAATAGCTTTACAACTTGTATTAATTTATAGGTAGCTACAATGTTCCTAAGGGGGGTTCATCTAATTTTGTGCAGGAAAATGGCTCTTCTTGGGTTTCTTTTAGTGGGGTTTCTCTCCTCTGTCTCTTCTGTTCATGGATATTATGGAGGTTGGATTAACGCTCATGCCACTTTCTATGGAGGTGGCGATGCTTCAGGGACAATGGGTATGTGAGACATGTGTTCTTTATTTTTTTTTGATTGGAAAATCATGTACATGCAAGCTCTATGATGTATAATCTTCTTACAATATTGTCCTGGCTAACCATAGCTTGGTTGTGTTTTAAGGTGGGGCTTGTGGCTATGGAAATCTGTACAGCCAGGGTTATGGAACTAACACAGCAGCACTGAGCACTGCATTGTTCGACAATGGTTTGAGCTGTGGGGCCTGCTTTGAGATCAGATGTGTAAATGATCCACAGTGGTGCCTGCCTGGTGTAATTATGGTCACCGCTACTAACTTCTGCCCTCCCGGCGGCTGGTGTGATCCTCCCAACCATCATTTTGATCTCTCTCAACCTGTCTTCCAACACATTGCCCAATATAGAGCCGGAATTGTCCCAGTAATCTACAGAAGGTAGGTTAATTAATCAACACTTTTTCATGCTTTATTAATTCCGCTCAGAACTTCTTAACCTAACAGATTAATGAGGTTACGGATTGTTATAGGATAAGATGCAGGAGGAGCGGAGGCATTCGGTTCACCATCAATGGCCACTCATACTTCAATTTAGTCCTGATTACCAATGTTGGCGGTGCTGGCGATGTGCATTCAGTGGCCATCAAAGGTTCGAGAACTGGGTGGCAATCAATGTCGAGAAACTGGGGCCAAAACTGGCAGAGTAACTCTTACCTTAACGGACAGAGTCTCTCTTTTGTAGTGACGACTAGTGATGGCCGCAGTGTGGTTTCTTACAATGTCGCCCCTGCTGGTTGGTCCTTTGGGCAGACGTATAGTGGAGGGCAGTATAGGTACTAGCAACGATTGCCTGTCCTGGAAAAAGACATATAGAATATGCAGTATTATCAAGCAACACGCCGGCGGCACCATTATTGAAGATGTAGTGCTCTCTGTGTTTGTTGCAAGACAGAAAGTATATGGTCAACGTACCTTGGGTCAATGTCTCTTATGAATTAGCCCTAATTCCCACTTTCCTATCTCATGAGCCAAGGCTTCATTTTTACTGCAGGAGTGTGTGCATGCATATATACGTCCAAAGGCAGCTGTTTGATTACTGCTAGGGCATTTCAAATTAGAAATACAAGTAAATTTTAAAAGGCTTGTGGTAAAAAAAAGAAGATAAGAAGGTCACTGCTGGAAGCTCGTAGTTCACTGTGCCCTTGTTTGTATTTGATCTGCAAAATAAATGCACCTTTTGATATAGTTAATTCTAATGAAAGTGAGATCTCAACCTTTTCTTTTTCCTTCCTTTTAATGTTGATGATTTTCCAAGAATAAATTTTAAAGAGGTAGATATCTTCGTTTTACACCACTTTGTTTCGGCTTATGAACTATAAACTACAATACATAAAATATAAATTTTTTATTTACTTTAAATTGTTTTTTTTTTAATATTTTTAGATTATTTTGATGTGTTGATATAAAAATAAAATTTTTAAATTTTTTTTTAATATATTTCTAAACAAAAAAATACTTTAAAAAACAATCAATACTACATTATCATACACTCTCACATTTGCTATCAAACATTTGATGTCATCATAGATGCTTCAAGCATTGCAGAGTACTCTAATGAAATTTCTCCCAATTCTAAAAATTGTTTGTTTTTTTTAAAAGGGCATAGATATCGATTAAGCTCGCCTATCATTGAAGGTGGTGATCTTGATATTTTGATTTCTTGTCTTTGTAAAAGAACCTGTAATAAAATGTCATTTTGCATTTTAAGATACTATTGGGTTTGTCGGCAGGTTTTTCAGTTTTGGAGATTGACACGGGAAAAATGTTATGCAAAACACAGCTTAAGCTGGAGGAGCTCCACCTTCACACGTTGCCGGCCCCACACTGTTTCCCCTACTATGTGGGTGCAAGATTTTTTTATTTATTTTCTATTTATTGCAACATCTAATATATTTTTCATATAAAATATCTCGATTTGATATTATGCATCTCTCTACCAAAATTTTCTTTTACAATTATTTAATAGGCCAAGACAATTTCCGAGCATGCATAATACACTCTCGAAAATCCAAGATTAAATATGTGGTTTTTTACAAGTTTTAATAACTATTAGGGTATAGTAATAATAATAATACTAAAAGAAAAAAAATCAGGGTACATTTGTCATATGATCTTGTTTTTATATCACGTTATTAAACAAATTACAGAGACAAAAGTCGAAATGAAGGATGAGATATTGCCTCAGTTGTTCGTTCACACCATTAATGAGATTCCTGTGAAAGCCTTTGTAAGGAAGGTAGCAGATGAGAAGACATGTTAGAATTGGAAAATTGAATTTATTGTTCCTGTTGTGTTAAAAAAATAATTGTTCATATTTTGCCATGCTTGTAAAGATATCTTGTCTTTTTGTGTTTTGTTTTACCTTCTATGATCTTGTTAGAAACTTGCTTATAATACCACAGGCTTTGATTTTGTCAATATAACACCAGAATTATTATAATAAACAGTCATATTATCTTAACGTAAACTCATAATCTCATAATTTTTTTTTTATGCAAAGAAGTTGTTGCAAACAACTTCCACCAACAATTTATTCATATTCAACAATTGATAAAAAAATTAAATTATATTTCTTGCTCATCTATGTTGTAAAATTTTCACCGACATAAAAACAAGTTTTTGTTATGCTTCTGCTGTCATCATTGTTATCAACCTAGTCAGTATCTAAGTAACCAACCAAACTCAAATTCGAGTCTTTTCAATACCAAATACCACAATCAGATATGACACTTAAGTATTTCAAGATTCTGTTGACTGCAATAAGATGTGATTCTTTTGGATTAGATTGAAATCTAGCACACACACTAACATTAAAACTAATATCAAGTCTGGTTGCAGTTATGTAGAGCAAACTTCCTATCATGCTTCTATAAAGTGTGGAATCAACACACTTACTTGTGGGGTTTGAATTGATCTTGACAAAAGTGCTCATGGGGGTTTGAGCATGACTTTTACCTTCCATACCAAACTTTTTAACTATATCTCGATACATACTTTAATTGAGAAATAAAAATTCCATTATCATATTGCTTAACTTGTATGTCAAAAAAAGAAGTTTAACTTACCAATCATACTTATTTCAAATTTAGATTTCATCTCGTTAGCAAACTCATGAGAAAGTGAATCATGAGTAGCTCTAAACACAATGTCATCAACATAAATATGAACAATGAGTGTTTCCTTACCTGTTTTTTCGTATAAATAGTGTCTTGTTAGTATGACCTCTTTGAAAACAATTATCTAATAGGTATTTTGTCAATCGTTCATACCAGGCTCACTGTGCTTGTTTTAAACCATAAATTTTCTTTAATCTGTACACATGATTAAGAAACAAATGATTAGTGAAACCCTTAGGTTCTCTACATATACCTCTTCTTGTAAAATCCCATTCAAGAAAGCACTCCTTATATCCATTTGGTATAGTTTGAAGTTCTAATGATAAGCAAATGCAAACAGTATGTGAACAGACTCCACACGACCTACTGGTGCAAATGTTTCATCAAAATCAATTCCTTCGACTTATGAGTATCCTTGTACCACTAGTCTTGCTTTGTTTATGATAACTATTCCATGCTCATTTGATTTGTTCTTGAAGATCCATATGGTTTCAATTATGTTTTGAATGTCACAATGTAGAGCTAGCTTTCATACATCATTTCTAATGAACTAATTCAGTTTTTCATGGATGACATTGATCTAGTTTTCATCTTGTAGAGTTTGGTTAAACTTTTTAGGTTTAACTTGTGACAAACAACACATATATGAGACTTGATTAAATTTTTTTTCTCAACCTTATACCTTATCTAATTTTGCAATGATGTTCTCCATATGATGATTATGCTTTATCCATGAGGAAGGTTTTTTTTCTTTGGACTATTCAAATTTCTTAAATTGATCTTTATCTCCTAACTTATGTTTAGAACAACCACTATCTCAATACCACAGATTATTATTCATAGTTTTTAGTGCAATGTGTACTACTAAACATTCTTTTTCTTAATTACTCATTAATTTTTCATTTTTGTTATATTAGAACTTTCAATCTCGTTAGATTTTTCACAACCTACTGACTTATCACTTTTCCTATCTATAGTACATAATTGATTTAAGACTAAATCAACCTTTTACTCTAGATATTGATTTTTACTTGTGAAACAGTTTTTTGTTTACATGGGTAGGGATAAACTTACCTTTCAACTTACTTTTTTAGACGTTGTTTGTTTTTTTTACTAGCATGAAAGGTTCCTTACCATTTTACAAAGGTAATCCCATTAGAGGAGGAAGATATAAACATATTGTTGATGGAGTTTCCATATATCATATATCCTAATCTTGTACGATCAATACTTACCCTTTGAGCTTTCAACAGTCCATCAAGTTTTTATGTTGCTGACGGTTCTTGTGACTATTTGCACATAGTTAACTCATTTTTAAGTGCTTTGACTTTCTTAAAAGATCTAGATATCTCTATTTCTAACAAATTTAGGGCTTATGCCATATTGTTCTTCTCATTTTCCATATTTGTCAGTTTATTGAACAATTTCTTGTTCAATTCCTTGACTTTCACTATATCTTCACACAAGTCGTTATAAGCTTCCTGCAAGCTTAGTTTATGACGACAATAACAAAAGTAATATTTGAATCACTATAATTTCTAACAGTTTGATTTGTGTCAAAATCACATGATATCTCAATAATTTATTTCATGTCAATAGATCCATTAACAGTGTTAGAAAGAGTAACAAAAACACATTCATTATCAGATGATGGATTAGAATTTTCAAAGTTAGATTCATCACTTAAGATGACATTAAGAGCTTTTCCCTTATTTGTTTTGAAATTAGGACATTCACTTCTCAAGTGACCATATCCTGAACATTCAAAATCTTAACTTTTTCCCTAGATTCAGTCTTAATTTTACTTTCATTTTCCAATTCATTTCTTTTGACAAAATTATTTAGCGTTTTGCCTTTATCAAATTTCTTCTTTTTAAACATGAATTTTTTGAATTTATTAGCTATGATAGCTATATCTTTATTATTAAGATCATTATCAGAAGACTAGTCATGTTTTTCCTTATAAGATTTAAATGTAATGAACTTACCTTTCTTTTTATGAGGAAATGTAGATTCATATATTTGCAATGGACTTACCTTTCTTTTGATGGACTTACCAGTTCTTCAACACATATAGTATTAAGATTCTTGCTTCCTTCAATGGCTGTTACCTTTGGCCCAAATCTTTCAGGTAAGGATCTTAGGATCTTCCTTACAATTCATGCATCATCCACTTTATCTTCTAGATTGAACCTGGAATTCATAATGTCATTAAGTTTAACATAAAACTCATCAAAAGATTCATTTTCCAGCATTCTAATTTCCTCAAACTTTGAGGTTAACATTTATAATTTGGATTTTTTCACTGATTTAGTTCCCTCATGAGTAACTTTAAGAATATCTTAAGCTTTCTTAGCTATTTCATATATAGATATTATTTTAAACTCATCAAGAGAAACTATTATAAATATAGCTTTTAGGCCTTTGTTATTCCAATTACAATTAGTAGCATCATCTATGTTCTATTATGCAAAACATGTTTCAAGTTCGATCCATCTTTGGTCTACTGAGAGCCATACTTTCTCATCTACTGATTTGAGGAAGGCTCTTATTTTGACCTTTTAGTAGGTATAGTTCTTACCATTGAATTGTGGTGGTGAATTCAGTGTTCACATCTTCATTCAGGAAAAATAGATCTCACTCTTATAGAGTGAACTTGCTCTTATACCATTTGAAAGTCCCTTTTCTTGTTTATCATCTATTAATAGATGATTTGACAACACTTTGCAAATATTGATCAGCAATTAAATAAATAAAGAATGCAGAAAACTTAAAAGCACAAGGTATTTGGTTACAAAGAGAAAATCTTTTAAAGAACTCTTCAAAAGATGAAAAAACCCTTCGGGGTAGCCTAACCTAGGATAAACAATTTTTTAACTAGTTGAATGATTACAAGAGGAATATCTCTGAACACAACTTTTTGTGTCTATACTACCTTACTTGCTGAGATAGTGAACCATGTTATATTTCCTACCCTAGTATCTTGCCAGTACATCTGACAATCTTCAAACTGTTGTCATCCTAACTGGAACCTCTAGTTGCTAACAATTCATACAAGAACTCCTCTTAAGAGTCTGTAGGCTCTCCAACTCTATAGGGACCAATTCTTCTCGAGAATTGCCTACAAACTCCTCATGTGTCAAGACTATGTGCTGTAAAACTCTGTGTAAACTCCTTAACTGGTTGACACATTTGCTTCCATGTTATTGATGCTTTTAATGTTCTGAAACTCTCTTCTAAAGCATATGGGACACACCTTTCTTCAGACTTTACTTTTCTTACATACATGTCTTATGTGATAAGGATAGTCTTCAAGTTTTCTAATCTGTCACGTTGGTAACAAACTACTAACGTGTTTTACAAAAATACTGATAAAGTTATCTTCGGATAACTTTTTCTACTCTATCTGAACTTATCTCTTAAATAATCTAAACTAATCAGATAATGCTAACTAATCTTGATAAACTTTTATCTTAACAAAATTATCTTTTTATTAACCGTAAAAAAGATCTTTATTAATCTAAGCCAACAAAATGACATTTATAGAAATAATTAATAAAAGAATGAACACTTGTATTATGCAAATTTAACAAATGATGAACAATCTTTTTAATTCTTTAATTTTTTTTGAGTGATAGTTCTTAACAATACAGTTAAAGTCCTATTAACTACTTCAATTTAGCCACCTGTTTGTGGATGACGAGTAGTAGAAATAACAATTTTATTCCTAACTTACCCTACAAAACCTTCTAAAAGTAGCTAAGAGATTTAACATTATGATTAGAAACAATTCTTTTAGGAACCATATGAAGCCGAGCTATCTCTTTAAAGAATAAATCCGCTATACTAGTTGCATCATCAGTTTTATGATAAGATATAAAATATGTCATATTAGAAAACCTGTCTACAACCATAAAAATAAGTTTACTATACTAGTTGCATCATCCTTACTCATTTCTGACACCAGTAAACCTACAAAAAAATCCTTAGATATTTCAACCTAAGGTTCTTTAGGTAAAAGAGTATACAAACCATGATGCGAAAATTTAGACTTAGCTTGTCTACATGTTATACACCTATCATAAATTCTTTGCACATATCTTTTCATCTGAGGCCAATAAAAGTATTCACGCAAAATATCTAAAGTCTTAACAACTCTATAATGTCATATTAAACCACCCTCACGAGCTTCACAAATAAACAACTCATGTATAAAATAATTAGACACACACAATCTTTTTTATTTAAACAAATATCCATCAAACTTGTAAAATTTTTCAAATCTCGAATTCTCACATGATTTATAAACTTGGCCAAAATCTTCATCATCAACACATAAACCTTTCACATACTCAAGTTTTACTAATTCAGCATTTAAACTTGAAAGAAGTACACTCCTTCACGATAGTACATCAATCACTATATTTTTTTTTTTATCTTGCTTATATTTTCTCATATATGAAAACATTTCAATAAACTTAACTCACTTGGCATGTTTTCGATTCAACTTCACTTGGAACTTTAGATGTTTAGTTCCCTTAATAGGTGGTAACCCACTAGTAATAATCTTATTAGGAAAAATATCCTCACAATCCTGTAATAAAGAAACACAAATACTAGGAATATAAGGATCAAATTCATTAGTGTTAAAATATGCCTCTTTATGCATAAGTAAAATCATAAATATGTCATAAAAAAAGTTGTCTTAATCTCCCTTTTTTTGCATAAAAACCAACTTGTTTCTTTATTTTTTTCACACTCTTCTTTTCTCACCCTTTCTTTTTTTTCTTTTCTCTCGGTCAAAACCTTTTCCTTTTCCATCTTGTATAAAACTGTTCTCTTAAGGATCCCATGATTTTCACTTTTTCTTACTCATCATATGGTTGTTCTGAACTTTTAGCTCTACCTTTCTTCTTCGGTTTTAGTTGATCTTCATAAATCTATATAAGTGACAAAGGTACAAGTGTTAAAGTTTTCTCATCATTTTCAAGGGAATATTTATTTTTAAACCCCTCATGCTTGACTTTCCTATCAAATTACCAAAGACACTCTAACAATAGATGAGTAGTATACATATGAACAACATCACTCAAAATCTCAACCTTATACTTTCAAACCAAAAAAGATATCAAAATCTATTAAGTAACTCTTACTTCTCCACATTAACTTAACCATTGAATTTCTATAAGATCTTTCATGCTTAATAGTGTTCACATTTAATTTTCTAACAAATGTAGCACTAGTAATATTAACACAACCCACACTATCAATAATCATATTACATAACTTGTTACTTATATGACATCTAGTATGAAATATATTCTCCATTTATTGCTCCAAATCATCATTTTTAATTTGAATGTTAAGTGACCTTCTAATCACCAAAGCCTATTCATCAATTAGATACTTAACATCATGAAAACCATCATTTTTATATGCTCTCGTATGGCCGAAATAATCATGTGGCTTAACTCCCCTATGTTTACAGGTCCAATGTTATTGAAACCTAGCATCATGTTTATGATCAAAATCCTTAACCTTTTCATTTGTATTTTTGGATATAAAGTCCTCTAAAGATGAAATATCTCATTTAAGAGGCTTTCTACCATTAGGACCTCTACTAACCCATCTTGAAGGCTAGCTATTTCGGTTCTTAATCTAGCCATCTTATTATTGTTTCATAGCCAAATAACTCCATTTAAGATTATTGTTATCCCTTGGCAGTGATGATCAACTTTTTATTATATTGTTAAGATATAAAAATCATGTTAGTAGCAAGAGAAAATATATCTTCACACACCCCTTTATGTGTTTACATTCAATAGAAGTCACTTCCCTTGTATTTCACATAAATTTTCAGCTTTTCAATATAATAAGCTCATCTTTTACCTTTTATCACTCAATTTCAAAGTTTTAGTTCTTTAAGGAACTAATTCACAACAAATCAGAAAAATTTAACCATATAATATCATGATCGAAAATAATATAAAGACTTAAGAAGCAATAAAAACTAAAAATTATCAATACAAAACTATGAATATGAAATTGCGAATAGCAAAACGATTTAATTTTCAGAAATTACCCGTTATGAATTATTTTTTTGTAATTTTCAGAAGTAACCGAACAAAACATACTTAAATAACCCAAAAAGTCAAGATATGATAATAATATATCTCAAGAATAAAAAATATCAGATTTGAGATGTAGAATCCAAGTTTTGTGGAAAAACCCTAATTTTACGGCCTAAGACTTATTTTTTTTATTTGTCTTTGTGTGATTTCTTTAACCTTTCTTCCTTTTTTTTTTTTGAATTATAGACAACCTGATCATAATTAGTATGTCTTTTTTTAAAGCTTTGCCACAACTAGGTTCTAGATGACAACAACAATGAAATAACACAGAAACTAAAAGATAAAGGGATATAATGTGATTTTAAAGCCTTATTTTGATATCAACTGATGCAAACCCTATTGATAAAAAGATCCAGAAACCCATAGTCAAGTCGACCATTCCCAAGAAAGTTAAATTTAGGCTTGTGATTGAGTTTGACATAATGATAACTTGTGTTGAGGCACTAAGACTATAGATACTGAACCCCCACCTAAGACTATATAAGTATAGAAGACACCACAGAACTTGGTGAATTATTCGATAAGTTAGAGTAGTTTAATGAAGAACTAAAATGTATAAGAAAACCTAACACACACAATAATAATTGCATAAATCAAAGTTTGTCAAAAAAACCTACATATAAAGCAAATAACCCTATTTACAATAGGTAAAAACATCCTAAACAATACTTGAAAAATAATATGAGAATTTTAAATAAAATAAAAAAAAGAATTCTAAATCAACTGAAATTTTAACCCAATATGAAACTAGTACTCTGGAATCTTCTAGTAAAAGCTTAGTTTGATCTAACAGTTGGATAAAAAATTATATTTGTTAGAATAAAACTATGCAGTAGAAAAAATATGTTTCTAATTGCCAAAATTCATTAGCTCATGAAATAGATGAATTAGACCTCTCTTGTAAATAGATTAAATTAACTAAGGTTTGATCATTACTTGTTGAAGATGTAGCTTTTTTAAAATTCATTTTAATCCAAATATTTTGAATATGTCCATTGAATGTATCTATGAATTTTTTTGTTCATAATTTTGTAAGTGACCCATCTTCAACTTCTAATATATCCTTTGATTTAGTTTTGATTGCATCATGTAGCTTCCAATCTCCACTGCTTTCTGTTACTGTTTTTTCTTGCATTTGGCCCATGAAAATGACCTCGCAACACTTCCACAACATCATTTTGTTGTCACCAAGAAAATGATGGCATTCCCCGTCATTATACCATCTATGCTTCTACACCTTGCAACTCATCAATACTACCACTGGAAACTTTTAATGACACGGGTTCTCCCTCTATTTATAGACTATCACAGAATACTTGCTCCTCTCAGTGTTTTGACAAGGCCTAAATGGACAAATGCTGCAGCAGTAGGTTGGAGAACGAGCAATATAGTGAACTTGGTGATGATGGGAGAAAACACGAAGACAATGATGCACTTATAGAAAACACTAATAAGAGTTTAGTGAGTGGGAAAGAAAGAATGGAAGGTGACAAGTAGAAAGTTTGTAATAGAGGGTATTGGAAGGTGACAAGTAGAAGGTGCTCTTCATGGACCTCAAAACCGGAACATTATAGCATAAAAGTTACAAGGAAGATCGAGTAATTAAAGAAGTTGCATGTTTGTCCGCATTAAGTGTTTTATTTTTGGTTTAGCCAAAGGTTTTTAACGTTTCTTATATTTGTGTACATTTTATTTTACTTGTCTTCTTTATTGGGATTGAAGGTAAGAGCTGTAGATCGAGATGGTTCCATCGATTGAATCCGAAGATCAATAGAATAGCTTTTAAAAAAGAGGAAGAAGAAAGGCTAATGGCTGCTCATAAAGTTTATGGTAACAAACGGGCCTTGATTACTAGATTTTTCCCGGGAGGACTGATAATGCTGTCAAAAATCACTGGCATGTTGTAATTGTGATGTAGCCGGCAGGGCTGGTATGCATGTACGGTTCTGAGTATTTAAGTGACAATTTAATATTATTAAATAGGGATTTGGTTTAGATAGATTATATGAATATTATAACAACTATTTTTAAGGATAATTATACAAGTTGAATATCCAGAAGAGTAAGCTACTTATAACTTAATAACAAGAGATTCAACTATTAAATTATACTTAAATTTTTACACTACAACATTATTCAGTTTTACCGACGGAATGAAAGCAATGCAATCCGTTGGTGAAAATAATACCGACGGACTCACCGACGGAACACTTCCATCGGTATAACAGTCGTCGGTAAATCCCATTTCCGTCGCTAATTTTGTCGCAAATAAAAAGAACCACCCACCGACGGAAACACCAACGGTAATACAGACGGATACGCGCACGCCAAAAAAAAATTTCCCGCGGGAACATTACCGACGGAATAAATCCGTCGGTAATTACCCTTGAAAGTACTGACGGCATTACCGACGGACAATCCGTCGGTAATTATGGCATGGCTTGTAATTTTGTTGCAACTCTCTGTGTAATACCAACGGTAATGCCGTCAGTAATGTCAAGTGTAAGTACCGATGGATAATTTTCGTTGGGGATGCCGTCAGTAACAATGGCATGGATGGTAATTGTTTGGCAACTCTCTGTTAAATACCAACGGATATTATCCGTCGGTAGACATTTAAAATATATATAAAAAAATAATTTATTAATTGTAAAAAACCTTAATAAACAAATAAAAATGCATTAAACATTAAAAATGTAAAAGTAATAATATTCACTACAAATTTAATGTGTTTAAAAAATAAAATTAAACTAGAATAGCGGCGGAGCTGGAGGAGGAGGCGGAGAAGGAGGAGGCTGGTTGTTTCAGGGACCATAAGGCCAAAAAGAAGCTGCACAAGTATCGTCACCCATCTTTGATCTCATCTCCATGACTATTTGACGGAGCTCATCATAATTCGTCGAGAGTTGTTGATATTGTTGTTTCAACGCAATGAACTCCTCAGACTGGGTGTTCGATATTGATGGAGAGCTTCCAACAGTTGAGACACTACGAGTCGAACGCAAGTTTTCAGCCGTAGTGTTGGAGAGCCCGTAGACCCTATTTTTATCGGGTCCACCAGACGATCCCGCCTCCATCCACAAATCT
>Ga0325411_1000493_pt1 | contig 41488 bp, 18 predicted proteins | sample PopdelMetagenome_13_FD_206181 | JGI IMG/M metagenome (GOLD analysis project Ga0325411, IMG submission 206181) | Populus deltoides microbial communities from Bellville, Georgia, United States - Xylem-PdIQD-R4 | ecosystem: Host-associated > Plants > Phyllosphere > Stem > Wood/Secondary xylem...
ATGGATTGTATTTTGATGATGTGAGGATTCAAGTTCTTTGATTACCGGCACCATGTGTATTAAATATACATATATAAAAAAAAAATTTACTATTGTTTTGGGCTTAGAAAGCCGGGTCGTTACAGCTCTTCTCTCCCTCTCCTCCGTTCTGTTTTCCTTTCTCATAGTAACGAAAAGGATGAAGGAAAGAAACTCCCTCTGTTCTCGTGTTACTGGAAGGGAAGGATCGCTTCTACTGATTCTACTACTGCGGCCGAGGAAAGGTGCAGCTTCTGCTGGTTCCCTCACTGTGGCTGAGGAAGGATATGGCTGCGAAGGAGGCTACAGCTGGGCGAGTGGCTTGGCTCGTTCCTGGTTGCTGTTGGTGCTGGCCATGGTTCAGCAGAGGTGGTGCTGCTAGCTGCTCTTCCTCCTGGCGTTGCTGCAGCTGCTCTTCCTCCTGGTGTGGCTACTGGGATGAAGGAGATGATGAGCTGACGATGGCGCTGCGGCTGCTCTTCCTCCCCTCTGCCGTTTCAGCGTTGCTTGGCCTCTTTGTTTCCTTTGTTTCTTTCCCGTTCCCCTCTCTTTCGTTCCAAAAAACTTTCCCCCTCTTTTAGTTTTCCAGCCCTCTCTCCCGTTTTCAAAAAACTCTCTCGTCCTTCTCCCCTAAAAAAACAAAACCTCCCCGGGTTACAGCTGCTAAGGGCAGTATTTATAGGCGAAGGGGGAGCGGGGAAGGCGTCGCTGTGTAATTTTATGTTTTGATGAAGGAATTGAATTATTGTGATTACGTGAAATTGTGAGTTTATGACTTTAATTATGAGAATAATGCAAATTATGATTGAATCATGTTATGATGAATTATAATTAGGTAATTGTTTAATTTTAAATAGAAGAAACAAAATCTCTTTCCCCCTTTTTATCAGAGGTTTGGATCAAAGAGAAAGATTTAAGAGATTTAAGGTTTGAATGCAATTGTATTGGAAATTGTGGGAAAATATAGGTTATAAATGCTCACTTTCTTCGTTTAGGTGAATTTCATCTAAGAAGAAGAAAATTGAGACAATTGAGTTTTAATAAAACTGTTTAGAAATCTTACTAAATTGTAGATAATTGATGTTGATAAGTTAACTAAATAATGATTTTTTTAAGAAGGGAGAACAATTCTCACCTTTTTTTCCTTATTGAAGTTCGGCCATGACACACACAAAAAAAAAAGGGAAAAAGGTTTTGATTTGGACTTCGTTAAAATGGGAGGGTGGTTTTAGATGAATCGAGTAAATCGTTAGAGAGTTTTAGGACTTTTATCTATAAAAAAATCAAAAGAGGATTTTATCCTCCTTAATTTAAAAGTTATATGGTGGCTTAGCTCCACCGGAAGAGGTTGCACACGCTGGTAAAGCATGACAACCTCTTCCCACACGTTGAAGAGTTGCATATGATTAATAAGCTACTGAAGGGTTAGCTGTGCAGGAGTTTCTACCACGACAGTGAGATAAGTTACATGTTCTATCTTAGGAGTGTCTTGATTATCTATCATTGATAATAAATAGAGATCTCAATAAAACTGTAGGCTAATTAATTGTTTTTTAAAAGTATTTTTCATAAACGATGCAGCTGATGATATTAAAAAATCTAATATATTCAAGGAATAAGTTTTTTGGTATTTAGATGGTGGTTAATCAAATATTATTTTCTTCTTCTTAGCATAGCAAGTATAAAAATTGATGATAAAAATCCTATTACTTTGTTTCCTGACATAGACATGCAAAAATTCTTTAGCTAACCGAGATTAGACCTTTACTAGCTACAAATTTTAATTGAAAGGAACTGTCAAGATCCAAGAGAATTTCGCAGGGGATGTGCTGATCAATGGAAAGAAGAGAACCATCCACGTTGCCTGTATATGCCAAGGCCAATTTTGAAGCCAGCATTCACATCAATGCAGAGTAATTAACGAGGCATGTCAAGGAGCAAGTGCATGCAATCATTCTGGCTGTGTGCTTCAAAGCTTGAAGAAACTACACAAACACATAGCAACAAATTAACGTCAGCTTAAAAAGTAGTCAAAAAACTAATCGATATGAACAATCAAACAAAGATCCCCACACTTGACGAGAGAGAAAAAGGATAGAAAATGTGCCATCAAAGTATAAGAAGAGGCCAAAGAGAAGGTAGCGATAGGTCTCTGCCATTTTTGCGTGAACTCTCCTTTTCTCCTTATAGTATAATGGTCGCCAATTGTGCTCTGATTCCATTAAATAATGTTATTCAAGGTAGACACAAGCTTGAATTAATTTTCAGCTTAAATTAGGAATGAAAATTAAAAAAAAATCTAGATATTTATATCTTATTCATCCAATTTTAAATATTTGTGTTATCGGATTTAATAATATCCATTTTTTATCAGATAAGATAACTGTGTAAAGAAACTCATTTATTCAAGTTGGTATTCATCTGATTCGGATTATATTATTTTTTCTAGTAACAAAACCTCCTTAAACTAAAAAATTACCTCAAACTTTCAAAAAAATCTTGATTGGTCCTTCTTTTAGAGGTCATATGAGACCACAACATGAATATTTAATTTATCCTAAGATCCACAGAGAATATGTCAAGGGCTTGGAAAACACAATGAATTCCCTTCAAAACTTATCAAATCGCCCACGTTTTCTATTACTGGAGATGCAATTCTCCCACGTATTGAAAAGCATAATCGCTGACAAAAATGCGATTATGCCTTTCAAAGTTGATAGAGCTGATCATGGACAAGGATTTTGACAGGCTTAGTCTCATACCTGCATAAAATATCTAACATTATTATTTTTTTAAGAATTTTTTTTTTCCAGAGCTGATAGATGGGATTTATTAATAGAACACAGAATACAATTACTGGTGATTGAATCCGTATTTTATAAAAAATTATTTTTTATTTAAAATTAATTAATTTTTTTTATTTTTAGATTGTTTTAATAAATTAATATTAAAAATATTTTGTAAAAATAAAAAATATATATTATTTTAATAAATTTTTAAACAAAAAATATTTTAAATCATAACCAGCAAGACACTCTCAAGCACATCTTAAACGCTGATCTTGTTTAGGCATGGTGATGTTCATTCGACTTAAGCTTGAAAGATGGTTTTGTTAGATTAAAAGTCCTGACATCCAGTCAACATTTTCGAAACTGTCATTGCTCCTCAATGATCCAGTAGCAGTCAAACTGTTATTGATTTGAATAAATTTAATAATATTTTTAGAAAATATTATATTAATTATATATAAAAAAATTAATAATATCAAAATAATATAAAAACACTAAAAAAATTAATTTAAAATAAAAAATTATTATTTTCTTAAATATTTTTGAAACACAAACAAACAAGCTCTAGATCTTAATTATAAACCTTTATTAGGTCTGACTTCTTACCAAATTCATATTTTTTTGGGTTCAGCACATGATTTAATCTAAATTCATTGGATTTGATAATTTGTCAAACCTATAGTGCTTTAAGTTTAACATATAATTTAATCCAAACTTCTTGATTCTGGTAATTTGCCAGACTCAATTAGTGTTTAGATAAGCTTATAGCTAAATATAAATATATAAATTGTCAAAACTACATGGACCTAGCACATTATTGAATCCAAGTTGTCTCAAAGTTTGTGAGTAAAAAATAATGACTGATCAACATGATAAATATTTTTTCTCTAATAAAATATAATTAACCATTTATTTGATGCTTATACAGGGTCAATTTTTTTCTTTTTTGTTTGGCCCTTATCCCTGGATAAATGAACATGGTAATGGATATAAAATATGATGAACATTAGATAAGAAAAACACTTTTTTACATTCTGGCATTCTAATCTTCATCTTTTTTTTTTTTTTTTATTTCTTACCAATAACCATAAACATATAATATTGCCTTTAAGGCTTCATTCTTCTTACATTAGTGCTGACTTAAACATCATAGTATCCCTTATTACCATAAATGAAACTTGTTATTATAGAAAATCATGAATCAATAGTCGAGCTTCTCTTCAATAACCTCCGAAGTCTATTAACTAGCTAGTTTAACATCTCTTGAAGTTTGCTCCAGACTTCATTAGGGCTCTATCTGTGGGAACTGTGAAAAAAGTTTGATTCATTTTCCCTTTATTTTTTACTAACACTTTATCTCTTTTCATAACATATAATCTAGAAACTCCATGTAATGAGAGGGTTAAAGACTTTTTTACTACGAGCACTCCATTACCATCTCTAGATATTTAACAACTTGCCTAGCAAATGAGAATGCTCACCAAGGCTCTTCCAAGCACACAAGAATATCTTAGGGCCTTGCCTCTTCGTCATAAGGTAGCTCCTCCATCAAGAGTCCTCCATCAAGATTGCATTTGGACCACTTGCAAAGCCTAAAAAATATCTTTATAGATCAAATAGATTGGTCCAAATACAAGAAAAGGTTTGAGAATGCCAAAAAAAGTTTTTTTTTTAATAAAAACAAGCATAGATTTTTATCAACCCTTTATAACCGGCTAGGGTCTATATTGAAGTCCAAACTCTCCTAATTTAATAGCCCATTTCACCGAGCATCCAAAAATCTCTAGCTTATGTAGGATTTGTTGCAAAGGCTGATTTGAAAATACACTTATCAGAGCGAAGACTACCTTCTCCACTTTTAAATATTTGGTTTCAGCATCATGGAGGATATGGCTTGAGTAATATACTGAACATATTTTTTTTTATCATCTCTAATTAGAACAATTTCACCATTGAGTCTCACACTCCCAAATAAAGAAAAAAATATTTTCACTTTCCTTAGGCTAAGAAAATATCTTGAGGAATGAAAGATGAAATTTGAGCTTCTCAAAAGCCTTTTGACAATCTATAATCCACATAAAATTGGATATGTTTCTTAAAGTTTTGAAAAAAAGGTAAAGTGCACTTTCTTATGTGAGTAATGTGTAACATCCTGAATTTTCACAAGCAAACTGAGCAAAATAAATCATAAGACTTCCTTGAAAATTCAACAGAATTTTCCTTGTTTTTAAGCATATAAAGTTACCGACATCTCCATATTTATATATCACGGGCATCATTATTGTCAAGGTCCAACCATCTTAGATTGTATCCCATCCCATCCCAACACAACATGATATGGCATATCCTTAAATATTCATGAATCATACTTAATGCATATAAGAATTTAATGAACTCATAATATGCGAGACATATGTTCCATATAATTCAAGGAATACTAGCATTTGAATACAAACATACATATAGAGTTTTATCTATATTTTCATGGATTTAAGTAGAGATTAATAAACTTAACAAAAGAAATACAAGTTAATAATAATGTTATTACAATAACATAATTACAAGTCCAAGATAAAATATCAAAATCCTAATATATATCCACTTAACATTTATGATTTATAATATCCCTATTTAAATTGGAAAGTAGCATGATAAAGATCTACGTACTCGTCAACCACAATTAGACTATTTCATCATATTAGACTGCAATACAACAATTAATCAAATAAAACATGTTCATAACCATTTAACTTATCTAGTCATCACAAATAATAGATTAAATTCCTTATTTAAAGCTCACATATGGTTCGTATTTTAACTTCTAGATAAATTCAATATTCTAACAATCATGCAATACTAATTCCTTTCAAATTAACTCAACTAGTCATTTATCTCAGTTATCTGAATATAGATGCCCCTAGTCTTTGGCTAAACTAAGTAAATTATCTTTGTCGCACCCTATATCGCGGCGGCCCTAAAAATAATCCTCGATTATAGAAAAAAGAACAGATATCTAGCATCTTGTTCTTTTAGAAAAAAAAAGTCTTGTTCAAGGAGTCGGAGTCGCCACCTAGTATTATGGTCACTAGGAACCCTAACTGGTCAACAGAAATTCTATGGCTCGGGATTGGTTACGTAAAAAGAAAGATATTATCACCCCTTAAACGTTCTACCTGAGGCAGACTGCATTGCTGGTTTTGTCTTAAATTGCTAAATATTTATTCGCTTATGCTAGGATGATTTGTTTATAATATTCCTAACTCTGGCGCCAGTGAATATTCGAGCTCGAATAATTCCAACTCTAACATTGGTAAAAATTCGTAGCTACAAAAAAAATTAGATCAATATTTTTTTATTTCTTACTCTAGCGCCAGTGAATAAATAAATAAAAATAAATTGATTTTTATGCATGCACATATTTTTTTTATTTTTCTAGCTAAATAAAATAAAATACAATGAATAAAAATAATATAAATTTAAACCGGTATTTTTATTCCTGACTCTGGCGTCAGTGAATAAACCAATAAATTTACATTATTTTTATTCATGCATACACATTTTTTTTATTTTTTCTACTTTTTTATTTTTCTGTTTTTTTTTATTTTTTTATTTTTTTATTTTTTATTTTTTTTTGGTTGGGCCCAGCTCAGCCCATGTGGCTGGGCTGGACCCAGCAGGCCTAGCCGGGTCACAGGCTTGACCCGGCTGGCCATTTTTTTACCAGAAGGCGTGCGTAAGCAGTTCACGCACGCCTGCTATAGGAGCATGTAATTAAAATGCAAGGGAAAGTGCAACTTACCTGGTGCTGGAAATGGCGATCCGGATTTTTCAGTCTTTCTTGGTCGTCTATCCTTGCCTCAAGATCCCTGTGTTCGTTTGTTTCCCTTCTGTCGGTGTATTCCTTCTGTCAGCTGCTTGTTCCTCTCTCCTTTTTAGCTTCTTCCTCTGGTTTTGGAAGCTGGTGCTGGAGAAGAGGCAGTCGGTGGTGATGCTGGTCCTCTCTTCGTTTTTCTAAGCTTCTTCCTCTGGTTTTGTTTGCGTTTTCTTCTCTGGTTTTTCATCTGCTCACTGTGTTTGTGTTCTGAAGATGAAGGCGAAGCTGGGGTACGTTGGCTTTTTGTTCTCTTCCCCTGTTTCTGTCTCTGTCTCGTTTGCTTCTCCAGTCGTCCCCTCTGCTCTCTGTTTTTTTTCTTTGTTCCTGTCTTTTTTTGGTGCCCTGTTCTGGGTCTCCTCTTCTCTCAGTTTTCCCCAAGTTTTTTTCAGTCTCCCCCCCAGGTCTCCTGCGTTCTTTGTTTTCTGCCGTTCGTGGCTCTTTTTTTGTCTCTCTTCCCCTCAGTTTTCCCAGTTTTTTTAGTCTCTTCGCCTGGCTTTTTCGTGTCCCCCTGTTTTTTTTCCTTTTTTCCCCCTGTGCTCTCATCTTCTCTGGCTTTATAGCTAGAGAATACCAACCATTTGAAATGGCCTCCCTTTACTCCAGTAATGGCTCCTGAGGAGGAAGACGAAGAAGGCGATTGATAAATTCTAAAACGGCGCCGTTTGTGTGGTGGGAATATCCATTTTCAATCTGGTCACTGAAGTTTTGAAATCATGTAATCGAGTCCCTGGGTAAATTATAATTGAACCCCTCTATTTTCTTGCCTTATACAAGTTAGTCCTTGAACTTTAATCTATTGCAATTGTGTCCCCAATTAACCCCAAACTTTGCTATTTCTTTAGTTAAGTCCCTGATTTCATCAATTTAATTAAATCTAAGTCCAATTAAGTCTAAAACTTATCAATTCTCCAATTAAGCCCCTGATTGGATTAATTAAATTAATTCCAAGCTTAATTAAGTCTCAAAACTTATTAATTCTCCAATTAAACCCTTGATTGGATTAATTAGATTAATTCCAAAATTTAATTAAACCCCAAAACTTCCAATCATGTTGCCCTTAACCCAAATTTTAATTCATTCTTCATTTATTTCATTTTACTTGCTTTTCATCATTATTATTTTTTCATCATCATTCTTTTATATCCTTTTCAGTAAATAAAATAATAATAATAATTAAAATAAAAGGGTCAAAATTGGGTTATGACGCATTTAATGACTAGAACCTACTTTTAGGTTGATTCCTGCGTAATTTCACTAAGATAGGCTTAAATGTGTAAGCATCCTTATTACAAGCTTTCGGGTGACATAATAGTCGTTACTCCTAAGATAACAACTGTTGAGTATGGACTCGAGTCTGAATCTTTACAAATGACCGAGGAAGACTGCCTTAGACAGGATGTCGGTGAGATACCACTACTCCAAGATATTACATGCATAATGAAAAACACAAAGAATGTGGCTGAAAGCTCAAATGACAAAAGGTTAAACAGATCTCCTCTTGACATTGCAATGAATATCGGATTCAGATCTGATCACACATTCAAAAAATAACGATTGTTATGTCACCCCGTAAAAGGTGAATCCATACCCAATATGTTGCATTCATCCTCATGCATGTTTGAACATACACTTATGAACTGTCATAATACTGTGCCCTAGGTGAAATATAGGTCCCCCATTAAAACGCACATATAACACTCGACTGCAAAAAAGACAAATGTAAAATGAAGAAAAAGCTCAGTTAGAAGCCCAACACCAAAAAAAGGTGGAAAGTCTTAGAGAAGAAGTCGTAAGGCTTACTAGCGTACTCGAACAGGCCTTGAGATCTAAACCTAAAAAAGCAAAATTCATCAAATATACAAGAACTTAATGCCTTGTAACTCATCTTAAGGCATACTACAACAAAACGACCGAGGTGGTCCATGACAAGAAACTGTTGATTCACTTCTTTCAAGACAGTTTGAGTGATGTTGCCCTTACTTGGTATATGTTGTTAGACAATACCAAGGTAAAAAAAAAAATAAAAGGATGATTAGTACTTAAAAATGCATTTTTATCAAGGTTTTATATCATCATTTTGCACTTGAAGTATCAATAACTCCTTAACTAAAGCATGTTTTACAATAACAAGTCTGATACTATAAGATACCTTTAATTTATGATAAATAACATGACCAAAAGATTGATGTCTTCTCCCAAGTGCAGGAGTGTCGAAGTAATAAATAACCTGGCAAGACCGGGGTCAAACTACAGGGAGGTTAATTGTATAAATTATAAATAACAATAATATAACAACAACAATAATAACAACAATAATAACAATAATAGTAATAGTAATAGTAATAATAATAATAATAATACTAGTAGTGGTGGTGGTGGTGGTGGTGGTAGTAATATTAATAGTAATAGTAATAGTAATAGTAATAATACTAATAATAATGGTAATAATAATAATAAAGAAGAAGAAGAAGAAGAAGAAGAAGTTGATGAGAATTTTGAGATGGAAGATCAATGTGAGAATTAAACAATGATAAAAACAAGTGTCAAGGTTAGAGGATCCACTAATGGTATTTCAAATAAGTATAATATAAACTCTTATTACTCAACTGGAAACCACACACAAAGGAGGTTCCAATCGGATTATAAAGTGTTAATATGATTACATTAGTTATCTTATTCGAATAATGCTAATACTTATAAATATTGTCAGGTATTAGTGATTATAACTTATGTTAACAACAAATCAAGTTCCTTTCATAGCACAGGTGTAGGTTATACCATACGGTTGGGCTATGAAAATGCCAAGCATTTGTTGTACCAAGTGTTATACAACACAAATCTAGATTAACCATTTAACAAGCAAAGTATTAAGAGTGAACAAGATAACAAATACAAAACATGTTAGTATCAAACATTAAAGTCCATGTTGAGTTTACACTATACTTATTCTTACACCATTAGTGTAACCTTTTCACATTGACATAATAAACTTAACTAAACATAACAAAAAAGAGAAACATAAATAAACAAGATAAGAACATAAATGAGATACAAGTTAACTAAGTAAAGAAAAGGAAATGAAAAGCATAAACAAGATATTAATGAAAGCAAAACTTAGGCATTAAAAAAATATAAAGAGAGAGAGCAAGAGCAAGTTCTTGATCTGAAAAACTAAGCTCCTAAATGCATGGCAAATGCCTCCTTTTATAGGCCAAAATTTAGAACTATTGATTTGATGACTAATTGTTGAGTGGGTGGCCAACTTGACTTGGTGAAAATCCTTATCTTATTGTCTGAAAAAAAAATCATTACTAACATCAAAATTGGAACCAACTATACTATGAAAGTTGCAGGAAATTGTCTTATCTTTCCAGGAAAAAAAAATTGAGGTCATTTGGACTTCTAGAACTCGAGATATAGGCTGAACACTTAATAGTGTTTGAGCTCCAAGACAGATTCAGACTTCTCCGTTGTTGCTATAATTTGGACTTGAAAAGGGCCTTTTTAATTCTTGGACTCCCGAACCCGTACCTTTCATTAGAATAGAAAGAAAAGGAAAGACTTGATTATGGAGATGAGGCTAGTGGATGGGCTCACCAACTTTAACCAGGCCTTTCATGAGAAGAAATAAAGATCTTAGCCACAAGATCTATATTTTTAGATTGTTTGGAGAAAAAGTAAACCCTCTTAGCGGCATACATGAATAAAAGCTATAAATATCACTATGCAAATCAAAGACTTCTGGTCAAGTAAGAAGGCTCAAAGCCTCGACCTAATTCCACTAAATGAGACATGAAAGTTGTAGGTCTATGTCTTACCTTTCTATCCATATAAAGCAGACCTAAATCTGAGATCTACAGCTCCAGATATGACTTAATTACCAAACACTATTCCAATTTGGACTGCACCAACATCTCTTTTCTAAGTTTGACCTTCTCTTTGTCCTTTCAATTTCAGTATTTAAACTCATCAATCAATCCTTTTATTTATGTGATAGTCTTGCATTTAAGATAAAAATTTACTATAAATTAAAGGTATTTTATATTATTAGATATGTCATTATAAAACATGCTTTAGTTAAGGAGTTATTGATACTTCAAGTGCAAAATGATGATATAAAACCTTGATAAAAATGCACTTTTAAGTACTAATCAATAAATGTTCATCTTAAATGTTGGCCTATCATATAAATCAAAGGATTGATTGATGAGTTTAACTACGAAAATTGAAAAGATAAAGAGAGGGCCAAACTTAGAAAAGAGATTTTAGTTCAGTCCAAACTGGAACACTGTTCGATCATTGGGTCATATCTGGAGCTGTAGATCTTGGATTTAGGTCTACTCTATATGGATGAAGATATAGGCCTAAAACTTTCATGGGAGTTCAAGATTTAAAAAGGCTGTTTTCAAGTCCAAATTATAGCAACAATGGAGAAGTCTGAATCTATCCTACAGCCCAGACATTATTTAGTGTTCATCCCATATCTCGAGTTCTAGAAGTCCAAATGATCTTAATTTTTTTTGTTGGAAAGCTAAGAAAATTTCCTAGAACTTTCATGGGAAAGTCTATTCAAATTCTAACATTATCAATGATGTTTTATTCAGACAAGAAGATAAGGATTGTCACCAAGTTAAGATGTGGCCACCCATTCAACAATTAGTCATCAAATCAATAGTTCTAAATTTTAGCCTATAAAAGGAGGCATTTGCCATGCATTTAGGCATATTTGTTTTCAGATCAAGATCATGTTCTTTCCCTCTCTCTCTTTATATTTTTGTAATGCTTAAGTTTTGCTTTCATTAATATCTTGTTTATGCTTTTCATTTCCTTTCCTTTACTTAGTTAACTTGTATCTCATTTATGTTCTTATCTTGTTTATTTATGTTTCTCTCTTTTATTATGTTTAGCTAAGTTTATTATGTCAATGTGAAAAGGTTACACTAATGGTGTAAGAATAAGTATAGTGTAAACTCAACATGGACTTTAATGTTTGATACTAACATGTTTTGTATTTATTAATACTTTACTTGTTAAATGGTTAATCTAGATTTGTGTTGTATAACACTTGGTACAACAAATGCTTCACACTTTCATAGCCTAACCGTATGGTATAACCTACACCTGTGCTATGAAAGAAACTTGATTTGTTGTTACCATAAGTTATAATCATGAATACCTGACAATATTTATAAATATTAGCATTATTCGAATAGGATAACTAATGTAATCATGTTAACAATTTATAATCTGATTGGAACCTCCTTTGTGTGTGGTTTCCAGTTGAGTAATAAGACTTTATACTATACTTGTTTGAAATACCATTAGTGAATCCTCTAACCTTGACATTTGTTTTTATCATTGTTTAATCCTCACATTAATCTTACATCTCAAATTTCTCTATTTTTTTTACTACTACTACTAGTATTACTATTATTACTATTATTGTTGTTGTTGTTGTATTATTGTTATTTATAATTTATATAGTTAACCTCCCTGTGGTTCGACTCCGGTCTTGCCGGGTTATTTATTACTTCAACACTCTTGCACTTGGGAAAAGACATCAATCTTTTGTTCGTGTCAAAGGACCTAGTTGATGCATTCACTAGGCAATATAAGTTTAATATGGATGTAGGCCTCAATAGGTCAAGCTTGCAAGCTATAAAAAAAGGACAACAAGGAGTCCATTAGAGAATACACTCAAAGGTGGCGTGAAACTGCCGTATAGGTTAATCCTTATTTGTTGGAAAAGGAGATGATCAACTTGTTTGTTAACATTTTCAAGGCCCCATACCTTGAATACCTAGTTAGAAGCACTGCACAATATTTTTCTGACTTGGTTGTTATAGTTGAAAGGAATGAATAAGCTATCCGTTTAGGAAAGATTGCTGACTCAACTAAGGAGAAACGTTTCACTAGAGAAAAGAAAGAAACCGAGGTTCATAATGTCAAAGGTGGTTACAAAAACGAAAGAAAGAGCTACCAAAATAAAGACATCAAGAGATCACTCGTCCTGAAGACGAAGTTATAGTGTCATTAGGCCAAGACTGGTCTATGTGTGACCTTAGCTGATTATTAAAAAGGTGCCCTCTGTCGAGGAATTCATAAGAGAGGGACAGTTGGAAGATTCCAGAAATTCCAATCAATGATTACTAAGTGTTTAGCCCTTTCATATGTCATCTTGCTAGTATATGGTCTTTGTTGTTTTTTTCTAGAATTTCAATGAAATAATGAGTTTGTCCTTCAATTGCACCTCATCCTTTGATTTACAACCAAAATATCTTGAAAGGGGTTCCTTTTAAAAACTCACAAATACACTTTTAAAGCCTCGCGTGATCTTATAGACATTATTCATCTTTTTTACCAAAATTAGTTTCCCATTGGAGTTTTTGAAAAATTAAACTTGCATTTTGATTTCAAAACTAAAATTGATGTTTATTTAAAATGATATTTTTTATATTTAGTGCACAAATAAAAAATAAATTGTCGCCCTTACATGATGACTTTTGAACCAGGCATTTTATATTGATATGTAGTGACCTCGTTGCTCATAGACTCACGAAATGCATTCATTGGCAAAACTAAACCATCACACTAGACAATGTCAAAGTTTATTGATCTTAACTACTTGCGCTTGAAATAAAGAAATGCTATCTTTGTTATTCCTTTCCCATTCTAAAATAAATATGTCCCTTACGGTCCTTTTTTGATCCTAAATAATGTTTCTTTCATGAAAAATCATGACTAGGATCACACCCCATACAAGAATGAGTGATAACCAAGACAAAATGAGCATGTCTTAGCAAAGTAATGAAAAGAAAATCAAAGAAGAGTGGCAAAAGAAAAGATGAATGACACAAAGAGTTGAACTGCTAATAGTGATTCTCAATCTTAGAAACCCTGAAACACTCTTTGAGCCTTATGAATCATTTTCTTTCATAGCCAAAAACCACAGCCTACATTACGTGCTTGTAGAAGTCCTTTATAATCAAGCAAGCAAACAACCTGGAACAATAAACAATGTTCTCAAAATACAATAAGTACTTTTTCATAAGAGTCATGACATCGAGAACAAGCTAATCTTTATTATTCATGCTAATAAAATGTGTTAAAAAAGAGATAATTTTTCTCAAACAAATCCTCGAGATTTTTCTTGAGCCCTTCACTTTAAAACCTATAAAAAATAGAAGGTCTTGATATACCTTCACCAAATGACAAATATTGCCAACACAGGAGCAAATCATTTCTTTTCCAAAAAAATAAACTAGAGAGTTGCAAGATTTCAAAAGCAAATTGTTTTAAGCTTACATCAAAATAATTTTTGTTTTCAAAATTCAAAATCAATATTTCAAGATTCATTCTAGATAAATATTCCTCCACCAAACTAAAAATGAGAGAATGGTCGCTTAAAATCATCATTTGTTTGAGTTGCTAACGAAGTATACTTAGGGGTAATGGTCAGTACAAGGGGGGTAACATTGTGTTTAAAAGGAAAATCAATCCTTTCTAAAAAAGAGAAGAACATCTCATACAACAAGACAAGGAGGCATTTTGATTTATAAAGGGCAGTTTGATCCTTTCAACAAGTGACACCAAGTGTTTAATGAATGATCCTTTCAAATTATTTGACGAGACAAAAAATCTCTAGCAAGCAAGTGGGTCACAATGGGCACCATGAAGGTTGAGTTGTGTAAACAAATCTAGGAAAAGACTTACATGGGTCAACTCGAGTGAGCTAGAAGCCAAACGACAAAGATAACCTAAATTTGAGATAACAAGTCCTCATTAATCAAGCAACAAGAAGATTGAGGAGAACTGGGGGCTATATTTCAAATCAGGTAAAGATGCATGCATTATATCTAAACTTTGAAACATTGAACTATGCATTCACAAATTTCATAAGAGAAATCACTGATGGGATCCATCAAGATGGAAGGGCACCTTGGCCAAACTTAAAATTCTTTTGAACATTTCTCGCGTTTGAGAAATTCGTGACCAACTTAAAATTATTTTGAACATTTCTCATGTTTGAGAAATTCAGAACCTGGGCAGGCCACCCATGAGAATTAGGTCACCCAAAAAACAATCTCTTAGTATTTTTCCACCACCTTTCATTTTCCATCCCTAAGGTAGCGTGTTTCCTAACCCTGCCTCTTTACGAGTGCGCAGGTGAACCCTATCCCCTTTCAAGTGCGTCTTCAAGCCCTCATCTTCCTTTCAAGTGCTTCTTTGAGCTCTCATCTCGTGGATAGTGTATCTTTAAGCCCTATCATGTCATCCCTGTAAGCCTTTTTTTCCACTTGGGTAGGTCACCCATTATAATGAGACCCTTTTTTTTCCACTTGGGTAGGTCACCCATTACAATGATACCCTTTCTTGGATAGGTCACCCATTATAATGAGACCCTTTCCTTTTTTCTATATGGGTAGGTCACCCATTACATTGAGACTCTTTTTTTTTTTTACTTGGGTAGGTCACCCATTACAATGAGATTTTTTTTTCTTTGCTTGGATGGGTCACCCATTACAAGGAGACCCTTTCTTTTCCACTTAGGTTGGTCACCCATTACAATGAGATCCTTTCTTTGTATTTTATTTATTTATTTTTTTCTAGCTGGGTAGGTCACCCATTACAATAACCATTTCAAAAAAAGAAAAAAAATGGTTTCCACGTTTATTTTTCTTTACAAACTTACTATACAAAGCCAAGAGAAAATGAATTTTCCAATGCCTTTATAGCGTAAGTATTATAAAGAGGGGGCAACTATTGTAACCCAAATTTGGACCCTTTTTTATTATTTTTATTTAATTATAAGGGGGTTAAAATCTAAAATTAAAAGATCAGGGGTTTAAGTGCAAGGATTCAGAAACTTCAAGGACCAAATTGGGAATAGCCATTTCAAATCCCAAAACAACGTCATTTCAATCAGGCGCGATTCTTTATCTTCATATTCAAGCATTGAAAACCCACCTGCAAAGAAGGAAAGGAAAGTGTGAAACACCAGCATCCCAATCCTATCAAAACACAGAAGAGCAATCTTTATCTTTATGATGATCACAACCCAGATAGCAAGAACCATCTCCCTCAATCATGCTTATCTAAGGATATGACTTCATGTCCGAGTCTTAGCAAGAACCATCTCCCTCAATCATGCTTATCAGGAGGAGAGATGTTAGGCTGAGGGAGAGGAAGATTGGTCCCTATAAATACCCAGCAATCAATAGAGCAGAGGAGGAAGAAAAACAGAGAGAAAAAAAAAGAGAAAGAAGGAGAAAATAGAGAAAGAATAGAGAGCAAAAAAAAAAAACAGAGGGACGATAGAAGAGAAAAGAGAGGAGAGGACCCATAACAAAAAAAACCAAAAACAGAGGGAGGAGAGACTGAAAGGAGGAGGAAGAGGAGAGCATTCTCTAGCTTGTGCCCGGACTGTTACCTTCGCCTTCGCCTTCATCTTGACCAGGTAAAGTCTTTTTTTCCTGCTTTGTTTCAATATAAGGCTTGCAAAATAGTGCAAAGGTAATTAATTACCTTCACACTTTGCAATGCACGCGTGAATTGATTCACGCTTGCTTGCTGCCCACTTGAGTCACTGGCTTGGGCCAGTGACCAGGCTGGGCCGACTAGGTCCAACCTAGCCCATACCGGTTGGGCTGGACCTAGCCCCCAAAAAAAGAAAAATATGGATCTGGCCTGGGCTTTAAGCCTTACCGGCCCAACTCGTGTTGCTAAGGCTGTGTTTGGCAAAAACACATCCTTATGCCTGACCATAATTTTTATGCCTATTCTAGTTGACATATGGCCATATGTTCAATTTATGGATAATTTGTTGCTAAGGGTGTGTTTTGTATTTTTTTAGTCATATACTTAATTTGTGGACCAGCATTATTAAACACAAAATTTGTTGTGCAATGTCCCTGTTATTTTCATCTAATAAAGGCAAATGATAATAAAGGTTAAACAAGAAAAAATGGCATAGAAAATATCTTCTTCAAATTTATTTTTTGAGAAATTATTCACTAATGCTTGAGTCAAGAATATCGTATTCTTTGGATTTTTGCGATATTTACCAACGTCAGAGTTGGAACTGTTCGTAAAAATTGTTCACTGACGCTAGAGTTAGGAATATCAAAAGAAGAATAAAAGAAGAAAAAGAAGAACAAATTAATAGCAATTTTAGACAAAATCAACAATGCAACCTGCCTTAGGTAGGACACTTAAGGGTTGATAGCATATTTTGTTTTGCGTAACTAGTCCTGTATCATAGAATCTTTACTAACTAGTTGAAGTTTCTAGTGACCATAATACTAAGTGGTGACTCCTTGAACAAGTCCTTTTCCCCCCAAAGAACGGATGTCAGGTATATGTTCTTTTTCTAGTCGAGATTTTAATTTTTAATCGGTTGCTGCGATGTTCGGATGTGACATAATCAAAAAATAAGAAAAGGCCAAAGAGAAGGGTTCCAAACTTGCAACTTGTCATCAACAAACTGTTCTTCAAGGTAGTAATAGGTCTCTGCCATTTTTGTGTGAAGAGTTTAGCCCCTTTTTTTCAGTGGGGTTTAAAGGTTTAAAAGAAAATAACCCTAAAGAAAGAAAGTGCAGATGATGATGAAATAGTCATATATTAGATGAAAAAAAAATTATTAGTTTAAATCTAAGATAAAAAAAAAAAATTAAGGCCAAACAACATGTTATTTAACCTTTGTTCATCATCATTCCCGGAAAAAAACCTGAAAAGGAGGGGCGATAACCACACTGTCGTTACTTATTTCAAGTCCTAGTTCATCCTCCATCACCCACTCCAGATCATTGAGCACCAGGGCACACCACAGCCTCCATTGTTAGCACCCCCTAAACACTTCACGCCATATATATTTAACTTCACTCACGGGGAGGGCGCTTCAGACAGTCGGGACCAAAGAGAAGAAGTTCAAAGTTAGTAACAAGGAGAGAAACAAAGTGTTGTCATTACAAAGCAGAAAACATTCATTATTTCCAGTCTCGTGAGTTTAGCAAGGGTATCAAGCTGGTCTCCAGTTTTCCATTCAAACCAGAAACCTCCCTCTCAGCTGCCATAGGTATATAGTTTTTCCTTGTTCTTTTTTTTGTTCCTGTTCAAGTTTTCCACTGTAAAGCTGGTTTTTGCATATTCTTGCATGCATCTCTGCCATTTATCAAGATGATGGTGCGGGGAGCATGTTTTGCTTTAAATTTTGCAAATGAAATATCAGTTTTTTTTACATTGAGCAGTTGGAAATGATGTAGGTGATGGGTAAGGTTAATGTAAAATGTTGGTTTTGATCCTTGAAACGTGAAGCTCTTTTTTTGTTCCTTTGTTTATGGATTGGGTTTCCGAAATTCCTCTGTTTTGAAAGAAAAAGAAGGTTGGGCTATTTAGTTTTCTTTACACTCATTCGTTTCCTTCGAACCAGGCTTCTGCTAGTTTTGGACTTGGCCAGGGAGCCTAGCTCATGGGAATGGGCTGGGCCTTTAAAAACCTTAAGGCTGTGCTTAGCCTAATAAAAATTTACCAAATAAAAAATGTTTTTTTGAATTTGTTTGCCAAACACAAGTAATTTTTAGCCAATAGTGTATTTAGAAAACATGTCATAACTTATTTTTTATAATTTTTATTTATTTATTTATTTATTCTGTTTTGTCAAATATATCTTATTTTAATTTTAATTGTTTTTAAAATTTTGAAGAACCATTTTGCAATTAATTTTGGGTTTTCCACATCATTGTTTTTACCCTTTTATATTTAATATTCCAAATTATGAACTTATAAATAAAAAAATTTCTGATATTAAATAAAATTGTTTTTTGTAAGAAAAAATAATATATAAAAACAACCAAAAAAATCCTTTTTTTCAAAAATACATTTATGTTTTAAATTGCATATGGCTAAGTACATCCAAAAAAATCATGTTTGCATTCTAATACAAAACAATACATTGCATGATTTAGGAGTTCTTAAAAATATAAAATTAAATTATTTTTTATTTTGCATGTATCACAGATTTAATAACGAGTTTATTAAACCCATGAGGATTTGATCTAAATTTCAAAATACTAAAAAACTTAATTTGTTTATTTTAATATCAGGGATTATAAACTTATACATAAGATATATTCTTGGTATTTAAATAAATAAATGTAAAAATATGTTTTGACTTTAGAATGGTTATGTTTAACCCGTAAAACCATAGTCAACTCTATAAAATATTAGGTAATTGACTCCAAATTTTTTTAACCAATAAAGGACAACAATTATTTGTTCTTTCCTTTCATATAAAAAATTACAATCCAGGAGAATGATCGCCGCAATGTTGCACACATGGGACAACTTAAGGCATCTTTTCCTTTTATTTTTTACTTTCTTTATACCACGTTTGATTAGATTGAAATTTATATTTGTTGTTTTTTTTCTTTTAATAAACATTTTTTTTTAATCTTGATCACTCCTTTTCTTTCATAGTGGGATCCATATGATATTGTTACTTGTTTTGTTTTTGTCATTTTATTAAGTAAAACAAGTTTATTCAACTCAGTTGAGTTCATAACCCAAGCCATAACTTTTTTTTTTAACTTATTTAAAACGCATTTCGGACTTTTGACATTCTTTTCTAACACTAAATGGGTCTTATTCATATTCCCTCTAGCTCTAAAGTTATTGGCAAGTTTGTTTCTCATATTTATAGTTTTGATTTGATTTCTATAAAATATAGTAAAAAAAACAATTTTTTTTATAAATATATCATAACAAATATGAATAGCTTATTTAAGACTTAATTTAAAAGGAGATTAGTCTAGGTTATTTAAAAAGATTCAAAAGAAAAGATAATTAAAATCAAAGAATCTTATCTTCATAGAGTACCAAGTATCATTCATAATATGTGTTTAGATAGTATTTTTATGTTTAGTATGTGAATAATTAGATGTGCCATGTGGTAGATTGAACTTTTTTCTGATATAAAAAATAGTGTTTTTAAAGGAGCAAAAACAAATTTGGGACCCATGTCATTAATTTGAATGTATTCAATAATCTTGGTTAATTTCATAATATGATTTATAAAAAAGCCAACGACAATTAAAAAAAATTATAAACTGAATGATACCCTCAAAATATTTTTTGAAAAAGTCAATGGTATTATTTCATAACAAAGCACAAATTGTATGAAAATGAGATTGTCTCGCAGAAAGGAAAAAAAACAATTTGAAGCTTAATTACCATCAAATCAAAGGATGAAGGAAAAATTCAAAACAAATCCATTTTAAAAAGGGATTAAAAAAACCTTGACTCGAGTCCACATGCTAAATTCACTGTTTATTTATGAGGTCAAGACAACCCCGTATAAAAAAAAAATAAATCATGACAGTTAAAATCACAGAAAAAACAACACAAAAAATCCAAAATAAAAAAATACAATAAAAATAATGAATGTTAAAATTGCAAAAAAAAAGTTAATCAAAAGGCAACAACAAATTTTAAATTTGAGAGTTAAATTGAAAAGAATAAAAACATTAATAAAATGATAAAAATCAGAAGAACTGAGAAAAAAAAACAATAGACTATAAATATGGATTGAAATGTGAAACTAAAAACAATGAAATTTTCATAAAAGATTCAAGGGAAAGAAATTTTAAAAAAAAATCATAACAATAAACATCTAATCCTAAACATCAAAACTTAATAATAAAAACTCAATATACATAATTCTTCAAAGTATTTTTTTATACTTAAAAAATCTCCTAAATATAAAAATTGAAAAATATTCTAATTAAACTCCTAATAATCATTGTGTTTAAGTAACATTATATATATATATATATATATATATATATTCTCTTCATTATTTTATTAGATGTCATAACGAATAATGGTACATATAATATACAATACAACCTTGTTAAGAATTTCTATGCATATTCCGAATGGAACTTAAATTTTGAGAGCACCAAAAAAAACTAAGCATTGAAAAAGCAAAATACTGATGGAGAAGGTGTCTGCTCCAACAAGACATATGACAAACAAAATTTAAGGAGAAAGAAACCATCTAACGCTCTAATTAACCTCTATCTCGCATCCATGGTTGACATAGAAACATAATTTATGGAACCAATCTCTGCAGACTTGCTGAGGCTCTTTTCTTCCACAATACTTCTTGCATTGGAAAATGCAGGCTGTTTGGGAAGTGGTAATTGTGCTTCACTTGTTAGCATTGATATAGCATCTGACATAATCGGCCTATCCACTGCATTGTCTTCTACACATAGCAAGCCCACATGAATGCATCTCAAGACTTGGTCTTCAGAGCAAGATTCTCTTAGTATTGGATCCACCAGTTCAAATGGGCTATCTGCTTTCCATAACTCCCATGCCTGAATCAAGTTTACGTTTAATGTTAAAATTAAGGTTATGCAGCTAGCAACGTCTAATTTATGAGGTTGCATGAAATGAACTTACATATCCCACAAGATTGAGAGGGTGGCCGTCTATTTCAAGGAGGCCTTGGATCCTTCTACCGCTCACAATTTCCAGCAGTAGAACTCCAAAACTGAAGACATCAGATTTCACAGAGAAAATGCCCTTCATGACATACTCAGGGGACATATAACCACTGTATGGACAAAGTGAATGTTATTTTATTTTTAAGCACTTAACAGAGTAATGACACATAGAACTGTAAATCTATACTTACCGCGTCCCAACAATTTGGTTTGTATTTCCTTCTAAATCATTGATCTTGAAAATTCTTGCCATGCCAAAATCAGAAATTTTGGGGTTCAGATTTTCATCAAGTAGTATGTTGCTAGCCTTCAAATCTCTATGAATTATCCTCAATCTTGAATACTTATGAAGGTAAAGGAGCCCTTGAGCTATCCCTTCAATGATTTCAAATCGCTTCTTCCAGTCTATGAGCTCCCTTTTTGATTGATCTGCATTTAAAACATAACAGTGAATATATTCCAGCAATGTTATTCATCCAAGTCCAAAATCTTGCAAGAACAGAGATCCATTCACTTAATAGTATGATGGCATAATTAACTTACCAAATATAAATGAATCCAAGCTTTTATTAGGCATGTATTCGTACACTAACATTTTCTCTTCCCCTTGAATGCAGCAGCCTAGGAGCCTGACAAGATTCATGTGTTGCAATTTAGCTATGAGTATAAGCTCGTTTTTGAATTCCACCAGCCCTTGTCCTGAACTTCTAGACAGTCTTTTTACCGCTATCTCTCGCCCATCCGGCAATTTCCCCTGAAGTAAAACAGCTCTCAATTCAATACTTGGTCTGAGATATAAGTTAATAAGTTCTTCAATCCTTTTCTTGAAGTAATTTTTAACAAACTACCTTGTAAACTGGTCCAAAACCACCTTGTCCAAGTTTATTGTCTGCAGAAAAGGAATTTGTAGCAGCCATAATTGTTGCTGCACTATATACCTTTAAATTATGGCCCTTGTTTCCGTCATTTTCGAGTTCAAGCGTATCGTTCGTTGAATCCAATGTCAGCAACTCATTGAGATACTTCTCTGCTCAGATTGATATGATAAAGTAAGCTAATCCCGGAATTCAACAAGTCTTAATGCTTATAAAAGCAAAAAAAAAATCAGTAAATTTATTTGTTATTTAGAGAATGTTACCTCGAAGTCTTCTCCTTCTCAGATACCACAAGAGTCCCGCGAGCCCCATCAATGAAACAAATCCCACAGAAGCTAAAATAATCCATATCCAATTCCTTTTCCCTACATCCAATGGGAATTTACTTAAAATTAATTACATTGTTGGGTTATAAATTCATAACCAGAAAACCAAAGAACAGCTAACCTGAAGAGCCTTGAACAATGATGTGGTATTGAATTGCATTTCCAGTCGGATCTGGTGTAAAGCTTCCATAAAAAAACGTGCATCCAGTATTGTGGGCATTATTGCCTATGGTACTAACACCAACACATTGACAATCTTTCCAGCAGATGTCCCTGCAATCACTAATGCTAAGACTAGAATTATCGTCGTACTTCCTAGGAACTGTGTTAACAAAGGAACCTGATCTCAATTCAAAACTGTTCCTATTGCTCCTGCATGCCGGTCCTGACCACCTCTCGCAACCACCATCTGTGTTATTTCCTTTACATGCTGTGCCCCCATATGCTCGTCCAGTACTTTGATCTGCTATGCTCCCATCATATTCCAACTGCCACATTGAAAAATTCCTTTGACCCTGAGCAGTAAATTGATTTCCAGAAACTGTGAACATAAAGTAATCCTCGTCTGCGTTAGAAACTATTATAAAACTTTGATCCAGAGAACGAATTTCGAAACTTGTATTGATCTTCAATGGTCCACTAGTCCAATAAATTACACCGCGCCGCTTCATGACCAACTCCTTTCCATCAGTATCCCATTCAAAAGTGAAAGCACCAGCGGGAGTAGGTACTAAGTCGCTCAACCACGACATGAGGGACCAGGTTTGGCCAGTTCTATGGTTGATCCCTAACTTCATTCCAGGCAAGAATGTATCAGTAGGAAAGTCAAAGCTTTGCCATAAGACCTGTTGGCTGCCAGAATTTTCATCTTTGAGAACGAAATTGCCTGAATCTTCTAAAATAGCAGTTATATTGGTTGTAGAGGGTTGACTTGAATAGAACTCAACAGGATCACCTCTAGAGTAGGTGAGTTTCATATTTCCTGTTCCATCTATCGCAAGAACCCCTGAAGTGTCTACTATGGGTTTGTCTCTGTTAGCTAGCCAAAAAGGGTGGTTTGTGTCATTGTTGTACCATATTCCCAAGTAGGTAGCATTCGACTCAGCAGAGCCAAGTCTTGTGAATCCTAAAGTGAAGAGCCCATTTTTGGAAACTAGAGTATTCGAATAATTGAGGGAATCACCACCTTGGTACAGTGTGTCTGCTGCCAAAACGTGAGAGGCACATAAGCAAAACAAAAGGAACCGGTAGATCCTTCTAGCCATGGAAGGTAACATTCATGAACAAGGAAGAAAAAAGTAAGAAGGGTTCAATAGATGAGCTATGTTTCATGATCTACCTGAAATGAAATATTCTCTTGGCATATCTAGAAGGAATTACAATGAAATAAAAAAGAATTAAAATAAAACCAAAAAGTATGATGATATGTCATTTGTACCAGTGGAATTTCCGATGGTATTAATATCATTGGTAAAATCCATTTGTAAACTCGTTAGCAAATTATTTATGAATTTGTTTTCAATTGCCAATAGAATTACTGACAGAATTTTCTGTCAGTATTTTTCAGAGAACTCTAGAACTATTCACTTCTCAATTGCACTATTAATTACTGTTCTTTACAAAACAAAATCACTGATGGATTGAAAAGTCATTGATGTTATTTAGTGGTTTCTGAAAAATTTTTATTAAATTAAAAATTTAAATTAAATATTACAGATAAAATCATCAACGGATTGAAAAGTCATCAGTGTTATTTGGTGGGTTTCTGAAAAAATTTTATTAAATTAAATATCACAAACAAAATCACTGACAACTTGAAAAGTGTCGGTGATAATTGGCGGTTTATAATTTTCTTTTATCAAACTAAAAATTTAAATTAAATATTACAGACAAAATCATCAATGGATTGAAAAGTCATCGGTGATATTTGGCGGTTTCTGAAATTTTTTTATTAAATTTAAAATTTAAATTAAATATTACAGACGGAATCACCTATAGAATGATTAAAATATTATTATTTAATTATCCCTCAATAAAACCATCGATAAAATGCCCAAATAAAAAGACTAGAATCCCTCATTTCACAATAGACGAAATCACCTATAAAATGATTAAAATATTATTATTTAATTATCCCTCGATAAAACCATCGATAAAATGCCCAAATAAAAAGACTACAATCCCTCATTTCATAATAGATGAGCCTCTTTTTCTTCTCTTTTCTCCTCAACTCCTTCTCTTCTCCTCCGTGCTCAAGTATGTCTTCTCCTCTTTTCTGATTTTCTTTTCTCATTTTTTTTAATTAACATACTTTATGAATTTGTTTTCTCTTCTCAGCTTCACTCTCAACTACATTAAGGTGAGATTTATTTTTGTGTTTTCCTTCATTATATTTGTTTTTTTATTTTAAAATTTTTCTATTCTTAATGATTGTTTGAATGTTGTTGCATGATTTTGTTTTTCATATGAGATCAATTTTTAGTTGATTTATTTATAGGATTTTTAAATATATTTTAATTATATAATTATTTTCAAGTTTTGTTAAATAGATGTTTTAAAAATATTTTTAAATAATCACTGGTGGAATTGCATACGGTATTTTTGTCAGTTATACGACAAGCTTCCCGAGGGAAATACTGATGGAATGAAGCAGGTAAGTTTCTTTTTAACATGTTTTTCCTATTAGTAAATCCATTAGTAATATTTTTTTTTCATCTGTGATCTTGTCGGTAAATTAATTACCAATGGAATAATAGTACAAATACCAACGGAAAATTCCGTTAGTAATAATTTTGGTAGTGATTTAATTGATGTCATGGTTCACAAATACAATATTTATTTAAATATTACAGTTATGAACCACAACATCAATTAAATGCAACAGTTCACAATTACAATACAATTTTCATTGATGTCACAGTTCACAACCATGACATCACTTAATTTCAGTCCTTTTAAGAAGGAATAACTAGTCGACCGATTGATTCAGGCTCATCAAGAGCACAAATGGATCCATCTCCTACCTCTGTTTGAGTAGCCTCGTCCTTTGCCACGACATTATCAAGAGTTAACCTCTCTCCGAAGGTTTCAAGTATAGGGCAACAAACATTAAACCACCAAAACATATAGGTGTATCCTTCATTTTCTTCTTCAATATTACAAAGCATAGATGCAGCCTCTCAACCCTCCCATAGCATGAAACCAACCGAATATTAATAAATCATTAATGTTAAATTAAAAGATCAATGTATAAAACCCAACATTTAATAACAAATGGTGGTGGTGAAGTGCCTTCAAGTGGGAACTTATCAGTATTCTCCAATCCTAAACAACCCGCACCTAAAAATGCTATCAGGGAAAGATATTTGTGTTGCGATGTTGTGGTCACGCAAATTAATTATCCTAGCTTAAAATACAACACACAAGATAGTATAGAGTAAGTAAGGGGTCGATCCCACGAGGAAGGTTCAAGTCAGATTTTTATGCTGGATGATATGTAATTTGGGGGGTGGATATTATCTAGGCTAAAGCAAAAGAAAACAGAAAAATATCAAGCAAAATTAAATAAAATCATAAAATTATCAAGAGAACAAACCTTAGTCATAAGTAAACGTCCACCTACAGAAATCAGAACTGATCATGGAAACAAGACATCAATTTATATTTTGAATATTTTTCTCTTCATAATATTGGTTAGTTAACGGATTCGTCGTATAACTAACCCTAACTATCAAACAACTATAGTGTCTACACTAGTAATTTAATTCAATGGCAGCCTTAAAAACTAGATAAATTGATTAATCAAGAAAACATAATTCTCCACAGTCTATGTTTGATTTGATTGAATGTTCTCCCTAAGATTAATAATGTAGATTCACCACAATTATTAAAATCAATTGCTTCACAAGTTCATATACCACAACTCTGATTTTGATATCAAACTTAGCAATAGATTGTCTACAATAATAACTTAGAGTCCACTCTAGCAATTAAAATAAACAATCATAGGAAAAATAAGCATATCAGAGCAAACATATTTATCATATAAATTAAAAATAAATGGTAAAATAAATCTCACAGTTCTTAAAATCTGAAGGTTTTCGTGTCCTTGCAATCAAGAAAAAGAGTTTAGCCTTGCATGTTTGTTGAACAACTAATCAAAAAGGATGAGGAATGCGTGATTTTGGGTTTCTTAGAGGAAGGGGGCATTTTTCTCTTCTTGGATGGCTGCCCTCCTTCTCTTCTCATTCTTTTTATATCCTATGAAACCCTAATCTCTATTTTATAAAATATTCCTCTAAGAACAGAGATTAAGTACTTCAATAACTATTTTTCTAAAAACAGAGAAATAGCCTAGCATGAAATCTTTAAGCTTTGACTTAGAGGAGCTAAATTACTGAAATAAAAACTTGGATGTCAGTTTAGATACTTCAAAACGTAATTTGAACTCATTTCTTCACGAAACCTTTTTGCTGACAAAATTTAGTTGTCATCTTTGAAAACTCATATCTGCCTCATATAACATCTCTTTTGGATGAAATTTGGAGCGTTTATAGGTATTTGAGTCAAGAATCCATGAAAATTGAGTTTGCATAAATTGGAATTGTGTAGCTCAAGATATTCAAGTCGGAATGGCCGAAGGTCAACACTGGCAGATTGCAAGATTTGACTTTTTAGGCTACGGTTTCCATGGTCTTCCTTATTTTATTTTCTTGCCTTAGATTTCTAGAGAGTTATGGATGTTAGATTTTTAATGCCACTGTAATCACTTCATTTTAACCTCTAGAGCTCACGCTCTACACAAAACATCGACTGAAGGTCAAATCTGTTAATTTCCTCCAATTTACTCCTTTTTGCATCTTTCATCCAAAAGTGCCTTCAAAACATAAAACAAAGAGTATCAAGGCATTTTATATTCAATTGACTTGGAAGAAAATTTAAATTTTCATGTCTTCAAAAATATTTTTGTTGATGTTGACGCTGACGCTGAAGAATTGAATGTTGTTCTAAGCTTCAATGGACAAGCACAAGTCAATATAAATGATGATAGCAATGATATCAATGTAGAAGATTGTGTTGGAGCTAACGACGAGTCAATTGAAGAAAAAGAAAACAATTTTGACTAACTATGAAAATTAACATGAAAGTACTGTAATGCCACAAAAATATTTTTGTTCTCAATAAAGAAGTATTTATTTTATAATTATTATGTGAACTGGTGTTATTGTATTATGCGTGTAATTTTCAATTTAAACACTTGCAAGATGGATAAATAGGAAATGCGGATGCAATCTATCATTTACTGTGCATACCACCAAGGGAAACACCAACAGTTTGTGTTCGTCAATGTATTCTAGAGGTGAAAGGTATTGTTCCCCTCCCCCTGGAACTATTCATTGTCAACACCACCGAGGCAAACACCGATTGTATGTGTTTGTTAGTGTATTCAAAAGGTGACGAGTACTGCTCCCCTTCTCATGTCGATGGTAATTAAAGTGCTGTCAGTTTCTCAAGTGAATTATGTCGATGGTAATTAAAGTGCTGTCAGTTTCTCAAGTGAATTATTGACGGGATGTGAATTTCAATGTGTTGGTAATTAATGCATCTCTAATCGTGTACTATTTATAAATTTTTACCAATGATATCATAGACGGATTGCCAAAAATTTGAAGGGTTTTTTGAAAATTTTAGAAGGAATAAAAATTTCAAGGTTACTTTACTGAGGGAATCACCGACGAATTAATTAAAAATAATATTATTTAATAGTCGGTCAGTGATTCCCTTAGTAAAAATACAGTGTAAAACCTAGCGAACCCACTGGAAGTTCATTTTTTTTCTTTTCACTCTCTCAATTCTCTCTATTCTTACACTCTTACTCTCTTAATCCTCTCTTGTTTCAAGTCTTCTCAAGTAGAATTAACAGGTATATATAATGAATTTTTTGATATATTTTCTTCTTATTTTACTTTTTTTTGGTTTATTAACAATGTATTTTTATTTTTTTTATTTTTTATCACGTGTAGATAAACTTTAAATTAAGCATACCATTAAGGTAAGCATTTTTCATTCCTAAAGCTTATATTTGTTTTTCTTTTTTTTTTTTGTCTATTTTTGTCTACTTTATATATTGTTTTAATGTGTTTGTTGAATTTTAATTGGTATTGTTAAATTTGTGATATAAATGTTAATTGAATATTTATGATTAATATTTTTTTCTATTTTATTGTCTACATTTCAATAATTTTCTATTGTGTTTGTTGAATTTTAATTATTATTGTCATACTCAAATTCATTTTAATTTCTTGTTTATCTCACTTTATCCTTTCTCTTTGTGGTTTCACCCATAGATGCAAAGACCAAGAATTTAACAAGTTAGCAAAATTAACATTACATAAAAAGTGTAGGTATAGAACACTTACCTGTTGCAGAAGCTCAGCTCGCACTCCCTTGTTTTTGTTGTGCCCCTCCTATGGTCCCTCCTCAAGCTCCTATTATAGAAGCTCTTAAGAAGTTGGGTCCCCCCTTAAAATATTTCTCCTACATTTTAATATAACATCCTGAATAAATATTCGAATCTTCATGATTTATTCATAATATTCATAAATTCACAAAATCAAATACTTTCGTAAACAATTTCCATGGATGTTTTTTATTTTCTTGCTTATCATTTAAATTCATTTACATTAGAATTTATTTACACTAACAGTAAATTTCCAATTAACTAAATTCTTCATCAATGATTTTCAATATCTAAAAGACATGACTTTTCGTTATTGATTTTTTTTTTCTGGTGTCCAAAGACATGAATTTTTGTCACCAATTTTCTAATGTCCTAAGACATTTAATCTATCACCAAACAATGTAATTTAGCTTAAATTTTAGCAATGACTACACATGCCAAATGTTTTCCAAAACACACTCAAAATGATTCCTTATATCATAATTCAATTTACAACATCTCATACCATGATTTCCTATTCATTTCTTCTTCAAGACACATAATTTACCAAACATTTCAGCGTCTATTTAACTAACATGGTCAGTCACAACAAGGGTTAATTTTTCAAAGTTAGTCTCAATTTATCCCAAACTACTTTCTCATATCATGTTTTTCATTTCAACACAACCAATGTATTAATTAATCACTATATTGTTTTCATAATTTAACTATACCATCACTTATCAACACATCAAACATAACTCAAATACAACACAAACAATTCTTAAACACTTTCATCATCATTAAACCCATTACAATTATCCTTAGCCCCAAAACATACTTTTTATGGAAAACATCATATTCTCATTCAATATTTCTCAAACCAAACTTAAAACATAATTGTGTAAATTTAGAATTCAATAAATCGAAATGGCGACATTATACATCATCATATATAATATAAATGTATGGATACATCCATTCATACTGGACCGGACCTCCAACTTTTGTCTCATACGGTAGATGTATGGGTAGATGCTCCATAGAGTTAAAAAAAAATGGAGGGAATATCATCTCAAGTTTGCATATTGTCTCACCATATTTGTTTCAAGCCTCTCAATGTGTTGTGTCTACAACTTACTGGAGCATATATCTCTAAAGAAATGATTGATCTCTGTGAGTGCATTTTATATCTCCCTTGACAATAAATCACGATAAGCTAGTGGAATGAGTGTTTACATAAACACATGGCGGTCTTGGCTCTTCATTCCATACAATCTATAATCCTCTAAATTAATCAACATTGATATGTTCGAAGCATGTCCATCGAAAAAATATAGACTCTTTAGCCATCAGTACACCAATAGTTGTGCATTATTGTCTAAAGCGAAGCTTGCTTTGAGCTTTGTGACTCGTGATCCCGCACAAACCAGCTGACATGACCAAAGATTGATGTCTTCTCCCAAGTGTAGGAGTGTTGAAGAAATAAATAACCCAACAAGATCGGGGTTGAACCACAGGGAGGTTAACTGTATAAACTACAAATAAAAAAATAGATAATAACAAAAAAGGAGTTGAAGAGAGCTTTGAGATGCGATATTGATGTAAGGATTAAATAAGGATTAAATAATTGTCAAGGTTAAAGGATCCATTAATAGAATTTCAAACAAGTATAGTATAAACTCTTTTTATTACTCAACTGGAAACCACACGCAAAGGATGTTCCAATCGGATTATAAATTGTTAACATGATTACATTAGTTATCTTATTTGAATAATGTTAATACTTATAAATGTTGTCAGGTATTCATGATTATAACTTATGTTAACAACAAATCAAGTTCCTTTCATAGCACAAGTGTCAGTTATACCATACGGTTGGGCTATGAAAGTGCCAAGTACTTGTTGTACCAAGGGTTATACAACATAAATCTAGATTAACCATTTAACAAGCAAAGTATTAAAAGTGAATAAGATAACAAATATAAAACATGTTAGTAACAAACATTAAAGTTCATGTTGAGTTTATACTATACTTATTCTTACACCATTAGTGTAACCTTTTCACCTGGACATAGTAAACTTAACTAAACATAATGAAAGAGAGAAACATAAATAAACAAGAGAGAAACATAAATAAACAAGATAAGAACATAAATAAGATATAAGTTAACCAAGTAAAAGAAAGGAAATGAAAAGCATATATAAGAGATTAATGAAAGCAAAACTTAAGCATTACAAAAATATAAAGAAAGAGAGCAAGAACATAATCTTGATCTAAAAACCAAGATGCCTAAATGCATGGAAAATGCCTCCTTTTATAGGCCAAAATTTAGAACTATTGATTTGATGATTAATTGTTGAGTGGGTGGCCACATCTTGACTTGGTGACAATCCTTATCTTCTTGTTTGAATAAAACATCATTGTTAACATTAGAATTTGAATAGATAGTCTCATAAAAGTTCTAAGAAATTATCTTAGCTTTCCAACAAAAAACGAATCAGTGCATTTGGACTTCTAGAACTCGAGATATGGGCTAAACACTGAAATATATCTGGGCTGCAGGACAGATTCTGACTTCTCCGTTGTTGCTACAATTTGAACTTGAAAATAGTGTTTTTGAATCTTGGACTCTTCATGAAAGTTTTAGGCCAGTGTCTTAGCTTTCCATCCATATAGACTAGACCTAATTCTAAGTTCTGTAGTTCCAATTTGGACTGAACTAGCATCTCTTTTCTAAGCTTAGCCCTCTCTTTGTCTTCTCAATTTCAGTAGTTAAACTCATCAATCAATCCTTTGATTTATGTGATAGGCCTACATTTAAAATGAACATTTACCATAAATTAAAGGTATCTTATAATATTAGACATGATATTATAAAACATGCTCTAGTTAAGGAGTTATTGATACTTTAAGTGCGAAATGATGATATAAAACCTTGATAAAAATATATTTTTAAGTACTAATCACCAGCTCTATATTTTTATAATGAAAAAACGATGTTATATCCATTCTAGCCTTGATGTTGTCCTTTGTCTTCCCCTTCAAGTCCATGACCATGTTGAAAATGTTCTCAAACACGTTCTTCTCTATGTGCATGATGTCAAGGTTATGGTAAAGAAAATTGGTCTTCTAATAAGGAAACTCCCAGAAAATACTTCGCTTTACCCAGTTGTGGGTCAAACCAAAACTAAGAAAATTCTGCTTACCGAATTGGAAACCAAATATAATGTCACTATACTCTAACACCATGTCATACAATTCTTCACTGGAAAGACACGGGGGCGCAACATCTTTTTCAACTCTACTAATAAAAAATCTTTTTTGTTCCTCTTGTACCCGTGATCCGTTGGCAAGAAACGTTGGTGACAGGTAAAAAAGACATTTTACCCTTGTTTGTTAGCATGAATGCTTTGTTGTTTTCCATGCAGTATGGACATACTAGTTTTCCACGCATGCTCTAACCAAAAACCATTTCATAGGCAAAAAATCATTGATAGTCCACATGAAAACTGCCCTCATGAAAAAAATTTGTTTCTTTGATACATCATAAGTCAACACGCTAGAGGACCACAACTGTGTCAACTCATTAACTCCAGCCTCATACACATACCTAGTGTCAAGTTATAAATCATTAGTATAACTAATCAACAAGAATAAGGAGCAACAAATAACCCGAATAGATTGAATTTGTCTGTTCATAGCCCAAGATGAAAGTTCTTTGATTCAGCTGAAAAGTGAGGATGCACACTATTAAATTATTTCTATGCTTTACCATCAAAAGGGCGCACCATCACTCCATCAACTGTATCATGTGATTTGTGTCATGTTATGTGCTCTACAGTCTTTAGTGATATGAATAACCTTTACAAGACTCTTCCCCTTGGCAGTTCTGGGTTTATAATAGGAATGCTCACAGGTCTTGCTCTCGATTAGCTCAGTATTTTCAAGGTAGTATAACATGCGGAAGTTTGCACACATGTTAATTTTTTGGTATCCTAGACCAAAGAGTTTCATCATGGACTTAGTAGCATAGAAGTTATTTTTTAGCCTATTCCCTTCAAGTAAAATACTTCTTGCCTGTTCGACAATTCTATCATAACTAGCCTTACTCAACCCATAATCCAAGTTGATGGTAAACATCTGTACAACGACCAATAATTTACTATGATTTATGCAGTCATCTCATAATAGTTCGTTAGAATCTTTTAAAAGATCAAAAAACCTGGTCGCATCTACATTGAGTTCATCAATAACTGGACATTGACTGACATGATCCTGATTCATTCTCATCGTATCCATAACCATAGTCCTATAAGAATTATTGTTGTCAATTTCAACTCCATACACATTGTTAGCACTAGAAGTTGATGTAGCCATCCTTTCTACCATACTCTTATAAGAAATAAATAGTTTTCCATGTGCATACCAACACAAGTATTCCTCCATGAACCCTTTGTGTAGAAGATGAATTGTTACATCATCTGGATGAAATTTTTTTTATTTTGACACCTCTTGCATGGACACCTAATATCACCTCCACTAATATTTCTCAAAATAGATATTACATAATTAATAAAACCCTGAACCCTATTACAATAATTCATCATCCGCAATCCTTGAGGTGAATCCTTGTACATCCATAAACGATCATCCATGACTTCCATTGAACCTATATATATATATATGATGACAACAATATGTATTAATTAACTATGTTAAGTAAATAATCAACCTACTTTCATACTTCTCTTAATTTACTATCAATTATCTACGTACATATAAATTTGTACACATGAATTTATGGAAATGATAACTCAGTAATGAAATTAACAAAATATAAAACAGACTCATTAAACAAGCAACTATTTATATCATCACAACAAACTTAAGTTGGTAATTTGACATAAGTTTCAACAATTTAGAAACAAATACAATTTTAGAAAATCTAAAACAAACCATAACATGTACAAAATTATGTATCCAAACAACAAGTTTGTTAGAGAGAAAAAATAAAAAAAGTAAACACAAAAAAAAATACATATTCTGGAAAAATATGCAACAAAAAAATTGATATTTCAAAATAGTGTTCAAAATTAAAAATGGTAGATTTACTTACTTAAAATGAAAAATCCACAACAAAATTGTTGTTGTGACTGGAAAAGTCAAGGAAGGATGAGTTATGTTGAGATGGGAGGTGATGTGGGGGGCTGTTAGTTGCAAATTTAGGTGGGGGATTTGTTTAGTTGTAGAGGAGAAGAAGGAGAAATGAGGGAGGAGAGGGTTGACCAGGTCATATATTAACTATTACTGATAGAATTATCGATTTAATATTTTTGTTTATCAATTCATCGGCAATTATATTGGTAACATTAACACATCATTGTATGGCTATCTCTGTTTGAATCCAACTGTAATTTCATTGGTAAAAGTGTCCACAAAAAATTATGTCATTGTGCTTTTTGGTTTTTTAAAATTTCTTTTATTCCAACTAGGATTCCCTCGGTATTTACCGACAAAAATAGTCCATCGATAAATACAGGCAGAAATGGTGATGTGATCAATTCTGTCGGTAAATACCATGCCAAAATACCGATGAAAAAATTTATATTAGTGATTTTGTTTGTATTCGTAGATTTTTTTGGTAGTGTTGTTTTGATTACTATTTGTTTTCTTTTATTTTTTACTTAATATACGTTGGGTTTTCCAAAACACATACACATAATAGAAACAATAATTTAATTTTTTTCAGGAGTTCCAAAATCTTGTTAGATAATCCAGGATTGTTTAGTGTTTGAGTGAAGATTACCTAAACATGAGTTCTTAACCTTAATCGTACTGTGAAAACTAAGATATTAGAAATAAAACTAAAACTCATCGGTGTTTTACTGTGGATAGTGCACAGTGCAATCCACTGTAAAATGACTAATGAGCCTTTCTATAACCAATAAAATAAACACACACATAGGGGTAGAATCATATTTTCACATATTTAATGCACAATGTAATTACTCTCATGCCATTGAAAAACAAAACAACACAACTAATGTTTGAGGGGCGTTTTTGAATTTTCACATTCTTTATAGTGTAATTACTGCATAACCCTTAGGATCAATCTTTTTTTGGCCTAAGGTCAAGGGGCTTTTTAGGTTTTTTAACCTCAGTTTTCTTGAAATTATCTCTTGAGGTCAAGGGTGTTTTGATATTTCTATAATTAAAAAAAAAATAGTAGGAGCGTGCAGAGCACACACCAGCAAGTGGGAGGCGTCCACACCCTTTAAGTGGCGCTTGTAGCGCCTCCTGGTGGACGTTGGTAGCCTTTAACAATGTCGTCCCAAGCATCACACCACCCTATACATAGTGGGCCGACGTGTAGGCCACCATAGCATGGAGGAGCTCCGAACACAATTTTTCTCCTAACCCCTCTTTTCTCTTTCCTCCACCTCAAAAGATATTATAGCCTTGCAAAGTGGTTCTCAATAATTTAATTGTATAGAATTTGATTTAATTGTTTTTCAATTTTATCCTTTAATATTTGATTTTTTATTTTTTATAAATTTGATCCTCATTATTTCAATTCCTATTTATTTTGCTTTTAATCTTTTTTATTGGATTTTTTTATCAATTTGATCCCTAATTATTTGATTTTAATTCTTTTTTTTTATTGAATTTGATCCTTATTCTTATGATTGCAATTTATTTTATTTTGAGTTCTCTTCTTGATTAATTGTTTTTTTTTTTGTAATTTCATCCCTTATTGTTTAATTTAATTGAATTTTCATATCATATTTGGTGCTTATTGTTTTTATCATGTTTTAAAAACCCGACCCAGGAGTCGACTCTCATCATGTCCCGAGTCTCGGATTGGGTTGAATTAACAGGGATTACTAGGGTCAATCATGTTTTTTATTGAGCAGGAAATAAAAATGGCATTCTTTTAATTAGAAAAAAAACCCAATAGGTGTTGACATGATTTTTCCCTATCTAATCGCTTGATGTTTTATTCAGCTAAAAAGTAAAAATAGTATTATTTTGATAAAAAAAAATAATGGAGAAAAAAATTCAACCATGATCCTTTTTTTTTTATTGATCCTTCTTTGTTTTGGATATTTTTTAGATTTTTTATTTTAGTTTCATCCCTTTCTATTTGATTTTGTTTTGTTTTAAATTAAATATAGAACTCATTCTCTTGATTGTTGCTTTTTTATCCTTTTCTTGGTTTCTTTTCTTTCAAATTTTCTCCTCAACATTTTATTTCATTTTTTTTCTAGATTTAGTTCTTACTTTTTTTAATTGTTATTTTTATCCTTTCTTAATTTGTTTTATCTTTTAATTTTATCTTTCAGCATTTATCTTATTTGTTTGTTTTGTTGAATTTTTTTTCTCATTCTTTTAATTTTTTTTTTATCTTTTATCTTTTTTATTCTATTTTTGGATTAAATCCCTTATTATTTTCTTTCATTAGTTTTTATACTAGATTTGATTCTTATTATTTTGATTGCTATTTGTTTTCTTTTTAATTTTTTTTGGGTCTTCTGTGTGGTCATCTTCATCTCATAACTAGAATTGTTGGTTTCAAATATTAGCTTAATTTAACTTCAATCTTTTTTTTATTTTTTTTAATTTTAACATTTAGCTATTGGACCTTGAGCTTTCTATTTTTTTTCCTCTTTTCTTTCTCTTTTCTTCCTTTAGGGTTATCTTGAATAGTGAGTGAGTCAAGTTAACTCGGGTTCACTCGGGTCATTACCATTTTGAATATCTTTTTATATTAGAAAACAATTGACTCGTCCTTACAATTGACCCGTCTTTTATATTATATCATCAATTGCACTTCAAGTATCAATAACTCCTTAACTAAAGCATGTTTTATAATAACAAATCTGATACTATAAGATACCTTTAATTTATGGTAAATGTTCATCTTAAATGCAGGCCTATCACATAAATGAAAGAATTGATTGATGAGTTTAAGTACTGAAATTAAAAGGATAAAGAGAGGGTCCAACTTAGAAAAGAGATGCTGGATCAGTCCAAACTGGAATACTGTTCGGTCATCGAGTCATATTTGGAGCTATAAATCTTGTATTCAGGTCTGCTTTATATGGATGGAAAGCTAAGACATGGGCTTAAAACTTTCATGAGGAGTCTAAGATTTAAAAAGGCCATTTTCAAGTCCAAATTATAGCAATAACAAAGAAGTCTGAATCTGTCCTGCAGCCTAGATACTATTTAGTGTTCAGCCTATATCTCGAGTTCTAGAAATCCAAATGACCTCACAATTTTTTTGGTTAGAAAGCTGAGATAATTCCCTAGAACTTTCATGAGGAAAGTATGATCAAATTTTAACATTATCAATGATGTTTTGTTCAGATAAGAAAATAAGGATTGTCACCAAGTCAAGATGTGGTCACCCACTCAACAATTAGTCATCAAATCAATAGTTTTAAATTTTGAACTATAAAAGGAGGCATTTTCCATGCATTTAGGCTTCTTGGTTTTCAAATCAAGATCATGCTCTTGCTTTCTCTCTTTGTATTTTTGTAATGCTTAATTTTTGCTTTCATTAATATCTTGTTTATGCCTTTCATTTCCTTTCCTTTACTTAGTTAACTTTTTATCTTATTTATGTTCTTATTTTGTTTATTTATATTTCTTTCTTTCATTATGTTTAGCTAAGTTTATTATGTCAAGGTGAAAAGGTTACACTAATGGTGTAAGAATAAGTATAGTATAAACTTAACATGGACTTTAATGTTTCATACTAACCTGTTTTATATTTGTTATCTTGTTCACTTTTAATACTTTGCTTGTTAAATGGTTAATCTAGATTTATGTTGTATAACCCTTGGTACAACAAATACTTCGGACTTTCATAGCCCAAACCATATGGTATTACCGACACCTGTGCTATGAAAGGAACTTGATTTATTGTTAACATAAGTTATAATCATGAAGGCCTGATAACATTTACAAGTATTAGCATTTTTCGAATAGGATAACTAATGTAATCATGTTAACAATTTATAATCCGATTGAAACCTTCTTTGTGTGTGGTTTCCAGTTGAATAATAAGAGTTTATATTATACTTGTTTGAAATACCATTAGTGGATCCTCTAACCTTGACAATTGTTGTTATCATTGTGTAATCCTTATATCAATATCACATCTCAAAGCTCTCATTATTATTACTATTACTACTACTACTACTACTACTACTACTATTGTTGTTGTTGTTGTTGTTATATATAATTTATACAATTAACCTCCCTGTGGTTCGACCCCGGTCTTGCCAGATTATTTATTACTTCGACACTCCTGCACTTGGAAGAAGACATCAATCTTTTGGTCGTGTCACCAATCATTTAATTTTAATTCTTTTTTTTATTGAATTTGATCCTTATTCTTATTATTGCAATTTATTTTATTTTGAGTTCTCTTCTTGATTAATTATTTTTTTTGTAATTTCATCCCTTATTGTTTAATTTCATTGAATTTTCATATCATATTTGCTGCTTATTGTTTTTATCATGTTTTGAAAACCCGACCCAGGAGTTGACTCTCATCATGTCCCGAGTCTCGAATTGGGTTGAATAACAGGGATTACTAGGGATTGCTTTTTTTAATTGTTATTTTTATCATTTTCTTAATTTGTTTTATCTTTTAATTTTATCTTTCAGCATTTATTTTATTTGTTTGTTTTGTCGAATTTTTGTTCTCATTCTTTTAATTGCTCTTTTTTTATCTTTTATCTTTTTTATTTTATTTTTGGATTAAATCCCTTATTATTTTCTTTCATTAGTTTTTATACTAGATTTGATTCTTATTATTTTGATTGCTATTTGTTTTCTTTTTATTTATTTTTGTGATTAAAAATTTTGTTCAAGATTTTTTTTGAATCTTTTATGTGGTCATCTTCATCTTATGACTAGAATTGTTTGTTTCAAAGATTAGCTTAATTTAACTTCGATCCTTTTTTTATTTTTTAATTTTAACATTTAGCTATTGGCCTTGAGTTTTTTTTTTTTCCTTTTCTTTCTTTAGGGTTACCTGAATAGTGTAACTCAGGTTCATTCAAGTTATTATCATTTAAATATCTTTTTATATTAAAAAATAATTGACCCATCCTACAATGTAATGTAGGCAAAAAAAAAATCTACTTATTTGACTAAAGGACAAAAATTTGAAAAGAAAATCGATTTTTATTTTAAGAAAACATCCGAGACTTGTACAAAATTTATTCAATAAACTGTCAATTGCCAGTGGTCCAATAAGTAAGGACCACGGTTAAGAAAACTACGAAAACAAAGAAAAAGAAGAATAAAATTCTATTATTGGTGATGGACAACTCCAGGAGGAATTCTCCCACGTAGTGGCACAACACGCAGACAAAAAAAAATGCTTGTCAGAGCATATACAACTACTGGCTTATTCTACTACTTGCATGAGAAAAGTCAAACGGGATTTTTATTTTTTTTCCCAAGCCGATAAAAGGAATTAATTAATTGAACACACAAAATACAACCACATAATGCTCGAGCTTGCCTTTTTTACGGGATACTCGAATTGACCTCGCCACTTGACCTGCATTCCTCCCATCAAAGTACGTTTGATCAGTAGTTTTTTTTATTTTCCTAGTGCATCTATATCATTCTATCATAATTAGGCCTACTAAGTAATGTTCGTCACGTTGACCGACGATTGCATGGGATGATAACCCAAAATCCAAAATGTTGAAGGAACATGTTAGTATTTTTTTTTAAGTCTAGAAAGTATAAAAATTAATGATAAAAACCGCAAAAATAATCCTTATCAATGTGACTTAAAGATTATCCAATAATAAAATCAGAAACTTTAAATATAAATAATAATAAAAAAAATCTTTAAATTCTAAGAAAAATATTTAATATTGGGTTTTTTATGAATAATACTTTAAGATATAAAAGTTTTTAGAATAAATAAAATAAAATTTTTATTGCATGATTTAGAATATACTTATAATTAATTTGTAAACCTTGACATCTTCGAGTACTGGAAAGTCATTTGCCACCTTGAATATCCATCCAGGAACAGTCTACCTTTTGGAGCGTCCCAGAGGTTGCTGGATGTTCAAGGTGGCATGTGGGCTATCCTGTGGTGCAGTGGCTTAGCCACGTAAGGTCAAGAGCAGGTAATTACTCTTTTAAATTTTTTTTTATCAAATTACTCCTTAAACTTTTTTTAAAAAAAATACTTTTTATATTAGAATATTAATAATATCTTAACAAATTTAATTTTTTTTCCTGGCTCATTAACCCAAGTTAGCTATTATTAACTTATAGCATAATATAATATATAATATATATGTCTAGCATATTTCACTAATCTTTTTCCTTTTCTTTCTTTTTCTTTCATTAATTAACCGAGAGTATTTTTTTTTTTTTGAGATACTATTCTTGCATCTTTTCTTTTTGCAAAATTTCTCTTCAAGTTGTCACACGTGTGCGGTGTCGCAGCAATCGCCCACCACCTCTCATCATCATGTGTGGCAAGTCTATCATGGAAAATATAGGAAGACAAGGAATTCGTGTCTTTTATCAATGGAAAAATGGAATGGAAGTCGCCACCTAGTATTTTGGTCACTAGGAACCCTAACTGGTCTCAGAGATTGGGTACGGAGACTGGTTGCGTGAAGGGAAGGTATTAGCACCCCAAACACGTCCTACCTAAAGTAAGCTGCATTGTTTTATTGTCTGATAAAAATCTAAAGTCTTATCATGTTGGTCCATCTATGGTTCAAAAAAAGCTCTCCTTAGTAAGGAGGTTTTTATCTTATGAGTAAAACCTAACCGGTCTAATATCTACAAAAAAAACTATTTTTTTTAATATTAGGAATACGTTTTACGTATAAATTCATAATCCTAAATATTAAAACAAAACAATTTTTTTTTTTTTAAATATTGGTCAAGTTCTCGTAACTTTAATAAATTAGTTATTAAAATCAAAATGCATGTTAAAATATATGTATTCTTTTTGAAGTTTTCATTGTTATATAAAAATACAATATGATTTTCTAACTTTGAGAGACTTGGCCGTATGCACAAAACTATTTTTTTTATTTTTTTTGTATATTGAAAGTCTTGACGAAAACCAAGCATTTTAATATTGAATTTTGTTTTTTTAGCAACATAAAAGTACTACCCAATATTAGTCAAAATGACATAAAATACGTGGGGAAATTGTAAAATCCCAAAAAATATTTTTGAATTTTTCTTTTAATAAAAAAACTGGGCCGAACGTGGCCCAACCATTATGGGCTGGGCCTGACCCGGCTCATATACTGTGGGCTGGACTCAGCCAAGCCGCATGGGCTGGGCTGATGTTCCAGCCCATAATCAAATAAGCTGGTTACTGTGCATGAGCACAGTAACCAGCCAACTCTGCATTTGCTGCAGAACGTGATTTGTTCACGTTCTGCATGCAAATGCAGGCGGGGTTAACAACAGGCAAGAGGGGGGCGCAGTTACCTGGAGCGGTGGCGACCCTAATAATTTTTCTCTTCTTAATGTGTAATATTTTTTTTATTGATTTTCCAGTTTTGTTTCATCATCCTAATAATTTTTATTTTTTTCTTTTGCATATTCTCTTATTATTATTTTTTGGTTGCTAATCACATGAG
>Ga0325411_1000494_pt1 | contig 41484 bp, 20 predicted proteins | sample PopdelMetagenome_13_FD_206181 | JGI IMG/M metagenome (GOLD analysis project Ga0325411, IMG submission 206181) | Populus deltoides microbial communities from Bellville, Georgia, United States - Xylem-PdIQD-R4 | ecosystem: Host-associated > Plants > Phyllosphere > Stem > Wood/Secondary xylem...
TTAACATTAATAACCGGTTTTCGTTATATCATTCAATATATATATATATATATATATATATATATATTGAATGATATAACGAAAACCGGTTATTAATGTTAATTAAATAGCAAAGTGAAATGCTAGTATATATATATTTTAATTTATTTTATTAATTATGAACAATATCTTTCTCTTTCTGATACTTCAAAACACGTTCTTAAGACCGACATCTTCTCTTGAAACCTTACCAGCAACACAGTTGAGTTGTGGGAATTGTAGCAACTACAACAATCTCTTGAAATCTTTGCCCTTTTGGTGATCAACACAATGGATGATGCAGGTAGATTTGAGACGTTTGTCTGCCAGACCAGCTGATTTATCTATCCATGAGATATCAACAAGGGAAAATATACAGAAAATATTTACTAATTCAGGCAGTTGCAGGTGTTAAGCAAGTAAGGGCTGGTAGGAAGGATCAGCATTAATGGAATTCAATTGCATGAATAGACAACATGAAGAGTTGCAACAAATAGGAAAAAGAAAGCCTCATCACACCCTACCTGTCAAATCAAAGACGGCCTCCTCAACAAGCTCATCCAGCAACTTTCCTTCTATTTCGTTCCCTAAGCTATCTAATTCCACTCTCATCTTATCTACCCACCCTCTCCCTACCACCATCTCCACCACCAGGCTGTTGCTGTCTCCACCGTCCCCAAATGTACATCTCACATCACTACAAAACCATGACTTCAACTGAGGCCACAAGTAGTCAACTATCTGGGGTTGTGCACCCTCTACCAACCAGTTTTGAACCCCACTGCAAGTCACCGCCTTTGTGCTCCTGTCTGATCCATGACCTGTGATTTCAACTAGCGCTGCATTCACAGAGTCAAACACAAGTTTCCGATTTGATCGTCTCTGTCTTCGCTTTGCCTCTAGCAAAAGCTCCTTGTCATTTAGGTTAGCATATTTGTCTCTCAATGATGGGTCTAACGGGCTTCTGGGCGAATGCCACCTGGCAAAAAATGAATCTAATTGCAGGTCGGAATCAAGGCCAGCTGTTGTTAGTAGAGTTTGGACCAAGAAAAACCAGTCCTTTTCATCTTCCTCAGCACCCGAGGGGACCGGAGAGGGAGAGGACTTTAATGGATAAGGACTAGCTGTCTCTGCACGGGAATCATCCCATGATAGGGTTCGAGCCACTGATTCTATTGGTGGCGATTTATCAATCAAATTAGACTTGAGAGGCACCTCTATTCCTGCATTAAAGAGAGAATTCATATGATCTGGCTAGGAACTAGGTAAATGCATAAGAGATTTCTCTAAAAGTCCCAAAATAGGAGATATTTACCTCTGTAACCTGGCTTGATACTGCCAGAAGCCTCCAGAATTGTGTTGTCATCCTTTTCGAATGGGGGTTCTAAAACTGAGATAGGTCTTGGCTGATCCTGATTCTCATTCATAGTCACAGGCACCAAGGGCTTTGTTACCGATACCCCTCCCTGCAAAAAGTTTTTACAAGATTATCAGGTCGCTTCATGGGAAGTTCAAGTTGAACAGACAATTAGAAATAAATAAATGATATTCAGCTGGAAGAAGACAATTATGGAGTATAAATCAAGAACAAATGTATGACATTGCTACCATTACTTGAAATCTTGAAGAAATCCCGGCTTTACTTGAAATAGAATCAATAAGTAAGAAATCAAGATGTGTTTCAAGCTGCATGGCAAAAGCACAGACTGGTACTGTTTCGTTTACACATAAAAATTGATGAATTAACCAACCCAAACTCATTTTCCTAGCCCACAGGATGGCTTAGCTCATACAGGCCAGCCCAACTTTAATTAATTGACAAACTATAAGAGGTAGGAAGTACATGCTGGGAATTCACTCTGTTCAATAAGAAATACAATGTTCGTGTCTCTCAATCATGTTTTCCATAAATTATTAACTGTAGGCATACCTTTGATCAATAATAACAATAGCAGCATATATGACTAGGAAAGAACAAAACAGGGCAATCATAAAGAAGGAAGATAGAACTACCTCATGGGAAACAATGCCTTGATTTGTTCCCATGCTGATAAGATCTGGATAAGCTATGCTTGCTGATCCATGTAAAACAGGAGATAAACGCTTTTCACAGCCACAGTTATTACAACATTGAGCTGCATCATCGCGAACTTTTTCAGTAAGAGGAACTGGTGACCCTAGGATGGCAGACTGAGATTCATCTTTAGATTGACATGCAACAGATTTATCTTTACTTGGTTTCTTGTTCCTCGAGAAAAATAAACTAGAAACTTTCCCCTTTAGAGAAGATTTCATGATCTTTGCCTTTGTCAGCTCCTTCAAAACTTCAGTTTTGCCAGCATCAGGGTGTGAAACTTCGACTTTAAGCCTGGCATCATAAACCATGGATGAGACAGGCACTGACTTGGACCTTAGAAGACTTCTAGGAGAATCAGGTGTGCTGTCTTCCTTATTTAAATGACTAGGGATGCAAGAGGTTGATCCTCTTGGTTCTTGTTCCTTATTACTAACCTCTTCCTTAGATCTCACAAATTTCTTTGCATCTGAAACTGCAAGCATCTCTCCCAAAGTGCTGGAGATTCTCCGGGCAGTTTTTTGCTCTTGAGCTCTCCCATTCAATGCCATCATGGCCCATCTTTCAGGAAGTTGCTTCTTTGCTTCTCTGCAAACAGATGACTCTGGAGAACAAGATGCACAGCTGAAGGAGGAAGAGGAATAGGGGCTATCAAACCTATTGGTGTAATCCCATAAATGCCTAGACGTCAGTGACAAGATTTCTGTATCACTGAGATTTCCCACTGCACAGTCATTTTCTGATTTGTTAACTGAACTATCATCACCAATATAGCCATTGGAATACACAGAAGAAAGACGAGTTCCCTTTCTCTGGTGGCCGATCAGGTTTTCACGCATATTCCGAGTGATTTTCTTTGCCACCTCTCTTGATTCTTGACCCTCAAAATCTTCAGGTTCATCATAAAAATCTTCACAATGCAACATTCTTGGTGGCGATGATGGTGGTGAAACCAAAGCCTTAACGTCATGGATCTTCCTTTGGCTAGGCTTCAATACTACTATTCGAGTGGGTTGAGCAGCATATTCATCAATCTTCTGATTGGAAAAGGCAGAAGAATATCCAAGATTACTTTTTTCCCACCCAATAGCTTGACCAGTATGGGACTGTTTCTTTGTCAGTTTATCACTCTTCTTCCCTGATCCTGCAAATCTTTCCTTCGAAGGCCTCAGAACAGTGATGCGCCTTGTCTCGGGAGATGGAGGCATACATTGCAGATCATGCAGATGTTGAGAGAACAATGAATTTGGTTCCTGCAGAAACTTGAGGAATAAATCTTTATTGGAACCTTCCAGTGCATCTTGGAATTCCTTGGACTGGCAGCCTTTTTCATCTGTTGACAGACGTTTTGCTTCCATAAACTTCAGGCGAACAAGAGCCATCGTTTTGCTTCCATTGTGATTTCCTTTCTGAGGTGAACTATCTCTCAGAATTGTCTTTTTGGATTGCTGCCAGATTTTATAGACATCTTTGTATTCACTTTGCTCCTGGCATGGGTGGCCTTCACAAGGCCTCTGCTTGTCCAAAAAACTATGATCTTCATCCCAAGACTCCACAAGTATCCCTGAGTGACTTAAAGAACACCTTGAATAACCTCTAGAGTGGCTTCTTCCTGTAGCTGCAATAGGCTGCTGATGAGGAAGGGTATCAAGTCCCATCAACTTGGCAACCAAGTTGGGGGGAGTTATGCTTAGATTCAACTTCTTTGGACAGTTCTTGGGCAATGATTGTCTTTACGGGTGTTCCATTCGCTTTCTTATTTGAGGAGCTTCTCCTCAACTCAGATACAATCTGCAGATCAGGACACTATATTGTAGTATATTATAATGCAAGTGTTAGAAATGTAGACAAGTTCTTCAGAAAAACCTCTCTCTTCACTGGACTATGGTCAGTATTACAAATAAACAATTCTCGATATTTTACCATTTTATCCTCAGTCTTACCTCCAAAGAGTGCAATTAACATCCTTGCCACATCTGATTGACTACTTGAGATTGAAGAACCTGCCAAACCACCATCTCCATGTCAACAACAGCTGGCTTGATATATAATTTAAGATGCACAACCATCGATATGAAAATATAAACAACCAGCATGAATCCTAAACAGGACGGTTTAGAATGGAGCGCATCTGCATAGATCAAAACATGTCATTTTACATGCAGTCGGGCCAGAAATGTAATTGTTCCTAAACATCACCTGTAAACAAGATAAATTCTAATTTTCCAACGGCGTGTCCAAGAGCTAAGAGTCGAGCTAAACCATCCACAATAAGCAAATTAAAATCCTACGATGGCTGGAAAAGATGGAATGCGATGCAAGACATAATGGTAGATGACTCCTTTATATTGCTCATCGCCCCTCATAATAAATTGCAAACTAGTTCAAAAACTTAAAATCAACACCTATTAAAGCTAGGCAACAGCTACTTGTCATGAAAACGTTAAGTTTAACTAAACAGATTTGAGCAGCCTGTTTCCAGCGACCCCGTTGCTCAAATCAAAAAGATTGACCATCCTGCCCAAGCATCCTGGAAACTTGAGCCTCTCTGTTCTGAATTCCGTCTATCTCAACACCTATAATAAATATCAATTGTCAGTTTATGACCTTACAAAAAACAGAAACGCCAACTCTAGACCAAGATATCTGTTCGGAGATGTAAAAAATGATGGCAGCAAAAAATAGAAAACAAAAAACGGGTGGTTTCTAAAAAGGACGAAATCCTATTCCTGTCAATGAATACGTAGGGAAGACATGAAGAAAGTAGCTGGCTGCTTCAAAGCAACAAAAATCAATCAGAACCAAATGACACCCAGTTTTATCAAGATTTTAAGCAACTATCCCCCCCTCTTTTATCTCTGTTTTTGGAGTGAAAGCAAAGGAATTGGGCACAGGAACCTATGCGAAGAAAAAAAGAAACCGTTTGTTAAGAAGGTAAAAGGAAATCAAAACAAAGAAGCTACCTTGACTTAAGACAAAAGACAAATCTCTCTTTCACTGCAAACAATATTCCCTCTTCTCATGTTTTGTCATTATCACATCAACAATAAACTAAAACCAGTTCAGTCCAGGTTTTTATCCAAATATACAGAGCCAGAGAAAAAAATTAATTTTAAAGATAATCAGCTTCCAAAAAAGCTTCCCTTTTCTTTTAGAGTAAAGGAAACAATTCAAAGGGGAAAAAGTCAAAAGGAGTTAAAAGAGGAGAGATTGAAGGAGGAGAGCAAATAGTTGGGAGCTAGAAAAAAAGAAGAAGGAAAGAGTGATTGCGTGCTCTAAAAGAGCTACAGCTGACACGGTACAAAAAGGAAGAAGTACTTTTTAAGAGAGACAAAGATAGAAACCCGGTCGCCAGGATCTGACATTCCGGTGGAACGTGACCGGAGATTCGACTGGATGTAAGAGAGAAAAAAAAAAAGCTCTATAGCTATGATGTCACAGGCACAGCGCGAGAGTTTAGCGTACGATATAATTGTGTAATTTTTTAAAGTGTTTTTTTTAAAAAAACAATATAATAATAATAATTTTTTATATTTTTAAAATTATTTTTAAAATTAGTATATTAAAATAATTTAAAAACATTAAAAATATATAAATTTAAAAAAACATTTAATTTTTGGTAAACAGTTTTAAGAATCACTCTCCACCCTCAAAGATAAAAATTAATGTTTTGATTTCTTTTTTCCTTCCCGTGTTGTAGGAGTAAGAAGTGAAGTCTCTTAACCATTGCTAGATGGTTCCATGTTATAAAAACTTATTACTAAGATTTTTTTTTTATGTTTATATATTTGGGTTTGGCAATTAGTAATATAATAATTAATAAAAATTTATATAATTATTAATTTTAAAATATATAAAATTAATTAAAATATACACAAACATACTAGCATAAACAAGTATGTTAATAAAAAATAATAAAGTATGCACTTGAAATTTATTTTGTTAATTCTGATTTATTTATGTGTTTCGATTCCATGAGAGAGTGAGGGAAAATAACTGTAGTTTTTTTTAATGGTTTTATTTTATATAATGCCCCTTTACTTTTTAGTATTTCTGGTTTGAGCTTCAATTTATCTTTCCTTTTCTATTTATGATCTTCATAACAAATGCACTCCTTCATTTGAAATATTTTTAAGAGAATGAATTTAAATCACGAGTAACTTTTTTATAGCAAGTTTTTGTATTTATGTATAATTAAATGTATATTATTTTTTTATATTTGCAATTCAAGCCCAGCCATAACAATTTGTATGATATTCATCCTTAAAATGAAAGAATGAGAAAAAAATTTAAAGATTATTTTTTAATAAAAAAGCATTCCTGTTATTTTTTACTGCATACTCCCTCTTTTTTCTTCTTCTTTTTTTTTTTTTTACTGCTGGCAGCTTATAAGGAGGGCTGTTTTGGGAAAGTTTTCAATTTGGTCCTTAGAGAAGTTTCTAGACACTTATTTGTGCTATTTATTCATTTATTTGTATAAAACATCTTATTGTACTCCAAAAATTCTGAAAATTTAACCTAAATTAAAAAAAAATTAGAAGACTATGCAAAATTTGAACTTAATCTGATGACCAGATTGAAAGTTCGCGCTATGACGTAAAACTAGCCAGTTTGTGATTTTTCGTCAAAAATTCAAATTTTCTTATTTCATTCTTGTACAAAATCATATCAATTATTTTACTCAATTCTCGAGACCATTTTTATTTATTTATTATTTATATTATTTATTTATTTATTATTGTTGTTGTTGTTGTTGTTGTTGTTGTTGTTTACCGGAGTTTACACATGGAATGAAAAATAATGTGATATACTTGTAGATCTAGAGGGCACATGAGTTGTGCAGTAACAAGGAGGTGTTACCAAAACTTTGACAGTAAATGGGTGTTGAATACCTTAACACTTTTATTTACCATGTTTATTATGCTAGATATTGCAATTGTAGATGAGTATTGTGAATTCAATTATGGATTAAATATGTGAGGAACTAGATTTCATAGTAATGGGATTAGTGTCTGGTAATAGACAGAGAAACTAGTTTTCCCAGTAATTGAACTAGTGTTCGGTAATAGGCGAAGGAACTAGTTTCCTGGTGATGAGACAAGTGCCTAGTAATGGGGCGAAGAAAATAGATATCTAGTGAAGGGTTTATTGCTCGGAAATGGGCAAAGAGATTAGTCTTTCAATAATAAGATATTTTGGATAAGGATAATGTGAGTAAATGCCAGAAAAGGTAAAATTGTGCTAAAAAAAGGTTGGTAGTAGGGCTGTTCATGGTTCGATTCAGTTTAAACTACAAAAACCAATTGAACCGAGTAACTCATATTTTAGAAAAATCCAACCAAACCAGACCGAATTCCTGTTCAAACCGAACTGGTTCAGTTTGGTAAAATTCGGTTTTTTTGCTATAAAACCGGAAAATCTAATCATACCATTAATGGACTTTTTTGGATTTTTTAAAATGGACTTACATTAAATTGGGATTTCAAATTTTCTTGTTGGGCTAAGTTTATAGGCTTTTTAATCAAAACTATTTAAAATTTTCTTATTTGGTTTAGTTTGTTATAAGCTTTTTTTTTAATCAAATTAGTAGATTGATATTTTTTTTTAATTTAACTTTCCTTATTAACCTTAAATATATATTAGTAACAATAAATTTGAAATGCTTCACATCTTGCTATCTTTAATATGCAAAGAAATAGGCTATGAAAATCCAAATCAATGCAATATGCAAGATGCATGATCAAATTTAGGCACCTCAAATTAAAAGAGGTGTTCACACTAGAAAAGTTAACATTAGCAAACAAATACATTAGCAACCATTAATAATATGAAAAAAAAAAATCCAGCAACAACACTACAGCAGCATCCAAAACTTCTAGCAACAACAAAAGCCAAAAGATCCAGCAAGGATAATGCTATAAAAAAGCACTAGCAAATTAGCAACATATTAGAGTTCAACTATTAAAAGATTTAATAACACAGAATTTTAAAGGGAATTGACAAAATAAAGTAAATCAATTACCCAAAACAAATATATTTCAGGATTGCACCAACATCATCAATACTACTTACAATTAGTTGAGATTTTCAAACTTTCACCAAATTCTACAAAATCATAAATTAAAATGTTAGATTAACAATAAAAAAATAAATGATATTATAAAATAACTACACTTAAATTTGTAAGAGAAATGAGAAAATGCAAAAATGCAGTTAAACCTCACCAATAAACACCTCCACTTGATGCTAACAGAGCTCCCAATAAAGCCAGCATAATACAAATCAACACACAGAAATGAGAAAACTATTGAATTAATTCCTTTCCTTCACTAAACCAATTTAAATAATTGACTTATTGTTCAGGTAAGTAAATATACTGGAAGGATTAAGCTATATTCTTGCATTTTGGGGAAAAACTCAAGACCACAACCACTTTATGAGAATTTCCAACCAGAAGAACTCGAATCACTTAATTTACTAGCAGCTAATGATAGCAAGGAAATAGATTTTAAATTTCTCAAGGGAAATCCAGTTTCTAGGCATGCTTTTCTTTCATTTATTAAAAAGTGGAATGCACTAAGGCCTATTAAAAGAAGGAAATTACATGGAAAGACTTAACAACTAATGATTCATCTCTTTATAAATCTCTGTTGTCATTGCCCAAACCAACCCCTAAACTACTGAATTAATTCCTTTCCTTCACTGAATCAATTTATTACAAAGAATGGACAACCATAAAAAAAAAAACATGGTTCTCGGGTACAATCAAAGCAACATGTTTCTCGGGTACAATCAAAGCAATTTTCTAAGACAAACATCTGCCAATTTGACTAATAGCATGTATAATGTAAAAGGGGATTAGCAATTTTTAACAAATATCCTTTTTGCAGAACAGTTGTAACGCTACAAAGTTCAATTTACCTTCCATAAAACAACGACAAAATATTAAAACCATATAGATGAATATAAGCTAATAGATCTTTGTATGTGAATCTTCAAGGCAAAAAAAAGGCACTAGCAATCAAGATAAAACATATTGATAGCTAATAATACAGATCAAAACCACATATTAAAGTTAACAGTGCTAAACAAAGCAATCAAGAACTCAATATCAATACAAATCAACTGAACATCAGTAGTGATGAGGTGTCAGAGAAAATCGAATAAGACAAAAGGCATGACTAAAATAAGAGAAAGGAGAGAGGGTAGGGGGAAGGGGCAAACCTGAAGAAAGATGCAAAAATCCTAGCGGCAAGAGGATAGAAAAAGGACAAGCAGAGGTGAGAGCGAGGAAGTAGTGATAGGAAGGCTAAAGAAGCATGAAAGTTTGAAACAGATGTTCGTATGTTACAAGCACACGAAGGCCAGAATTAACATAGGGATAAACTTTACCTTGTCATCTTTTCTCTAATGAAGGAAACCTCTCCTTCTGCTGCAAGTATAGAGTAGGAGGATCGCGATGGCTTGCGCATAAGTAAAGAGAGAAGCCAAGGAGATGGAGATTTGGGTTTTTGTTCGGCTAAAGAAGAGACAGATGCAAGGGGCAGAGTGGCTAAAAGGGAAACAAAGAAGAAGAAAAATGGTCTATGGTCTAGGCGACAACTTTTTGTGTTATGTTATTAGGGTTAGGTTAACTGTAGTATTTATAGTTCTTTTATTAGTTGATTCAGTTCGGTTCACTGGTTTCAGTTTTAAAACCGAAACCGAACCGAACTGGCAAGATTTTATGGTTTTAAAAATCAGTTTAATTGGTTTTTCATCTCGGTTTGGTTTTCTCGGTTGATCAGTTTTTTTAAACACCCCTTAGTTGGTAGTAACGAGTCAAGATGACTCGGGTTTAAGTTGAATTTGAAGGAATTTGACTGATTTATAAAAAGGGAACTAATTAAAATAGATAAAATATAGTAGAATTTCATAATTAAGTGGTATTCTTATTTAATTAATTAATTAACAACTTGGTTTTATTATGTGATAATCAATTTCAGGTACCTCTTATCAATAAGCGAAATGATATGGTTTTTTTTAGGAATACTTTTTATAATATTTAATGAACATGTAATCAATAATCCTTTGTATTATAATTTGGAAATGTAATTAATATTAACTTTATTGAAGGACATATTACTATACTTAGACATCTTTGTAGATTTCTAATATTTATCAGTTCTTTTGTTGTATTAAAATTACAAAAGCATGTGGTTATATTGTACCATTCTTATATGAATTGATTATGTGTGCATATATATGTATATCATCTGTAAGAAATATAATAATGGACTATGATGAATGAAACATTGGAAGTTGAGGTTGGAACGTATTCTAATATGATTACGAGATAAGTCCAGGATGATTGGACAACCTTTGATATGCATTAATAAGAATTGATGTGAAACATGAATTAGTCAATTACTTGGGATATCTTAGTATAAAAGAGACTTCGCCGAAATATCATCAATTTCATGAGGAATATATGTAATATTCAAAACTATAAAATGATAAACAAAATGATAACGTAAGGTTTCAGCTTAATTCAGTTGACCATTTGAAAAAACAAATTTCCTAAATACATGGAATTAATATGAAGAAATCATGTAGTGATTGTATGTAAATACTGAGGATGTTATAGTTGATATCAGAGCCTTGTCATGGGTTTAGGATTAACCATGAAAATGGGTACATGTTAAAATTGTTTTAGGATGATTCGTACAAGGCATGGTACGAAAACAAATCCCTCTTTAATGTAGAGGAGGATTCAAAATATGGATCTTGAGAAGAGTTAGGGGGAGGACCCTTTGGCATATATTGCCTCTCATATGCCATCAGCAGCTATTTAGTCGAGATGAGACGAGTCATTTGGGCTCTAAGATGATACCACCTCTAAACAGGCTGGAGTGTCGTAACACATATAATAAAGGTAATGGTCGATACCATGAATAATGCATTAGCCCTTGTGGCCCTAATATCTCTAGTAGTGCTAACAACTCCAATGGTCACTACACCAATGGATAGTGTGGTTACCTTAGTGCAGATAGTGAAAAGTATGAGGGAGATGGGGTGTAAACCTTTCATAAGGGATCAAGATACAAAAATTATAGGTAGATAAATTAGGAAAATGGAGAAGACTTTATTTTAAATAAGGATGCTAGATTTGTTGAGAGTGGATTGTGCCACCTAATTGTTATCAGATAGAGCATAGTCTTGGTAGGAGGCCGTACAATCGATGAGGGCTATATAGTTATGGACCTGAAGTGATTTTAGAGCAGATTTTGAAAATTAGTTCTACTCCAAATATCATCACAAGATGAAAGAATAAGAATTCTTAGCTTTAAAGCAAGGGGATATGATAGTCTTGAAGTATGAAAGTAGGTTTCATGACCTCTTCATGTTTCCCCCATATCATGTTCTTACAAAGCAACACATGATAGAGAGATTTTAGAATTGGTTAAGGCAAGATTTGAAACAGGGATTGATAGCACTGCAATTTAGGATGATGAGAGACTTGGTTGAAGCAGCTCAGGCATTAAAGGCATGTATAGTAGAGGGTTAACAAGGTCAATCTGACGTTGGGAAAATAAAGGAGTTTGATTACTCTTTGGGTAAACCTCCCAGACCCTTTTTTTTAAGAAGGGAAAATAAAGGTAGTTTGACCAGTATAAAAAGAGAGGAGGAGAGTCTAGTCAAGAAAAAATAGATAGGCATTTCTAGAGCACAAGTGGAGGGTCAACTTATATTAGAGGTAGTTCTACTAGAAAGACTTCGGAGCAAAAGACAATTACCTATCCTCACTATTTTAGATGCGAGTAGAGGCATCCTGATGATTGTTCTGCATCGCTAGGGCGATGCTATATTTATAGGTAGGATGAATATAAATGGTAGAACTGCCCCTATTTAGATCATAAATGTTACTATTGTGGAGGGGTAGAGATATTTTAATAAGGATTGCCCTCAGAGAGCTGATTATGTATAGTGATAAGGACAACAATCATATAGTTATTAGTAGTCAGTCATAATGAATAGACTCATTAGACTAGCACAATTGAGAACCAGTAGTAATCGAGGCCGACCTTGAGGATACGGGGAGAGGGCATAGAGTAAAGTGTTCCATATGAACCGGAATGATGTACGGGCTGCCATGAATGTAGTAATAGGTACTTTATTCTAAGAAAGCAAATATGTATATGTTTTGATCGATCCTGATGCTACACTCTTTTATGGCAAGAAAAATTGAAAATCTACTAAAAATGCAACAAACTAAATTGAAAAAAAAAAGATTTCTAATTAGTACACCTTTAAGGGATGTTGTACTTGTGGGTTGCATGTATAAGAGTGTTAGGGTTATTATTGAGGGACGTGATATGGAAGTAAATTTAATGCCATTAGAGTTGCATGATTTTGACTTAATATTAGGAATGGATTGGTTGAGTACCCATAAGGTACAAATGGATTGTTTTGTCAATATGGTTACTCTTCAGGGAGTAGACGAAAAGAAAGTGATATTTAAAGGAGAAAGAAAGGTCATATCAAGTTGTGTGATTTCAGGTATGATGACTAGAAAATTGATGAGAAAAGGGTGTGTGGCATATCTTGCATACATAATATATTTTAAAAAGGATAGGGTAGAGTTGAAAAATCTCCCTATCATGAGAGAGTTTCCAAAAGAGTTGTTAAGATTGCCCCCGAATAGGGAAGTAAAAGTTTTTATTGATATATTACTTGGTAACTTTCTTATAGCTCATGCGTCATATAGGATGACACCAACATAATTGGTTGAGTTGAAAGTTTAGCTGCAGGATTTACTATAAAAGAGTTTATATGCCTGAGTAATTCACCCTAGGATGCTCTAATCTTATTCATGAAAAAGAAGAATGTGACTTTTAGACTCTGTATAGATTATAGGCAACTAAATAGGGTAATATTGAAGAACAAATATTTGCTTGTGTGGATAGATGATTTGTTTGACAAACTTAAAAGGGCTTGGGTATTTTTTAAAAAAGACCTGAGATCAGGGTACTACCAGTTATAGATTGAGGAGCAGGATGTGCCGAAGACTGCATTTCAGACTAGTTATGGACACTACGAGTTTATAGTAATGCCTTTTGGATTGACCAACATACTAGTAATGTTTTTATGGATTTGATGAATCGGGTCTTTTGACCTTATTTAGATAAATCCATGGTAGTATTTATAAATGATATTTTGGTCTATTCCAACTCATACTTGAAGCATGAGCAATACTTGAGGCAAATGCTGCAGACCTGAAGAAATCATCAATTGTATGCCAAACTTAGTAAGTGTGAGTTTTGGCTGAAAAAAGTGGTTTTTCTAGGACATGTCATATCTGTAGAGGGAATAATTGTAGATCCAAAGAAAGTTAAAGCAATGTTGAAATGGGAACATTCTACGAATGTAACTAAAATGCATAATTTTCTTAGGTTAGCAAGATATTATAGGAGATTCATTCAAGGATTCTCAACCATAACAACCTCATTGACTTGATTGATGTAGTGTTTGCATCACGAGTATAAAGATACTATTTATATGGATTTTTAGTTCAGATCTTCACGGATCATAAGAGTTTGAGGTAATTGATGACACAAAAGGAATTAAACTACAACATAGAAGATGGTGGAATTGATTAAGAATTTTTATTATATAATAGATCACCACCCAAGCAGAGAAAATGTTGTTGATGATGCTTTTAGTCGTAAAAATAAAGTAGTTGTGGAGGCATTAGAAGGGAGGGATGTGTAAACAAAAAAAAAGTAAATGTAAAACAAGAAATGACTCCACCGTCACTGTCGATTTTTGAATCGGTAGTGACTCAGTTTTTTATGATGATTATTTAGTCAACAGTGGTTGTATGTGCTGATGAATTTATGTGTCATTTGTGGCTATAATACCCAATAGAAATCTAAGTTAAAGGCTGGCTCATACTAAGTGATAGTTAGGGGAGCAAATCGGCCTGCCTTAAAGAGTTAAGAGGGAGGAGAAACCAATATAGGAATAATCAAAGAGGGGACAAGAACAAACTTAAACCAACACCTAAACATCCCAGCTCTTTAAAAGGGGGTATAAATACAAGGAGGAGAGAGAAGGTGACCATTCCTCTTTCCAAAAATCTGTCTGCAGTAGCTGTATGTTTAGTTGCATGCTTCTCTTCTCTTCCTTCTTCCAACAGAAATTAAACCAAGCCAGTAGTAAGTGCCTCTTTGAACATGTGTAAGAGAGAGAGAGTTGAAAACTTGAGAGAAGACTGAACAACTGCCTAAAGAGAAAGAGAAAGGGGCTAGAAACCGAGAGAGGAAGGAGTAGGGGGAGAACCAGGAGAAGAAGAGAAGGAATACTGTCAAACTTTTCCCAAACCTACTTAGATCTAAAAGGTATGGGTCTTGTAACCTCCTTTCTCATGTTCTTTGTGACCTTGGAATGAAGAAAAACCATGAGGGAATGCCTAGAATTTTTATACCAGATGTAAAGGAAACCTAAAATAAAAAGAGGGACAAAAATGGGGTTGAATGGAGACTTAATTCCAGAACATTTAACAAAGAAAAATAAATAGATTGAATGGACGAAACATGATAAAGGGCCAACCATAGCTAAAGGGTTGGCCAGATTGCATTATGTGATAAAATGCATGTAGATGTCCATGCTTGAAATTATATGGTTCTGCTGGATTCTATTAACAAACTGTGTGCTAGAACTGAATTCCATGTAGTTGTTTGTGCTTGAAATTATGTGATTCTGCTGGATTTTAATAACAAATTGTGTACTGGAACCGAAATGCATGTGGATGTTTCCTGCTAATTTGTGTTGTCTGCAGCAAATCAAGTGTTCGTTGTCGAATTGTGTTGTCTGTAATGAATTGGCGTTCATTGTCGAATTGTGTTGTCTGCAGCGAATCAGGTGTTCGCTACCGAATTATAGTGTCTGCACCGAATCAGGTATTCGCTGTCAAATTCTAGTGTCTGCAGCAAATTAGCATTTGATATTACGGAGGAACGTCTTTATCAAAATATTTTTGCTTCTCACTTCAGGCAATTAGCAATAATTTTTATATGGACTTATTTGTTGTCAAATTGTGTTGTCTGCAACGAATCAGGTGTTCACTATTGAATTGTGTTATCTGCAACAAATTAACATTCGCTACCGAATTGTTTTGCCTGCAGCGAATCAGGTGTTCGCTGCTGAATTATAGTGTCTGCAGTAAATTAGCATTCACTGTCGAATTGTGTTGCCTGCAACGAATCAGGTGTTCACTGTCTTGTGTTATCTGCAACGAATTAGCATTTGCTACCGAATTGTATTGCCTACAGCGAATCAGGTGTTCGCTACTGAATTATAGTGTCTGCAGCGAATCAGGTGTCTGTAGCGAATTAGCATTCGCTGCTGAATTGTGTTGCCTGCAGCAAATCAGGTGTTCGCTGTCGAATTATGGTGTCTGTAGCGAATTAACATTCATTCATGAATTGTGTTGCCTACAGCAAATCAATGTTCGCTGCCGAATTATAGTGTCTACAACGAATTAGCATTCACTGCCGAATTGTGTTATCTGCAACGAATTAGGTGTTCGCTACCGAATTATAGTGTTTGAAGCAAATGAGCATTCGTTGCCGAATTGTGTTGTCTGCAGCGAATGAGTTTTCGTTGCCGAAATTATGGTGTTTGCAGTGAATTAGGTTTTTGCTGCCGAATTGTGTTGTCTGCAGCGAATCAGTTTTCACTGCCGAATTGTGGTATCTGCAGCGAATCAGTTTTCGCTGCCGAATTGTGTTATCTGCGGGGAATCAGATTTCGCTGTCGAATTGTGTTGTTTACAACGAATCAATTTTCGCTATCGAATTGTGTTTTCAACAGTGAATCAGTTTCGTTGTTGAATTGTGGTGTCTATAGTGAATCAGATTTCGCTGCTGAATTGTGTTGTCTGCAGCTAATCATTTTTCATTGTCGGATTGTGGTGGTTGCAACGAATCAGTTTTCGCTGTCGAATTGTGGAGCCTGCAGCGAATCAGTTTTCGATGCCAAATGGTGGTGTCTGTGGTGAATCAGTTTTCATTGTCGAATTTCTATATTGAATCAATTCGCTAACGATTTCGTGTTCCAGCGAACCAGTCCGTTGACGAATCTGCGTCACTGGCGAACTAGCTTTTGCTAACTAATTTTTGCTACAAATTTATATATTTGAATGGGTCCAATGATTAAAATGATTGCATTATGTGATTGTAATATGTGGAACACTTGAAAATGAACTTGTGTATGCTTTAGACATGCATGGTGAAGAGTTATGCAGTTACTGAATACAAATGTACTGATTTATGGCCATCAATGTTTTAGGTGGTGCGACTGGGATTAGACCTTCGTCAGGACAAGGACACCCCACGGGTGGAACAGGTAGGTGGTTTCCACCTTTTTCTTGTATGGTGTTAATGTTTTGAAATGATTTACTTATGGATGATATATTATTGAATCCTTGATGAATGATGAGACGAAGATGAATGTTTGATTGAATTCGTGACGAATGTTGAAACGACTATAAAATGTTGATTGAGTTCTTGATGAATGTTGAAATGATGATGAAAATGTTAATGTTCTGAAATGACTTGGTTGAGGAGGATACATTATTGCATTGCGATGAATGTTAAACCGACTATGAGATGTTAATTGAGCTATTATGAAATTGGGCTGTTGACGAATGTCAAACCAATTATGGAATTTTGATTGTCATTGTTGATTAGCTTTGGCTAATGACATTCAAAATGAATGACCAGATTTTGATTGTTGATTAGCTTCGGCTAATGGTATCCGAGATGGATGACCAGGTTATGCTTGATGATTAGCTTTGACTAATGGCATTCAAAATGAATGACCGGGTTATGATTGTTGATTAGCTTTGACTAATGGCATCCGAGATGAATGAATGGATTATGCTTAATGATTAGCTTTAGCTAATGGCATCCGAGATGGATGACCGGGTTGTGATTGATAATTAGTTTTGGTAAATGGCATCCTAGATGAATGGCCGAGCTGATTATAACGATTGGCTTCGGCTAATGGTATCCGCAAGAGATGACGAGTTTGACTTTTGGGATTAGTTTTGGTTAATGGCATTCGAAATGGATGACCGAGTTTAGATATTACTATTAACTAAAGTTAAAAGCATCCAAGGTGGATGACTGGGTGAAGGTGAAGTAATTAACCTCGACTGAAAATTTAACTTCAGCCCCACCACTCCTATAGAGAGGCTGGGGCATATGAATGAGGATAATACATCTAGAGAAATAATGATGATTGTACAATGTATATGAGAAGTGAATGAAAGAATGTACTCACCTTCAGTTGATAACAGAAAATAATGATAACGTCTTTCTAGTTGTTATTATTATGTTTAGATTATTCACAATTCTTGTATCCATATTATTTTTGTAACAGGGACATCACACAATCAAGGTGCGTAGGAAAATCATTCTGCGGGTTCACATATTTTGAAAGGTGCTATGTAATAGTATGTCTTAGGTGTTATGTCGAATATTTGTTATTCGACACTTTTGTAAGGACTTGTAATGAAAACTGTAATGGAACATGGATGTGGATATGCAGACATGTAGATACGATTTCATGAATATATTTAGTGATACTTTCTTTTATGAGGATGTTATGTTGTGAATTCACATGAGGATTATATGAAAGAAAGTACTAGTTGTGTAAAATTATCGTTCGGCACTTGTGTATAAATTCGTGTTGATAACAAGAATAGAACATGAATGCAAACTCATGAGTATGCCAATATGATTTAATGTAAATGTATGAATATGAAAATATAATATTATGGGCATATGTATTAAGCATCCGTCTTATGGGAATGTTGGATTATGAAAACTATATCCGTATGATGTCATGATAAGGAAAGGAACCTAATTACTAATTCACGGAATGTCATTGTAAGAAGTATCGAGAACTTAAGAAAAACAATTCCACCGATTTTGGCTTTTGAAATAGCTAGGTCGTTACAAGATGAAAGAGAGTAAGTTGATGTCAATACTCATATAGGGCCAGAAGGCTCTCTGATAGCCCAATTGACAGTATGGTCTATATTTCAGGATAAAGTATTGGAAGTTCAATAAAGAGATGTTGAAGTGGATAAAGTGAGAAACAAGGTGAAGTTAAGAGTTGAGATGTCATTTTGAATTTTAGAGGATTGAATGGTAATGATGGGTAGACGAATGTATCTACCTAAAGATAAGACCTTGAAGGAGGAAATGTTAAAGGAGCCGCATGAATCCATATTCACTGTGTATTTAAAAAGTACTAAAATGAAGAAAGAAATTGCTAAATATGTGACTAGGTGTAGAGTTTGTCAACAGGTAAAAATTAAACATTAGAAGCCAACAGGGCCTCTACAATCATTGCTGATACTTGAGAGTGGAAATGGGAAAATATTGTTATAGACTTTGTGTCAGGTTTGTCTAGGGGGAAGAAGGGCAGTAATGTAATCTAGGTTATTGTGGATCACTTCACAAAATTTACATTTTCTTACTTATGAAAATGACAAATTTAGTTCATAAGTTGGCTAAACTTTATGTGAATGAAATGGTAAGATTTCATGGGATACCCATATCAATTTTTTCTAATCAAGACCTTAGACTCACCTCACTATTATGGCCAAGTATTCAATGTGCTCTAGGGAAAAAAAGTAAATTTAAACGCAACATTTCATCCTTGATTGGATGGACAATCAAAGAGAACAATCCAGTATTTAGAGGATTTGTTGAGAGCCTGCATTTTAGAATTTATGAGCAATTAAGAAGAACACTTTCCACTTGTGGAATTCACCACAACAACAATTATCAGTCTACAATAGGGATGACTCCCTACAAGGCTTTGTATGGTAAGAAATGTTGAACCCTTATTCGTTGGAAAGAAATTAGGGATAGAAGGTTAATGGGACCAGAATTAGTGCAGATTACCTTAGAAAATGTGAGAATTATAAGAGACAGAATGAAAGCTGCTTGAGACAGGCAAAAAAGTTATGCAGATGTTAGGAGAGGGCCTCTAGAATTTGATGTTGGAGATATGGTGTACCTAAAAGTTGCTCATTGGAAGCACATGTTGCGGTTTCAAATAAAAGGAAAGTTAGCACCAAGATATATTAGACCCTTCGAAGTGGTGAAGAGGATTGGACTGGTAGCTTATAATTTAGCCTTGCCCCTATATTTAGTTAGGATAGATGTATTCCTTGTTTCATTATTACAAAAGGCTAATATGGATACTTCTCGAGCACTACCACAAGTTCCATTAAGGGTTAAAGAAGATTTGACCATAGAAATAAAACCAATAAGGATTCTGGATTAAAGTGAAAAGGAGTTAAGAAATAAAAAAGATCCATATAGTGAAATTGCTATGGAGAAGCTCTCAAGTCGAGGAAGAAACTTTGGAAAAGGAATTAGAGATGAAAAAGAAATATCCTGAATTGTTTCTAAAAACAGGTATGGAAATTCAAATTTCGAGGATGAAATCTTCTTAAAGGATGAGAGAATGTAAACTCCTAGATAATTTTTTTTTCCAAAATATAATAATAAAAAAAATAGGGTAAATAATTATTATAATATGTCCAGACATATATGAATAAAAGATGAAGAGATTAAGAGCGCTTCGGTATAAATTTACAAAATGATTTCGGGTGATAGAAATTATAGCGTAATAAAATGAATATAATAAATTGGGAAAGAAGAGTTAAGAAGATAAAAGAAGAAAGATTTACAACCGAATTATATGAATATATGCATTGGTCGAGAATTAGAAATAGTCTAGCTATTTTAAGAAATGGTTAGACTGATTTAATAAAATAGTCGCACTGTTTCTCAAAACGGTCAAACTATTTTGGCTACTACTCTTAAAACTAACAGTGCAGCCAAGAGAGGGAAATAATGTTTTCTCTTCTTCTTATTCTTTCCTTTCACCATTGAAGAGTTATAGAAGTGATAGGTAGGAGTGAAAAGAGAGGGTTTTGATAGAGAAGAACACATCCACACTAGAAATTAAGAAAAATCAAACAGAGGGAAGATTGAGTTAGAGAGAGAAAATGAAGAAAGAAGAGGAAAAAAGGGAGGGATGTGGAAAATTTCGACTGGTTAGAACTCGAAGTTAAGAAGAATATTACTTGGTAAGGAGTTCTAAACCTAACCTAGCAAACTTATATGAAAGGAAGGCAATTGAGATTGAATTCATGAATTTTGTGTTAGGTTTTAATGTATGAATTTGGAGGAAATGGAAATTGATTGTATACTGAGTCAATTAGGTTAGATTAAGTTGTGATGGGTGCTAAATTAGGAAGAAATAATGAAGAAAACCAGGGTGTTCCTAAAGGCTCAATGGCTGACCAATAGGGGGACCAAATTGCATGTGATGAATTTGTATTTTATTCAAGCGTAATCATAATAAATTAATATATGTCTGAGGAAAATGAATGCATAATGTTTTCTATATGAGATAAATTGAAGAGAATTCATCTTTTCTTGTTATGCATGTTTTGACAAAATAGGAGTAAGAATGAAAATTGGGATTTATGAATGTAAAATGGTTTAAAAATTGTATAAAGTAATGATGAATGTGTTAAGGAATGAATGGGTTCTTTGTGTCTTTTTGGAAGGAAATGAAAGTTTAATGTAAGTTGAATTGTAAATGGTGGTTCAGTTGAAAGAAAACAACTTAGTATATTATTATGTGAAAATGTACATGGAATGAAAAACAATATGGCATACTTGTGGATCCATGGGAGGTGATGCGAACCATAGCGGAATTGAATAGAATTCACGAACTTAAAATCTATCTAATCCAAGTTTGCTGAAAATAGGATAAGTTTATCACAATGAAAGACCTGCTCCTAGGCAACAAGACTATAAACCAAGTCAATTATAACACCTACATCTGGAGACAAGCAAAAGGAATATAAATTCACACAAGGATTGGTTAATTCTTTGAAAAGTTGAAAGTTCAATTAAGAACCAAAATTGACAACCAAAAGTCGGCAAAATCAGAATATTATTAGCCAAAAACTAATCTGAAAATTATTCTCAAGAGTATTTATACCCCAAGCCAAAAACCTTAATTTCTCTAATGGATCACATATAAACCCAATTTAAATAATAATCAATCCAAGTTAAAACTAGCCCAAACTAATTAAAATAAATAAAATAAACAAGTCTAAAACCCAAACAAGTGTTTTCTCACAAAATCAAGAAAGTTTAATAGCCCATCTAATTTAATAAGACAAGTTCAGTTATTTCCGCATTCTATCTGGCAGCAGCAAAACCCAACTTTAAATGGATGGTTTTCTCTTGTCTTAAAGAATTAGAAGGTGTGCCATATACCGTTAGAAAAGTATGGAAGTATAGTTTCTATCCCAACTATAATCATCTCAAAATTAGACTTTTAGCTCTAGTTATAATTAAAAAGGTCAAACTGACCGAATCTAGTCTTCTTCTCCCAATTCTTGTGTAATGGTTTTGGTTCCACCAACAAACCCCTCTTGAATATGAATCAGATTAATCATGGCTTGCTCTTCATTATTTAATATCCTCTTAAAGTCCACCTTAGCCCACGTATCTTGGAAAAGTCCATTGAAAGTCTCTTTGAACCTCTTAGCTCTAAGCCTTATAACTGGATCAACCAAAACCTCTAATGGATCCTTTGGTGCTTGGATCGTATCAGAAGGCCATGGGAGCTGTGCAGCAGGAAAGAGGTACTATGGTTTAAATTTGTACAAATTAATGATGAATTTGTTAAAGTTCAATGTAAGTTGAATCTCAAATTATGGTTAAGTTGAAAGAAAACAACTTAGTCTATTATTATGTGAAATGTGCATATAATGAAAAATATTGTGGTATACTTATAGATCTAGGGAGGCTATAAGAGCTATGCTGCAACAAAGAAGTACTTCCAGAACTTCAACAGTAGGTAGGTGTCAAATACCTTAACACTATTGTTTACCATGTTCATTATGTTAGATATTGCAATTATAGAAAGGTATTGTGAATTCAATTGTGGATTAAATATGTAAGGAACTAGATTTTCCGGTAATGAGACTAGTGCATGGTAATGCAGAGGAATTAGTTTTCCCGGTAATGAGACTAGTGCCCAGAAATGGAGTGAAGAAATTAGATTTCCAGTGAAGTATTTATTGTCCTAAAATGGGCAGGGAGATTAGTCTTTCAGTAATAGAAATTTCTAAATAAGGGTAATATGAGTAAATGTCGGAAGATGTAAGATTATGCATGTTCTCCAACTTTTCAACGAATAGTTCTCGTGAAGAATTTTCTTCACACTCTACTTATGTGTCACGAGTAAAAGCTATGAAACTCTATATAACTCTTTAGTTAGTTGGGCACTCTTGCTCCATTACAAGTGTTGCTCTACCCAGCTGCTCATTCTTTTTAATGCTTCAGATTGTCCTTTCTTATATACATATCCATGTGATGAGGATGAGAATCTTTGATAAACATTATATTCAAGCTTCCTAGTTTGTTATGTTCTTAACATATTATTATTTATGTTTCAAAAAACACTTTTCTAACAGTTATCTTCAAATGACTTGTTTTTATCTTTTTTTGATAATATCTATCTAAACTTCCCATATAATTTATCCAAAAAAATTAGATAATTACATAAATAATCATGTTATATTCTATAAGATAAAATTGACTATTTCTTTATCTAATTTGAATAAACTAACAATCTAAACAGATTCATCTTTAACAATAATCTTTTACTAATCAAAGCCAAACATTTTGACATTTACAATCCTCCTATTTGGTTGATTTGTGACAAAACATAATAATGATGAATTACCATTCAAGTAGTTCATATAATTTGATCATAAATAGATACTTTATTAAAGTATTCTCGCAAGCACAATTGAATGACTGTTAGTAATATTTATGCAACAACATCCTATGAGTTTCTAACATGTTTCATGCAAATAGTTTATAACCTATATTAAAAAAAAATCACATTTTACATCCTAATAGTTTATAATATGTTAAAAATACTATTATACATCGAATATTATTATGCAACTACATGCATACATCAAGTTTGAAGTGCATCAAGTATTCAACATAAAGGTTTATATGCTAAAAAAATATCCTAGTTATTATAGACTAGAATATTCAATATTCAATACTGATTGAAAATCAATAAAATTCCAGAACAACAAAATTTTTTTGACAATACTGATTGGATCATTCAATATTCAATATTCAGTACTGATTGAAAATCAATAAAATTCCAGAACAACAAATTTTTTTTGACAATGCTGGTTGGATTAGCTTTGCTCTTCCTCTACCTTGCATGTATCTGTGTCTCCTCCTCGGTTTGGCACTAATCCTATTCCTCATCTTCACGAACAATAGATTGATGCACTTGTTTGATGTTCAAGATGATTTGAACAAGTCTATCATTAACCTGCTTAATATCTTGTTGCATATTTGTTAGTAATTTTTCAACTACATCAATTATTTGTTCCCACTTACTAGTAAAACTTGTTTGATAGTGCTTGCAACTATTCTATTATAAAATGGAGTAAGGGTTGGTTTGAGGAGTTTCGAGCTAAGAGGAGATAGACTCTTCAAGATGTGACCATTTTTACTAACCATAACTTCAAATTTGATAGCAGTTACAACTAAGATCTTTTCATATATCTTGATTGTTGGCCTACTATCATACAATGGTACTTTTTATATGATTGTTATCCTAGATATCAACCCACCAAAAGATAGACTCACTTTTTTCTCAGTTGTAGTTGTTTGTATTACATCAATAAAGTGACTAGCTAGGTCAATAGGAATATCAGTAGCAATTGCATACATGAACTGAGCTTTCTCAATTGTCAACATAGTATGTCTTCCAATATGCCAGATGTTTGTTAGCAAAAACATAGTGTTCATAAGCATTCTACGTGATTTAGCACACCATTTTGGTCTTATAGGGTCAACAAACAAATCTCTCATTTGAGTTTTGGAAGAGGCTCTTATTCCTTTATAGGAAAAACCAGGATCTGTGATTTCAAGTAGCTTATATAACTCAAGGGTTTTACCTTTAATAGTGGAAGTAATGGAGCAGTCATCAAGATTGAAAGACTCATAATTAACATAAAACTCCTTAACTACTTCAATATATGGAGTAGGTGCTTCTTCAGTCAGTTCACCCCATTGTCTTTTCTTAAATATGTCTTTTATGAATACAAATATGGGGTCTGAAAGATCACATACTGAAACTTCTCTTTCACCTAGCAAGTTCTTCTTGGAGAAGTTATTTCTATAAGTAATTTTTGCACCAAGAGAAATGAAATGGATGGTTTTTCTAAATTGTTCTACTGATTTAGAGGAACCATCCACCACTTTGCCCTTTTCTTTTGTCCGTTGAATAGCTGGACTAGAGTCTCTTTAAGGGATGAGGTCTCATGTTCTTCCTCATTGGGATAATTTGAAATAAGGGTTTCAGGTTTCTTCTTGGCTTTTACTTTATAACAACCTTGCAACAAGAAAATACATTAGTCATTTTTAGAAGTGATAAACTGAAAGAAATGTGTGTTGTAAAAGTTGTGCACATATGATTGTAAAGACATATTCTTTTTAACAATACTTAAGAAATTTCAGATCAAGATAAAATATCCTTACCATTTTTACAGAAAGGTTAAATGCAAGATGGAGAGGATGAACAAATATTTTGTCTCATAAATTCTTTTTATGCTTATCAGAAGATGACAAGTAAGGATAAAGAGATTTACATGAAAAGTTGCGAGATGAGTGCCTTAAAACAAGAAACAAAGAGAGAGCGAGATAAAGATGATTGCGTGTTTTGATGAACAATGCCATTAAATAAACTTATGGAAATGTTGTTTTTCTCTTATTCCCACTCACACCAAGCATCTAACACATTCACAATAATATTCCTCTTTAAGTTCAACAACCTCCCTCAATTTTTAATTTACGTAACATAACTAAACTCCTTTAAATCATTTCCTTCATAAAATTATATATTAATCTATCACAATTTCACTTAAATAAACACAATCTAACTACATATAAATTGATCCCTTTTTGGCCAGCCCTACATGCTCTTAAGAACATCATGTTTTTCTTATTATTTTTTTCCAAATTCAACACTCATCACAAGTTATTCTAGCCCAATATGTTCAATTCATAATCAATTTGCCTTTCCTCCAAAATTTCTTCTATAAACCCTAAGATAAAATTTATAATTTAACATCAAATACCTTCCTTTTCATATAATCTTGCTAGGCTAGGTTTAAAACCCTTTATCAAGTAATACTCTCATCTTTGAATTCTAACTAGTCAAAATTTTCCACGTTCTTCTCTTTTTTTCCTCTTGTTTCTTCACTTTCTCTTTCTAACTCAATTCTCCCTCTCTTTGATATTTCTTAATTTCTAGTATGGATGTGTTTTTCTCTCTCAAAACCCTTTACTTTCACTCCTATCTATCACTTTTGTAACCCTCTCCCTCTCTTGGTGAAATGAAAGAAGAATAAGAGAAAACATCATCTCCCTCTCTTGGTTGCACCAACGGTTTTTAACAAAGATAATAGCTTAAACAGTCCGATCATTTTGAAAAATGGTCCGTCCATTTTATTTAAATTGGTCTAGTCATTTCTTAAAACAGCTAGACCATTTTTGGTTCTGGACTTGCATAAATTTGGTCATAAATCTTCTTCTTTTTCCTTCTTAATTCTTTTCCCATTTTATTATATTCATTTTCTTATTTCATTTTACACCATAATTTCTTTCTCCCAAAATCATTCTGTAAATCTATACCAAAGCGTCTTTAATCTTTTCATCTTCTATTCACATCTTTCTGGACATATTATAATCATCATTTATCCCAATTATAATATTTAAGAAAAGTTTTAATTGAGAGTTTACATTCTCCCTTCCTTGAGAAAATTTATCCTCAAAACTTGAATTTTCATACTTGTTTTTAGAAACAATTCAAGATGTTTCTCTTTCATCTTTGATTCCCTTTCCCAAGTTTCATCATCGACTTGAAAACTTTTCCATAGTACTTTCACCATAAGGATCTTTTTACTTCTCGACTCTTTTTTGCTTTGATCCAGAATCCTTACTGGTTTTACTTCTTTAGTCAAATCTTCATTAATCTCTAGTGAAACTTATGGTAGTACTTCAGAAGGGTCTGCATAAGCTTTTTATAATAAAGAAACATGAAATACATCATTATCTTGGCTAGATACGGAGGTAAAGCTAACTTATATGTTATTGGTCTAATTCTCTTTACCACTTTGAAGGGTCCAATATACCTCGCCACTAATTTTCCTTTCATACTAAACCACAACATATGTTTCCAAGGAGCAACCTTCAAATACACCATATCTTCAACATTAAACCCAAAAGGCCTTCTTTTGACATTTGCATAACTTTTTTGCCTGTCCTAAGAAGCTTTCATTCTACCTCTAATAATTTTCACCTTTTCTGAAGTGATCTGCACCAATTATGGTCTCATTAACTTTTTATCTCAAACTTTTTTCTAGCAAACAGGAGTTCGACACTTTCTACTATACAGAGCTTCATAAAGAGCCATCCTTATTGTAGACTAATAACTATTATTATAGGTTAATTCCATAAGTGACAAATGTTCTTCCTAGTTGCCCCCAAATTCCAAAATACAAGGCCTCAGCAAATACTCTAAAGTCTGTATTGTTCTCTTTGATTGTCCATCTACCTGAGGGTGAAATACTATGCTCAAATTTACTTTCATCCTTAGAGAATGTTGAATACTTGGCCACAATTGTGAGGTGAATTTGGGGTCTCAATAAGAAATAATTGATATGGGTACCCCATGCAATCTCACCACTTTATTCACATACAACTTGACTAACTTATCACCGAATTTGTCTTTTTCATAAGCAAGAAAATTGTAGATTTTATCAAGCGATCCACAATAACCAGATTGCATCACTGCCCTTCTTTCCCCTGGGCAAACCCAATATAAAGTCCGCAGTAGTATTTTCATACTTCCACTTAGGTATCAGCAATGGTTGTAAAGGCCCTGCTGGCTTTTGATGTTCCACTTTTACCTGTTGACAAACTTCATACCTGGTCACATACTCAACAATTTCTTTCTTCATGTTTGGCCACCAATAAAATTCTTCTAAGTCTTTATACATTTAATACTTCTTAGATGTATTGTGAATCTCGATTCATGAGCCTATCTGAGTACTTCCTCTTTCAAAGTTTTATCTTCAAGCATATACATTCGTCTACTCATCACTACCATCTTATCCTCCAAAATCCAAAAGGGTGTCTCAACCCTCTATCCCGAAGTACGAATTGTTCTCTTAATTGAGCCAACAATAAGCCTTTAAACCCTACCTCTATCTTAGCATCAATCTTTTTTAATTTTATTTAACTCTTTTTCATCCCCTCCTCTAATGTCTCCATTACACCCTTTAACCAACAACATTTTTCTTTCCTAGGTGATAATCTATTTTACAATTAAAATATTTAATTAATTTTATTAATCCATCTTCCTTGTCGCATATTTAATTCCTTCTATGTCATCCAATACCTCATACTCATATAATCCATAAAGATCTAAACCTAAGATCTATACAAGTAATGTCTCCATACCCGTAATGCAAACACCACCACAACCAGATCTAGATCATGAATAGGATAACTAACTTTGTAAGACTTCGTACTTTGATCTCAAGTCTATTTTTGAAAATATTTTGGCCCTTTTTAGTTAGTCAAACAAATCATCTATCTGTGAAATGGGATACTTGTTCTTCACTGTTACCCTATTTAGGTGTCTATATAATCTATGAAAGTTCTAAAGGTCTCATCCTTTTTTTACAAATAGGACTCGAGCTTCCCATGGTGAATTACTCAGGCATATGAACCCTTTTTGTAGTAGTTCTCGCAGCTAAACTTTCAATTTAACTAGTTCTATTTATGTCATCCTGTATGGTGCCTAAGTTATAGGAAAGATACCGGGTAATACATCAATCAAAACTTTTACTTCATTTTTCGGGGGTAGTCCTGGCAATTATTATGGAAACATATCCAAAAATTCTCTTACGATGAGAAGATTATTCAACTCTACCCTACCATTTTTAGAATCTATTACATAGTAAGACAAATCGCATACCCTTTCCTTATAAGCTTACTAACTATCTTAGCCGAAATCACACAATTCGGTATGACATTTTGGTTCCCCTTAAAAGTCATTATTTTCCCATCTATTCCTTGAAGAGTCACTGTTTTTTAAAAACAATCAATTTGAGCTTTATGGTTACTAAACCAATACATTCATAGGATTAAATTAAAATCATGCAATTCTAAAAGCATTACAGTTACTTCCATATCATATCCCTTGATAGCAATCTTAACACCTTTATACATATGTTCTATAAGTACAGCATCCCTGAAGGATGTGCTAATTAAAAACCTCTTTTCTAATTTCATCGGTTGCTTTTTCAGTTTATTCTTTTTTTCCCACAAAAGAATGTATAACACCTGGTTCTATCAAAACAAGCACAAACTAATTTTCTAATAATAAAGTACTTGCAACTACATCTGTGATAGTCGCATATCCTCCTAAATCATGTAAAATACTCTACCCTGGGTCCTCTCTCCCTATCCTCGAGGTCGATCTTGATTTCCTCTAATCCTATACTGCATTAGTCTGGTGGGTCTGTCCACAGTGATTGACTATTGATAACTATATGTCTGTTGTCTTTGTCCCTAAATATACTAGGCTCTCCTAAGACAATCTTTCTTAAAATATCCATGTCCGCCATAATAGTAACATCCTCGACCTAAATAGGAGCAGTCCTGCCATATATGCCCATCTTGAATGCAATTGTAGCATCGCCCTAGCGATGTGAAGCAATCTACAAGATGTAATTTCTCACACCTGACATAATGAAGATAAGTAATGGTCTTCTACTTTAAAGTCTCACTAGCAGAACTACCCTTAACGTTCAATAATCCTCTAGCTAACCCTCCACTTGTGCTTTGATAAGACCCAGTAGTTGATCTCCTATGACTGGTATCCCCTCCTCTTTTCTTAAACTGGTTGTGTTGTCCTCATTTTTCTTTTTTAAAAAGGGAAAGCCTGAGGGTTTACCCATAGAATAGTCAATCACTTTTCTTTTGCCACCGTTAAGTTGGCCTTGTTAACTGTCAACTATACACACCTCTAGAACCTGGGCTGCTTATGTCAAGTCTCTTATCATCCCAAATTGCAAGGTTATTAACCCATGTTTCAATTCTTGCCTTAACCTATCCTGAAATCACTCTATCATGTGTTGTTATATAGGAACATGATATGGGGTGAACATAGAGAGGTCATGAAACCTCCTTCACATTCCAACACTTACATATCACCCTTTGTTAATGTTAGAAACTCTTGTTCTTTCATCTTGCAGTGATATCTTGAATAAAACTAATTCTCGAACTCTACTCTGAAATCACCTAATGTCCATAACCTTGTGGCCTTCCTCAATTACATAATCTTCCACCAAAGTTGTGCTCTATTTGATAATAACTAGATGTCACAATCCACCTCAACTCATCTGACACCTTTATCTAGATTAGGGTTTTCTCCACTTTTATAATTCATCTGTTAGCAATCCCTTCATCTTGATCTCTTAAAAAAGGCTCACAACTCATCTCCCCCATACTCTTCACTTACCAAGGAAACTACATTATCTATAAGTGTCGTGACCACAAGAGTTGATGCTACTACTGAGGCTACTAGGGTTGTAGGAGCTCATGCACTTTTTATAGCGTCAACCATTGCTCTCATTATTTGTGCAATGAAAGTAAGATTAACATATGGAGCGGGTGTTCCTACAAGTTCCACTAATAGAGGTATAATAGAATACCTCTAACGATTTATTCTTTCTAGGTGCGACACTCCTGCATGTTTAGAGGCGATATCATTTTGGAGTCCAAATGACTCCTTCTATCTTGATTGAAAAGCAACCAACATAGGAGGCAATATCTGCCAAAGGGTCCTCCCCTTGACTCTCCTCAAGATCCGCATTCTGAATCCTTCTTTGCACCGAAGAGGGGTCCATTCTCGTACCATATCTTGTAAGAACCATCCTGTAACAATTTAATATATATCAATTTTTATGATCAATTTTAAACCCATACCAGGGCTCTGATGCAAACTGTAACATCCTCCATAATTACACACAATCATCACTTGGTATCTTATGAATATTACAATTTTTAGGGTGAAATATATATATATATATATATATATATATATATATATATATATATATATATATATATATATTCTAATAAGAAATCTTAAATAGAGAAAAATGCTGAAATTTTAGTAGAGTCTCCCTTGTACTAAAAGGTCTCAAGTTATTGACTAGAAACCTATTACACTTCAAAACTCAACCATTTCACTTCTCAATCACTGTCTAATCTTTCTAGACTCATCACATCATAAAATCAGGACATTTCATCCATCACATTTCATTATAGTTCACTACACACACACACAAACACACATACCCAAATACTCAAATTATCTAAAACTTGTGAAACATGATCACAACATTAATATCTATGACATAATAAAATAAATTAACAAGACATCATAAGTTTACATAAGAGATCAAATTAAAATTACATAATCTTCAAAGCAATTAACATATAATTACAAAACCTACTACAGGTAATACTCAACACCGAGTAATTTTTTCCTCTACCCATATCTAGGCATTATTCTCTCTTCTTGGAATCCAAATTAATCGCCCATTATCGAACATTATTCCCTCTTTTAGGAATCCAAATTCATCGCCCATTATCAAACAACATTATTCCCTCTTCCAAGATCTAAATTTATCGCTCAATACTAAGTATTATTCCCTCTCCCGGGAATCCAAATTCATTACATATTACTGGTTATTATTCTTCCAGAATTCCAAATTCATTGCCAGTTACCAGGAATTATTTTCTCTTCCAGGAATCTAAATTCATCACTCATTACCAAGCATTATTCCCAATACTAGGAAACTAATTCCTTCGCCCCTTACCAGGCATTAACCCATTACCGGGAAACAAATTCCTTCACCCTTAGCCATAATTTTTAACACGATATAATATTAAATTTTCAATAAGCTATTACGATAAACTAAATAAGAAAATGTTGAGGTGTAAGACACCTACTTGTTGTCATAGGTCGAGCAATACCTCCCTCTTATTGCACAACTCTCATGGCCTCTCATGTATCGACAGGTTGACAACATTATTTTTCATTTCATGTTCACATAATATTATTCTAGGTTTACTCCCAACAATTTAACCTTTATTTCCACTTCAATTCTCATTAAATTTCATTTCTTTCCAATTAGGCATAAGGAATTCATTCATTCCTTCACACGGTTAACTTACACAAAACACATAAAACTTACTAACTTCTAACCATTTTAAACTCAAGAGTTCTAAATTTAATTTTTATCTCATTTTGCTAAAATATACATAATAACAAAAGATATGAATTTTTCTTCAAGCTTTCTCAAATGGAACTCATTGTGTACTTATTCTCCTTATATATACAAAAAGTTTTAACAAACTAAATAAAAATTTCATAACACCATTAACTTCTCTTTTGCATGATCATATCCACGCATGTATTATATTGCACAAATATTATTACGTTTGCATCAATTTTCAATTTATTCTTTCACCATAACTTCTTTTTATACAATGATTTATTTAAAATTATTTTCATTAGCTCTTCCCTTAAATGAAAAGTCAAACACATTCACAATAACATTCCTCATTAAGTTCAACAACCTCCCTCAATTTCCAATTTACAACAACATAAACATTTCAATCAATTTACATAACGTAACTAAACTCCTTTAAAATCATTTCCTTCACAAAATTATACATTAATCTATCACAATTTCACTTAAATAAACATAATCTAACTACATACAAATTGATCCTCTTTTGGTCGACCCTACATGCTCTTAAGAACATCAAGTTTTTCTTCATTATTTCTTTTAAATTTAACACTCATTACAAGTTATTCTAACCCAATTTGTTCAATTCATAATCAATTTGAATTTCTTCAACATTAATTGTCTTCCTTTTCATTAAGCTTGTTAGGCCAGGTTTAGAACCCCTTATCAGGTAATATACTCAGCTTTGAATTCTAACCATTTAAGATTTTCCATGTCCATAACCTTTTTCCTCTCCATTTTTCATTTTCTCTCTCTATCTCAATTCTCCCTCTCTTTCATATTTCTTAATTTCTAGTGTGGACGTGTTGATCTCTCTCAAAACTCTCTCTTGGTTGCACCAATAGGTTTTAATAGAAATAGTAGCTAAAACAGCTTGATCGTTTTGAAAAAAAGTCTATCCGTTTTATTTAAATCGGTCTAGCCGTTTTTTAAAATGGTTAGACTGTTTATGGTTCTAGACCAATGCATAAATTCAACCATAAACCTTTTTTCTTTTATCTTTTTAATTCTTTTCCCATTTTATTATATTCATTTTTTTATTTCATTTTATCACACCATAATTTTTATCTCCTGAAATCATTCCGTAAATTTATATCAAAGCTCTTTTAATCTCTTCATCTTTTATTCATATATTTCCGGGCATATTATAATCCTTATTTATCTTAATTTTAATATTTAAGAAAAGTTTTAGCCAAGAGTTTACACAGTCAACCTGCAGGTCCTTTAGTATTGACATCTGATTAATTATGCTTTCTACTTTCCTCAGCTAATATCCTGCCACCTTAGGATTTTCCTCACCTAGGTAAGGCACATATCTTAGTTCCTTCATGCCTTTCACCCATTGTACAAGAGTTATAACTTTCTTAACCCTCAGTGTTACACAAGAAGCTACTATTCTAATCAACTACTTTATAAAAGCTAGATTTGAGTACAGTGTAGGTGCAACAACCGATATCACTAGTAGGGGTCTATCTGTTAGCTCATATATATTCAATGCTTCAGGTTGTGGCATCTCTACATATAATGATGCAAAATCATCTCCTTGTCCTGTTGACTCACCTCATAAAGAGGTATCTACTAATTAGTCCACTTTCTGAGTCACCTCATGTTGAAAATCTCATTCTCTTCCCTGAACTAGAGATTGGTTAGTCTTGGCCCCCTATCTAGTCCGGACCATCCAAAAACATAAGTTAAATTTACATTAACACTTTAATTCCCTGAAAAATAACCATTGCTCTAATATCAACTACAACGAATCCTAAATTGGGAAATCCAGTTTAACATGCCATCATATAAAAGGATCATGAAAAGACAAGGTAATATTTATATATATATCTTGCTAGAATTTCAACAGAATTTTCCTTATATTTAAAACACCCCATGTTATCGACTAAGCCTGTTACACTTCTAAAAATATTTCCATGTATTTGATCCAATCATCCCAAATCACAACCACATAAAAGACACATTAATAAATCACAACCACATAAAAGACACATTAATACGCTTGAGAAGTTATAATACTTGGAAATATTTTTAGAAGTGTAACAAGATTAGTCGATAACATGGGGTGTCTTAAATACAAGGAAAACTCTGTTGAAATTCTAGCAAGATATATAACTTCTCAAACATATTAATGTGTTTTTTATGTGGTTGTGATTTAAGATCATTGGATCAAATACTTGGAAATATTTTTAGAAGTGTAACAGGATTAGTCGATAATATGGGGTGTCTTAAATACAAGGAAAACTCTGTTGAAATTTTAGCAGATATATATATATATATATATATATATATATTATTTTTAAAAATTTAGAAGTCAAACAAGAATAATCATGCAACAAAATAATTTCTAATTATTAATGTTGACCATGTTCAATTAAACATCAACTAAATATTTTAATGAAGAAAATATAAAAGAATCCATAGTGAAATTTAACTAAGATATTTCTAACCAAGATATACAGTAATACAAAATAAACATGCACATATATGTTTACATAAACATCCTAAAAATTTCAATAGACGACTTTACTTAATATTTACATTAGTTTTTCAATTTAAATAAAGTTCTACCTGATTTATAAAAGAAAAGGAGCAGCTTCAACTAAGGAACTACTCTTGTCTCGAGTGAAATGAACTTGTAAGCAAACATACATAATAAAATTCACATATCAAGATTATACATTTCAATCATAATAATGAGAGGTAAAATTTATTGTTTCTTATTAAACTGATTCAATAATATTTTTTTTCTTTTCATTAAATCCTCACACATTAGTATATCATACACCCTGATATTTTTCACCACCTATAACCTAGGTCAACCACTTAATACTAATATCGATTCCAAATCAATATCATTAGTCATTAGTATAAAGACGACTAATCAAGAGTATGTCGATACCAATTATCCTGGTATCATTAGATTTCAATCTTTAGATAGCTAATCAAGTTTTTGACTATGTCAACACCAGTGTAACCCCACTAGTGTCATTAGCTTCCATAACTTGGAATGGCTAATCAAGTTCATGTTAATGTCGATATCAACGTGATCTTGTTGATATCATTAGCCCCATAATCTGGAAAGCCTAATCAAATTCCATTTTTAAGTTTTCTTTCCATCCTTTGGGTTAAATATCGATGACAATGAAATTCCATTGACATCATTATCAGCCATAACCTAAAATGGCTAATCAAATCCTTTTCACATTACTTCCTTAAGGAAATGCCAACATCAAGCTAGCTGATATCATTAGCCTCCATATAGTGGATGATTAATCAAGTCAAACATTATTTGTTTTTTTTTCCTTTTCTTAACCTTCTGATACTTTCATACATTTGCAGAGCTTAAAGAATTTAAATGCAACAACTTTAATATTGTTATATATCACTAAGCATAGGAATGGGATACCTACCTGCCTGGTGTGTTGATCTTGTACCTCCATCACCCTGGGGTCTGATCGTAGCAATATCTCCTATCAAAACATGATTATCATAATACCATCATTACATTAATTTTGGATCCATACCTAGATCCAAAGATAACACAATTTTATTTGTTGTATTAATACCTTATGAAAGAGTAATTGAAATCATTTAATTTTATCATTATCAATCTTGGTCGAACAACCCTCAATGTTACCCATGATTAACATCTTATTTCTTCATCATCAATGATCAATAATACAACACAATTATGTTTTCAAAAACACATTTCTACAACATTTACATGCATGATTATGTTATTTTATCCCTCTTTTTTTATAGCTAACTTGGTCAAATCATACACATTGGAACCCAAAGGCTCCTTTAATTTTTACACATCTATTTCATCAAATCCATTTATCATATAATTATTTAGTTGAAGAATAACATTGCTTTACAGGATCTATGGCTTGTTTGGATTAATTAACCTCTTGTTTGGATTAAATAACCTCTTATTTGTCACAATTAATTCATGGAAAGTGCACCCTCAATCAATTATTTTTTGTCAAGCTTCAGTTATGGAGTTCCTAATTTTTTCTAAAAGCTCCAAAAGTTTATTAGACATCTAGAGAGCAAGAAAACAAAATAATTAAGCATCTCTTAACAAAAAAAAAAAAAAAAAAGAGGAAAGAATCCCTTATAATCTGGTTTTGAAAAACCATCTTTAAACCCACAAATGGTTTTACAACTACTTGCCTTTTAAGGCTATAAAAGAAAAAGAAATCACAAAGGAAAATGGAAGGAATCATAGGAAAAAAAAGAAGAAGAAAAACTTAGAGGATTAAATCACCAAAAGTCTCTTGATAGAAAGGCTAGGAAAGATTAATAAGAAGTTGAAAGAAAGAGGTAGAAGATAAAAACCTTGAGTCCAAGAGCACATGTAGAAATACTAGAGGACCATAAACTTAAGGAGGGAGCAAGAAATTCCATGTAAAAGAGGTAACATTGTTAAGGTATTCATCAAATCTTGATACAGGGGTGGAGCTCAATTAGCACACCCCTCCCCTTTCATTCTACTTATTAGATGTTTGTATTAGATGTTCATTATGCATTCATTTTTCCGTTGTTTGTTAGTTTCAATGCATTTGATGCCTTATTTAATCTTTTTCAAATGATTAGTGTATATATGTTTTGTTTGAAACTTGTTTGAATGATTAGATTTTTTTCATTGAAGTGTTAAATATTAGTATAAAATGATGTTTTGTAGGTTGATGATAGGTTAATTATTTTTTTAAAGTTATGATAATAGGTTTTAGGTATTGAAGTTGTTGTGATTTAGTTTGTTTTAAGTTAGCTTATTAGGTTTGCTGAAGTTGTAGGCATATTATTTAAGCTTCATGGCAATGATTTTAATCAATAGAAAAATATTTATGCAAAAAGAATGTTATTTTTGCTTGTTGTCATCATGTACTATACTTACTATTTTTGCCATTGATTTTTGTTTTCTTGTTGTTTTAATGATTTAATCATGCTTAAGCTTGTTTGCTAGGTTTAGTTTGCTTTTCGGGTTTTATTGCGCTTTTCTGGGTTTAGGTCTTGTTGCTGGGTTTCTAAGATTGCTAACATTACTGGGTTGATTTTCTTCGGATGAACGTCGCCTTGAGCCATTGATTTCTATGTCATTTTAGTCGATTGATGATTCTTAAATGTGCGTGCATGCTTTTCAATCCTTAATCTAAGGTTTTTATGGCTCAAAAACACTGATTTAATGATTTTTTATCTTCAATTCATTCGTTTTCTATTTTGCATAAAATCAAATAATTGTGATTTTTGTTTGATTTTTGTGATTAATGTAAGGTTTTTATGGTTGTAAACATTGATTTAATGAGTTTTGATATTCAGTTCTTTCATTTTATATTTTGCATAAAATCAAATAATCATGACTTTTGTTTGATTTTTGTGATGATCCAGCCACAAAATCTTGCTTGAATGTTGTTTCTAAACATGTCTATGCTTTTAATTTGATATGATCAGGTCTGTTTTTGAAATCACGTTTCTAGGTTCATCCGAGTGTTCTTCATGTTCTTAAGTAAATTCAAATGTTTTATCCTCTTTTGATCTTCATTTCTTTTCTGGTTTTGGATCATGTTTGTGGATTTGGGCCTTTGGGCCACGAAGCCCAATCCACGTTGCTAGGCTGAGTCCATTTATGCTAAGGCAATGTTTGGTTGATTTAAAACTCTCAAAGGAAAAAAACACCATATTTTGTTCTTAAAGCGTGTTTTCCCAACATGTCTTTAAGATAATTTTAAAGTCTCTGATTTTCAGTTAAGAGTGTGTTTAGCAAACACGTCATACTAATTTTCCAATAATGTTTATTTTTTTTATTTTTTTATGTTTCTATGAAATACACCTCAAATAATTTCCAAAAATTTTGAAAAAATTCAGACACCATTTTAAAATCATTTGTGCATCCCTCATGTGTTTTCCAACCATTTTATTGAATATTTGGGTTGTAAACTTACATTGTAAGGTACTGACTCAATATTAAATATACTTGTCTTTTTTTCTTTCTTTAAAATTTCAAAAAAAAATTAAAAATTCCTTATTTAAAAAATAAATATATATATATATATATATATATTTTCATTTGTGTGCATACGACCAAATTCTAGAATTTTCATGCATGTTTCATAAAAAAAAATTGTTTTTTATCATACTCGAGAAAATAAATAAAAAAATTTTAACGGGTATCACAATAAGTTTGTGATTATCCATTAGGATTTGACCAAAACTTTAAAAACATCATAAAAATCAATTTGTTTTATCAACATTTAGGGTATGAATTTTACAAATTAATGCATATTCTTGGTATTAAACTAAATGAATTGACAAGAATACACCTTTAATTTTTTGGGCTTTAAAATAGTTAGGTTTTAGCTTGATAAGATAAGTACCTCTTTACCGAGAAGAACTTTTTTTAAACCTTAGACAGACTAATGAATAGACACATGACTCAAGCAAATAAATAATACAACTTACCTAAGATAAGGTATACTAAGGGTGATACATCTTTCGTATACACAATCAGTACTACAATTATTTTGCAGCATCTTAGTTAGTTGTGTTTTGTTCAACAAGCAAGTTCAAACACTTCTCTATAGTGGGGAATGGTGAAGCTATCACATTGTTGGATATAACAAAGTGCCTTTTTGATGTTATATATGTTGCACGTGCCCCACGCAGAGTCGATAGCGATTTTCTTCGTAAATTGTTTTGTTAATTCTTAGAAGTCGCCACCTAGTATTTGGTTCAGGGTCACTAGAAAACCCGGTTGTACTGGTCTTATCATGGATTCACGGTAAGGGACTGGTTGTGATTAGGAAAGGTATTAGCACCCCAAGTGCACCTTACCTGAGGTAAGCTGCTTCACGATTTTATGTGATTTAGAAGTTTTGACAATTTATCTTGTCACTGGCCTATTAAAAAGGGAAGAAAAGTTTTTTTCGGTAAAGAGATCTTTATCTTATCAGGCAAAAAAAATCTAACAGTTCTAACGTCAATAAAACAAAATAATTTTTTAATATTAGGAATATATCTTACGTATAAGATTATAATCCTTGACCATGTACAAATCAAAACATTAAATTCTTTTTTTCTTTTTGTCTTCTTGATTTTATAATTCAAAAACATACATAAAAGAAAGTACAAACACACACACGTTCCTTTTCATTAATTTTTTTCTCATACACCCACATTTACATGTTACAAAATAATCAATGTTCAAAATAATCTAAGCAACACATTAAACAATTTAAATTTACAAAATAGGCCCCAAAATAGAATCAGGAACAGTGTTGGAAGCCCCTAAGTCACGAGAACAATGTTGTGAATCCTCTAGAATAGTAGGAATAGTGGCGGCGTGTCTTCTCCATGCACCACCGCCACTGGTGCACCACCGCCACTGGTGGTGAATGGGTTCACACGCCACCATAAAAAAGTCCAAGAGAACAAGGGGATTTGGAACGACTTCCTCTATTTTTCCCTTCTTCGCCAACGGTGACTTGCAAAAACAACAAAAAATGCAACAAGCAATTGATTTTAATTTTTCTTTTCTTTTTTTACATCTGTTGTTGGTCTTCTTTCTTCCTCTCGGTTTGTTGTTCTTTCCTTCTTCTTCAGGTGGCAAATCTCTCAAGTTAGGGTGAAGGTTGTTGTGCTAGGCCAAAGTGGGTTGATCTTCAGTGGAACGAGGTTGTGAAGGGCACTCCTGCTGGGAGATGAGATCTGGTTCGGTTGGCGATGGAGATGGGTTTCTTTCGATTTGTGAGAGGGAGCTGGTTCAAGAGAGAAGGAGAAAGGAGGGAAGCTGAAATGGCAGAGGGGTCTATGGGTATGGATCGGTTGGCTGAGGGAAGAGATGGGATGGGAACGAATGAGAAATAAAAGGAGGACAGATCGGGGTTTGCTGTAAAGAGGTTGCAGCAAGGAAGGCAATGCAGGGGATGGTTGTCTTGTGGTTGAGAGAGGAGGGGAGACTCTTATTAGAGAATAATATAAATCATATCTTGAGACCTCACCTAACAGCTTAAGTTATTGAGTTGAGAGATTCTTTGACATGATATCAGAGCCTTGATAACCAAGTGGTCATGAGTTCAAATCTCATCATCCCTATTTATTTGATAAAAATTAAGCACAAGGTAATGTGAGCCTGTGCAAGTTTCAAGCCCCAAAGGGCTTTCACTTGAGGGGGTGTGTTAGAGAATAATATAAATCATATCTTGGGGCCTCACTTAACAGCTTAAGCTATGGAGTTGAGATGGTTCTGTGACAACTCTGTGGAGATGTTCTAGGCTTATAGAAGGGCACTGGAAATGGCATTTACGGTGGCTGAGGAAAGACCGGCTGAGAAGGGGAAGCTCTGGTGAGGTGAGGGGAGAAGATCGCTGGGGAAACTGGGAGCAAGAAAACCAAAAGCTAGGGGGGCGGCGGCTTCTGTAGAGATGTTTTAGGTTTAGGTTTTTTCTTTTTATGGCTCTCATTTTCTGTCTCAAAATTGCCCCCCCTTTTTTTTGCGTTGTGACATCTATTTATAGGCAAAGTGGTTTGGTCCCCAAAACACATTGATCCTTTAATTTCTTTATTTTTTGCAAATTTTGATTTTTCTAGTTCTTTATATCTTTTAAAAACAAGCAATATCAACATCGACTCAACAAGGAAAATCAGTGATTTTAAAAATTACGCATTAAAAGTCGAACGCGTTCGAAAGACCTTTGAAAATTTAAATTCTTTTGAGAAGATGCTGAAAATGCTAAAAACAATGTAAATATATTAAAATATATATATTTTTTAGATTTTCTTTGTTTTTTGCTATTTTTTAAATTTTCAAAAATTTTATCAAAAAGATGGTCAAAAATTTGGTAACAACAATATCTAGAATGGAGAAGGCTATTGAGCAGAGGAGAGCCATTGCTGCTGCTGCTACTGTTAAAGGGACCAACGCTTCAGTGGCTTTAATATTTAAGATCTTGATCTTCAACTGAGTACACACCAAATACTATTAAGAATCCATTCAACTTAGGGCAATGTTCTACATTAACCCTAAAATCAACCTTGTAATCCATTCATTTTTTTATTTGGGGTTTTCTAGTGTGTTAAGTTGCAAATTTTGGACTGAAAAGTGAAGTGGAGAGCAAAGCCATAATTTCAGGGGAATTTGGGTTTTTTTTATATAGATTTTGTTATTTTATCTAATTTAAAATTTTAGGTTGATAACATATATAAAGTTTAATTTATGAAAAAATAGAAGCAAAGCAAAACAATAAAGAAACTATAATAAGCAATATTGACTTAAGAAAAAAAAATCTGTAAAATGAGGAAAACCGCAAGGACCATTTCCATATAATTAAGAAAAAACAAATGAAAGAACACTGTAACTCTAGATTTATTTGAATGAAACAGTGAGATAAAAATTTTTCCCTTATCAACAAAAACAATTGGTCTCACTATCAGGGATAATATAGTCTTTTCATATTTTTTACATAGTACAATAACTTGATTACCCTTAAAAGTAAGAAATATTAAACTGACATTTAGGGGTTGTTTAGACTTTTTATTGTTTAAAACATGGTGAAATAACTCAATTACCCTTAAATTTAAAAATAATTTAACTAGCATCCAAAGACTTTTTTCATATTTTCCTTCTAGTTTTTTTATTATAAGCAAATAGGCTGAATGACAAATTGGTATTTTAACAGATATAAAATATTATTTGAAAGCGGAAAGTATTTAACATTTGTGATGCATGCGCCAATGATTAGTACTTAAAAGTGCATTTTTATCAAGGTTTTATATCATCATTTTGCACTTGAAGTATCAATAACTCCTTAACTAGAGCATGTTTTATAATAACAGATCTGATAATATAAGATAGCTTTAA
>Ga0325411_1000498_pt1 | contig 41259 bp, 15 predicted proteins | sample PopdelMetagenome_13_FD_206181 | JGI IMG/M metagenome (GOLD analysis project Ga0325411, IMG submission 206181) | Populus deltoides microbial communities from Bellville, Georgia, United States - Xylem-PdIQD-R4 | ecosystem: Host-associated > Plants > Phyllosphere > Stem > Wood/Secondary xylem...
CGCCCCGGCCTCGCCCCCCCCCCCCCCCGCCGCCCCCCCGCCCCCCCCCCCCCCCCCCCCCCCCCCCCCCCCCCCCCCCCCATAGCTTGCACAGTTTCCAGTACCAAGAATATGCTTTCGGCCATCCCTTGCTTGTAGTAATGCCGTCCTCATGACAGGTAAAGTGATTCCTCCAACCTATCATGTAAAAATTGCAATTGATTATGATTCAAGGGTTACAGAACATCAGCTCGTGAAACTGAACAGCTACCATAAGAAAGCATCCATTGCTATATAGGGTTGGCAACAGGTTGTTGATTAGGAGGCAAAACATGCTCTCTAGACAAAAGACGAAAGCTGTCAAGAATGCATAAGAGTTGTGAAGATAATGACCTTTATGTCCATCTGAAATGCAGTTACTCCATCTTCATTTCCAGCAACCTGCAAAGACCATGCTTATAAGGGGATCTTTCTAACTCAATTGCACTATACCCTTTCTTCTGAACTTAAACAAGCATTTTCCAAGTCCAACAAATATATAATCAAGAATAATGCAAAAAGCAAAGAAATAGAATAGAACCACAAATCAGGAAAATAACATTAAGTATTACCTTGAAATCCATATCTCCAGAAGCATCTTCTGATCCGGTTATGTCAGACAGAATGAGTGGTGTTCCATCGCCTCCAAATTCCTCAGTGTCGAGAACCATACCCATTGCTATGCCAGCAATCATACATTTCACAGGAACACCAGCATCTTGTAGTGCCAAGCAGCCTCCACAAACAGAGGCCATGCTGTTCAATGATAGGCACTAAATAATAAGAGCCAAAAACACATAGCAAATACTCAACATGAAGTACTAGGACTGAAAGGAGGGTTTTAGCACCCATCAAAATGATATCAAATGTCAAAAGATGCTGTCAGAGGTCTGGCCCATAGTCTAATTGGATAACTAAAACATTAGCACTTTTTATTGCTTCTTACCTTGAGGAGCCATTGCTTTCTGTGATTGTACTCTCAACTCGTACAGTATAAGGAAAATCATTTTCAGAAGGCAATATAGGTTCAAGAGCTCTCTCAGCAAGCATTCCATGACCAATTTCTCTTCTACTAGGTGCTCCTATGCGGCCTACTTCTCCAACACATGATGGAGGAAATGAGTACTGAAACATTAGAACAAGGAGATGAATTTTCAGTAGTAAATCCAAGTGCAATTCTTATTGGCAAACTTGTAAATTTTTTAACAGATAAATTAATTTGTATGGAAACAGCATAATTATTTATCATGATCACGAATTCCCAATTAAACATGCAGGCAGGAGCTGAGTTATAGTATCTGCGACCTGTGATCACGACCATGAACATTATCGCAACCACAACCTCAATTCAAAACCATGCTGAGTATGTCTGGAAGCATCCCAATGTAATAGTTTCAGCAAGCAGGAATTATATTAGTGTAATTAGCTAAATGCTTTAAACTTTTGTTATCAAAATGCTGCAATACAGACAATGACTACCTTTTCAGAAAAAAAAAAAGTTAGAAAAAATTTACAAGAAAAGGTTTGCCTCATAACAAACAGCATAGCTCTAGATCTTTAAATTGCATCAAATACCAATGGCATAAGAACCTGAATGGTTTGTGCTGAGTAGTATAAGCACTTAATGGTGCTCTACTATCAAAAGTACTCATAAAACTGTCAAAATTGAAAACAGGAAGTTATATATAATTTTTTGGTTATAATATGAATTATAACACCAGTTCCTTTCTCTCTTTCTTAATTCCATATCCAGAAAAGTTAAATGAACAATTTGTATAAAGCTTTCATTTTGAACATCTTGAATAATGCTTTCATTTTCTACTCTTCTTTCTACTTCTTTATATAACATGAAAGTAACTTGTAAATCAAATATACATAAGCTAGACCACTATATTTTCATCTCCAAAGCTCTTCTAAATAGATTCTTATTCTAAGAGGAAGAAATTTTTTTGAAAGTAGTTACTTGTATCAGGAGAAAAGAATGCCTATCAAACATAGCCTAAACCTTGAATTTGACGCTAACAATTTTATTAGATATGTCTAATGGAACTAAATGATACATTGTCAATTACATGATCAATTATTTTAAATTTGAACAGTGTGCAAAAAGATTACTATAGAAAATGACCTGGTACCAAATGATCCTGCAAAATAAACCCACACCTCACAGCTAAGAGCATTGAGAAATGCAGAAAGTCGCTGTTAGGTCACTGCAATCCATTACTAAACAAAAGTTTGAAAAAAGATCATCCCAAACAGACCTGTAGATAGAACCTCTTGAATTCTTCTTCATCCACAAGGTTGTCTACTCTTTGTGCCATTTGTTTATCACCAAGTGTAACAACCGCCAATGACTGGAAAATAAAAACACTTGATGATCACTAACAACATTATGGTATGCAAATGTAACATCATGGCTGGTGAATCATTCTCCAAGCATAATCAACTCCATCAAGCTAACTTATCCAAAGCTAAAGTAGTAACAATGGTTGACAAATGAGAAATTGTCGACCACAATACATAAATTAAATCCACTGATAAAATTTGTTTATTTCAGAAGGAGAATAATTTAAGATCGATCATCCAAAAGGTTGGTTGATGAGCAGATCCTCCGTGCTAGTGAAAGCAAGGAAAGTAGGCCAGGTGGATCTCCAAACCCAGCATTGTTTTAACAAGGATAACAGATTCTTGAATTGGAAAAGAAATGAAGAAATGAGAAGATAAAGAGGAAAGATAGGTATTCACTAAGTCAACATAAATGAGAATCACCTCATACATTCCCAAGCCATTATTAGCAGTCACTTAAAGGAGAAACACTTGAAAATAGATGCTAAAAATGTAACATCAACAGAAGAAAATATGATGAATAACCTGATGGATACACTTGTTTATATGAATCAAAGGGATAGAATCACATGAAAACATAACATTATAACCCATTCAGTTAAACGATTTTGAACATTTGATCTCATAAGCATGCAATGTGGTCATACCACTCCATGGATAGGAGTTTGGAAAGAATGCAAGAAGAAGTGTGCATTAACAATGATCTCAAGACATGACCAATCAGAAATAGCACACAATCAGGTGAGCCTCTGGATGCTTCTGACAACAAAAAACACTTAGTCTAACCTGTGTTTCTCCACGGGTGAAAAGAGCACTTCCGTGTGCTCTAGGGAGTAATCCACAGCTGGAATCAATTGGACGTATCCCTTCTGGGGTTCTCCCATCACTTCTTTTTCCTCCCTGGAACAATTGAAAGTAAAATGAACATGTGACATGAACATGCCAGGCATCAATCATTTTTCTCATCCGCGGGAAAACATATCCTAGCTGACTCCATATTGTTGGAACTTGAAACTGATTTCTATCCATGAGAACTTTCCAGTACAAGATAATTGAAGGGTAAGAACATAGATTTTATTATGCGAATTCCAAATGTTAGCGCTAAAGTTTCAAGTTACACTCAGTTTGTTTTATTTTTATTTTTATTTTTTTCAAAAAGAAAATAGTGAACCATTCAAAAAAGTTGCCAAAAAATAATAATAAGACCCAGTAGGTTACAGCATGGATAGCAGCACTCTTGAAGTGAGCTAGTAGCTGGTGGAGTGAAAATTGTAAAATTCTTGTTTGTTAGAAGAAACCAAATTTATGGTTAAATGACCAAGAAAATTAAGGAAGGAGAGGCAATTTTAAAAATGACAAGAACATGGGCGTGTCTATGTCAGCCTTATTACTATAGGGTCGCTGCTCTGAAAATTAGAAAAGAGGAGGAAAGGAAGCAAATGGGATGAAAAATTATTATTCCCTTCACTCCTCCCAGTCATAAGAAGGATTTAAAATGAAGCAAAATGGCTGTGATGAAGAAAGGAAAAGTGATTTGATTAAGTATAACAATTTTGCACAAGTAAAAAGTCCATATTAAAGTTGCTTTCAATAATCTCCTACTTTACCCACTTCCTCAAACAACAATCCCTCATACCTCCACAATACGTCTCCGTAAGAATTTGGATGTAACTTCTTTAAATACCAGCTTCACATCCACCTCAGAAAACAGCTAGAAGAGGAAAATCAAAATAAAGTGTTAATAGAACATACATGATAAACGGGACAGCAAGTACCAAAATTAAGTTAGCATTTACCGAAGGAGAGGATTTGCGTCCATTTGGCTTTATGTGGACATCACCTTCATCTACTTCACCATCTACAACAACTTCCTCGTCCTCCTCTTCAACCTCTAGCAAGTCTGCAACTGTTTCAGGGATTCCAAAACTTTGATCCTTGCTTACATATCCCTTTTCTGTAAGTATACTAAGCACCTTTTCTTCCAGTGATTGAAGGGCCTTTCTTCTTGGTACTTTATTCCTAATTTGCAACACTTTTACTAACTCATCACCAGCGATTTCCTGTGCAAGGACAGCATAAGCATTAGTATCAATTATCACTTATATCTTGAAAAAATAAGTGGACTCACAAAACGCATGGTCTTGCTTAAAAAAAAAAGAAAAATAATTTAAGCAAGACAACTAAAGGTAAGGATCTTGTTAGCTGGAATTACAAGTTAAGGCACAAATCACCAGAATGGATAACTGGGCAGCTCAAGCCTGCTAGATTAAAACAGGTCCTTTCAGTCTGGGAAATCATGATTAACTTTGAATGGTAAAAGTGAAACTACACATTGAACTTATGGTATCATATGTGCAACTTTCCTCTACAGCTGTGCATATCAATAGTAACATTTGCACAGCTCATGCAAAATTAGATACTCAAGAAAATATCGCAGCATAAAGCTTTGTCAACTGACACAAATGCAGAATGGAGAACTGTTAATCTTCTATGCAACATCAGCAACTCAAGACATCACCGTGCTTCATATATGCATTGCAATTATCCAAACAGAAATAATTTGTATAGTACAAAATCAAATACTTCAGGAATGCCCTTTTATCCAGCTTTTAGCCAAATAGAGACAGCATAATAGTAATTTAGAAAGTAGTTTAATAGCTACAGAAACAGCAATTAATTGAAAAACTTCTAGCAGGAACAGATGGTATGTACTAAGGGATGAACGAAAACCATACCTCCATATGCTTATATAGCTCAGGAGGAGGTAATTTGATTGCATCAAGCATTTTAGGTTTCCCACACTTCTTCACCAAAGCATTCACCTCATTGCAAATTGTCCTCACTGCATCCTGGCTTTAGTGAACAGGCAAGATTTTAGCATCTAAATGATTTTCTTTCTAGTTGTGGAAAATGGTTAAACATGCCACAAATAGAGAGGGCGTTAGATCTGCCACACATCAGCGTAACAGGTCCCTAACCAATAAAATGGTAAAAGAATATATGAGAATTATATTTTCTGATCAGTGTAATTGTATACTGCAACTTATACTGCTCAAACCTCAGCAAATAACAGCTCATAATGAAGATCACAACAATGGCAAATATTACAATCAATGTTGGGCCATAGAACACATTATCAATTCAATCCGGCACTCTTCCATCAAATCAAATAATCAAGAAGAAACAAATTCATAGTGCTGACTAACATTTCTGTGCAAAAACAAATCGTTAAAAAAGAAGAAAAAGAAGCTGAGCAGTTATTGCTGCATATCACAGGGAAAGATTCACAGACTATAGACAACATTTACTTTTTCTGAGAGGTAATACACAACATATATAAGTCATTCAACAGAAATATGAGAAAAAATGATAAGCAACAAACTTAATCAAAGAAACAACCTGTCCAATTTGTACCGCTTCAAGCAATTTTTCTTCCGGAAGAAAATTGCAATAACCCTGCAAGAAACAAAGATAATGGACAATGAAGTTCATGTAGATGTATTTCATTATTGATAACCACCAGCATGGTTAGGTGCATTGTAGCATTGCTACGGTTAAAATGTTTTATCTAATCAATAAAGTTTCTTCATGGTGTATTATAATGTAAGTGTATTTTCAGAATCATGTCATATGATAATGTCAGGTTAGTGCTAGAGAAATGAATGAATAAGGAAATAGGAAAAGGAGAAAAAAGAAAAGAAAAGGAGAAAGAAAGCACATGCTAAAGGCATCTAGATAGAGAACCAGTCAATTAAAGTTCAAATCGATGAGACTATGACCATATAAACTAATTTACTTCTGTCCCAAAAAAAAAATTTCTTTGCTTAAATGTTTTTTTATGTTTTTGGATCTTTTTGATGTGCTGATATCAAAAATGATTTTAAAAAAAATGAAAAAACATTATTTTGATGTATTTCCGAGCGAAAAGCATTTTGAAAAACAACCGCTATCATCCTCTCAAACACCCCCTAAAAAGGATACAAACACAAGACCTAACCATGTCTTATTTTCAACCTGGAGTATGTTAAGAATTTTGTTGAAAGGCAGCAAAATATGATAGATAGCATTCTCCTAACATATTAGGATTAGAGAAATGTAGCATCAACACCAGCAACAACATGCACAAATTGACCAGAAATGATAGAAAGACTACGTGACGCAGGTGGATGCAACACAAGAAAGACAGCGAACACGAAAACATAAAATTATGCCGAATATGAATCACATAAAAACCCTAATTCAAAATTTTATTATTAGATATTTTATGTTCAAGTAGTATAGTTTACGAATCTTTAAATAAACAAAAAAAACTAACCTACACAAACTAGAAAACCTGAAAACAAAGAAAAAGCAATAAAAGTCTTAAACAAAGCTAGAAAAATAATAAAATAATTATAAATCAAATACGAAAAAAATCATAAATCAACTAGAAAAATATAGCAAATCGCAAACAATAAGTTCTAATCAGAAATCCTTTTCAATCTCTAATTGCTATGAAATTTTAATCCTGTTGGAAAAAAGGTCTTTATAATCTCCTAGCAAAAATTCAGCCTCGTCCAACAGTCAGATCAAAAATTATACTCAATAACATAACGTCTCCCCAGGTTGGAAAGAACTTGTCTTCGAGTTCAAATTACTCTCGCCTCGATTCATGAATGTCCAATCAAGTCTCTCAAGCCCCTTTTCTTTCTTCTTTCTATGTGTATAACAATTTTATACATCAGCTTCAATCCCTTAATCTACAAAATTGTATAAGAAACAACAATTGACATATTATTTCTCTTCCATTGGCTTCTAGAGTAATAAATTGCAAATCTCAAACTTACTTCATAAATATATTTTGTGTCCATATAACCCTTGAACACATCTACCTATCTACCTTTATGATAACATTAACCTTGGATCAACATAGTTTAAATCAACAATTTTCTTATGTTAAGTATCTTCCATGTTTTCTTTATAGTTAACCTTTATCTTATCAACAAGGTCACCCCATTAATGTTATCATCACAACTATTATTGTCATTGTTTATGATATCATCATCAACATAATCATCATCGAAATTAACATCATAAATTGATGGACAACACCAATCTACATCTATCTCACCATAAACAGGATCACCAAAATCTCCATGATACTCATCCTAATCAAATCAAGGAGTTGCATCCTTTGCTCATGCTCTTGAAAGGAATTCTCAAAACTAGTCATGGATCCATGATCACTCTTTCTCACGATCCTCCAATATTTTCTTCTTCATCTCCACCAATTGACGGGATAATTTTTCAATGTGCCTCCGCTTGTTTATTGTCTCTAATTAACGAGTTAATTTTGTAATTTGTCTCTGCATGTCTTCTATCAACAACTCCTGAACATTTCTCTCACGAGGAACCTCCTCATCCCCCTCTTACCTGAACACAGGTGACGTCCTCCAACTATGGTTATTTAGTAGCACACAACAAACAAAATAAAAAGGGATTAGAGCACACAAGCAATGACATGGGATCATTGGGTTCTGATATCAACTATCGCAGGTGAAAGCAACACAAGAAAGACAGCAAGCACAAGAACACAAAATTATGTCGAATACAGATCACACAGAAACCCTAATTCAAAATTTTATTGCTACATATTTTTTGTTCAAGTGGTATGCTTTTTTAGAAGAATAAAAACTCCTTAAATAAACGCAAAAACTAACGTAAACAAACTAGAAAACCTGAAACTAAAGAAAAGCAATAAAAATCGTAAACAAAGCTAGAAAAATAATAAAAGAATTTTAAACCAAATAGAAAAAAATATTAAACCAACTAGAAAAATATAGCAAATCTCGAACAGTAACTTCTTGACATTATCAGAAGGCCTTTTCGATCTCTAATTATTGTGAAGTTTCGACCCAATTGGAAACATGATCTCTAAAATCTCCTAACAAAATTTCAACTTAATCCAACGGTCAAATAAAAAATTATGCTTAATAACATATAACTAAACATTAGAAAAACAATATCTTGCATCACTACGGCTCTAATAAGCATATGTTTATCATGTGAGGACATTAGGGTTGCAATGGGTTTTCTTCTAGCAGAATAATAGTGCCAGTATTCAAACCAGCACATGATCTTCAAGCCTTTGAAATTTCAAGAGGACAACTTTTGAGTTACACCACAGACCGTCACACTAATGTGATGCCAATGACAATAAGGCATCTCCAGTACGCTAGGAAACAATTCCTTGCTCAATAAAAGTGGAAAAAACATATCAAATACAAATGCATATACTAAATGAAACAGAATATTAGATTTTACACCAAAAAGCAACTCTCAATGATGTGTCAAATGAAAAGGTAATTAGCACATCATTAATGCTTCATGTGAAGGTTTAACACAAACGCCAACATCCATAACTTAGTTCATTTTCTATCTTAGTTGGGTGCACATAAGGTTAGAGTACCCTAGATGGAATCCAACTCCATTCAACATACCCATGCAGTGATACTGCAACAGTAAAACTGTTATCGCTATTTCACATGACCAATTGAAATTTCATCGCAAAAGAATGATACACGCTAAAAGGGGCTGCAATTCAGACAATATCAAAGATTAAAAGTTGACCTCTATCATGAATATTGCACTGTCTGTTCCAGCCAGCAATAAATCTAATTTTGACTCTTCCATCTCCTTGGTTGTTGGATTCACAATAAATTTATTGTCAACAAGGCCAACTCGAACTCCTGCAATCACTTTTGTATTTGGCACTTCCGAAAGAGCTCTGTTGTAATTAAGTTTGAGAATTAAAATAAGCACATAATAGCACATGATTTCTGGAACCTCAACACTTCAAGAACAAAAAAAAAAAAGAGGATATATTTAAGGTACGCTCACAATGCTATCCCAGCTGCTGTGACAGCCAAAGAATCTGGAGAATGCAAGCCATCATAGCTTAAAACCTGTCCAGAAGAGGTAAGGGCAATTATTAGCAAGTTTATGTATCCAGCAAGAGAGACATGTCAAATATCAGCCCCTCAAGTTGCAAAATGTTGATGATTTAACACTGAATCTTAACAAACAAGCAAGATGGAGCATACAATAGATGACAAACTCAAACAACGCAGGGGGCATAACATGGTCAGACAGAAACCAGTCTGCTCTTATTTAAGCTAGAAAATTTCAGATCATTTACTCGTCAGCTTTTATTTTCTTTTTCTATAACTAAGTTGTAAGTGAAATTGGTTGAGAAAGTTAAAACAAATCACATGAGAATTACAGCATCGAGCAATAATTCCCCAAGAGTTGGAAAAAATATATAAGCTTGCAAAAAATTTAAGACCTGAGAACAATCAGTTAATGTAAAAAATGTTGAGGGGTAGATGTTGAAAAATAAGGGGGGTAAAAGTCTAGTAGAATTTTTACCCTCCAGGTCATTTCCTCCATTTCAACAATCGTTTTCTCCCTACAAATATTTCTTATATTTCTCTCCCCTTTTTACATCTCTAGTTCTCCCTCTTTATTCCTTCCTCTTCCCGCAGTCCATAGAATCAAAAAGAAAAGGAAAAATTCAAAAAACTTTTGTAGGTTCTCTATCAGAACTGTTCCTAACTTTCCTCGCAGGACATTGCTTTTATGGGACTATAATTGAATGATGACCTTATATATCCTTTGTAAAAATAATTAGACCAAACAAGAAAGATTAATAAGACTGCATTGTGTGCTTAAAGAACTCAAAGTGAATAAAGACAACCCTTGAAGATATCAAAAAGAAATATCTAAGCAAATTAATTTCTTTGAGGACTTACCCAAGATAGTATTTGAGTTTCATGGTAAAATCCCTTGAGCATAGTTGGGCGCAAAGGCCTATCTATCAATCTACAAATAAGAACCTAGAAGCAACCAAGAGAACAGATGCATAAACATATACACAATGGCAACAGTTTCAGAAGCATTGAGAGAAAATAGAGTTCATAAAAGATATACTGCGATATACTTCTGCTAAGTATCAAAATTAGATAATTTCTTTAATCTTTGCTCTATCAATATATCCAAGTAAAAATGGTTGTGCCCTTTATGTTGATTAAAGACATATTGTAGGTCAAGCCTCATAATCCTACATAATAAATTCATGTGATATACCTACACAAATAGCACCATTATGGAGGGAACAAAAGAAGAAAAATAATTAGTAATGACTGTAAGACTGCCAAAAAGAAAAGAAGGTAAAGAACCAAATATCTAAACAATCACATCTGTACATTAGAGAAGGTAATAATAGAGCAGATCAACACTAGCCCATGGCAACAATCTGACAGAAAATCATGTAAGAAAGCATAGAGATCTAGGAACAGAATTCTTTCCAGATGTGCAGGTAAGCTAAAAGTCAAAATCATATTAACTCTTGTTCTACAAAGTCTTGGCTGAACAACTCCATTGCATCAATAACAGAAAAATGTTTGACATTGTGACACATAACATCATATATGGCACCAATGATACAAGATAATTACGATATTTACAAACTAGATATAGATGACATATCTTACAATGGCCAAGATCTACAAAATCTGAAATTGTACTTTCAATAATGTGCCTTGTGTCTATGTCCACAAACCAATGATAAATCCTTGGCTGATGACAATGTGAGGTTTTAGATTAATGATAAGAGTATCACAATGCAAATTCTTTTAAATTCTCTACAATTTTGTAGAAAAAGGGATATCAGCATTATCTAAAATTTTTAGCAGCTATTCAAATCATGTGTCCCCCATTCTTAGACAAATAATATGATAACCAATAACATGAAAGCAAAGTCACATATGCTAAGACTTGCCAGCAAATGAAACTCATATGAAGAAAATATAAACTATAATGGCTTGAAGTTAAAATCTTAGATTGAAAAGGTGATAGTTAAAGACAACTGCTTCAGCTATCCACTTGATTAAGCATTTTCTGTACTTGAAAGACATGGATAGTACCTCATGATCTTTCAACCTCCCTTCTCGTTTGAAAAATCCTCCACTAAAACAATGGCAGATATAAAGCATAAACATTAGTCTCCTTCACAAAACTGCAAAATAAATTCCAAAAGTTGAAAGCACTGCAAGACAAACCTAGTTCGACCTGCTGCAGAAAATCGCTCTTGATAGTTTACAGAAAGAGGATAGAAATCAGAAGGCTCACTAGGAAAATCATCCAAACAAACAGATGTATAGATAATCTACAGAAAAGAAGCAATAATGTAGATATAAGCATAAGAACCTGAGGTCATACATGAAGACAACCAGCTGAACTTCAACACGACAATTATGAAGTAATAACACATGCAGAAGAAGTACCACAGCGTACATATAAATACATGTGAAACAAAGCAGTTGAGGCTGCAGAACAGTAGTGGAGGTCTGAGGCTATGGGTGACTACACTCTCCTTGCCTTACCTAATAATTGGAATCCAGTCTTGGTTCATTCTTCTAAGCCAAACAATTCAAACAGAAATACATTTAATCAGTTTCTTTCTTGTTGGCTAGGATAAACAGTCACTATCAGTCCAGTGGCTAAGCTACATAAATCAAGTAGCTCTCTCCTCCAACCTCACACACTCCAAACCCATGCCATTATAAGCACAATTAAGACTTGGTAGCTGAAGAGATTTTGCTGACTATTACTAGCGAGCACCTATCCAATACACACGGGCGTGTGTTTTGAAGTCGTAGCTTCTTCTCATTTAATGTATTCTGCATATGAAAGTACACACACAAAGTCCTTTTGGAAATCCCAATGCACTCTGATAAGATAGCATAAGTTAATAAAATCTGAACATGGATATCCGTTGTTCCAAAAACAAAGAATCTAAATTCTGATCCAAGGAATCAAATCATAGTAAAATCTGCACATTAAACAAATAAAAAAATATATATTTCTTTGATACCAAACATTAACACTTATACATCAACCCTCACAAATCATAACTCACAGTTTCTCCATCTGTGACTGTGACAGAACCACTAGCTTGTCTCCCAAGATGGCCCGTCTCAACCATTATCTACGGAAAAAACAACCATAAAATACACAGATTTAAATAAATAATCGATTATTTAAACACAATAACAAGCAATCTCAAATAATTGATAGCGACAAAAAAATTAAACTGAAAATCAAACACAAGTTCGCATTTCAATATCTTTTACCATTACTGATAGAAATTCAACCATACTGTTCATTATCCAAAACAAAAAAAAATGATACAAATACAGCAAATTCTACTAAGAAATGCCTCAAAACTAAACTCTAAAATTATCGAAACAGAAGAAATATTTGAATTAAGTAAAATAAACTTACATGTCTGTCACCGACGGGGATTTTGACAGAAATAGGCTGAGGCAAAGACTGAGGGCCGTCATTTACAGCAGAGGTGTCCTCGAAAGCTTTGACTACAGTAACCAACCTTTCACGTTTTCTTCTTGATAGAAGCAGAGAAAGTGAAGAACACTTGGATTTTGCAAAATTGGTGAAGCGAGGGCAATTAGGGGAGAGAGAGAGCTTGCAGCCATGACTAGTGTGGGAAAATGGAGGGTTGTGTGTGGAATTCGGCCTGTAATGGAGAGTAGTACTGGTGCTAGGGTTTGCTAGCATTTTTAACTGTGTTATTGAGTTTCAGTGGCTTTGGCTTTGAGTGAGAGAGTGAAGGAGGAGGGATTTTATCCGTTCTCAAGGCGCGCAGACAGAGCAGGTGTGTGCTAGATTGTGGAGTACTGGTTTTCACAGGTAATGGATCTGGGCTTTTTGGTTTTTTCAAAATCGCAGGCCAGGCTTGGAGAATGCAGTGGGTTTTCTTTCTGTCGAGTTTTTGGTGTTAAATTGGTTTTTCTTTTCTTGAGATTACTGTAGATTTTTATGATATACAATCTATTTAATTCTTGTGTTCGTTGTAGGTTGGGTATTTTTTATTAATAAACAAATTAAATATATAGACCTTTTCAATGCATTGTTTTACATAAAAAAAAATATCTTAAATATAAATTAAAAAACCCATACAAGCATATAATTAAATAAATCAAGAACTATTTATGTAAATAAATAAAAACAAAATTAGAATATTTAAGAGATACATGTAAATCAAAATATTTAATCTTACAACACCGGTCATTTATCATGTTATGTTTAATAAATTTATTTATTAAAATTAATTTTTTATTAAATTAAATAATAATAAAAATCCACACAAATAAAAAATTGATTGAATAAAATAAAAAGGAAAACAATATTATGCAAAGTTGCACATATTAGAAATATTATCCAAAAATAAATACTTTTATTTTTAAAAATAAATCCAATCTATAAAAATTGCAAAAAAAAAGGTATATATAAATCATATTAACCTCTTAAAAACTTAAATATATACAATATAATTAAAAAGTAATCATTACTTAAAAAAGGCTAAATAAGTCAAAAGAAATAAGAAACTTATTTTGGTTTTTTGATTTAGAAGCTCATTTTTAAACTTATTTTTTTACTCAAAATACCTAAAAAAACCCTAAATATCTTGGTAAACCCATAAAAAACCTGAAATCAATCCCGAAAAAAAAACTCTTCCTAATCTTAGATATAGTTTTTAGACAATTTTAAAACTTAAAAACATTTAAATAGAACCCTTCTCACCGAATATAACTTGTTGGTACCAAGCTTGCTAGGCAAAACCATAATGAAACAAATTTTAATACAAGAAAAGCAAGAGATCAATTCGGTGATACCAAGATTCGAAAAAATCAAGAAAATATTGTTTTAGCCAACCCTAAAATCCAAGTTCTTGTATTCATTTGCACTCTAACTTGTAAATTCAATCATTTAATTTCTCCTTCAACTTTTCCTTTTATTTTTCTTTTATCTACACAATTCGGTTTACACAAGATTTCTCTTTTATTTTTACTCTAGGCCAAAATAAAAAAAAAAAAAAGATGAAGATCAAGAACAATTTTTTTTTTGATGCTCGGCAAAATCAAGAAACTAAATAAAATGATCATGCTACATCTCTCTTCAGCTGTGTGTTTAGTGTTTGTGCTGTTCCGCAATTGCTTCTGTTCATTCATGATTATTAGCATTCTGTTTTGTTACTTAGCTGATTTTTTGCAGCTCCTCTCCCTTCTCCCTCTCACCTACCTTTCTTGATTGAATATGAGAGATCCTTCGTTTCTTTATCATGATCATTGCTGATCTTCATCTACACATTTGTTAAAGAGTCTTCATAGTTTTTCCACCTTTAAATAAAGAGGACTCGCATGTGTTTTTGTCTCCCCCTTCTGCCTCGTATTCTAGGAGACTTCGAGTCTGTCGAGTTTGTATTGATGGATAGCTTGCTATTTACACCCACGTTCGTTTATTTCCTTTTTGTTGTTTTTGTTCAACTGTTTTGTTCACAAACTGCATACTCTCACCTAAATGTCGTTTAAGGAAAGACTCAAACCTTTTAACACACAAAAAAACAGGAAATAATCTCACTTTTGTCGGTGTTTTCGTTTATATTTATCAATTTTTGTAGTTTTTTTGCTGTTACGTTGTTTTGTTACTGAACATCGACCTCTTTCATGTGTTTGCTGCAACCTTGTTCCCAGTAAATTGTCCTCCTGATATTTTGTATAGCTTCTGTGGACCTGACACCAAAAATCCAACTCTTTCTCGCTGGCTCAAGTTGTCTTCTTTCCAATCCTTACACCAGTCTTACACGAGTGGTATCATCCACTGCCGCCATGTGAATGTCCCTCCTGATCTTGTTTTTTCCAGCAGCACCTTAATTAGTCCTTTTGCCACTGGATACCGTTGCTATTCCTCCTGTGCATTCTAGTTTTGTATGCTTTCGATTCAATATTTGCGCTTCAAAGAAGCTTGCTTGTGTTTCAATCGCTTCCCTTTTATACTAATGCGATGATTTTCCGTCCAGCCCTACCAATGTTTAAGAAACGCGCAAGAACACTGCAGCCATTGCATGTTCCTTACACTGTCTTCTTCTCGTTCGCCCCAGTTTTCTCACTTCTGAGTGCCCTTGTTGTTTTATTTTTTTTTATTATTAATGTGGTGTCTGTCTGGTGAGTGCTTAATTAATTCTACGGGTCTTGAAATTAATAATTAATTCTTTAATGGCTTGAGAAGACTCGAACTCGTGATCATTAAAAAACAAACTCAAGATCTAACCAGTTAAGCTACCATAAATAGATAATACTAATTAATACTTTCTAGATTAAAAATAAATAAATAATCATTATAAACATATCATTCTCTCATTTTACATTGCGATATTAAATGCTCCATCTCTAAAAAAAAAAAAAATGTTGTGAAGGTTTTTTTTTTTACGAAGCTCGTCCTCTAATTAGTAATGATCCTGTTTCAGTATGGTTGTGGTTACTTTTTAAATAATTTTTATGGTGAAATACATGCAAATAATATTTTTTTTATTTTTTAAAATTATTTTTGATATCAACACATCAAAACAATTCAAAACACACAAAAACATACTAAATTTTAGCAAAAAAAATTGATTTTTTTGAGAAAAACCGCGTTCCCAAACGGTGTCACGTGTCCTAAAAAAATCTTTTAGGAATTCAATGAATTTAAAAAAAAAAAGCTTCGGAAAATTAAAAGCAATAATAATTAAAACAAAATCCAAGATAAAAATAATAAGCCTGAAAAACACTTAGGAAAATAACAAAATTCATTCAAATAAAAATAAAAATTTCATGACTTAATTTTTAGGTACATGAAACCGCATGTAAAATCATTAGAAAAAAATATAAAATTAATTTAATAGTTGGATTTTTTATTATTTTCATTTTAAAATGTTAATCTAGTTAAATACGAACAAATCTTCAACTACTTTATAAAATCGATACTCAAAATTAACCCTTTGTTTTCACGTACCCAAATGTATGGGCAGGCTTGCACCTCTGCCTAATTCCCCAACACCTAATTAAATTAGGCTAACCACTAATTGACAGCACGAGATATATAGCTAAAAGCTAACTCACGAAGATAATCTCCAGCACATGCCTCCCATTCTTTATTTCATTAATTTGTTTGATACCCTTCACCACAAAAAATAAATAAATAAATAAATAACTTCAAAAAAAATTAAGGATAAAAAACCTTAAACCGCTATGATCATGACAAGAGCATTGAAAGTGAGGTGTTATGACTATAACAACACAAGAGTTAGGTTCTTGAGGTCCTCAAGAACTCAACTTTTCTGTAGCAATCACCCCACCTAAACGTGCTTTTCTTTTTTTCTTTTCCTTTTCTTTCGCTTTTATGTGAATGGCTTCCGCGGGCAGCTTGTCCAGGAATATTATCTTTATTTTTATATTTTAAAAGTATTTTTAAAAAAATTTAAAATTTTTATTTTTTTTGTTTAAATTAATATTTTTTAGTATTTTTAGATCATTTTAATGTGATATATAAAAAATAATTTTTAAAAAAAAAAAAAAATTAATTCACTATTTTTTTGTGTGAAAAACATTTTATATAACAACCGCAACTCCTACCAAACAGGCCACACCTTGTACCGTGTTTGCTTATTATTATAAAAAAAGAAGAAGAAGGAGAAGAATGAGCTGAACTTATCTCAATTATTGACAATAACAGCTAGCAGATGATGGCCTACTATGTTTGGACCTTGTATTAGGATATGAAAGCCTCAATTTTCCAACTTTCTTCCCTTTTGGAATTTCAATATTTTCATCATTTCGTCAAATTTTGCCATTTCCATGTCCATTCCACACGTGCCGGAAATGAGTTCGGTTTCTGCTCCAGGTCAGCTGGGGCCGAGTTTTAAAACTATGGAAAATTAAGCCTAAGCTAAAGGATAATTACGTCATGATTGCGATATAAGAATATCACTCTTATGCACAGCCCCTTTATACTAGATGCTCTTCAATCTGGCTGACATGAAGTTGCATGGGAAAAGTGAGAATGATAAATCAATCCCTTTGATGTATCATCACCTACACATTCTTTTTAAAGGATGCTTTTTCATGAAGATTTGATGCGCTACTCACCCCCTCTCAGCTCCACTCCTCTGTTCTCCTCCATATCTATCTGCTAGGAAGTTTCCTTGAATGTACTCATTATAGGTACCGTATAAATGGTTGCCAGTTTGAATTCAGTATGCAGGAAGACTGAACGTTTTGCCCTCACAGACAATTTCATCATAGCTAGAGGAATTTCTCAACCAAGAAACCAGCAAGACCTGCCTCCATGATCCCTCTAGCCCTCCACTTATTTTTCGAACAGATGATGATAGTAACAGCTTAACTAAAATCTACCCTACAGCACCCGGGCTGAGGTGAAAAAAACCACACAAGCATATATAGCTTTCTGAAGTTAAACATATAAATATATATAGTACCATCATCATTTAATCCTTGATCATCTCTTGAACGATGTGATATATATAGCATATAACCTCTCTTTCCTGCTAATTCTTTTCTGCCTCCGACATGGTACCACCAGATGATGTCTTTGTTATTAGTTAATCAATTCTGCATCTTCTATGGTGAATTGGGTTAATTCTTGAAACATCTCTTTCAGTTTTAGAGTTAACTTTTGACTATTTGTCTTGTTACTTCACAAATACATCCCTCCCTTATAACCCAGCCAAAATACAGCCCATTCCCGGACACAACAACTTAGAATTTATGAGCTTCAATTCTCAGTAACTAAACCTTTAACATCTTCTCTACAAGCTTCTTGTGAATGGCCATTTTCAGTGCCAAGCCCAGGAAAAGCACTATTTTCCTTAACATCTCCTTTCTCTTCCTCTTCTTGTTCTATATTGCAACCTCATATTTTCCTGACCAATCCAATGAGCCAGAAGTCACCACTAAACATTCTTTAGTGCTTCAAGAAGAATTGACCAAAACTGATGGCTGCAGCCGAATTCATGACTACACAGATTACAAATCCAAGTGTGTGTACATCAAGTCTAATATTGGGTGCAGGTCTAAAGGGTATATAAACTATCTTCAAATCTTTTACTGTACTTGTGGTAAATTTTCTATGCTTGGCCACGTTATGCTGTTACTATGGCTGGCTGTTCTGTTCTATCTGTTAGGCAACACAGCAGCAGATTACTTCTGTCCCTCCTTGGAAAGCCTGTCCAAACTCTTGAAGCTTTCTCCAACTATTGCTGGTGTCACCCTTCTTTCGCTTGGAAATGGCGCCCCTGATGTTTTCGCTAGTATTGTTTCCTTCACCAGGTCTAGCAATGGTGATGTTGGCCTGAATAGTATTTTGGGTGGGGCTTTTTTCGTGTCTAGTGTGGTGATTGGTGTTATAAGTTTATTGACTAGTCCACGCCAAATTTCGGTTGATAAGTGTAGCTTCATCAGAGATGTCTGCTTCTTTCTGTTCTCTCTATGTTGTCTTCTCTTGATTATTCTTGTTGGAAAAGTCTCCTTGTGGGGTGCAATTTCTTTTCTTGCTATCTACTTGGGTTATGTCTCTGTGGTTTGCATCATGCACTTTCAGTACAGAAAAAAGAATCACTTAACTGCAGATGGCAACCAGGAGGAATTTTTGGAGAGGGGTATACCATTACTCGGTTATGCTGATGATGAAAAACCAATTTTGGTGGACAAAACCACTGATGAAGATCAACAAAGCTCATTGATTTTTTGTAATCTCGATTCATCCTTTTGTTATTACTTAGGTAGGCTTCTGTATGTTTTGGAATTTCCTCTGTACATCCCTAGAAGACTGACTATTCCTGTGGTTAGTGAGGAGAGATGGTCAAGGCCATATGCAGTTGTTTCTGTGGCATTGGCACCAATTCTATTGGCAGCACTGTGCACCTCCCGAAGGGAAAAGGAGTTTGGCTCTAGAAGCAGCCTAGTAACCTATATGACATCAGGATTGATTGGGATGGTTCTTGGCAATCTTGCATATGTGACAACGATGAAGTCTAGCCCACCGAAGAAATCCTTGTTCCCTTGGCTTGCTGGTGGGTTTCTGATGAGTGTAACTTGGTCATATATTATTGCTGAAGAATTGGTCTCTTTATTGATTTCACTAGGGTATATACTCGGGATTAACCCTTCAGTTCTTGGATTGACTGTCCTGGCTTGGGGCAACTCCCTCGGAGATTTGATAGCTAATGTTGCCATGGCAGTAAATGGTGGGGCAGATGGGGTCCAAATCGCCATATCAGGCTGCTATGCTGGTCCCATGTTCAATACGTTGCTGGGTTTGGGCATTTCACTGATCATCTCATCTGGGTCCAAATATCCCTCTTCATTTGTCATCCCAAAAGACCCTTCTCTCTACGAGACTCTAGGGTTCTTGATAGGGGGCTTGCTCTGGGCCCTTGTGATCTTGCCGAGGAAGAACATGAGGCTAGATAGGTCTCTCGGGATTGGTCTCTTGGCTATATATCTCTGCTTTCTGTCTTTGAGGCTGGCCAGGTCTCTTGGTCTCTTGAAACCCCATGGGGTTTCTTAGTCTCTTCCTTCAAAGCTCGATCGAGTTGAAAATGAGCTTGGAAACATTGAACCTTGTAATTCAACTAGTTATACGTTACTGTACAGTATTATAAAGAATCAAATAATCAAGATGGTTTTAATCTCTGCTGCTCTTGCAGCAAATGCAATATAAATTACTGCAGGTTCGTGAGCCCTTGTTGAACAGTCTCTGCTCGTCAACCCGTCATTGCCATAACTTTTTTCTTTGGATAGGACCCGCCATGATCACAATTATCACTTTCATAAACCTCTTAGTCAAGTGAATCTCTTGGGATCGGATTCCCCTTTTCCTCTCAACTTCCAAACATCACAGCCATCGCCTGTCCTGTTGACCTGAAATTCCTATTGGCCGCCATGCCTGTGCACTTCAATTTCTACCCCCCTCAAATGTTTTCTCTAATTTTACCCTCTCAAATTAAAATTCCCACCTCCTTGTCTCCCTACTTAGCAAAATAAATGAATTTAATTACCATATATGTGGCAGTAAGGAAACAAAGCAAAGTGTGGTAATTAAAGTTACATTAGCTGTAACTTATCCTGTGAAATTTTACAGGAGAAAAAATCAGTTCAAATGAGCGAATAAGACAAGACCTTGGTGTCGATGACTGTGTGTGTAGTAGACTGGGGTACCCCATGAATATACCGAAAATATCAACGTGGTCGTTTGAGGACCGTCAATCAATATAACTTTGATTTTTAGCTGTTTCTTAAAGTTTTTGATAATATTTTAAAAATTAATATTGGTATTTTATAACCTATGATTTATAATTTATAATTTATAATTTAAAAAAACACATGTCATGATCACAATTGAAAGCTCTGCAACTTTCCCAAATAACTGGCGGACGGGGTCCCATCCAATCTTGGATGTTTCCTGCAAGTTGCTAGACAGAGCCTGCATCGTGTGCCGAGTTATCTGGTACGTCCTTAAACGTGAGGGGACCTTACCCTGTACCAAGCACGTGGCCCAATTCCTGCAAGTTGAAGTATGATTATCATTATATTTCTAAATATGCTTGATGTATTTTCACATTTATGGTGAAAATATTAAAATAAAATTTTTTTATATTTTTATTAAAAAAATAAATTTAATATTTTTTAAATAAAAAAATAAATTTTAAAAGCATTTTCACATGCTTGAAATTTTATTTTTTAAAAAAATTTATTTTTTTATTTAAAATTAAATTTTTTATATTTTTAGATTATTTTAATTTACTAATATTAAAAATAATTTTTAAAAATAAAAAAATTATTTTAATATATTTTTTAACAAAAAAAACACCTTGAACCATTCTACACATCCTTTTACAATTCTTCTACTTGTTTTCATAAAAATATTAAAATAATATTTTTTTAATATTTTTTATTAAAAATATTAATTTAATATATTTCAAATAAAAAAATAAATTTTAAATGCATTTTCAACGAAACAAGCACTTACGTAATGTCCTTTCCTTTTTCATGAGACCAGGACCTCTCATTACAGGGGTGAACACCTTTCAGAAAAACCCAAATTACCCAATTTAGGTAGGGTAAAATATTTTAGGAAATGGATAATTTGGGTAATTGCTTTAAATTTTTTCGGCAGGGTCAGGTAATTATATATAAAAAAACAGATTGCACAAATTATATATTTATTTATTATGTTTTGTTCTTACTTTCTAATTTTTAAAAAAATTAATGAGCTTTGTGATTTTATTTTAACCTAATTTTTATTAGTAAAAAATTTATTTGAAATAATTTTGACCATTTAATACATAGAATTAATTTTTATTCTTTTTGATAAAACAAATAATAATGATTAATGGGTAAAAAATTTTGATTTATTGAAATTGCTAGATCCTATCAGATAAAATGGAGAATGAAAATTTTTATTTGAGTTGCATACAATAAAATTTTATGGATATTTCTGGTAATTAGTTAATGAGACGCCTTTTTATATATATAGTTTATTGACACGAATGTATTATTTAACCCATTTATGATTGTTTTTTAATTTCTAATAAAATGTTAGAATTATTTATAAATGATATATTTAAATGTTATTAAATAAGTATGATTTTCAAATAATTTTACATAGATTTTGATAATTATAGTTAAATTAATTCGCCTAATTTCTTAATCATATAAAATATTTTTTAAATGGACTTAAAGTACAAAACATTAGGGACAAAAATCAATTATGTTTCAAATTTGACAATTAATAGTTAGAATATATAATAATTACTAAAAAAAATCACCTAATATTATATTATTATGTAACATTTAAAGGAGGAACCTATCAATATGTTCTTATCTATAACAACGTTTATCAATCATATGCTTTTCTTAAAAACAAATTAACAAATTGTAATCTTTAGTTTATTTAATTTAAACCATTGTTTTCAATTATATGTGATTTTAAAATAAATCATCCATAGAAACATAAATAAATAAATTATAAATAATTTCTAAATAAATATTATCTGTTTTTAATATTATCAATGTTTGTCAAGAGTAAAAACTAAAGTAAGACAAAATTCAAAATAGCCAATAAAAAATTAATAAAGGATTAAATTTAATAATTTGGTGAATCTTGATGTAATTTAAGTTGTTAAAATTTAATTTTTATGTTTTTTCTTGCTTGTTTTAAGTCTCTTTTAGATTTTTGATAACTAAAATGAAGTACCGATATAATACTATATAGTTTAGGACCAACTTAAATAGCTTGTTTTTTTTATTATTTAAGATTGTATATGGCATATAAATAAGAAAATAATAAAAAGGAGTTAACTTATATTTTAGAATTTATTCAAAGCTTATTTTTTGTGTGAAAGAATAAAAATATTCTCATATGCAAAGCTTTTTTTTTTTTTTATCTTTTTCAAGGTTAAATATATATTTTAACAATTTAATAGTTTGTAAAAGGTCAAAAACCTTGGACAACATGTATTAATTTTGTTAACCTTAGGGGTAGAATAGTATTTTTACTATGCAAATAATCATGAAAAGACTATCATACCCCCGCTGAAATGTTTAATGATCAATGAGACCATGAAAAATACTGAAATACTCCCCCACAACCAAGGCTTCAATTTTTTCAACCAAAGCGCAAAATGATAATTTAACTTTATGTGAAAAGACAATATTAGCCATATCCCAAGCATTCAGAGCTTGAAAAATCCACTGTGCAAGTCTACAATGGAATATGTCTTAGTCCACAGTACGCTTGCACAGGGTTGCCAGACCCAAGACTCTTAGGTCAACCCGGGAAAATTAAATAAAAAAATTATTTGAGGTTTTAATATTTTATATAAAAAAATTAAGAAACAATCCATATGGATATAAACTAAAAGATTATTTCAAAATATAGGGATATAAACTAAAAGATTATTTCAAAATGTTGTTTTTATTTCACTTAGAAAAAGATATTATCTTATCCTATTAAGTTGAAGTATTTAAACCAAAAATATTTTTTTCATTTTCTGTTTGTCTTTTTCGTAGTCGAGTATTACAGGTGTGTTTTAATGGGGGACCTATATTTCACCTGGAGTGCAGTATTATGTATGTTCAAACATACATGAAGATGAATGCAACATATTGGGTATGGATTCGCCTTTTGAGGGGTGGCATAACAATCGCTATTATTTAGATACGTGGTTAGATCCGAATCTGATATTCATTGCAATGCCGAGAGGAGATCTGTTTAGCCTTTTATCATCTGAGCTTTCAGCCACATTCTTAGTGTCTTTCATTATGCATTTAATATCTTTGAGTAGCGGTATCTCACCGACATCCAGTTTAGGGTAATCTCCTTCGGTCATTTGCAAAGATTCAGACTCGAGTCCATACTTAACAGTTGTTATTTTATGAATAGCGATCATTATGTCACCCGAAAACCCTGTAATAAAGATGCTTACACATTTAAGCTTATCTCAGTGAAATTACGCAGGGATCAACCTAAAGGGTAGGTTCTAGTCATTAAATGCATTGAGGTAATTTTGCTATCTAGTCTCAACGATCTTTCACATGCTCAGTGATCGTCCTCGAAAGGTTGATATGAGGTTTACAATCAGCATGAAGATAGAGGCCCTGAGTAATATTAGTTTGGCATATCGACCACTGTCGTGCAAACAATCATGCGAGAGTTGGATAGTTTCGCAAGCCTTACCTAAGTTAAAGCCATTGGGGTGTCGTTACTCCTCCACTTATCTTAAAGTTGATATCATGCGTATTTTAAAAATAAGATGAGTGATGTGTGAAGGCCTTAGATCCATATCCAATATATATATATATATATATATATATATATATATATATATATATATATGAATGATAAACATGAATAACCATGCATGCTAAAACAATAAAAAGAGCAAAAATAAAGAAATAGAATTTGATAAACTCAACATAGCCACAACAAAGAAAACAGTACGACAAATATTGTTTAGCAATAAAAAAGACAAAAAGACAGGGTGATGGATTAACATATTTTATACACAACTCAATAGCTTAAAGAAGCCCATGAATAGAAGGGTCCAAGACAGGGTGATGACCTAACATGCATAAACTTGACATAATAACATCCTCAGACGACGTGAGTCTAGTTTTTTTTTCCAAATCCAACATCCTTGAGCTCAACAACGTGCTAGACCTAAACGCTTATAGATCTAGCAAGAAATCAGACCCAATACCCTTGGGCTCAACTACATGCTAAGTTTAAGCACCTATAATTCTAGCAAGATGCCAAAGCAAACCTTTTTTGGGTTCAGCTACATGCTGAGCACAAATACCTGTAGGTCTGACAAGATACAAGACTTAACCCTTTCGGGCTTGGCTACACACTGAACCCAAATACTTGTGGGTCTGGCGAGATGCTATACTCAAACCCCTTTTATTCATACTGACCCAAGTGCACATGTATCTAACACAACGCCAAATCTTAGGATAATCATTCCTCTACACCCTTAAGTATATGAAATTCTTCTAAGAGCCGACTATATTTTAATTGACATTAATGCCATAATAGGGTTATTCCCATCATTATTAAATGTTATGTGTGAAATAAGGTATACAAGTTTTCTATAGCTTTATTGTTTGTTCAACAACACTAATGGTGTAAGGGTAATTCCTATTAACATTAATGTTGTGTAAGAAGAGATTTCCATCAGTATTAATGTTGATGTAATGAACTTTTTAATTACTAAGATATTCAAGAGGAAAAGACTTTTGGCCTCTTAAGTAAAATAAAAAGGCTCAAAGTAGAAAGGTTATAAATATCTATCGAACCACCCAGGTAAAAGGATTCACGATCTTTATTCTCTTATCATACATTCTAAAAGCATTTATTATACAAAAACTAAGATAAGTGTTCTTGTTCTTAGAGTTTAATGTTCTTCTCTTTATTTATTACAATTTCTTACCATAAAACCACTAGTTTAATACTTAGAAGGTCTCTAAATCAAACAAAATAAATTGTTTTGTAAGAATCGAGACTTCTACCACTAATCATTTGCTCTTCATGTCCATAGAATTCGGGTGCTATAAATCTTAGGGTTATTGGAGGCTTACCTGGTCGTTAATTTTAGGGTCCCGGAAGATTAGTCGAGGTGCGCATAAGCTGACCCAGAGACCAACAATTACCAAAAAAAAAAAAATTAACATGGATGTGTGATCATTTATTTTTTTTAAATACTATTATTAAGCATATTGGATCATGAGAGATCATCAGTATTGTAATATTTTTCTCCTTTTCAAATGGCTAAATAACAAGTAGCGCACGTTTCCTTCTCTCATGTCTTAATTAGTTTAACTTCGAGAACAAGTTAAATTCATTTCTTTTAATAAAAAAATGTTAAATATCTTTATCAACAAAATAAATGGCATTAATGGTCATCGAGAACAACTAATGAGGTCATGCAAGCAAAGAGGAGGAAGAAGTTGCTCATGCTGTAAGACTATAAATTTCCACGCAATTAAGTCATTGTTCATATTACTTTTCTTTTCTGCTAGGGCATCTAAAATGATTGTCTTCCAAAGTCTTACATCTATGATATTACGGACTTGCCAAAATATAATTTTTAAAAAATTTTATTTTTGGTATTACCATATTAAAACAACTCAAAAACATAAAAAATTTAATTTAAAGTAAAAAAATTTAATTTTTTTTTAAATATGGTTGAACCGCAAAAAAAAATAACACACTACCATAATTATATGCCATCACGTCAAAATCAGTTAAATCTAAGCCCTCTATGATAGTTTTTAAAATTATAGCAATGATTGATTTTCAAAGTTTTTTTGTTGAAAATATATTAAAATATATTTTTTTATTTTTTAAAATTTATTTTTGATATCAGCCCATCAAACTGATCTAGAATATAAAAAAAATTACAAATATTTTTTAACAGCAAAAACAAATATACTCATATCTGCTACTGTTATATCCGATGCCTTGGCCATAAGATGCCACAACAAAATTTTGCACGAGTTTGTGAGCATATTCAAATGGGGCCAAGCTCTGCTGTATGGTAATGCAGCTCTGAGCCAAAATTGACTCCAATCAATCTAATTTTCTTGTGCCGATGATGCAAGTGTTGAAACTTATGAATGAGCAGTGAGATTAATAATATATAATGAAGGAAGACTGCTTTTGTCTTTGTCATGTACATTTGCCCTCCAATATCAATTATTAATCTGTTTTTTTGTCATTTATACTTCAAAACCTTTGTTTCTAGCAATGTGACACGAAAGAAAGAAAAGGTTGGACTATTAGTTGTGCTTTAGCCAAGATATATTATATCACCAGCCACTAAGCTGGGCCCAAAGCTGAGTGTGATACGTTTGGCCGCCTCCTCCTCCGCCTCCGCCTCCTAGTGAGGGCTGGGGCCTTGAAGAAATGGATGGTGCATCACCACTCAACCGCATGTCTTGAGCATTACTCGGTTCCTCGTTGCACATGTTGGAATGCGCAAAAGTAGTATAAAGTATGAACTCAATCATGACTTTTGGTTAGAGTCCTGAAAACACATCCCAAAATTCCATTTCAAGTGTCTTTCTTGTGTGTCTTAACTAAGAAGATGTATTGAATGTAAACATCCGAAGCACACTTGAAGAATCAAATGAAATGGAAAATTATTTTCTAACAACTAGCTCCATGAAAATAATCCAAGCCCCATTCAATTCACCTGCCAAATGCTCTGCAATTAATATTCATAGGCGGTATCACAAGCTCATCACTTTCGTCAAAATTACAGCAAAAAATGCGTTGGCGCAAAAATGGCTTTCAAACAAGTTGCTGGATTCATTCTGACAGCTTTCAGATTAGTGTATTCAAGATTACAAATTAAGGTTTATAGCCATTCTAATTGCCATGGAAGCTCTAAGGAAATATACAAACTTTACTTACAGCTAGCAATCACTGTACAGGAAGGAAACTGGTAAAAACTAAGCATGTGTATCGTGGAAATGGAAAGATCCAAGTGCCTGAGTTAGCCTCAAAGACACAGACATCATGTATATAGCCAAGAGCCCTCCTCCCAGAACCCAGTTAAGCTTCATATTTCTCCTTGGTAAAACAACAAGTGCCCAAAGCAGGCCACCTACCAGAAAGCCTATTGTCTCCAAGAGGTAGGGATCTTTTGGGATCACAACAGATGATGGGTAAGCATACCAGGCTGAGCCAACCAGAGACAACCCGAGACCGAAAAGGATGTTGAAAATGGGACCTGCATAACAGCCTGATATAGCTACTTGTGCGCCTTCAGGGCCACCATTCATAGCCAATATCAAATTTGTTATCAAATCACCAATTGAGTTTCCCCAGGAAAGAACTGTTAATCCTAGTATAGAAGGACTTATTCCAAATATAAACCCGAGTGAAACTATCAAGCCCACCAATTCCTGAGCTATTATATAACTCCATGTAACACTCATTAAGAATCCTCCTGCTAGCCAAGGAAGCAGGCACTTCTGTGGTGGACTTGACTTCTCAGTTGTTACATATGCAAGAACCCCAAATGTCATTCCCAACATCAACCCAATTCCATATACTATTAGGCTTGTGTTGAGGGTGGCGCTCTCACCCTGGGCATTCCAAAGAGCTGATAAGAGAACTGGTGCCATTGTCACTGAAGCAACTGTGGCTGGCTTGGACCATCTCTTTTCACAAACAACAGGAATTGTCAGTCTCCTAGGTAAGTAAAGAGGCATCTCAAGGATCCGGATGAGCATGCTACAAGGAGCTGATAATCGTGCACAAAAGCAACATTTGTTCATTTCTACTTCAATACCACACTCCATATCACATCCCTTCACATAATTTTGCTCCCCTTTTTCCATGCTGCTTAAAATTGGTATATTCAAATCACTGCCATAACTTGAACTAGCGTTCCTTTCGCTTTCATTTCCACCACCATTCCAATGGACTTGCAGGACGTAAACAATCATGAAGTAAACAATATACATCGACAGAAACCCCATTGCACCCCACAGATTGATTTTGCCATGAATCAGGATGAAAGTTAAGGATGCAAGAACTAAAAGGAAGAAGCAAACATCCCTAACAAAGGCACACCTGTTGACTCTAAATTCCTCTTGCTTCACCAAAATGCTTATGATTCCAACCACAACACAAGAAACAAAGGAAGCACCACCTAGTACTGTATTAAAACCAACGTTAGATGTCCCGTCACCCATAAAAGACACTAGGCTGGCAAAAACATCAGGGGCACCATTGCCAAGTGAAAGGAGGGTAATCCCAGCAATTGTAGGAGACAAATTCAACAGCTTAGACAATTTTTCAAGTGAAGAACAAAAGTATTCAGAAGCAGTGTTTCCCAACAGGTAAAACAATACCAAGAGCCAAAGAAAAGAAAGACAATAGCCCAAAAGAGGAAATCTTCCAAGATTGCAATAGAAAAGGTAAAGATAGTCAATATAGCCTTGGGAGACGCATGGGATATTTGATTTAATGTAAGAGCACTTGGCTTTGTAGTCATCCAGACTATGCAACCCCTGGCAGTCTTGTCGATCATTTTCCTTGAAAGATTGAGAACTCCCCAGCACAAGAAACCCAGCAGAACTGAATTGCATGATCAAGAAAACACATGCCACCAGGAGAAAAGAGATATTTAAGAACAAGACATATTTCTTGTGCTCAGATATGGAGACCATGGTGCCTAATAGAGAAAACTCGATCAAATTCCCTCTTGACCACAAAAAAAGGTAATTAAAAAATCATGATGAAGGAACAGGGCCTATAATCACCAGACTCCTAGTTTCATCCAAGACAACATTAACTTAGCCAAATTTGAATGCAACAGCATCAAAGAAAGAGATGGAGAAGCCAAGGAAACAACTCAATCAAAACCCTTTACCTAGACAACAAGATCGCACTAAATCAAGGAAAAGAACCGGGTACAGGACAGTAGAGGCAGATAGATTTATTCTAGAAAATATTCTTCTGAAAAATTTGGTTGAGAAATGAAGACCATTATACCAAATACAAAACAAAAAAAAACAAAACTAACCCCTTTGATGATACGTGTTTCGAAGAATGCTGGTTTGAGGAACGCAAATCGGAGGAATCTCCTGATTTAGGGCTGTGAAGGCAAAGCAAAGAATCTGGAGGGGACCAGAGGAGGCAACAATAGCATCAAGATATTATACAACGAGTGAGAGAATCATCCATCACTGTTCAGCAAGAGGGACACGGTTAAGGAAGGACTGGGACACTTGCTTTTCTAACAATTGCAACATGACATCGATGTAACTTAATGTGTCAGACGTCGTATGGCATGGAGGAAAGTGATCTCACTGAGCATGTGATCCTTGCGTGTATTACTCTCAATGGTGCAAGAAGCATCTCTAAGAACAACCTAGCAGAGAGATTTTGTTTTGTAATATTTTATTTCCCTTTTCCATTTCCTCTACATAGATTTGGGAAATTGATTATAGCCACCAGCCTACTTCATCCGTCTCATTGATCTCCACTTGGCCGACCACACCAGATCCCAACTGATTAATATATTGATTTCAGTTCCATTATCTTCTAAGGAAACTTTAGCGCCCGACATCTCTTGAAACACGTTGGAAGCCAAAAAAAAACAATTCTTTAAGATAAACGACAAACTCAGAGGAAGGGAGAAATAGATTTTAGATAAATATCTCCAAGTCCTAGCCCTCTCAGATGCTTGCTGTGTCGGTAGTTCTCGGGAAACAGCGTTGAGTATAAATCTGAAATTTTATTTTATTTTTTTAATATTTTTAAATTATTTTAACCAGTTTATATATATATTTGACAATCCATGGACATGAGAGTATTCCAGCTATAGCTTTTCCACTGCTTTAATTAATTATCTTTGTGCGTTATCCAAATAACGAGGATTAACCACAAAGTCAATGGTTTCACATTAACTGTGAATTTATCAGAGTCGGGACTTCATAGCTTCATCACATGATTTTGTGTGGATTACATTTTTTGAAAGGGCAATTTATAATTTACATATCGTTTTCCAATATGAAGTCTTTTATTTATTTATTTTCCCTGGCAAATCAGTGCATCACCAGCCCAAAAATCGTGTGAAACAATTGACTAATAACTATTCAAAATATATTTATTTATTTTCATCATACATCATAATATATTTAAAATATATTTAGTGATATGATTAATTCTTTAAAATTAATCAGCCAATGAAGCTTGCTGAAGAATTATTGAACACTACAAAAAAATATATAGTAATTAGCAACGGATTACTCCGTTGCAAATAACATTAAAATCCGTTGCTAAAATAATTTAGCAACGGAATCAGCTACAGTAAAAATTGGATGCAGATTTGTCGCTGCTGAGTTTTTTAGTAACGGAAAATCCGTTGTTTACAATCAGCAACGGATTATCCGTTGCAAAACTAGCAACGGAATCTCCGTTGCTCATTTTAGCAACGGATTAGTTTTGTAAATCAGCAACGGATTCTCCGTTGCTGATTCATGCATCACTTACAATCACCAACGGAGAATCCGTTGGTGATTATATTTACTTTTTATTAAATTATTTTTTATTTATTTATTAAAATGACTTTTAATTTATTTATTTATTTATTTATGAATATTTTAAAAGTTGTAGAATATATATAACCAACATAAATTAATATTAAAAATAATTATATCATTAATAAAAAATAGAATAAAAATAATATTCATATTATAAAAATTTTGTTAAACTTGCATTGGTACATTTAAGTTCAAATACACTAAAAAAAACAACAAAAGATACAATCATGGTGCTGGTTGCAAAGACGAACCATGATATTGTGGATCAACACAAAATTGATCAGGATATAAAGGCCGAGGTGTAGGTCGAAAAATTGGTTGAGATGTGGGATCCATAGGTGTCATTATCTGAGGAGCCATAGGTGGTGGTATTAATGGAGTCAAAGGTGGTGGCATACCTTGATCAATATTTGATGTCCCACTATGGTATTCAAGATTGTTTACAAGATATTTTTTCATGGAATCCATTTGCCGTTTCATTTCAAGAATAAAATCATCTTTTTTCTTTATCTCCTCTTCTTTATCCTTTATCTCTTTTTGCAATGCTCGATACGATGAACTGAGATATGATGACTCCACCGAGTAGAAATATAGTTGTTAGCTGCCCAGAATTATGTTGATTGGTGGGAATTACAGCACCCTCAAAATTTAGGAAATCCCACATTCCAATCTCAAAATTTTAGAAGTTTTTAATTTTACAAGTTCTGTACTCTTAAAATTAATTATTTTTCTTATTTTAATGACATTACGTTTCATGAATGCTTTTGAAAAATATTAAAAAAAATTATTTTTTTTTTAAATTAATATGTTTTTTGATATTTTCAGATCATTTTAATATGTTAATGTCAAAAATAATTTTTAAAAAATATAAAAAATATTATTTTAATATATTTTAAAATAAAATACATATTAAAAAACTATCATTATCACAACAACCACTCGAGTTCACTCTCTCGTGACCAATGGGAGCCCAAAGTCACTCCAATATCTTCTCTCTTCTTTCAATATCTTCTTCTTTTCCACTTTTCAACGTGTCTTGTTACAATAGATTTGTTTTTGTTTTATTATTTTAACATCAAGAGCCGAGACCCTTTCGTGCTAGACGTCGGTTCCTCCCTGCATCTTAGCAGACGGCGTGAACTTCACCGCCGCACGAAGGTGAGGAAGGAAACCCGGGCATCAACGTGTTGACTTTATCCTTTGAATTCCTTCTTGGATTTTGTATTAAAATCCCACTCTGCACCCTGGCTGGAGGTCATTGGTTAGTAGGGTTGTCATCCGTCGAAGAAGAAAAGGCACTTGTCTTATCTTTCCCAGTAATAAATTATCAAGGACGGTGACGGAGGAGCATCATTTTCCTTATCTTGATGCCGACACCAGTAATAGTGAAAGAATCAAATCCCATCCCGCCGCCCGTCTTCTTAGCTAGCTGGACTAACATCCTTTGCCTATTACTGTTGTGGTGAAAATGATTGTTGATTATCAGTGCAGAAGCTCGTCTAACGCGCGGTTCCTTATCCATTACTACTTTGTTCATCACCTCCTGACTTATCTTAGTGCCGTTTCGAGGTATTTATTTAGAATCAGCACTGTGGCAAAAAGGAGTTTTCAAAATATCACAGATAGAACACGATGCACAGGTCTCACATACCGCGAAGAACAAAACATGATCAAGGTCATACATACACCATTAATTAATACACGTAGGTCTTCTATGCAGAGCTTGTCTCATAACACTTTTTTTTTTTTAACATTCGAGGAAATCTCACCCTCCTGGAAAGCATATTTTATGGGTTCAGGTGAGGGAGTAAAATCCCGGTTGTCCCAGGTTCTTACAAGAGGTGCACACTCTGATTCGAACTCGAAACCGATTGTGCAGATCTCAAACTTTTTACCATTACGCTACTTCTCTAAAAAACTTGTCTCAGAACACACTTTCGCATCAGTGTAACAAATCAACTTATTATTATGTTAATGTACCGTATCATGCAGCTAGCTAAATATCTAAGTCAGTGCGACGATATCGCTCTATAAATATCTGATTTTTCATGGCATGATGAAGGTTTATATACAACCAATAATTGTCCCTTTTATAATAATATACAATTCTTCAACTGTATATATTAATATTATCAAAGATATTAATTAAAATAACTGTAAATTAACTCGAATATCTATATAAATATATGCACTTCAAGTTGCTGCATTATCCAATCATATTAATGTATTTTAATAATGACAAAATAGTGCATTCAAACCATTATTAGCAATACATCACTGCCAACTACTATCAAATTATTAGTGAACTATGTCCGTGTCGTTTATTAAAATATAAAATAGATATATTACAAAATAATTTGACATCCAAGAATAATTTAATTAAAAAAACAAATAAAACACATGAGGTGACGCATGATTTTGGATATAATGCCTGGACCCACACTAGCTAATATGACAAGGCATAAAATTACTATAGTTCTTCATGGGTAAAATGCCTTGAAATAACGTCGACACGTCCTCTCAATGGTCAATACTATAGTTTTAAGACCCGACATTATTTAAAATTCAAGTTCCAGATTTTGACTGAATTATCAAGTTTTAATTGAATTATTGAGTCAATCTGATTAATTTTTTTAAATTTGTAAAATAATAATAATAATAATAAAAAATCAACGGATTTGCAACCGGGTTGTCGGGTCAACCCGCCGGGTCAGCTGGGTCACACCAGATTTTTTCTTCCCCTGTTTTCTTTTAAACTCAATCCAGTTCCAACCTCGAATCAGCCGGGTCCCAGATTGATCTACCAGGCTAGACCAGGTTTCAAAACTATGCTCACAGCCTCCTGTAAAAATTGATATTCCTTCTCTAGTTCGCACCATTATACAGACGAGAGAATATCCTTCAATCCTTTTTGTTTCTCCATCTTGTTAGACACTCATCTACCTTTGGCTCCTTATATTCAGGCCGCAGTGATAGGCTAAGTAAAGGTTAAGAATTAAGAAGCACATAAATTTTTATACATGGTGTTAGAATAGGAAGGGTTCATAAATTGTACATGATCAACTTTTTATAAGGTGCAATATGCAATAAAGTGTAAGTTAATTGTTCATCGAACCTCTTGTCGATTACCAATCTAAAAGGGTCTCACTTGAAATAAGTCAATTGTAAGATTAAATAAGCCAATTATCAGATTAAATAGATTAATTTTAGGGGTCAATTTGTATTTCTTACCAAATTTAGAGGACCAAATAAAAAATATCATAAATTCATAACCATACTGAAATTTTATCTATAATTCATCTTTAATTATGTCCAGAATCTCGAATTATGCTTTGGGTACCAATTTGCAATTTTAAAAAAATTAGGGATTGAATTGAATTTTTCACAAATAAGGGACCAAACTGAAATTTTGTTATCATGAACCTCAAACCCAGATTTTTCCACAAATTACCTACTAATCCATACAAATCTCTAACTTATTTTCATCATTTAAATAAATTATAATTCAAAATTATTATCCTTATCCAAAATCTTCTAAAACCAATCAATTAAACTCTTACCTTTACAATTAATTCTTCCATTAAACTTCACAACACCACTTAAAATCTCTATAAACTCAAGAATCTTAAAATCAAATCTAAACTCGAGAATCATGCAAACAAACCCGAAATCTTACCTTAAAAGTTAAGAAAAACCATTTCTTCTTCTTCTTTTGGTTTCATTTCCTTAAAAATTTTGTACACTTCTTCTTCTTTTCTGTCTATTTATATTTATCAACTTTTTACAATTACTAAAATATACCTCACTCATTTATACCTAATGTTTACTCCTTCAAGGATATTATTGTCCTTTCCTATTAAATTTTTCTTTTTTTTTTGTAAAAAAAGAAAAATATTTAAAGCTACCCTTTTCTTGATAAAATTTAATTTAGTTACTTTTAATGGGTTTAAAAATTAAAGAATTATTTTTAAAAAAGATAAAAAATAAAATAAAAATGGAAAACTGATGGGTTGGGACAGGAATGATATTGAGTGACAAATGTATTGGGCTAAAGTTTGTGCTGAAATTCAAACCCACAAACCCATCTATAACTATAAATACGGATCTCTCACTCGCCAAGCTTTCTCAGCTCTCTTCTCCATCGTAAACAACTAACAAACGGGAGGCACCAAAAACCAAAAGATAAAAAAGAAACCAGAAAACAGAATCGATTTCCCCAAAGTTTGAGTTTTGGGTTTTTTATAATTCGAGAATTGTAAACATAATAGCTCTGTGTTTTTGTATTGATTCAATTATTTAACTTTTCTTTTCTTTTTTGGGTTCGATGGATTCTACCATTAGAATTGGTTCATCAATTGTTTTTCCCATTTCTTCTTCTTCACCAAAATTATCAAATCTACGGAGCAAAAATAAGATTGAATATGGGTTTCGATTCAGTGGAAATGGGTGCATCTCTGCAATCACTCATAATGGCTCTGTTTCTCCCTCTGCTGCTTCTCATGGGGTTAGTTTCTTTTTGGTTTTTTTTTTTTTGGTATATTTTTCTTCTCTCAATTTTATTGGAATTTAGGAGATCGCTTGTTATTAATTTAATTTTTTTTGTTTATTTTCTTCTGTGTATCAACAAATTTTGCCATGATTACTGTTGTTCACTTGCATTTCTCATTTTTAAAATGAGAGGAGGGTAACCATTGTCTAGGCCGTTGTTAGGATTTATAGAAAGGTGCAATGTAGAACCCAATGAATGAGGGGAATGCTAAATAAATTGACGTCTTTTTATCAATTTTTACTCCCAAAATAACCACGAGATTTTAAAATGATTTTGCCGGTACGTTTGGTAGATATGTGAATGAAGTTCATGGATGCTAATTCTTGTATGATTATTGTTATGCTGTTGGTTTTTCATTTTCATGTGTTTTCCAATGCACAGCTTCCTCAGAAATTAATTCTTTGATGTTTCAGGAGTCAAGTTCAGTGGGAGATGTGCATAGAAGAAGAAGCAGTCTTGAATCTTCGTTTCGTTATGACAAGCCTATACCAGAGGAGAGAATTGAGGAGCCTGTTGGCATTTCATTGGCTGAAAAAGTAATTGGAGATAATCCTCGGTGCACTGATTGCCAAGCCAAAGGCGCGGTTCTTTGCACCACTTGTGCTGGTTCAGGCTTATATGTTGACTCTATATTGGAAAGTCAGGGCATCATTGTCAAGGTTCGGTGCTTAGGTAAATTTGCTTTCACTTCACAGAGCATAATCTAACAGATGCAGTATACTTGTACGTTCTGTTATCTGAACTCCACCTAGCACTCCTATATCCCCCATTTTGATTTGTGCTTATTTTAGGATCATCCAGATCTAACTTGAAGTTCCATACCGTATCATGTTTCCAATGAACTTACTTTGATAATTGATTTGGCTTCTTTCACTATGACAAGTGACTAGTTCTGGGAGCAACTATTGAAATAGATGCCTTGAAAATACTTGCATGTTTAAAGTATAACCTCTATTGATATGAAACTAGAATTTCTTTCACTTTCTTTTCTCTCTCTCTCCTTTATGTTTTCTCAGATTAGAACAATAGGTTAGTTTTCAGATATTGCTTTTGTGTTGCTGCTACTGCCACTTTCCTGGGTATGGCTTACTCTTGTGGCATATGACCCATTAGTAATCTGTCCTGCTTTGACAATTCATTTTTTTTTCTATTGCTTTAGGTTGTTTTTATAATGCACTGATTTCTATCTTTATTTTTCACCTTTTTTGAACTCATTTATGAACTTGTTGATTCTAGCTTCATTTTAGTTGTAATCATATTTCTCAACTGATCAGCACTTTCTCAGGGCTTATTATCTGCATGTCCTGAGTTTTTCTGGAAATTAGTAATTTTGTATCTTGAGAAAATGCAATTTAATTTGTTCTGGCTTGTGCAAGCCCTTTGTGCCTAGTCTCTACAGGACCTTTTTCTATGTTTTGTCAGCCTTTAAATAAAGCCAGTAATGATACACTATTATTCATATGAAGGCAAATTTACCGAGTAGAACTGGATGTAATGCTACTGTAGAAGAAAACTTGTTTACTACCATACCCTAGACAATGATTGCTAGTGAGAAGATCCCTTCCCCCAAAATAACACAATTAATTACCTGTTTGGGTTCCTTCTTCTCCCCACGTAACTTAATTTATTACTTTTGATGTGTATTCATATTTGTTATTAACTTCAACTCACCAAGAATATATGTTTTTGTGGGTTTGTAATTGAATGAAGTCTTTTTTTTTTCATGTGGTAGAGGGATAGCGAGCTGTACACTTGGTTGTTAGTGTGGGAAGAGAATCTATATCTCTTTTCCACTACACTCTTCTTTATCCTCATTATTTTTCCTACTTTAGTACTAAGCATGATCTCTCAATTCAAATTTGTACTCTCACCATGACTCCAGTCTTTAATCCATATGCAATTGTGCATGCATAATTTGGAACACAAATGCATATGGTTTTTCCTGTGTAAATATTCTGGCAATGCTTGTTTTGTGAAATCATTTTGGTAAATGTCAAATACCATCCCTGGATTGGATCTAGGAAGTTCACAATGTTATTCCTTGAAAGCTATTGAGTGTGGCCTTACAACTGGATGAGTTATTGTCATAGGTTTACTTTTTTACTTTTAGCCATATTAGGAGGATATTAATAAGTTTGCTGTGACTTCACTCTGAGAAGCTTTTTTTAGGAATAAATATTTATATTATTACTGGAAAAAACTAATAGCAACTATATTCGGGTGATCTCATCTGATGGTTTTGTCCATGTAGTGATTAAGAGTGCAGAATATGAGTGTTAAACCTAAAGTTATACTTACATTTTATTGAACATAAAAGTATCTCCATACATTTTGGTAAGTAGCAAATCCTGAGTAGCTCAGCCAGTAGTCGTGCATAGGTCTTGGTCTTGTGGTGTGATTGCTAATGGTAGCTGATTGGTGGTTATCTTGATATGCTTGTTATATATGGCAATGAAAATGATACTATGTTATGTTTTTTTTTTTTTTTTTTTTTTTTTTTTTTTTTTTTTTTTTTGTAGGTTGTGGTGGAACCGGAAACATCATGTGCTCAGAATGTGGTGGCCGAGGTCATGTTGGACTCAAGTAACTTTTGCGTTTTGCTTTCTCGTTGCATTTTGTTGTACCCTCTTGCTGCAACGCTCACAGTTAGGTTGCCATATTTGTTGTAGTTATGTAGCCTTGCAATGTTGTATTAAAGTTTTTGTGTGTCGACCTTTCCATTTCTCAATGGTACTCTTCCTCTATAATTTACCCTTGATTTTTTGAATGTATCCACTTTATAGGCAAACTATTGATAATGTTTCCACTTCCCTTTTATTCAGTCGGTTTGATGTTGTTTTGCCTTAGAAAGTATCAAAAATGGAGTTCGAAAGAGTTTCTTAACATGATTACACTTGAAATCAAAATTTGGTAATTTGCACTGCATCAGTGCATTGGAATTTTGTCCTTTGTGACCTGAGATCTCCTCCATGGAGTGTGACCATAGTAATCATTTGATTCAAGGGAGTTAAATTCAATATTTTTGAAGATGATCTACGTGCAAGAGAACTTGGGCAGATTATACTGAATATAAAAGCTGACTAATATCTCATTCACAGGATAAGTTCTCTTTTACGAACAAAAAAATTGCAATCCTGACGTGTTTGCAGAATCACATGCCTTTTAACATCAATTGATGTTGCCCTGGTCTACGTGGTGTCTGGTGCAAATATTCAATCTAAAACAATGAATCTGTACTCAGCAAGCGAGATGAAGTCCCCATGATTGTTAATCTCCGTATCTCCGGAACTCTTCAAGGCGAAATAGAATAGCTGGGTCAAGCCGCGAGTTCTGTGGGTTCTCTGTGTAAGCAATGTAGTAAGCTGAAACACATGATTGTAGCCATGCCATTTCTATCCGACACTGCAAGCAAAAACATTGTCTATTAGTTTCTGAGTATTGTTGTAAGAAATGTTTCCTGTTTTGAAGGTTGCTGATCTCTTACCATGAAGTAGCCAATCAGGAATGCATAGATTGACACTTCTGTAGCATAACTCTTATGAACTGCAAATGTCCATGCTCCTCCAACTAGCGTGCATATTGCACCTCCTGCCATCCCAGAGAGAAAACAGAAAGACCCTGTCAGATCTCTGTCAATTATAGGTTCCAACCCAACTCTCTTCAGCATCTCCCATGTATCCATGGATGCCTGCACAAACCCCTTATTATAAACCCCTACTTGCACAAGACCCCACCGATTCCCATAGTTAACCAGAGTCGCAGCAACAGCAGCATAACAATTAGCGCAGGAAAACAAGAACTCGTCTGTGCCCCCCACAATCGAACTTATCGCTCGGGCTGAACCGTGGACTACAGTAATAATCGGCACAAGGACTGAGCTGATGCACACACTTCCCATTGAGTATTTGAATGTGTCCCGTAAAGCAATTCGTAATTCCATATCTACCCCATATGCAAAGTGTAGGTATTTGACGCGTGCAATTGTAACTTGCAACGTGTTTCTTATCACTTGCGTGCTCCATGCCAGGTTCGCAAGGATCGCTAAAATGAACAAGGTGTCCATTACAGTTCCAACAGCAGTGGCTCCGCCAATACCAGATACCAAGAAACAGGAATACACAGTGCCTGTGATGATTGAAAGATTGACCACTGTTGTAGTCTTAGCTGGAGGGGAGGCAGCAGCAATTGATAAAACCTTGGTGGCATAATCGAATCGAGGATTCACCCAACAAGCATAAAGGGATAGGATCAGAGCAAGAACTATTGCAATTACGCCTATTGTTAAACCTGCAGCAGAGCCTATTAGTACAAACAGCACGCCAACTGCACAGGTTAGCAAGGGGCTAAGCCAGAAGGCTGTTCTCAGTGCTCTTGAAGGGTTGCAGAGAGTGAACCATTGCCATGTGAAAGCCACAATTCCAGCGCATCCTGTTGCAGTAAGGAGTGGAGGATACCACTTCTTGGGATGAAAATGGTGGCTGTGGGCAGAGAGTAGGCCACGGATGGTGAGGCAGATTACTAGGATGGCGATTAGGACTATGTGCAAAAAAAAAAGTACTCGAAAGAGCCTCTGTACTGTTAGCCCCGCCACCATTGCGGTTTCAAGCTGGATGCTTGATTCTTCAACCTGCAAAAATATTAACTAAGCCAGTTGGTAGATAAGTTACTAAGTCAACTCACTGTATCTGATGCTCAAGAATTAAAAAAATGAATGATAGTACTCTAAAGAAAGGAATAATTAGCAAGAAATAAAGAAGAAATGCCACCTATAAGAGAGAGGGTGGGGCTTGCTGGTGACGAAGAAAGATGATAAACCTTGGGGATTTTGAGAACCTTTTGACGTAGAAGGAGAATGGAGGAAGAAAACAGAATCAAGAGCTTGATTTGAGAGAGGAATGGAACCTGGTTGGGGATTATGTATGGAAGTTTTTCCTCTTGAACTTGAATGTGAATGTTCTGCACGTTAATAACTGTAACTGCATCATTATTCATTTCCTTGGATCTTTTCATTGATGGCTATTAAATTTTACACTCAAAGTCTTGGTCTTTCTCTGCTTAAAACAAACAACCTCTTTGTTTTATTATCTTCCACTTTCTTGGCGGCCACGATTCTCCAAAATCACAGGCCTCAAAGTCCTCAAACATCGTTCTATCACTCCTGTTTTAGTACTGTTCTTTACAAGTCAAAGGGTATAAATATGTCACTGTTAAGACCTAGACTTTTAACTTGTGAAAGCCTTCTTTGACAAAATCTTGTATATTGCAAGAAACTGACCAAGTCCCTTCTCCTTCACATTAAATTTCCTCTCAATCTGATCACGTATTAGCTTGTGTGTGAGTTTTGGGTTTAATGAGTGGTGCAATATTGACTTGGAAGGTAGAGAAGTTAAGAGATAGGTCAACAGAGGTGACTTGTCGAAGGGGTTTCTTATCTCTCTAAGCTATTTCTCGTGATGCAGTTAGCTTTGCTTAAAGAAAGTGCAGAAAAAGAAAAGGCGCAGCTGTTTCTTTATAGAAAGAGTGATGTTTGGTAGGTTTAACTAAATCTGTCCATCAAATACTGAAGAGATCCTCTTCCAAAAGATAACCAAGGTTCAATGTTACTCGATCATCTTCAGTACTGGGAAATTACAAGTGGAAGATTCAAATGTAACGCAATCTTGGACAAGACTTTAGACTGGATTGAAGATGGGGGCCAGGATCAAGGGCGGAGCCAGGAATTTTTCCTGTCCTGGGCTATGATATAAGTGCATATAAATTATTTTTTAAGATCAATCATTCACTTGGATATATAAATTTGTTAGGTTAACAGTAAAGTTTTAATTTAAA
>Ga0325411_1000501_pt1 | contig 41227 bp, 24 predicted proteins | sample PopdelMetagenome_13_FD_206181 | JGI IMG/M metagenome (GOLD analysis project Ga0325411, IMG submission 206181) | Populus deltoides microbial communities from Bellville, Georgia, United States - Xylem-PdIQD-R4 | ecosystem: Host-associated > Plants > Phyllosphere > Stem > Wood/Secondary xylem...
AACTTAGAGTCCGCTCTAGCAATCATCAACAACAATCATAGGAAATATGCATAGGAAAACAATCATACTCATTCATAACATAAACTGAAAATAAAAGGAAGAATAAATCTCACGGTTCTTGAAATCCGAAGGTTTTTGCGTCCTTGCAACCAAGAAAAGAGCTTAGCCTTGCATAACTATTGAACAACTACTTCTAAAGATTGAAGAGAGCATGATTTTAGGGTTTGTAGAGGAGAGAATTTATGTTTATTCTCTGCTGGCTTCTGCCTCCCTCCTCTCTCCTTCCCTTCTCTCTTTCTTTTTATATGCTAAGAAACCCTAGTCCCTATTTTACAAAATAGTCCTCCCTTAAGTTGACAGTTTACATTTAAGTACTTCAATAACTATTTTCCTAAAAAAGAGAAATAGCCTTGCATTAAATCTTCAAGCTTTGAATTAGAGGAGCTAAATTGTTAAAATAAAAACTTGGACGCCGGTTTAGATGCTTCGAAACGTAATTTGGACATGTTCCTTCACGAAACCTGTTTGTTGGCAGAATTCAGCTGTCATCTTTGGAAACTCATATCTCCCTCATATGATATCGTTTTTGGCTGAAATTTTGATAGTTTATAGGACTGTTAGTCAGCAATCCAAAAAATTGAGTTTTCATTGAACTTCTGTAGCTCCAGATATTCAAGTCGGAATGGACGAAGGTCAACACTGGCAGATTGCGAGATTTGACTTTGAAAGCTGCGATTTCTATGATCTTCCTTATTTTATTTTCTTGCTTTAGATGTCCAGAAAGGTATGGATGTTGTCTTTTTAATTCCATTGGAATCACTTCATTTCGACCTCTAGAGCTCACGCTCTGCACAAAACATCGACTGAAGGTCAAATCTGCCAATTACCTCCAATTTACTCCTTTTTGCATCTTTCATCCAAAAGTGCCTTCAAAACATCAAACAAAGAATATCAAGGCATTTTATATATAAAACATAGGCAAAACACTAGTTAAATGTGGGTGAAACTATCGAATAATATGGTTGCATCAAGATGAAAGGATTAAAATTGATATCTAAAATTATTATATATTTAAAACAAAGAATGCAAATGGATTGAAGAGTTTTAATTTGACATGCACATGATCAAGATAAAAACAATTTGAACTCGATGAAGAGTTCTTTCTAACAAACAGAGACTAACAAAAGAGATTACTATTCAGGATCAAGGTAAAAGATTACAAATGCTTTGTTTTCTTAAGGGTAAAAAGTTCATACTCATTAGAGTTTAGAAGGGTCCAAAAATTACTATTCAAGATTTTCTATATTTTCTAGTTAATTTATGATTTTTTTTTATTTAGATTAAAACTTTTTTATTATTTTTTCAGGTTTAATGAAGATGTTCTTCCTAGTTTTCTTATGATTTTTATTATTTTTTCTTTATTTTCAGGTTTTATTATTGGTTTAGGTAAGTTTTTAGGTTTATTGAAGGAATTGTAAACCTCTTAGAGTGATGGATTATTTAAAAAGAAATATTCAGTTATAAAATTATAAATTAGGGTTTTTGTGTGATTTTGTTTAGCATTATTTTGTATTCTTGTGTTTGTTATCTTTCCTGTGTTGCTTCAATTTGCATGAGTAGTATACAAAACTCTAATTCATAATTTTATTATTGAATATTTCTCTTCAAGTAATCTTCTAAAATACAAGATAAAAATTCTCTTTATACTTGAAAAAATATCTTAAACAAAACTGAAAAAATAATAAAAAAATTCCAAACCAAATATAAAAGAAATCTTAAATCAACTAAAAAAATACTGCAAATCCCAAATAATAATTTTTTAGACTTATTTGAAAGTCTTTCCACATTTGGATGGATATAAAATTTAAACTTTATAAGAAAATAAAAACTTTGAATTTTTTTATCAAAATTTTAATCCGATCGAACAGTTAAATAAAAAATTACATCTATTAAAATAAAATTTTATTTTAGAAAAAAATAATATATGCCTTCAATAAAATAGCTTGAAAGAAAACACTATTGGGACTAGTGGTTTTTCAAAAACATCAGCATTTCCTTTCCAGAGGTGCTGTTTCTTAAGAAAAAATATAAATTTCGCCCTATGCTAGTTTTTCAATCTTATATTATTTCTGTGTTATTCACACAAATCTGCTCAGATCAATTTGACAATTTTAAAACGTTATGCTCATCAATCACACAATATCACTCAGATCAATTTGACAATTTTATGTTCCATGCTCCCATGATATGAGATGAATTCCTAAATGCTATTAGTCTGGTTGGGCAATCAGATTTAACAGTGTTACATCCTGCTATCAGTAAAATCCAATAATATTATGCCAGCCAGATTTAATATTATTGGATATGACTTGGGTTTGGTGGTTAAGTCTGGCTTGACTACTAAATTCAAGAATATTAAGTTTGGAATTGCTCTCAGATCTAAGTTGTTTAATATATTTTTTATATATTTTTAAAAAATTATTATTGACTTGTTAGGGAGCTTAAAATAATATACTATACTAATTTAATTTCAAACATGTTGTAGGTGAAAATGGACAAATGAGTAAAATGGAGAAAATTGACATTGAAATTGTGGGATCGGATAATTGCTCTTTTTCAATGCATTTTTCAATATTTTTATATATAAAATGCTTAAAAAACTGGAAAGAGAGTTTTGCACTTCCTTGGGCCATGGCCCGGGCTCGAATTTTGGATATGAAGAGCTTGATCTGTTGTGATGCACAACATATATGTCCCATTGTTTTCTGCCGCTTTAAAATATTTGTTCTGACTGTCTTGCGGAAAGGCATTCACTATCGTTAGCAAATCTAATGGAACTTCATATTAGCAATTTTTCGGACAGCACAGCTTCAGCGACTAGCGATTTCAGAAATTGTCACCTCATTTACAGAGCACAGTCCATCTTCAACGTCTAATGCTATATCAGGAAATTTATCAGATTTTCTTAAGAGGAATGCAGGTTGGGAGTTTTAGCAGGGGGTACGTCTAGTGCTGAAGAGCTTGATCTGTTGTGATGTACAACATATTTGTTTTCATTACAAATCTAATGGAACTTCATCTTAGCAATCATTCAGACAGTACAGCTTCAGCGACAGGCAATTTCAGTAATTGTCACCTCATTTAGAGAACACTGTCCATCTTCTACGTCTAATGCTATATCAGGATTATTGTCAGATTTTCTAAAGAGGAATGCAGGTTGTTCTGGAGAAGGAATCTCTGTTTCGTTACTCAACATAAAAACAACTGCCAACATAGATGGTCTGTCCGTGGCATCTTCTTGCACGCACAGTAGACCAATTTGTATGCATTTCAAGGCTTCACGCGGATGATACAACTCCTTCAGTGATGGATCAACTATCTCCAATGCTTTGTCTTCTCTCCATAATTCCCACACCTGTGTTGTTCATATAAATCATTAGCATACAAGAAATGAGAGCAGACAACATCTAAAATTGTGAACATTGAAATTCAACCAAGAGCACTAAAAACTCTCTTGTAACTCACATATCCAATCAAGGTCAAGGGAGGATTCCGTTGATAAAATCTATTGTTCTTCTTGCCACTCACAATCTCTAACAACATGACCCCAAAACTGAAAACATCTGATTTTACAGAAAAGTTTCCAAACACAGCATATTCTGGTGACATGTAGCCACTGCATCAGAAAAACAAGATTCTGAAGTTTTAGTATTCCTGGTAATCAATGATAGTACTTTGTCACTCGGTCTTTGTTTTAGGCAAAGGTACTTACTATGTTCCCACAACTCTCCTTGTCCTATCTTCAGTTTGGTTGCCTTCAAATATTTTTGCCATTCCAAAATCTGATATTTTTGGGTTCATCTCTGCATCCAATAGAATGTTGCTGCATTTTAAATCCCTGTGAATGATTCTCAACCTGGAGTCTTGGTGAAGATATAAAATCCCACGAGCTATTCCAACAATAATATCAAAGCGTTTTCGCCAATCCAATAACAATCTTCTGCTTTCATCTGTTGAAACAATTATTTTTCAGACAGGTATAATTTGACAACTAGTGTAAATCAGGGCAATAAATACTTAAAAAGACTTACCGAAGAGAAACGAGTCCAAGCTTTTGTTAGGCAAGTATTCATAGATTAACATTTGTTCTCCATCCTGAGTGCAATATCCTAGAAGTTTCACCAGATTCCTGTGTTGAAGCATTGCAATTACCATAACTTCATTTTTAAATTCTTCTGTTCCTTGTCCTGAGCTTCTAGACAACCTTTTTATTGCAACCTCCTTTCCATTAGCTAGCAGACCCTAAAATCATGTTACAAGATTAAGCCTCTAAATTACAATTATGAAAATTAGAGAAAAACAAATCTGTAGTATTGAGAAGCCATTTAGTTTTTAGCTAAATGCAAGAAACGCTACCTTATAAACAGAGCCAAAACCACCTTGCCCGAGTTTGTTAGCTGGAGAGAAATTGTTAGTGGCCGCCGTTACGGTGCTGAGCTTGAAATATTCCAATTCAGTAGAAGTGCTGTTTACCTGCAGTTCAGAACCTTTTTTGGCTCTCTTCTTGAACCACAAATAAGCAAACAGGCTAATGAGAAACCACGATAATGCAATTGATGGTGCTAAAACGGCCTGCATCGTTTTTTCACGAGAATCATTTGACTTCCTTTTAGTATCATCTGCATGAGAATGAAAAGAATAAAGATTAACTCTATAGGAAAAACCACCCCATTTTCCAATGGAAATATGACAATACATATGGCAAAGGGTAGCCCTTTTGTCACCTAAAACGTACCAATATCTATGGTTTCTTTCCTGCAGGGAAGAGCTTATTAACTACAGTCAAGAGCAGTGACAAGCATAGGAAAGCTCTTATAAATCAATATTTGTGATGACAATCCTATGAAGTAGTTACTGAGCAGAAAAAGGGTACCTAATTCATATGCATCAACACGAACATACAGATCATAACTGTTACTCCTATCATATCTAATGTCTACTAATTCCTTGTACCAATTCAAACAACCATAATTTTTTCCGGGAATTCCAATGATTGCGTATGCAGAGCATGAACAATTCCTCTTGCATTCCACTTCACAGGCTGCACGACTCTTGCTCATGTCCACCCAAGCTGCAGCTGAACTTTCCGGAAGAACTACATTTTCCACCTTCACAAACCCTTCTCCATGCTGGCAAAACGAAGACGTCTGTAGCCGCTTCCTGACACAACCACCGGACCCATCTCTCGTAGACCATTCCAATGGGTACTTGGGCTCGAACCCAGGTAGACAGGCACATCCAAATTCATTTAGATTGGCAAGTTCACACGTACTATAGGCACCACACAGTCCATAATAGTCGCACTGAAACACTGGGGCCTTCCAGTAATCCTTCCACTGACCATCACTTTCTCGCCATGTTAACACCTTTAGAAGTCCTGAATGATCTACTATTATTCTTAGCAGATAAGAATCATCAGGAACTGTGTAGACCCAGTATATTTCATCTGGATGATTGACAAAAGTGCTTTCGTATAAGCCCATTTGACTTCTCCATGGCCAAGGAGGAGATCTACTAATTGGCTCTGTACCATTATAGACAAAGATTTGCGGTGAGCCATTTGGTTTGATCATAAGAGAAAAGTCTCCAATCCCAGGGTCATCAGCTGATCTCCATGATGTTAGAAACCGATGAATTCCTAATTTTCGATCGAGCCCCAATTTCATCCCAGGTAGGTGGGTGCTTGTAGGATAATCGAAGCTTTGCCATACAATGTCTCTGCTTCTTTTCCTGACCAATATCAAATTCCCAGAATCCAATAGTTGAGCTGCACATATATCATTTTCTTCCACTGGAACATTTGTAGACCACACAGGAAGCTTTTGGTCATCGTTACCACAGAGAACAAGGTTTCCATATTGGTTTATAAAGAGAAATCCAGAGGAACCAATGATTGGATCGTTCCTGTTGGCGACCCACACCACAGTTTGTTCTGGTATTTTATGGTACCAAATTCCAAGATATCACAGTTTGTTCTTTTCCTGACCAATATCAAATTCCCAGAATCCAAGAGTTGAGCTGCACAGATATCATTTTCTTCCACTGGAGCATTTTTAGACCACACAGGAAGCTTTTGGTCATCGTTACCATAGAGAACGAGGTTTCCATATTGGTTTGTAAAGAGAAATCCAGAGGAACCAATGATTGGATCGTTCCTGTTGGCGACCCACACCACAGTTTGTTCTGGTATTTTATGGTACCAAATTCCAAGATATCTGTTGCTAGAACTACCTGGACAGAAAAATCCTAGTGCAAAATTATTTCCTTTGGAGATAAGAAGGTCACCTTCTTTAACGGTGTGGTTCGTCTTTAAGGAGTCTTGGGATGTACAAGATGATAATTGGAGTATTATAAGAGAAAAAAGCAGGAACAGTTTTTCAGCTTCCATGATGGAGTAAACTGGATCTTGGCTTCTGGAAAAGTTTTAAATTTTGCTTTGTGGAGAATGGATATGGCCTTCAGACAAGTCTCCAGAGAAGTTGCGTGACGGAATTAGGCATCTCTTTAATGAGTTACTCTTTTCAACCTTCAAAGTCTAGACAATGACTTGTTTTTGTTAAAGTATCAATCCAGGATTTTTGGAAACGACACCGTCCTCTAGTTTTAGAAATATGTAGGTGATTGCAGACGCATACAAAAACAACATAAAAAAGACAATAAACACAAAGAAAGATGGAATTGCGTCGAAAAAGACAAAATCATTCAAACTTTTATACTCAAAAATTTTCTAATTAAATTTAAATATTAAAGCTCTTCTAAATTATTATATACTAGGAAAAACACCCTGAACAAAGCTTAAAAATTAATAAAATATTTCTAAAGTAAATAAAAAAATAATCTAAATTAACTTGAAAAATATGATATTTTCAAAATAGTAATTTCTAGTACTGGTTTGGAGGCCTTAACTTCATAAATAAGACCTTTAGGAATATTGCCTCTAGAATCAAAATTTATGTCCATTATGATAAGGTCATGTGTTGGATGAAAATCTCCTACATCAGTCTCTCTATGTTGAAAATAACTTGTTTTCAAGTTCAAATTATTCTTGTTTTGATATCGTGAATGCTTAATCAAAGCTCTCAACCTCTTTTCCTTTCTTTTCTTAAGGTATATAACAATACTAGATATTGGTTTTAGTTCTTTATCAACATATGTTGTATCTATATAATCCTTGAACAATTCTATCTTTGTAATAATAGTAAACTTGTAATCAAAAGGATCAACATAATCTAAATCAATAATTTAATTTTATTGGTCATCTTCGATATTCTATTTACACTTAATTTCTACCTTATCAATATGAACACCATTGATGACATTATTGCTCCTTCGCTATCATTGTTTATGTTATTATTATTATCATAAGTGTGGCTAGGTGATCACACACATATATAAAATTTTAGTTTTCTTTGTTATTTTTTTCACTTGGATCGTTTTTGTTTTTGAGTTTTTTAGATCTTGATTATGGTTCTTGAGAAATAATTAGAGTTGTCAGTGTTACGCAAAAAAATATGGAAGGATTTGATCTTCCATGTGTTTGGTCTGATAAATCCAAGCTATGTGGTTTTTACTTTGTTGATTCAACTTTCTAACTTCTTCTTCTTCTTTTTTATGTTTCATGTGTTATGTTGTTGATTCCTCTTTTTGCTGGATGATCTTATAAGGTTTTTGAATACCGTAAGGATCTCTTGCTTTCTCAATTTACTGTATTTTGCTGCACTCTACATCTATATTGAGTTTGAGCATAGCCAGTGTTGTTATCTATTTTGGAACCTCACATAAACATAAAAAAATAAAAAAAATAAAAAAATATACATCAGTAGGAAGAACATGAAGAATGTCCAGAAAATTGTCAACTAGTTGGGAAGAATCAAAATATCCAAAGTTGAAAAATTGATAGTTCAATTTTGACTCGTGAAGGCCCTATTAATAAGAAAAATTCAATTTGGAAAGAAAAATTCAAAATTAGATGTTTAATAACTCAATTGAAATTTTTCAAGGTTTAATTGTATTTATTGAGGGATTGATTGCAAGGAAAATTGGTTTTTAAGTTCAATTTGAACTTTAATGGGAAGAAATTGAAATCTGGGGGTTGAATTGTAATTTTAAAAGGCTAATTTAGTTAGCTAAAAACATGGCATTGTATTATTAATATGATGCGGTGGATGGAGTGATGGTGCACCTTTCCGATGGTGAAGCCTGAAAACATTTTAATATGATGCATCCTTAGTTTTCAATGGAATCAAGGAACATGCATCTTGGGTTATGTACAGACAAATTCAATCCATTTGGATCATTTGTTGCTCTTTATTCTTGTTGGCTAATAATACTCACAGTTTACAAATTGTCATTGGGCATGTGTATGAGGTCGGAGTTCATGTTTTTATCAACGGTCATACCAAGTCATAATAGTCTGAGTTAGAATATAGATGTTTGTCTTTGGTGGTGATTCAGAAGGATTTCAGGCCAACGTACATCTCAGAGGCCATGTGGGCGGAATATATTTAGCATGTGATGTCTGATCGTTACGTGCGACAATCATACTCCGGTGCAGAGAACCAGAACTAGCAAGTTCATGGTTTTGTTATCACGCACACTAGCAGCTCCATTCGATTCGTTTCGCATGCAAAACGAATGGTTAGATTAGTCTCTCTAACACTACAACCCAGTTCTTGCGAATAGCCCGTAATTTTTCAAACCATTAGATATTGTAATCAGTTTCAAGCACTCATACTCTAGAGTTCGAGATGATTTTAGACCAGCGAATTAAAGATTAGACGACCCATCTTGTTGCTAATTATGAATGACTACTTAGTGTTGAGATGACCGAACTTCACCAATTCGTATTGGAGATGAGATCACATATGAGTGGTACTTGTGCTCCCTCTTATTCGCCCCACAGTTTAGGCAAAGACCTGCCTTCTCCTCCTCCTCCAGCACTTCTATTCTAGATGAATTGTATTTGAACTTATAAATATTTAAATTTGTAATAAATATTTGATTTTATATTAGTTTAATTTTTTAAATACCTTTTGTTTCTGCTTAATAGATTTTTTTTAAATATATTTTTTAATTATTAATGACAGGGTTACAAACGAACATAGTTTGTCGGTATATTCCAAAAAGTTGAAAAATAATTACTGCAAATATCACTGTCATTGTTTACTAACCGACAAAATAACATACAATATGTTTGACAATTACAAGTTAAATTTACCGATGGACATACTGACAGTTGAAAAAAATCATCAATGCAATGACATGTGGTTTTTCTGTTAGTGATATGTTATATTCAATGTTGGAAATACTGATGAAATGAAGCAGGTAAAGTTTTTTTTTTTGCATGCTTTGTACATTATTAAATGTATCTGTAAAATTATTACCGATAGATCACAAATCATTAACGAGAGTTTTTTCGATGGAAGATTTTTGTCTGTGATCATGTCGTTAAGGACATGAAGCAAAGAGTGAACTTCTTCCTAATAAACATGTGACTTGGGACGACATAACAAATAGAGATTAAAGAGTCTTGTCGTACCTTGTTTTGCCCTCTTCTTGAGCCACAAATAAGCAGTTAACATTTGATGCAATTGATGGTACTAAAATGGCCAGCATCGTTTTTTCAAGAGAAACATTTGACTTCCTTGTATTATTAGCTGCATGAGAGTGAAAAGAATAAAGATTCAACTCCGGAGGAAAAACAACAATACAGATCTTATTAACATTTGACTTTCTCCAATGGAAACATGACAATACAATTGCAAAGGCTGGCCCCTTCGACACCTAACAAGTATCAATATCAATGGTTTCTTTCATGAAGTACAGAGCTTATTAACTACATCCTAGAGCAGTGGCAAACATTGAAAAGCTTTTATAAATCAATATTTGAAATGAAAATTCTAAGAAATTGTTACTGAGCAGAAAAAGGGCACCTAATTCATATGCATCAACACGAACATATAGATCATAAATTTCACTCCTTTCATATTTGATGTCTACTAATTCCTTGTACCATGTCAAACTGTTGATAATAGGTATATAAAGAACTGAATGTTGATGATAACCAGAAAAACAAAGAACAAAGAACTTGCAATAAATTAAGAATAAAGAGCATAATGTTTTTCATATTGGTTACTGCCATCCCTTAGCTTTTATTTATAGATGAAATCAATCACAACACAATTAAGAAACATAATTAACATAAACTTCTTCATTTATGGAGCTATGTAACTTATCCTAAATAAGTTTCATATCTAAAGGTAAAAACTCACTAAATAACATTAAGATAATGATGTTACTAATAGATAAACATTAATGAAAGATAATATATGGCTGAGACATTAATTTCAGCTTTGGTGCCATAACTTCAACACTCCTCCTTGGTTCCAAAGCTGCACATTCCTATCATCTCCCTTAGATCTTCAAATCTATCTTTAGCTAAAGGCTTGGTGAACAGGTCTACTAATTGCTCTTTTGAAGTGCAGTATATCATCTCTAGTTCCCCTTCTTGCTGGAATTGCCTGATAGCATGGAACTTGATCTTCATATGCTTGGTCCTGTCATGAAAAACAGAATTCTTTGAAATAGCTATTGCTGATGTATTGTCACAAAACAATTCTGTGGGACTTCGTTGATCAAAGTCTAGATCATTCAGCATTTTCCTTAGCCATATCAATTGCTTTGCTGCCACATATGCTGCTTTGTATTCTGCCTCTACAGTAGAATGTGCAACCACTGATTGCTTCTTTGAGTTCCAACAGAAAATGCTTCCTCCAATAGCAAAGCAATAACCTGAGGTGCTCATCATTTCTTCATCACTTCCAGCCCAATCACTATCAGAAAAACCAACAAGTTTAACAGAACTTGATTTCACAAAATGCATGCCAAACTCTAAGGTCCCTTTCAGATATTTCAGAACTCTCTTGGCTGCAACAAAATGGATTTGACTTGGACTTTGCATGAACCTAGAGAGGTAATTGATAGCAAAAACAATGTCTGGACGTGTAGCAGTTAAATACAACAAGCTGCCAACTAAACTTCTGTAGGCTTTTCCATCAGTTTTGGGAGCTCCATCCTCCTTCATTAGCTTTTGTCCCAGTACCATAGGTGTACTGACTGGTTTGCAATTTTCCATTGCAAATTTTTTTAGTAGCTTCGTTGTAAACCTCTTTTGACATAGGAAATAACCTTGCTCCGACTGACTTACTTCCATGCCTAAGAAGTATGACAACAAACCAAGTTCATTCATCTCAAACTTATCCTTCATGTTGGTTTTAAACTCCTCTACCAGCTGCTTCTTGTCTCCTGCAATCAATAAATCATCTACATACACTGATACGATCAGAGTATGTTTGTCAACATTTTTCACATACAAAGTTACTTCATTCATGCTTCTTTCAAAGCCTAAACTCAAAAGATACCCATCCAATCTACTGTACCAAGCTCTAGGAGCCTGTTTAAGTCCATACAAAGCCTTCTTTAGCAAATATACTTTGTTTGATGTGATCTCCTTTTCAAAGCCATCAGTTTGTTCAACATATATTTCTTCATTTAGAACACCATTCAGAAATGCAGACTTAACATCAAACTGAAAAATATGCCCACCATTTTGTGCTGCTAGAGCAAGCAAGAGTTTTATTGTATCAAGCCTAAATACTGGAGCAAATGTCTCAGTGAAGTCAATACCTGGCTCTTGTGAATAACCCTTCACTACAAGTCTTGCTTTGTGCTTGTTGATACTCCCATCTGCATTCAGTTTGGTTTTGAAAATCCATTTCACACTAATTACCTTCTTGTGAACGGGTCTGTCAACCAACATCCATGTTTCATTCTTTTCTATCATCATGAGCTCCTCCTTCATTGTAGCTATCCATACTTGTGAGTTGATAGCTTCTTCAAAATCTATTGGTTCTACTTCAGCAACATTGCACCTGCTGTAAATGTCAGCTAAAGACCTTGTCTCCCTTACTGGTTTGTCATTGACAATATCATCATCCTCTGTAGCATCCAGTTTAATTTGATACTCTTGTTTTGTCTCTTCAATTGATGCAGCTTCCCAGTTCCATGTACCATTCTCTGCAACTTTTACATCTCTTGCAATCACAACTTTATTAGATTTCATATCATAGATTTTATAAGCCTTAGATTTTGTGTTATAGCCTATAAGAATTCCCATATCAGCCTTTTGATCAAGTTTTCTTCTCTTTACTTCAGGTTGCAAGACATAGCAAGGGCTGCCAAAAACTTTTAAATGATCAACATTGGGTTTAAAGCCATACCAGATTTCATAAGGAGTTTCATCTCCTAACACTCTTGTGGTCATATGATTTAGAAGGTAAGATGCTGTGTTTACTGCTTCTGCCCAGAATTTTAATGGCATTTTCTTCTCATATAGCAAACATCTTGCCATTTCCATCAATGTTCGGTTTCTCCTCTCACTGACTCCATTCTGTTGTGGAGTGTAGGGAACTGTCAGTTGGTGTTTGATCCCTTCTTTTGCCAAGTATGCCTCAAATTATGGAGAGGTATACTCTCCTCCATTGTCAGGTCTCAATATCTTCAATCTGTTTCCTGTTTCTACTTCAACTGCTGCTTTGAACTTAACAAACTCAGTAAACACATCAGATTTTGATTTCAGAAAGTAAACCCGGCAGTACCTACTATAATCATCAACAAATAGAAGAAAATACTTTGAACCATTCAATGATTCATTATGCATCGGCCCACACACATCTGTGTGTACAAGCTGGAGTTTTGACAGTGCTCTATATGCAATGTCAGGAAAAACAACTCTAGTTTGTTTTCCTAACTGACAGGCTTCACAAATACTCTTTTGTTCCTGTATATCTGGTAAACTGTGAGTCATCTGCAGGTCAGCCATTCTCTTTAAAGTTGCATAATTGAAGTGCCCCAACCGTTTGTGCCAAAGAACAGATTCATTGTTCTCATAAGTGTTAGCACTTAAACATACTTCTCTCCAATCAACATTAAAACTTCTGTTCATCATTTTTGCAGAAAGCAGTAGCACTCCATTTTTATTGTTAATATCACATACTCCATCATTAAAGATTATTGAGTAACCAGATTCAATTAATTGTCCCACACTAACTAGATTCTGATTGATCTTAGGTACATAAAGAACATTTTTAAGAGTTTTTGTACCTGACAATGTTTCTACTTAAATTGCTCCTTTTCCTTCAACCTTCACATAGTCTCCATTGCCAATTCTAACTCTAGATAGATAGCTTTTATCCAAGTCTCTGAATAAGCTCAAATCTGCTGTCATATGGTTAGTGCACCCACTATCATTGAGCCATGATGAGTCGTTTGCCTTTGCTGTGTTACACATCTCCTATATTGTAGCTATGAATAAAAGATCTTCCTTAACTTTTGAACAATCGGCTACTTGAGCTTGTTTTACTGTTCCTGTTTTATTTTTGTAGAATCTTTGAATGTGACCAAATTGCTTGCAGTTTCGGCATTGTGCATTCTTGAGCCAACACCAGGCTTCAAGATGATTTGTTTTCTGACAGAATTTGCAAGCAGGAAAATGTTCTTTCTTCTCTTTCCTTCTAGTGAAGTTGTTGTTGTTGTTGTTCTGTTGCCAGTTATTGGATTGCCAGCCTTTCCCTTTTTTCTCTTTTTCCTTCTTGATTGTTTTTGTAAAAATTCTTAGCCCGACTCTTCTCCTTGTAAACTGCAACAAGAGCTCCTTCACTTGATCCTTCTTGTCTATAAGCTTGCCTTTGCTCCACAGCTTGCAATGCATTTACAAGTTCTTGCAGGCTCATTTAAGAGAAATCTTTAGAATCTTCTAAAGAGCAAATTTTATGTTTAAATTTTTCTGGTAGACTTACCATAACTTTCTCTACTATTCTTGAATATGGAAAATCTTCTCCCAAAAGTCTCACTTGATTCACAAGTTTTGAAATTTGAGAAGAGAAGTCTTTGATGGTTTCATTTTCTTTCATCTTTAAACCTTCAACCTTTCTTCTAAGATTTAAAATCTGCATCTTCCTTGACTTCTCATCACCATGAAATTCTGCTTTTAATTTATCCCATGTTTCTTTGGCAGATTTACACGCCATGATCCTTGTGAAAATGTCTTCACTAACAGCATTATGAAGACAGGTAAGAGCTTTGAATCGCTTTGCCTTTTCTTCAGTAAAAAATTTCATCTGTGCAATCGTAGGATTGTTTCCTAGTGGAATTGGTTGCTTATCGCTCTCCGATATCTCCCACAAGTCAAAAGCTTTGAGATAAGTTTCCATTTTCACAGCCCACACACCAAAATTCTGCCCTGTGAACACTTGTGTTTTTGCTGGAAAATTTATAGAATCCATTTCTTAAAAAAAAATCACTTAATCTCCCGTGTTTTACTCACTATCCCTTCAAAGAAAAATGCTTTGATTTAACCTCACTAATCTCTCGTGTTTCACTCACAATTCCTTCAAAGATCAAAGAATGCTCTGATACCAATTGTTGATAATAGGTATATAAAGAACTGAATGTTGATGATAACCAGAAAAACAAAAAACAAAGAACTTGCAATAAAGAATAAAGAGCATAATGTTTTTCATATTGGTTAGTGCCATCCCTTAGCTTTTATTTATAGATGAAATCAATCACAACACAATTAAGAAACATAACTAACATAAACTTCTTCATTTATGGAGCTATGTAACTTATCCTAAATAAGTTTAATATCTAACGAAGTAAAAACTCACTAAACAACATTAAAATAATGATGTTACTAATAGATAAACATTAATAAAAAATAACATATAACTGAGACATTAATTTCAGCTTTGGTGCCATAACTTCAACACAAACAACCATCCCCTTTTCCAGGAATTCCAATGATTGCGTATGCAGAGCATGAACAATTCCTCTTGCATTCCAGTTCACAGGCTGCACGACTCTTGCTCTTGTCCATTCAAGCTGCAGACGAAGTGTCCGGAAGACTGTAATTCTCTATCTTCACAAACCCTTCTCCATGCTGGCACAACAAAGACGTCTGTAGCCGCTTCCTGACACAACCACCAGATCCATCTCTCGTAGACCATTCCTTTGGGTACTAGGGCTCGAACCCAGGTAAACAGGCACATCCAAATCTATTATGATTGGTAAGTTCACACGTACTATCAGCACCACACAGTCCCTAATAGTCGCACTGAAACAGTGGGGTCTTCCAGTAATCCTTCCAGTACTGACCATCACTTTATCGCCATGTTAACGCCTTTACAAGTCCTGGATGATCCACTATTATTCTTAGCAGATAAGAATCATCAGGAACTGTGTAGACAAAGTACTTTTCGTCTGGATCATTTACAAAAGTGCTTTTGTATAAGCCCATCTGACTTCTCCATGGCCAAGGGGGAGATCTACTAATTGGCTTTTTACCATTATAGAAAAAGAATTGTGGCGAGCCATTTGGGTTGATCCTAACTGAAAAGTCCCTGAACCCAGGGTCTTCAGCTGATCTCCATGATGTTAGGAACCGATCAATTCCTAATTTTCGATCCAGCACCAGTTTCATTCCAGGAAGCAGGATGTTCGTAGGATAATCGAAGCTTTGCCATACAGTTTTCCTGCTTCTTTTCCTGACCAAAATCAAATTTCCTGAATCCAAGAGTTGAGCTGCACAAGTATCATTTTCTTCCACCGAAACATTTGTAGACCACACTGGAAGCTTTTGGTCATCTTTCCCATGGAGAACGAGGTTTCCATATTGGTTTGTAAAGAGAAATCCAGAGGAACCAATGATTGGATCGTTCGTTTTTGCAACCCACACCACAGTTTGTTCTGGTATTTTATGGTACCAAATTCCAAGATATCTATTGCTAAAACTGCCAGGACTGAAAAATCCTAGTGCGAAAATATTTTTCTTTGGAGATAAGAAGGTCACCTTCTTTACTGGTTTGGTTCGTCTTTAAGGAGTCTCGGGATGTAGAAGATGAGAAATGGAGCATTATAAGAGAAAAAAGCAGGAGCAGTTTTTCAGCTTCCATGATGGGGCAAACTGGACCTTGGCTTTTGGACAAGTGAATTGTTGCTTTGTGGAGAAAGGAGATGGTCTTCAGACAAGTGTGGGACCATTAGAGAAGCAGCGTGAAAAAAATGGTTTTTTTTTTGTTTATAGTGGTAATGATTTTAAAAATAAAAAGTTAAATGTATTAAAATAATTTTTTTATTTTTTTTTTAATATTAACCTATTAAAGTAATACAAAAATATAAAAAAATTAATTTTAAATTAATTTTTTTAATTTTTGCAAATCTTCATTTAGACCACACTCCCATGTCATCATATAATCGTGTCCTTTGTATTCTATATTCGCTAGAAGGCAACTCAACTTTTTTTTCTTTTTATGTTTGATTTTAATTTATAATAAACTAATTTGATATAATATATATTATGGTGATATCTAAGATTTCGGATGATTATTTAAGACATGTGTTCTCTAAATACCTCAAATTTACTAGATTAATGATATTATTGAAGATGATGGTTTTTCAATTAAGAAAGAATATTAATTTGGTGAAATTGGCCATATTGTGATGCAAAGATATTGTGAATATCACAATACATGACTTTATTCTTAGTTTATTGTGCATGTTATGAGATAAATTGAAATTGATTTGTCCTCCAAAATCATAAATCATATAATTGAGATAGTAAAATTCAAAAAAAAAAATACTTTGTTGTTACTAATCTTAAAAGGGAAAGAATTGATACAATGGCGGACATCATAAGTTTTAAATCCATAAAACAACTATTTATTTTTTGTATTTAATTTTTTCAATTTTTGTATTAATTTTTTCAATTTTATTCATCTAGTCGAATTGATAGTAATTTTCAATTTTTTTATTTAATTTTTTCAATCATTGTTCATCTAGTTGAATTGATTTTTTTTAATTAAGGATTTTTACAAGGACTAAATTACATAAATGTTAAGGGTGTAATTTCATATTTTAGATTAGGACACAACTGTTTTTTAACTAACAAATATCTATCGGACAAAACTGTTTTTTAACCTGTTATACCCGCAATCTAGTCATTCATCCCATTGAATTTAATAACATTTTTCATTTTGTTACACAACAATGCTTTTCTATATTAAATTAAAAAAATAAAAAGAGAATGTATGCATTGCCTGAGCAATGAACTCAAAAGCATACCAAATAAAATATCATGAAGTTAATATATTATATTTATATTTAAGCAATTCATTTAATCTAACTAAAAAAACTGAACTTTTTGTTTTTAAAAAAACTAAATTTAACAAAGAAAAATAAAAAAAAAACCTAAGAGCTTCAAAAAATAAAAAACAAAATGAACTGAAGCAAATCTTCTAAATTTAAATTAATTTCTCAATCTTATAACTTATTAAATCCTAGATTTAGATTTAATAAAGAAATTTAATTCAATGATAAAAAATAAAATAAAAAAAATCTAAAAAAAAATTGTCAAAGCAATAAAAGTAGCAATAAAAAAATATTGATCCAACTGAGGGTTCAACATGGCTGATCATTAGCATATTTGGTTATTTGTGGCTCAGGAACAGAGGGAAAAAGGTAAAGACAAAGCAAGCATCAAAACAGAAGGTAGATAGAGTAACTGTCCATAAAAGAATAGTTGACGAACACCACCCCTATAGCATAACATATGATGATGCTGTTAGGTTTCTTCCTTGACACTACGCAGAATGGATCAGTTGTTTAGAATCAGGTTGGGAGTTTTAGCAGGGGGTACGTCTAGTGCTGAAGAGCTTGATCTGTTGTGATGTACAACATATTTGTTTTCATTACAAATCTAATGGAACTTCATATTAGCAATTATTCAGACAGCACAGCTTCAGCGACAGGCAATTTCAGTAATTGTCACCTCATTTAGAGAACACTGTCCATCTTCTACGTCTAATGCTATATCAGGATTATTGTCAGATTTTCTAAAGAGGAATGCAGGTTGTTTTGGAGAAGGAATCTCTGTTTCGTTACTCAACATAAAAACAACCGCCAACATAGATGGTCTGTCCGTGGCATCTTCTTGCACGCACAGCAGACCAATCTGCACGCATTTCAAAGCTTCACGCGGATCATACAACTCCGTCAGTGATGGATCAACTATCTCCAATGCTTTTTCTTCTCTCCATAATTCCCACACCTGTATTGTTCATATAAATGATTAACATACAAGAAATAAGAGCAGACAACATCTAAAATTGTGAACATTGAAATTCAGCCAAGAGCACCAAAGGCTATCTTATAACTCACATATCCAATCAAGGTCAAAGGAGGATTCTGTTGATAAAATCTATTGTTCTTCCTGCCACTAACAATCTCTAGCAACATGACCCCAAAACTGAAAACATCTGATTTTGCGGAAAAGTTTCCAAACACAACATATTCTGGTGACATATAGCCACTGCATCAGAAAAACAATAGTAGTTTTAGTATTCCTGGTAATCAAGGATATTACTGTCACTCGGTCTTTGTTTTAGGCAAAGGTACTTACTATGTTCCCACAACTCTCGTTGTCCTGTCTTCAGTTCGGTTGCCTTCAAATATTTTTGCCATTCCAAAATCTGATATTTTTGGGTTCATATCTGCATCCAATAGAATGTTGCTGCATTTTAAATCCCTGTGAATGATTCTCAACCTGGAGTCTTGGTGAAGATATAAAATCCCACGAGCTATTCCAACAATAATATCAAAGCGTTTTCGCCAATCCAATAACAATCTTCTGCTTTCATCTGTTGAAACAATTATTTTTCAGACAGGTATAATTTGACAACTAGTGTAAATCAGGGCAATAAATACTTAAAAAGACTTACCGAAGAGAAACGAGTCCAAGCTTTTGTTAGGCAAGTATTCATAGATTAACATTTGTTCTCCATCCTGAGTGCAATATCCTAGAAGTTTCACCAGATTCCTGTGTTGAAGCATTGCAATTACCATAACTTCATTTTTAAATTCTTCTGCTCCTTGTCCTGAACTTCTAGATAACCTTTTTATTGCGACCTCCATTCCATTAGGTAGCAGACCCTAAAATCATGTTACAAGATTAAGCCTCTAAATTACAATTATGCAAATTAGATAAAAACAAATCTTAGTAGAAGTGCTGTTTATCTAAATGACAAGGGTGGCCAAAACCTTATAAACAGAGCCAAAACCTCCTTGCCCGAGTTTGTTAGCTGGAGCGAAATCGTTAGTGGCCGCCGTTATGGTGCTGAGCTTGAAATATTCCAATTCAGTAGAAGTGCTGTTTACCTGCAGTTCATTACCTTTTTTTGCTCTCTTCTTGAGCCACAGATAAGCAAACAGGCCAATGAGAAACCACAATAATGCAATTGATGGTGCTAAAACGGCCAGCATCGTTTTTTCACGAGAATCATTTGACTTCCTTTTAGTGTCAGCTACATGAGAGTGAAAAGAATAAAGATTAACTCTATAGGAGAAACCACCCCATTTTCCAATGGAAATATGACAATACATATGGCAAAGGGTAGCCCTTTTGGCACCTAAAACGTACCAATATCTATGGTTTCTTTCTTGCAGTGAAAGCATAGGAAAGCTCTCATAAATCAATATATGTAATGACAATCCTATGAAGTAGTTACTGAGCAGAAAAAGGGTACCTAATTCATATGCATCAACACGAACATACAGATCATGACTGTCACTCCTATCATATTTAACGTCTACTAATTCCTTGTACCATGTCAAACAACCATAATTTTTTCCGGGAATTGCAATGATTGCGTATGCAGAACATGAGCAATTCCTCTTGCATTGCACTTCGCAGTCTGCAAGACTCTTGCTCATATCCACCCAAACTGCAGCTGAACTTTCCGGAAGAATTACATTTTCCACCTTCACAAACCCTTCACCATGCTGGCACACCGAAGACGTATGTAGTCGCTTCCTGACACAACCACCGGACCCATCTCTCGCAGACCATTCCAATGGGTACTTGGGCTCGAACCCAGGTAGACAGGCACATCCAAATTCATTTAGATTGGCGAGTTCACACGTACTATAAGCACCACAATGTCCATAATAGTCCCACTGAAACTGAGGGGACTTCCAGTATTCCTTCCACTGACCATCACTTTCTCGCCGTGTTAAAGCCTTTACATGTCCTGAATGATCCAGTATTGATCTTAGCAGATAAGAATCATCAAGAACTGTGCAGACACAGTACTTTTCGTCTGGATCATTTACAAAAGTGCATTTGTATAAGCCCATCTGATTTCTCCATGGCCAAGGGCGAGATCTAATAATTGGCTTTGTACCATTATAGACAAAGAATTGTGGCGAGCCATTTGGGTTGATCCTAACTGAAAAGTCACCAATCCCAGGGTCTTCAGCTGATCTCCATGATGTTAGGAACCGATCAATTCCTAATTTTCGATCCAGCCCCAGTTTCATTCCAGGTAGCAGGATGTTCGTAGGATAATCGAAGCTTTGCCATACAGTTTTTCTGCTGACCAATATCAAATTTCCTGAATCCATGAGTTGAGCTTCACAAGTATCATTTTCTTCCACTGAAACATTTGTAGACCACACAGGAAGCTTTTGGTCATCGTTACCATAGAGAACGAGGTTTCCATATTGGTCTATAAAGAGAAATCCTAAGGAACCAATGATTGGATCGTTCCTGTTTGCAACCCACACCACAGTTTGTTCTGGTATTTTATGGTACCAAATTCCAAGATATCTATTGCTAGAACTGCCTGGACTGAAAAATCCTAGTGCGAAAATATTTCCTTCGGAGATAAGAAGGTCACCTTCTTTAATGGTTTGGTTCATCTTTAAGGAGTCGTGGGATGTACAAGATGAGAATTGGAGCATTAAAAGAGAAAAAAGCAGGAACAGTTTTTCAGCTTCCATGAGTGGGTAAACTGGATCTCGGCTTTCGGAAAAGTGTTAAATTTTGCTTTGTGGAGAATGGATATGGCCTTCAGACAAGTCTCCAGAGAAGTTACGTGACGGAATTAGGCATCTCTTTAATGAGATACTCTTTTCAACCTTCAAAGTCTAGGCCATGACTTGTTTTTGTTAAAGAATCAATCCAGATTTTTTGGAAACGACACCGTCCTCTGGTTTTAGAAATATGTAGTGGGTTGAGACGCATACAAAAACAACATGAAAAAGATAATAAACAAAAAAAAAGATACAATTGCGTCGAAAAAGACATCATCAACCATAATAATTATGATTGTATGCTATTATATACTAGGAAAAACACCCTAAACAAAGCTTAAAAATTAATAAAATATTTCTAAAATAAATAGATAAAAAAATCTAAATCAACTTGAAAATATGATATTTCCAAAATAGTAATTTCTAGTGCTAGTTTGGAGGCCTTAGCGATCTTAGATGAAAATAGGGAACATGACTTCTAGAATCAAAATTTATATCCATTATCATAAGGTCATGTATTGGATGAAAATCTCCACATCAGTTTTTTTGTGTTGAAAATAACTTGTCTTTGAGTTTAAATTGTTCTTATCTTGTTGTCTTGAATGCTTAATCAAAGCTCTCAAACTCCTTTCCTTTCTTCCTTTAAGGTATATAACAATATTAGATATTAGCTTTAGTTCTTTATCAATATATATATATTGTATTTATATAACTCTTGAATAATTCTATCTTTGTGATATTAGTAAACTTGTAATCAAAAGATCAATATAACCTAAATCAATAATTTAATTTTGTTGGGCATCTTCTATGTTCTATTTACACTTAATTTCTATTTTATTAATAAGGACACCATTGGTGACATTATTGTTCATATATATATATATATATATATATATATATATAATTTGACTTCTTTGTTATTGTTTGTTTCTGAGTTTTTTAGAACTTGATTTTGGTTCTTGAGAAATAATTAGAGTTGTCAGTGCTACGCAAAACAATATGGAAGGATTTGATCTTTCATGTGTTGGGTCTAACAAATCTAAGCTATGTGGTTTTAATTGCAAGAAAAATTGGTTTTTGAGTTCAATTTAGGGTTTAATGGGAAGAAATTGAAGTCTGAGGGTTCAATTACAACTTTGAAAAGCTAATTTAGTTAGCTGAAAACATGACATGACATCATTAACATGATACGGTGGACGGAGTAATGATGTACCCTTTCAATGATGAAGCCTGAAAACATTTTAATAGGGTGCATTCTTAGTTTTCAATGGAATCAATGAACATACATCTTGGGTTATGTATAAACAAATTCAATCTATTCAGATCATTTGTTGCTCCTTATTCTTATTGCCCGGTGATACTCACGGTTTACCAATTGTCATTGGTCATGTGTATGAGGCTGGAGTTCATGTTTTTATCAACGGTCTCACTCAGTCCTAATAGTCCAGTTAGAATATAGATGTTTGTCTTCAGTGGTGGTTTGGAAGGATTTCAGACCTCCGTGTATCTTAGAGGCCAGGTGAGTAGAATATATTCAGCATGTGATGTCTGATCATTTTATGTGATGACCACACTCTAGTGCAAAGCACCAAAACTAGCAAGTTTACAGTTCCGTTACCACACACATCGGCGACTTCATTCCATTTGTTTTGCTTGTGGAGTGGATGGTAAAATTCTTTTTCAATTATATCTATTTTTTTATTTATTGTTTTTTATAAATATATTTAATTAACAATAATTTTTTCTTAGAGGCTACTATTTTTGGACGCGAACCAAGCCTGATGGAGCGATTGATGACCGCCAAAAAAGGATACAACAACTTGTGGATAACCAAGCTCAATATTTTGTGGTATATTGTTTTCAACCATTTTTTTCTTAACTTAGTATTTTTTTTTAATTTAATGACTTTCCTTTTAAAGGATACATATAACACCAAGTTAAAAGAGAGATATGGTGACAATCCCTAGACCCATCCAGATCTCGATCCAGATTTGTGGTTGGAGGTAGGATCGTCTGGTGGACCCGAAAGAAATTGGGTGTAAGGTCTCTCTAACACTACAACCAAGTTCTTGCAAATAGACCGCAGTGTTTCAACCATTAGATGCTCGCAATTAGTTCTAAGCACTTAAACTATAGAGTTCGAGGTGATTTTAGACTAGTGAGTTAAATATCAAATGGCCCGTCTTGCTGCTGATTATGAATGACTCAGTGCTGAGATAGCCAAACTTCACCAATTGGTATTGGAGATAAGATCACAGATGGGTGGTACTTGTGCTCCCTCTTATTCGCTCCACGATCCAGGCTAAGAGTTGCACCGACCTCCTCCTCCAACACCTTTATTCTAGATTAATTGTATTTGTGCTTATAAATGTTTAAATTTGTAATAAATATTTGAATTTTATATTAATTTAACTTTTTAATTATTTTTTTCTTTTTAATAGATTTTTTAAAAATATATATTTTGAAATTATTACTAAAAGGGCTACCGATGAACATAGTCTATCAGTATATTCCAGAAAGTTAAAAAAGAATTATTGCAAATGTCACTGCCACTGTTTACTCACCGACATAATAACATATGGTTTGTTTGATGGTTACATGCATATGGTTTGTTTGATGGTTACATGTCAAATTTACCGACAGACATACTAACAGTTGAAAAAAAATCACAAATGGAATGACATATGGTTTTTCTACCGGTGATATGTTATATTCAACGATAGAAGTACCGATGAAATGAAGCAGGTAAACTTTTTTTTTTTTGCACACTTTGTACATTAGTAAATGCATCTGTAAAATTATTACTGACAAACCACAAATCACCAATGAGAGTTTTTGACAGATGATTTTTATCCATGATCATGTCAGCAAGGAAACTTACTGACGAATTGTGAGAAAAAATACTTATAGAAAATTATGTCGATAAATCTAAAAATTCTTGTAGTGTCTCAAATTTTAACCCAAAACCTCAAAAACCTTTATAATTCAATAAACCCATAATAATTTACCTATAACACTTCAATTAATCCATCAATCTAACACTAAAACACAAACTTTAAAACCCTAAACCTTAACAAAACCAAAATCAAAGCTAAATACCATAATTATACACATTAAAGCATAACTCTTACCTTAAACACTTATTTCTCCAAATCTCTTTATATTTCTCTCTTTTCTCTTTTCTCTTCTTCTTCTTCTTCCACTTCTCTCTCTCTCTCTCTCTCTCTCTCTCTCTCTCTCTCTCTATTTTAGATTCTCTTTTTTTTCTCTTGCTTTTATATTTATCAATTTCATAAAAGAAAAAAACACTTTAAGATACGTTACTTATAGGACTAGATATGAGTTGTGCACTAGACTGGTTGATGACATTGATTTTTCAAAAAGAGAGAAGCAAATAGCCATGCCTTTCTTTTTCATGCAAAAATTACCACTATAAACATGTTAGAACCAGCTTATATTAGTTTTTACCATGTCATGATCACAGAAGTCATGATATGCAAAAAAGTTAAGAGAAGACAAATATTATGAATATAGTTTTGTCTACTTCTTTTACATCCAAGAGTATGTGAAAATCACAACAAGTTTTCTTAAAAATGAATGCAGGTTGTTTTTCAAAAGGAATATTTGTTTCACTACGCATTCAACATGTAAACAATTACCAACATGGATGGTGTTATACTATAAATTTTGATGGGAAATAGATAAAAGAGAAATATGATAACGATTTGATAATTGGATTAATTGAAAGAAACTTAGAAGATAGGGTTCTTGCCACATATAAAAGAAGGAATATACACACAAGATTAACTCTACAAGCAAGTATAATAAGCCATGTATTATAGACTTGAAATCATGGATATAACTCTAAAAGATAAAAGATTATGGATAGTTAACAGACAATTAGTGGATAACGCTGAAAGGTGGGAGATAATCAAGAATTGATGTCACTATACAAGGAAGATTGTAGGGAAGATCATCATCAACATTGCAATTTTATCTACTTCTCAAGACCTTTCAAACTTGAAACCAGTAGGCAATAGCTTGTAGGCGATAATTTTATAGGCGATAACTTTGTAGGCGATAATCAAGAAAGCTTGCAATTTTCTTTGTAATCAGTAGGCTTGCAGTTTCAATTCTATAAACTAAAAATACCAAAAAGATGTCCATTATCCAAGAGTTCTAATTCGTAGATGTAATCAAAGTATGAATCACTCTATAAATGTAAGTATTCTTTTCTTATCCTAAATTATTGAGTTCACTTTACATTCAAGTTGTTGTAATTATTTGGTTACTTCTTCAATTGAACTTGTCACGACCCGAATCCCAGATCCATGATGGGCAATGCAGGAATGGTGTCGAAAGGACACCTCACCTATGCTAAGTCTTAAAAAAGACATATCAAAAGAACAAGTTATTTAAAAAAAAACACAACATTTTATAATCTTCAGAAATATTATATTATTTAAAACTAATGAAACTAAATGATAGTTCAAAACTTCTCATTAGTAATTAAAACAAAAACAATAATCTATAGTACTCATTACATTGTCAAAATCCAAACTTAATTAAATCAGGGAAATAGTGGAGTGTCTAAGAGATCGAATCAAAACTAAAAGGAAAGCCTCGCAAAACAAGCAAGGCATACCGACCAAACTAAAGAACCAGGAACACTCAATAAAGTACACTTGTTAACATAAACTAAGAACCTAAATAATATTAAAAATGAGGGGTGAGTTCAACCAACTCAGTGAGGAAATAAAATTTTATATATATATATATATATATATATATATATATATATATATATATATATATATATATAGTTTGCAAGTTAATTTATCTTGATATAAATATATATTAAGCATATTATCATAAAGTAGTGGAATACATGTTAGAGATTAGATGACACCTAAAGGTGACCAAATGACACTCAAATGTGACCAGATGACACCTAAAGGTGACCAGATGTGGGATGATCAGTCGCCATAGGCTGATGTCTCTCTCACCAGCTATGTGCATATAGGCTAATTACTCTCCGTTAACATGGAGTTACTAACAAGTCCTATATCAAGGTATAATAGATATTCACAGAATCATCAAAGAAATGTATATCATATCAAATAGAATAAATGAGTACTTGAAAAATAGAGCAACATATATAAATATTCAAGAGATTAACTAGTCATACTCATCATATAATCAATATACATATTTATTTATATTATATGCATATTAAAGATTATTCCACTCACCTGAAAAATATAGAACTAAAAGAAATGTCAAATGAAAGACCTGAAAATCCTATTGAGGATCGTTAGAAGAACCTACAACAATATATGAAATATACTAAAAAAAACCCAAAACAACACAAATAAAAGATACCAATGTATAAAATAAAACCAGGTTTAGTATCCTAAATTTAGGGACTAAAACAACAATTTTCCAAAACAGAGACCAAAACATAAGTTTACCAAAATTGGAGGACCAAATTGTAAATACATAACCATACTGAAATTTCACCCATAAACCATCCTCAATTCTGTCTAGAACGAACCAGGGATGTAATTTTCATAAAGTTCAGGGACAAAAATGTAAATTTCCAAAATTGAGGGACCAAATTGAAAATCCAAATCAATTATCAAACAGAGATTCATCATCCTTAACCTCATAATAACACTGGTTCAGAATCTCAAAATACATTTAGGGGTAAAATTATAATTTTTCCAAAGTATAGGGACTAAACTATACTATTCATAAATCAAGGATCAAAATAAACTTTCATCATCTTCAACCTCAAGACCATTATGTCCAGATTTTCCAGCAAGGTTGAAATGAATTTCTTAACTCATAAAAATAAATTTAAACAAATCAACTCACAAATCATTACTTCTAACAACATACTAATCAATCACCTAACATTAAACCCTTAATAATCATAAATCAATTTTAACAACATAAATTTCAAATCCTTATAAACCCTAATCTCTTTTTTAATCATTCCATAAACAAACTATAATTGAAAGTAATATGAGAGAGAATCAATTACTTACTACTTCCACCTTTCTTAAACCAAAAACTCAAGATCAAAAACTAAAATATTTGGTTTGATGAGGGGAGGGTCACGATGGCCACAAGAATTAGAAAAGAAAAAACTAAAATTCTCTTGTAACTTTTCTTTATATACTTAGGTTAATTTAGGTTGGGTTTGAGCTGAACTAGGCTTGAATTTGAGCTAAAAGTTTGGGTTTTACAAAACTACTGTCTATATGAAATTAAATTAATTTAATCATATTCATATTCATGCAACTCTGTAATACAAATTTAAAATTATATGAGTGGATCTAAGACTAAATTTAGAGTTCAAAACAGTTAACTTAAAACTCCAATCTTTAAGTTGTAAAGTATTCTTAATTAATTAAGGCAGATACAAAAAAAACTTATATCAAACAGATGGCTTGTTCGTTGCATGTTCTTGCACGCATAACAACCCAATTCGAATGCATTTCAAGGCTTCTTTAGGATGATACAACTCCTTGAGTGACAAATCAACTCATCTCTAATGTTTTGTCTTTGTATAAGAGGAGGGACAACAGATGTCAAACATATCTCATCTTGATCATTTACAAAACAAGTGTTCTAGGTCTTCCTGGGTGTTTTCATGGCCATGGGGTAGTTCGCCAGATACGGTTTTGTGCATGCAAGAAGACGCAATGAGAAGACATTCCATGTTAGCTGTTGTTCTCATGTTGAGTAGTTCTGGAGTAGCTATTCCTTCTCCAAAACATCCTCATACAATATCTGAGGAAGAAGAATACGACAAGGAACAACCCGACTTCGATTCCACCTGTTGGCCTGCATGCTGACAACACCAAGATCCAAAGTTCAAAGTTAAAACTTCTGTTTCAATCTTTACATTCTATTCTAGTATCTTTCAGTGAACTTTCATGCATACCGAAAAGAAAATTTCTTCAGTAGTAAATTAAGGATGTTCCAAAACCAACTAAAACTCATGTCCCTAGGAGAGAGGGGAAGGCAAAGCGAAAACATGACTATTTAGGGAGGTTGAAACTGTTCTTCAAATTCAGACAGCTCTAATCTTTCATTACTTTCTTTTGTTTTTCAGTATCTTGGTATGCTTTGTATTTCAGCACATTATGACAATTACGTATTATATAGTTTATAGCCTGTTAGAATTCATGAGAAACTGCCTCAGAAGTATGAAACAAGTTTAGTTGGACTTAGTCTTTGATTATTGTTTTATATCAGATTTTGCTCCTTTATGTTCTGTTTTTAGTTAGTAGAAGTAGTGCCAATAATATCTGATTATTGTTGAGAATTTTTAGCTTTTTCAGTTTGGTTGTAAGCCTTTAAATAGGCATTCTTATTTATGAAATTATATGCTCTCTGCTACAGCTCTTCTATGTTAAAATCATCTAGCCTTCAACTGCAAGTTTAATTGTTTCAATCTCTGCAGCTTTAACATAGCCTGCATTGAAATTTGGAAGAGAACATTTGCATGTATGAACTTCCTGAAAAGATTACTGTTATAATAAAATTAGAGATGCTTGTAACGAATTAAAAAGAGAACATTAGCAATTATTCATATCGTACAACTTCAGCGACTAGCAATTTCAGTAATTGTCACCTCATTTACAGAACACTATCCATCTTCTACTTCTAAGGCTAAATCAGGAAATTTGTCAGATTTTCTAAAGAGGAATGCAGGTTGTTTTGGAGAAGGAATCTCTGTTTCACTACTCAACATAAAAACAACTGTCAACCACAGTTTGGAGAAACATTGCTGCTGCCGGTGGACTGGCTAAAACTTTGGAGCAGAGCGCGGTTCGCGTTCATGACGAAACGACGGGCTGTTTCGTAGCACAGACGATGGATAGTTCTGTGGGGCAGATCGAAGGGCTGATTTGTTTGAAGCCATTTTAGGGAAAACTTGCTAGCATTTTTGGGCAGTGTTAGTGTTCAAAGGCCTGCGAAGTTTGGTGGCTTAACTAATCTATGGGCGACGCAAGGTGATGACAAAGGGATCAGATCAAAATGGGTGTTGATTCGGCCATCAAAACCATCGATGGAATGGCAGACTTGGGAGCAGGGGCCAGCGAAGCGACTGCTGGAGTTTCTGTATTTTCATCAAAGCCTAAAGGGAAGGATGGGGCGAAAAAGAAAAGGAAGCAATTCAGTAAGGGAGAGCCCAAACCTGCTGCTGACAATGGAAGGTCAGACAAGAAGGCAAATCGGTAAGGGTTTGAAACTGAATTTACACTGCTTTTCTCTTGCGATGGAATTACTTTGTGTGGGATTATTGCCCAAGAAGGGGAAACCTTGACGCTGTCAGTGTGGAAGATGGTGTTGGGGATGTGGCATATGTGAATCTTATGCATGTGCTTGACGACCGAGATGGAATTTAGTCATCATGGGCCAACGTATCGGTGAGGATGTTGTCTGGCCTTGCTGCCTTGTTGGTGGCAGAACTTGGGTAGTTTTGTTCATCTTGACGAAGGATTGTTCAGGGTGGTGGAAGCAAAATTCAGCGACGAAGTTGGGGAAGATTTGGTGTGGCTTTGCTGCCTTGGGGGAGGCAGAATTGATGTCTTCGGAGGAGACCTTGACGAGGGACAGTGTAGGGTAAAGAAGACAGAATGGATGACTGAAACGAAACTTCAGTTGCGAGTGGCCAGCCTAGTCAATGAGGATTTGGACGTGGTCAAACTGCCTTGGGCAAGGCAGAATTGGAGGAGTTTCGTAACTTTGACGATGGATGGATCATGGTTTGTTAGAACTCTAGGCGTGAGGATGCGTCAACGAAAGCACACTACTTAGAAATTTGGCAGCGATGGACAGTGTCAGCCTTGCATTAGCTGAGACGAATTCGGCAGGAAGAGTTGATTGTTGTACAATGGACAAGTAAGCAATATTTAAATTTTATACTTGCAATGTTGGCACACTGAATGGTTGGAGAATTAGATGTTCGTATGGGAGTTCATGTGATTCTTCAAAGGGATTTTGTGTGAATGTATTTTGTGAAGAGGGATGGATACCTAGGATGCTTGTGATTAGTGTCCAAACTTCATGAAAGCATGCTTGCGAGTATGATATGTTTGGCATTTGTGGAAAACTAACTGGTCAAAACAGAATTGTGTCACAGCTTGGTTTTGAAACATGTTGACAAAGAATTTGGTGGACTGAATTGCTGTTGAATGTGGTCAAAGCTAGAGGTTTTGTGGGGAGAAACATGGATTGTGACGAGGAACAGATGCGGTGCAAGGGTACTTCAAATCTGTCTGATGAGGGCGTCAGGTTCTTTTGGTGGGGGTGGTTTGTAATAGTGACAAATGTGCACGAGGTGCACATTTCGGTAGGCTGTCCAAAATAGAGCCTAAAGGTGCTGGCAACCATGTCAACAGTGGGATAAATCGGCAGCGCAGATTTGTGCAGCTGTAGGTTCGTCAAAGGAAAATCGGCAGCGCAGATTGTTGATGAACATTGGTTGGACGATGGACTGTCTAGGCCAAGCAGGAAAACTTGTCAGGGGATAGGCTGACGAGAACAGGGGCTGTCGCAGAATTCAGCAGCGCAGACATTGGCAGCCTGCACGTAGATGCGAATTCGGCAGCGTGCAACAGCTTGTGCAAGTCGTTGGTTCGACTTGGCACGATCTGAAACTTGGACGAAGGACTGTCCAAGGCATGCGAGAGACCAGCAACAGACGCAGCAAGAACTGGCAGTTGGGACTGCTAGGTGGGCATGCAGAACATGGGTTAGTGGTAGTTATGGATATCCAAGATCATGGGATCATAGAGGCTCAATGTGGGGGCTGACCAGGGGTTGTTCTCAACCCACTAAGATCATGGGGGATCATGGGGGAAAACTTCACATCACTTGGTAGAAAATGGGACCACTATGTTCATGGGTGAACATGGGTGAGATAGTGTCTCACTACTTCCTTAAATGTAGAAATGGAAGTTGTACCTTGTAAATGTTTGTCTATAACTAGTGTTTGCATCTCTTGGTTAATGGGCAGCATGTAGGGGCATGCAGCAACATGTAGAACACGAGATAGGGTTGTAAGCTTGGTGTAGCATGTAATCTTTGTGCATAGCACACATAAGGATTTGTGTATAGTTCTCTTTGTTTACGAGATTAATAAAGGTTGAGAAAGAGTTCTTGTAAAGCTTGTTGTACACTTTGATTAACTCATTCTACTTGTGTATTCCGCTTGTCTTTTAACTTGGGAAAGTGGGGAAACTTATCGGGTGAGGGAAATACTTAGTTACTAGGTAAACACGAGTGAGATTGGTGAGAATAGGCTAAGTCTAGTGAGCGACTAGGTTGCTGCACGGGTTTATTTAAGGAGCGAAAATTTACCTCGTGACAGTCACCTTCTTTATTTTATTTTTTAAAATTAGAAATTATCATGAAAAAATTATATTATTAACTAAAAAAACTCTATAAATTAACATATGTTCTCCAACCTGAATGCGACAGCGTAGAAGCTTCATAAGTTCCTGAGGTGAAGCTTTGCAATTACTGTGACTTTAGTTTTAAATTCTTCTATTCCTTGTCCTGAATTTCTAGATAACCTTATAACTATTAAGAATGGTGGAGACAAAGTCCCACCACCATTCTAGTACAAGAAGACCGCCACCATTCGGTGGGTTGTTGGCAGTCATGTTCAACAGTAAATTGGCTGGATTAATCTTCTTCACCTATTGAACCAGAAACCAGCCATCAATCCGACCCAATCCATATGGACTGACCCAAACTAAAGAATGATGTAAGCATGACATCATCATTCCACGACAGATGTCTAGTTAGTGATCAATCAGCTTGACACGTTAGCAAGATGGACCAATTAATATTTGAAGGATGATATAAAGGTCATTTCGGTGGGTGATGAAGTTAAAGAAGAAGAAGGTGTACATGTTAACTCAATGTGAGTGCTGGATTGCTATGGGAGAATTAATTTGAGAAGTCAACCTTATCAAAATGAATTTGGCATGGCTTCATGCCTTGAAGAAAGACATTGTAATCCTCCGGTAGAAAACTTTACCATGATTAATTAAATAGTGAGAAATATAATAAAAATATTGGTAAATTGTAAATTCTAGATCAAATTTTATAATATTAATAAAAATATTAATAATTTAAACCATTGATAAAATGGGTTAGTTGAAAAATAAAATGAAATAGGATTAATTGAATCATTAGAAAATAAATTTTTGAGAGATATTTTTAGGCTTGCGGTTAAACCAAAAGGTACCCAAACTTCACACGTACTATAAGCACCACACAGTCCATAATAGTCGCCCTGAAACAGTGGGGCCTTCCAGTAATCCTTCCACTGACCATCACTTTCTCGCCATGTTAACACCTTTAGAATGATCAGGAACCGTGTAGACCCAGTATATCATCTGGATCATTTACAAAAGTGCTTTTGTATAAGCCCATTTGACTTCTCCATGGCCAAGGAGGAGATCTACTAATTGGCTTTGTACCATTATAGACAAAGATTTGCGGTGAGCGATTTGTGTTGATCATAAGAGAAAAGTCTCCAATCCCAGGGTCATCAGCTGATCTCCATGATGTTAGAAACCGATCAATTCCTAATTTTCGATCGAGCCCCAATTTCATCCCAGGTAGGTGGGTGCTTGTAGGATAATCGAAGCTTTGCCATACAATGTTTCTGCTTCTTTTCCTGACCAATATCAAATTCCCAGAATCCAAGAGTTGAGCTGCAAAGATATCATTTTCTTCCACTGAATCATTTGTAGACCACACAGGAAGCTTTTGGTCATCGTTACCATAGAGAACGAGGTTTCCATATTGGTTTATAAAGAGAAATCCTGAGGAACCAATGATTGGATCGTTCCTGTTCGCAACCCACACCACAGTTTGTTCTGGTATTTTTTATGGTACCAAATTCCAAGATATCTATTGGTTGAACTGCCAGGACTGAAAAATCCTAGTGCGAAAATATTTCCTTCGGAGATAAGAAGGTCACCTTCTTTAATGGTTTGGTTGGTCTTTAAGGTGTCTTGGGATGTACAAGATGAGAAATGGAGAATTATAAGAGAAAAAAGCAGGAACAGTTTTCCGGTTTCCATGACGGGGCAAACTGGACCTTGGCTTTTGGACAATTTGAATGTTGCTTTGTGGAGAAAGGAGAAGTTCTTCAGACAAGTGTGGGACCATTAGAGAAGTAACGTGAAAGAAGTTGTTATTGTGGGATTTTCCTTTCCATGGACGGATTTTTTTAGAATAATATAGGAATAGTGGTTGTTTTTTTAAATATTTTTTATTTAAAAAATATATTAAAATAATTTTTAAAAAGTATATATATATTAAAATAATTTTTATTTTTTAATAAAATTTATTTTTAATACCAACAAATTAAAATGATATAAAATATAAAAAAAATGATTTAAACAATATTTTTTATAAAACTTTTGTAAATCTCTATTCAAACCATACTCGAGATTATCTTATCCGTTGTATACTACATACCCTACTCGAAGGTCACTCAATTTTTTTCTTTTTAATTTTGATTTTAATTTATAATAAACTAGTTTGATATAATATATATTATGTTTATATCTAAGATTTTGGATAAGATATTGTCATCTAGCCAGGTGGCACGCATCGTTTGGCAGAGACCACAGGGGTAGGAATTTTTGCCTTAAGGTGTTTTTTCTATTCTGGCTTTTCAGTCTAAGTTTTGTATAGTTGTGAGACCTTTTACTTAGGGTAAGTGAAAATATCATATTCTCAATTATGAGTCTGATGAAAATAATATTTATTTAATATTCTAATATTTATTTGATTTGATTTTTATTAGTTATGTCAATTAATTTATTATTTAAAACAATGTTATATATACTTTAGTGGCATTCCATAATTGATATTTAAAATTTATTAAATCAGAATTATTTTTATTGTTTAACTACAATTTTCAAATTTAAGAAACTTTGATTTATTAATTTCCCCATGCACTGCATCACTTGAACTGTAGTCTTTAGGGTTTTCTTTCAAGTGGGAAGCATGAGAAAATAAACATGATACAAGCATCAAAACTAACAAATATCTATCGGACAAAACAGTTTTTTAAGAACTGATATCGTTTTTTTTAAGGAAAAAAAATCAATCATTAATATAAGAATTGACACATATTAGAAGATACTGTTTTTAATACTAAGACAGTTATATATTAAAATTTATTTTTTAAGTATTAAAATAAAAATATATCAAATAAATATGGGTCAACCTGAATCAATTATTTAAATTTGCGATAAAAGTTATAAAACCACGATAACCTCATAAAAAAATAATCAAATAATTATGTTCAATTCAAAAGCAATCTAATAACGAAAAATGAAATTCAAAATTAAAACACTCAATTAAAAAAAAAATTTTAAAAAATCTAAATAAATCCAAGTCAATTTATTAAATCCATGATTTGAATTATCTATTCCACTAGATTTAAAAAAATCTAAAAATAAAAAACAAACATGACATCATGTATCATGTGGGATTAAAAAAGAGAGGCATTCAACTAACAAAGGTTTTCTATATTTTTTTTAATCTTCAGGGGGCTGAAAATGCATTAAGTAAAAAAAAAAAAACAATTAACAATCCATCTAGGGGCACGACCCCTACCCACCTGACCTATACAAAAATAAAAATTAAAAATAAAAATATTTAATGAAAAACAAGTTTAAAAAAAATAGAAATAAAACTGAGTTAATCTATTATACCCGTAATTTAGGTCATGCATTCCACTAAATTTAATAACATATTATTTATTAAGTTATTTTTTATTTTGTTATACATCAATCAAGGATGCAAGATGTTTTTTTTGTATCAAATAAAAAAATTAAAATAAAACAAACAGGATAGGCATGTGGAACAAAACAATGGTCTATTTTTCAAAGTTAAATAAAAAAAAATAGTTTTTTATAAGCCAATTTAAAAAGGAAAGGAAAAAAAGAAGAGGTCGCATGCATCACCTATGCAATGATCATAAAAGCATACCAAATAAAATATCATGCAGTGAGGATATGATATTTATATCTAAACAATTCACTTAATTTAACTAAAAAAATATTAAAAAAATTAAGAAAAGCTAAATTTAACAAAAAAGACAAAAAAAGGACTCAAGAAAACCTAAGTAATTTTTAAAATTAGTAACAAAACCCTATAAACAGTAAATAAAAAAAATGCATTATTTAATTAAATCAAATGTTGAATGATGAAACTTAAAAAAACATGAGTTTAAAAAAGAACAAAAAATAAATCGGAACAAATCTTCTAAATCTAAGTTAATCTTCTAAATTTATAACCTATTAAATCTTAGATCTAGACTCAATAAAAAAAAGCTCAATTTAATGTTGAAGGATGAAATAAAAAAATCATAATTTTTTTTGTCAAAGCAAAGAAAGAAGCTATAAAAAAATAAAGGTGGATGAAATCGTTAAAAAAAATAAATTTTAAAAATGATCTCAAATAAAATAAATAGCAGTTAAAAGAATAGATACCAAATTTGATAGATTAAGAAAATTTTAAGGATAATGAAATTGACAATAATCAAATGAAAAAATAAGAATCAAATCAAAAGGAAAAAAAATGCCAACCAGGGCCAAATTACTAAATGGACTTACATCACACGCACCACCTAAAGAGATAGGCCATACTATAATGAATTGAAAAACACTAAAGAAAGCTATTTTTGATAGTTGTAAGCCACCACACATACCTATTAGACACGATAGAGAGGTGTATTCACTAGCATGTTCAATTAATGCATTAACCTTTTTTTTTTTTATATTTATTAAAAGACTAAATTGATCACAACGACAACAACAACAAAAACAAAAATAAAAAGAAAGTATGAATTAGCCCTTAGAGGCATCGTTAGAAAATTTTGATTTCAAGGACAATATAATCATTTTATCGTGCTATAAAATATAAAATATAAGAAATGCCTCTAAACCTAAGGAGCATAGTTTTTTAAAGGCATTTAAGTAATTATACTATATATAAAAAATAAAAAGACCATGAAGCTCATGATTAATTTTATAATGACTAATAGAGCATGCAAAAAGATCGCATTACCCTTGAGAGATAGACAAAGTTTTTCGGTTGAAAAGGGAAAAGTAGTAAATTCACTACTATAATCCATAATAATTCAAGACATATTTATAGTAATTTTTTCATGGGGTTTAGGTTTTTGTTAATTCTACATGGAAATCAGGAGTTGATGTATTTACAATAATCATTTAACTGGCTTGGTATCTTGTATAATATATATATAATTGCAAAACAAATTAGAGATTTCCTTGAGTTTATTATTCTAGAAATCAACGCAAAAAAAATAATTTTTCAATTATTATTTTTTTATATAAATTTTAAGATGAAAGGATTAAAATTGATATCTAAAATTATTATATATTTAAAAACTAAGGTTGTCAATTCCGTTTCGGTAGGTGTTTTGTTTTTTCAATTGGAATGGAATGTTTCAGTTTCGGAGTGTTTCGACATGCCATTTCGTGGTTGTACTGTTCATATATATATATATATATATATATATATATATATATATATATATATATATATATATTCAACAAATATAATTCAAATTCAAGATAAATTAATTATAAATTATGCAATACAAACACAATGTCAAACAAATATAATTTCAAAATTTAAAATATTTTTAAATAGTCAAGATTAAATAGATCTTTAACTTAAAGTAATTCAACTTAAACAAAATATCAAAATATTATGAAAGTAAAATGTTTTAACACAAATATTTTAAATATAAAGTTAGGTCAATGTTATCAAGGCTAATGGAATCTAAAGCATCCCTTGTTTTGCTCAAATTCCTACAAAGTATAAACGTTGAAAAAAACAACATGAATATAAACCATATATATTAGTGATAAATCTAATTTTAAAAAATTAATATCATTATTAATGAAAATAGTAATAATATTTTTCAATATTATTATTAATATCATTGTTATTGAAAATAGTAATGAAAATAGATTTTTATACTTGGGTGGTTTAATTAATTAAATTGAACAAGGTTTAATTTGATTCAATGACTTTTCAAGAGCGGAATAGAACATGTGGAATGGAACCGGAATGTTTCGGCCAAAATTTAGCTGAAAAATCCGAAACGGACCGAGATTTAAAATGAGATGAAAATTGTTCCATTTTGTTCCGTTTTTTGAATTGATATGGAATGTTTCGGTCATTTCGGGCGAAACGGATTGGAATTGACAACCTTGTTTAAAACAAAGAATGCAAATGGATTGAAGAGTTTTAATTTGGCATGCACATGATCAAGATAAAAACAATTTGAACTCCATGACGAGTTCTTTCTAACAAAAGAAGACTAATGAAAGAGATTACTATTCAGGATCAAGGTAAAAGATTCCAAAGGCTTTGTTTTTTTAAGGGTAAAAAGTTCATACTCATCAGAGTTCAGAAGGGTCCAAAAATTACTATTCAAGATTTTCTATCTTTTCTAGTTAATTTATGATTTTTTTTATTTAGATTAAAACTTTTTTATTATTTTTCAGCTTTAATGAAGATGTTTTTCCTAGTTTTCTTATTACTTTTATTATTTTTTCTTTATTTTCAGGTTTTATTATTGGTTTAGGTAAGTTCTTAGGTTTATTGAAGGAATTGTAAACCTCTTAGAGTGATAGATTATTTAAAAAGAAATATTCAGTTATAAAATTATAAATTAGGGTTTTTTGTGTGATTTTGTTTAGCATTATTTTGTATTCTTGTGTTTGTTGTTTTTCTTGTGTTGCTTCAATTTGCATGAGTAGTATACAAAATTCTAATTCATAATTTTATTATTGATAAAAATTCTATTTATACTTGAAAAAATATCTTAAACAAAACTGAAAAAATAATAAAAGTTCCAAATCAAATTAAAAAAAATCTTAAATCAACTAAAAAAATACTGCAAATCCCAAACAATAATTGCCATGGCCCGGACATGCTCGAATTTTTGTTATGAAGAGCTTGATCTGTTGTGATGCACAACATATATGTCCCATTGTTTTCTGCCGCTTTAAAATATTTGTTCTGACTGTCTTGAGGAAAGGCATTCACTATCGTTAGCAAATCCAATGGAACTTCATATTAGCAATTTTTCGGATAGCACAGCTTCAGCGACAAGCGAATTCAGTAATTGTCACCTCATTTACAGAGCACAGTCCATCTTCAACGTCTAATGCTATATCAGGAAATTTATCAGATTTTCTAAAGAGGAATGCAGGTTGGGAGTTTTAGCAGGGGGTACGTCTAGTGCTGAAGAGCTTGATCTGTTGTGATGTACAGCATATTTGTTTTCATTACAAATCTAATGGAACTACATATTAGCAATTTTTCAGACAGCACAGCTTCAGCGACAGGCAATTTCAGTAATTGTCACCTCATTTAGAGAACACTGTCCATCTTCTACGTCTAATGCTATATCAGGATTATTGTCAGATTTTCTAAAGAGGAATGCAGGTTGTTTTGGAGAAGGAATCTCTGTTTCGTTACTCAACATAAAAACAACTGCCAACATAGATGGTCTGTCCGTGGCATCTTCTTGCACGCACAGGAGACCAATCTGTATGCATTTCAAGGCATCACGCGGATCATACAACTCCGTCAGTGATGGATCCACTATCTCCAATGCTTTGTCTTCTCTCCATAATTCCCACACCTGTGTTGTTCATATAAATCATTAACATACAAGAAATAAGAGCAGACAACATCTAAAATTGTGAACATTGAAACTCAGCCAAGAGCACAAAAGGCTATCTTATAACTCACATATCCAATCAAGGTCAAAGGAGGATTCTGTTGATAAAATCTATTGTTCTTCTTGCCACTAGCAATCTCTAGCAACATGACCCCAAAACTGAAAACATCTGATTTTGCGGAAAAGTTTCCAAACACAACATATTCTGGTGACATATAGCCACTGCATCAGAAAAACAATAGTAGTTTTAGTATTCCAGGTAATCAATGATAGTACTTTGTCACTCGGTCTTTGTTTTAGGCAAAGGTACTTACTATGTTCCCACAACTCTCCTTGTCCTGTCTTCAGTTCGGTTGCCTTCAAATATTTTTGCCATTCCAAAATCTGATATTTTTGGGTTCATATCTGCATCTAATAGAATGTTGCTGCATTTTAAATCCCTGTGAATGATTCTCAACCTGGAGTCTTGGTGAAGATATAAAATCCCACGAGCTATTCCAACAATAATATCAAAGCGTTTTCGCCAATCCAATAACAATCTTCTGCTTTCATCTGTTGAAACAATTATTTTTCAGACAGGTATAATTTGACAACTAGTGTAAATCAGGGCAATAAATACTTAAAAAGACTTACCGAAGAGAAACGAGTCCAAGCTTTTGTTAGGCAAGTATTCATAGATTAACATTTGTTCTCCATCCTGAGTGCAATATCCTAGAAGTTTCACCAGATTCCTGTGTTGAAGCATTGCAATTACCATAACTTCATTTTTAAATTCTTCTGTTCCTTGTCCTGAGCTTCTAGACAACCTTTTTATTGCAACCTCCTTTCCATTAGCTAGCAGACCCTAAAATCATGTTACAAGATTAAGCCTCTAAATTACAATTATGAAAATTAGAGAAAAACAAATCTGTAGTATTGAGAAGCCATTTAGTTTTTAGCTAAATGCAAGAAACGCTACCTTATAAACAGAGCCAAAACCACCTTGCCCGAGTTTGTTAGCTGGAGAGAAATTGTTAGTGGCCGCCGTTACGGTGCTGAGCTTGAAATATTCCAATTCAGTAGAAGTGCTGTTTACCTGCAGTTCAGAACCTTTTTTGGCTCTCTTCTTGAACCACAAATAAGCAAACAGGCTAATGAGAAACCACGATAATGCAATTGATGGTGCTAAAACGGCCTGCATCGTTTTTTCACGAGAATCATTTGACTTCCTTTTAGTATCATCTGCATGAGAATGAAAAGAATAAAGATTAACTCTATAGGAAAAACCACCCCATTTTCCAATGGAAATATGACAATACATATGGCAAAGGGTAGCCCTTTTGTCACCTAAAACGTACCAATATCTATGGTTTCTTTCCTGCAGGGAAGAGCTTATTAACTACAGTCAAGAGCAGTGACAAGCATAGGAAAGCTCTTATAAATCAATATTTGTGATGACAATCCTATGAAGTAGTTACTGAGCAGAAAAAGGGTACCTAATTCATATGCATCAACACGAACATACAGATCATAACTGTTACTCCTATCATATCTAATGTCTACTAATTCCTTGTACCAATTCAAACAACCATAATTTTTTCCGGGAATTCCAATGATTGCGTATGCAGAGCATGAACAATTCCTCTTGCATTCCACTTCACAGGCTGCACGACTCTTGCTCATGTCCACCCAAGCTGCAGCTGAACTTTCCGGAAGAACTACATTTTCCACCTTCACAAACCCTTCTCCATGCTGGCAAAACGAAGACGTCTGTAGCCGCTTCCTGACACAACCACCGGACCCATCTCTCGTAGACCATTCCAATGGGTACTTGGGCTCGAACCCAGGTAGACAGGCACATCCAAATTCATTTAGATTGGCAAGTTCACACGTACTATAGGCACCACACAGTCCATAATAGTCGCACTGAAACACTGGGGCCTTCCAGTAATCCTTCCACTGACCATCACTTTCTCGCCATGTTAACACCTTTAGAAGTCCTGAATGATCTACTATTATTCTTAGCAGATAAGAATCATCAGGAACTGTGTAGACCCAGTATATTTCATCTGGATCATTTACAAAAGTGCTTTCGTATAAGCCCATTTGACTTCTCCATGGCCAAGGAGGAGATCTACTAATTGGCTCTGTACCATTATAGACAATGATTTGCGGTGAGCCATTTGGGTTGATCATAAGAGAAAAGTCTCCAATCCCAGGGTCATCAGCTGATCTCCATGATGTTAGGAACCGATCAATTCCTAATTTTCGATCCAGCCCCAGTTTCATTCCAGGAAGCAGGATGTTCGTAGGATAATCGAAGCTTTGCCATACTGTTTTTGTGCTTCTTTTCCTGACCAATATCAAATTTCCTGAATCCAAGAGTTGAGCTGCACAAGTATCATTTTCTTCCACTGAAACATTTGTAGACCACACAGGAAGCTTTTGGTCATCGTTACCATAGAGAACGAGGTTACCATATTG
>Ga0325411_1000502_pt1 | contig 41124 bp, 42 predicted proteins | sample PopdelMetagenome_13_FD_206181 | JGI IMG/M metagenome (GOLD analysis project Ga0325411, IMG submission 206181) | Populus deltoides microbial communities from Bellville, Georgia, United States - Xylem-PdIQD-R4 | ecosystem: Host-associated > Plants > Phyllosphere > Stem > Wood/Secondary xylem...
TATATATATATTTTAATTGTGCTATTTCACTAGTATTTTTAATCTAATGAGATAATTTAAAAAAAATTAAAATCTAATAAATACAGAACTTTTGTGTGTTGTTGTCTTGCGTTTAGAGAAAAAGAGTATCTTTTCTCAAGGAAGGTCAGCAGCAGCACGCTTTGCTTCCTTGGCTAAACAACCTAACGTTTTTAGAGCCAACCCCCCTCCTTTCTCCTGCTCGGTTGCGTGCGTTTTGCTCCAAAATTCCTAGTGTACTGTTTTTGGGTTCTTGAGCTGTCTCTCTATAGTATTAGTTGTTAGTATAGATATAGATAGATAAAGGGAATCTCTTTCTCACTGGTTTTTAACCTCCCTTCATTTCCATTTCCTTCCCCAACTTTCTACTTCAAATCACCTCTCTTATATAGTCAATCTCCTCTTTGTACACCAGAAGCAAGTGGTACTCCCCAATACCGCCCTTGTTCTTATCATTGCCTTTGGCTTTTGAGTTGTTGAAACACCTTTTCTTTTTTGTGTTCTTCATTCTCTTCGTGGGATATATTATTGTTTTCTCTTTGATGGGTTGATGAGAGAGTTTTTAAAGGTTGGCTCTTGCTTTGCTAGTTGAGATCTCAAGGTCGTCTCAGAAGCTCCTATCTAACTTCTTGTTTTTAGAGGTCATTTTTAAAAGTGATTTGAGGATGTGGGTGTTCAAGGTTTTGAGTTCTGGTTAAGGAGTCTACTAATTTACAAAGGTATGTAGCCTAAGTAGTACTTAGTCCCTTTTCTTTTGGTTTTTGTTGTAGTATTTGCTTTCTTTGCTCATAATCACACGGTTTTGTATGTTTTCCTGTTTTGTAACTTTTCATGTCTTGGTGTTTCACGTTCCTGTAAAGTTTTCTAGTTTTCTTACTTCTTTCTCGTGTCAAAAGTCGAAGGAAAAGGCACTTTCATCTGGTGAAAATTAATGGAAGGTTGTTCGAAGAACGTCGAGGCATGTCCTCAGTTACTGGATTTGATTCCCAAAGAAAGAGAATGGCTTGGCAAGGGAGAAGATGAAAGATCCTCCTCGGAAGACAGAAAGCTTGAACTAAGGCTTGGTCCACCTGGTGAAGACTGGTCTCTCAAAAGCACCAGCAATAGAGAAAGACACAAGTCTCAACTTCTCTCTTTTGGGTATTTCACCAATGGAAACCAACAAACTCACAAGTTTCCTTCTTCAGCTGAGAATTCACATGTTTGGTTTAATAAAAAACAACAGGGAAAGGTTCCTCCTTCGTATCTCAATTTTCCATCATCATCCACACCACCAACAGCAACTGCAACCCAACAGAGCCTGCCTGTTATGGACAAGGAATCCTCACAGCCCTGTTGCACTAAAGTGGTAGTAGAGTTGCCGCAGTGTGCAGAAAAGAAGGCATTTTCAACACCAGCTCCTGCCAATACAGCTGTTCCCAACAGCTCTCAGAAAAGGTACTCCAGCTTTTTTACCCTTCTCTGTACTCTCGCAGTCTGTACTTTTGTAGCTTTTTTGACAGGGGATATTCATTCACATGTTTACTCAAGCTAGATGATGTGTGGTCCATACCATTGTTTCTGCCAGTATGTTTTTACTTGTTAAATTTGATCGATGAGCTAGTGCATGTGGTAATTCTTTTTTCTTGGTTTTAAAATTTACCACCTCTAACTACTGTTGATTCAAGATGCCTGCTAGCTTTGTTTGGTTATCAAAATCTTTAACTGTTATCCTTCCATTTTTGTGCTAGTTCTACTTTTCTTTTTCTTTACATGTATGCCTTTTAATGAAGTTTTGATCTTTATCTCCTTCCCTATTATTTATTGTTTTGTACTCTCTCTTTAATGCTCCTTCAAAACAGAATTGCACCTGGTCCAGTAGTTGGTTGGCCTCCAATTCGTTCTTTCAGGAAGAATCTTGCAACAAGCAGCGGCAGCAATTCAAAACCAACCTTTGAGTCTCAAAATAAACCAGCTGGAACTTGCAAGAAAGGGTTATTTGTCAAGATCAACATGGAAGGTGTCCCCATAGGAAGGAAAGTGGACCTCAAAGCCTATGATAGCTATGAAAAACTCTCAACTGCTGTTGATGAACTCTTTAGAGGCCTTCTTGCAGGTTCTTCTCAAAACTTTTGTATAGTAACAATTTTACCCGTGTGGTCAATTATTGAGGCCTTTTAATGTTACCAGATAGCAATAATGGATGTGCTTAGATTCGATAGTTATGTTAAATATATATTAATAAGTTTATTGCTTTCATAAATTAACATGCACTGTCAATTTACAATCTGCAAAGGCCATGGCATATCCATAGGTTCTGCTATAACCATTTGATTGCAGTAGTTAGTCCAATTTATGTTTGTTTAATTGCTGTTCGAGTTGCAATATTCCTGGATCATTTGCTGCTTGTTTATCTTAAACAATCCCAAGACGTATGTGTTAATGTTTACTTACTATACAGACAAGGGTATCTTATTTTTTTTTTTGTCTTTTGTGTCCTTTGTATAGCTCAAAGAGATTCCTCTTGTAATGGAATCATGAACAAGCAAGAGGAAGAGAAAGCAATTATGGGTGTATTGGACGGAAGTGGGGAATATAAGCTTGTTTATGAGGATAATGAAGGAGACAGGATGCTTGTTGGGGATGTCCCATGGCAGTAAGCATCTTAATTACTGTGGATTTGATTTTATATTACCTCATATTATATTCATACTAATATATGGTTGCTGATTAAGCCTATAACCAAGCACCAATTTATGCTTTTATGTCCTTTAGTATGTCCCGAATAACTGAATTGGATTCCTAATCGCTTAAAACCTTGATATCCTTGCCAAATTCATCTACTATTTTGTTTATTACATGTATGCTATCTCTCTCATAATTAAATGCATTATCATGTCTTTTTTCACCTAAAAACAATTACTGTACCATTGTCCCCCGCAAGCTAATACTGAAGGGTATTAAATTTCTTGATCTGGGTTCCTTACTGGCGTGGTTGGTTTGTACTTTTGTACTAACACCTTTTATTTTATCTGTGATTTGTAGCATGTTTGTTTCCACAGTGAAGAGGCTGCGTGTATTAAAGAGCTCTGAAGTTTCTGCACTGAACCGTGAGTATAAATTTATTATGCTTAATCCCATAGTAAGAACAAACTTAAGCATGGATTAACTACCATCATTTCCTTGCCTGGTGCTAATTACCGAATGGCTGGCTATGTGGTGTGTTGTTTTCAGTTGGAAGCAGCAAGCACGAGAAGGTGCCCGTGTGAATGAAGTGAACAAATTGAGATGAGTTTTGCTGTGAAGATTCTCCACTCGTGTGACTAAGAAAACTGGGATTCCGCGGTCCTTATTTTGTTTATCTAATTTGTATTGAACTTTTTGCAACTAAAAGTATATATAATTACTAGTTATATTACCTGTAGGAAAAAATATACATGTTCAGTCGATTCAAGCACATCTTAAAGAAAAAAAAAATCAATGTTGAATGTTGAATGGTGAAAAAAACAACTTGTGTTTACTTATTAAATCTGCGACCTAAGTTATTTGACTAGAAACAATAAATTAAAAAAAAACTTGAAACTTAATTTTCATTGAAGAATAATTTTTTTAAAAAAAAATCTAAACACAAAAGGATTTAAAAAAATACGATTGTAAGAGACAAAAAACTTGAGCGCATTTGAGTTAATTTTTTAAACTCACAGGTCATGTTATGAGATTATGATAAGAATAAACATAAAAAAAGGAAAGCAAAGAAAATCATGAAGTTTTTTTTTTAAATAATAAAATCAATGTCAGATTATGAAAAAAAAGAGTAAAAGAAAGATATGAGAAAATTAGGAAGGTCAATTATTAACAAGTCAAATATAAAAAAAAAAAAATCAATCACACAAAAATAATAATTGAAAGCAAAATAAAAAAAACAAAATACGAGCTCACTCAGGTTAACCTGCAAGCCCACAGACATGATCATGAGATTAAGATTGAGACAATCCTACAAAAAAAAAAAACAAAGAAAACTATGAAGTTTATTTAAAAAAAATAAATAAATTCAATGTCGAGTAATGACATAAAAAAAAAGTAAGAAAAAAGAAGAAGATGTGAACCCATAACCTGACCATTTGACTAAAAACATCAAACTAGAAAAAAAAAACACAGCTCAAATTCTAATAAATCAAATGTTAAAGCCTGAAATTAAAAAAAAATTCAATAAAAAAAGGATTCAAAAGAAAAAATATCAATTAAAAGAATGAGAATCAAATTTGAAAAAAAAAACAAATGGGAGGATGGATAATTTTGGATTGAAGGGATAAATTGAAAAGAAAAATAAATTTCACAAAAGAATTAAAGAATAAACCACAAAGAGAATGAGGACCAAATCTAAAAAGAATCAGCAAATTTAAAATTTTAATTAAAGGATGAAACTAAAAACAATTGAAAGTTCATAAAAGAGGCAAGGAAAAAAAAGATTCAAGACCAAATTTTTAAAAATAAAAAATAAAAAGCTTAAATTGAAGGATACAATTGAAAAAAAAATTAAAAACTTACAAAAAAAAGACACAAATTTAATATTTAAAAGAATGAGGATTGATACTAAAATATCCCAAACCAAGGGGACCACCTTGAAATCTTCAATGCCATGCATGAATTTTGATGGAGCATAGAGAAAAGAGAAATACAAAAAAGAAAGAAAACATCCTCTATAACAATCCTTACATCACAATCTAACATGCGCCACCTATAAAAAAAGAGGACACTGCAAGCAATCAACTGACATGGTGGCAGAAAATTCTTCACCACCACATAATACATAATGCGTTACTGAAAATTTGCAGAACCTTTTATGTGCTTTCACGTGTGTGGAGCATGCTTAACCGGTTTGAATTTTTATTATTTTTTGATTTTTTATAAAGATCAATATATACCTCTATCCATCTGACAATAACCAAAAAACCCATAGGAAAATACAAAAATGCCCCCTAAAAAACCTAAATAAATTCTAAAACTGAGGGTAAGTTAGTAAATTTAAAGTGCTCTAAATGTTTTTTTTTTTAATTTTTGAAAAGAAAAACTTACCAATTTACCTACCTGACTATAACAAAAAATAACTCAAATAAAAATACCCCTAAAAAAAACTTAATTAATTTTGAAACTGTGGAAAATTTAGTAAAATGATTGTTTAAAAAAAAATCCCTAGAAACCAACTACAAGTTTTTTTTTTCTTTTAAGAATAGTGAAGGTATTTTACTTCTTAAAAAAATAGATTTTTGTATCCCAGGCAAAATTAAAATGACAAATGAATAATATGTAAAAAAAGATAATTTTAGTCTTGAGTTTAGCCTTCTTAGTTGATGTGGGAAAGGATAAAATCACCATGTCCCTATTACAATGCAAATTAATTTTTATAGTGTTACAATATTTTTCTCACATCCTATATATATTTTGTTAAATATCTACCTTAATTTTCTTTTTTTTTTATGTTTTATTCTTGATGTTCTTTTCATGACACCGCTTAGGCGGTGTTTGATATTATAGTAGCAATTATTTTTTAAAGTATTTTTTGTTTTAAAATATATTATAATAATATTTTTTATTTTTTAAAATTTATTTTTTACATTATTATATCAAAAAAATTTAAAAAAATAAAAAAAATAATTTTTTTTGGATAAAAACATGGCCGAGCAGCGTATCCAAATGGGGGTCTTAATCATCAAGTTAGAGCTTAGTGTACAATTTTTTTGCGGTAGTATCCATAAAGGGCTGATGCAAAAAAAAAATAATAATAATAATAATGTACTTGTAATTTTGCTTGCCCCCTTTTTTTTCTTCCAGATTTTCTTAAATTTACTATAACTAGTGGTTCATAAACTGCATAGGTGTGCACACTTTAGAAATATGGAAGTTGATAATCACAATTCGCACAGGCTAGCTATGTAATGCAGGCTAGAAGTCAAGAATGACGTCAAAAAAGAATCCGAGAAACCATGATGCTAAATTTTAGCGCTGACCTTAAATGAAGTTACTGTTTGGTATTGTATTTTTAACTATATTTAGAAGTATTTTAAAATGTATTTATCTTTAATAAATATCAAATAAATATTTTTTAGTTCTTTATGATGATTTTGGCTTATATTAAAAATTAAAAAAATTAAAATATTATTTTAATATATTTTTAAATAAAAAACTTTTTAAAAATAATTTATTTCATGTTACTAAACATGCACAAAGTTTGCTACGAAGCTAAGAGATAAAAAACTATGCTTGCAAGAGGCTTTATGTATGACTTTATGTATGACGACTTTTGTTTTTAATAAAGTTTCACTATTTGTTTAAAAAAGTATGCAATTGGAGATCATTAACTCTCCCATGTGCTCTTAATCAAGAAGATTTTCTTGCTATTTTGAAAAAACAACTGCCAGTAACAAAGATTAATTATCAAAATAGATGAGTTATTTTTCCACATTAGCATAATAGGCCAAATTATTTTCCAAACTAACATAATTAGAAAAAATATTTTCCACTCTTACACATAATACGAGTCATCTATATACCACATGCATGACCTATTAAAATGTACATGTAGACATAAATGTTCATAGGTTACGCATATATTACATGAGCAACCACTAGTCGCGCATGTTGTATTTGTGCGTCTTAATAGGTGGCACATGTAGTCCATGCACAAATTCCCAATTAATTATTTCAAAACCATTTTCCTCTTTCTTTTCCTCTCACTTTACTCTTTTCTTCATCTGTCTTCTCCCTTCTCCTAATGTTGTCCTTAACTCAAGTCACCTGATCTTTCTCTCCATCATAAAATTAAAAGCCTCTCTCTTTTCTCCCCTTCATTTTGATAAACCTCTCCTCTCTCTCTCTCTCTCTCTCTCTCTCTCTACCACTGGTTCTCTCTTTAGCCATCCACCCACGACAACCATTGGTCCGCCGCCAGCACCTGCAAGAGTTTCATTTAACCAATTAGAGGTATATTCACCTTCCCCTTCTATTAATTTGTTATTTTGCCTGGCTAATTTGTGTATTTTTTAGGGTTAAAGTTTTAGAGTTCAGTTTAAGGTTTTTGTTGATTTTGCCTAAATTAACTATAATTTGACATTATTTAAATATAAAATTAGTTAAGTAAGTCTATACATTATGTTATTTAGTAAGAAAAATCGATGAATTATGTTGCATTGATTATGTTAGTGTTAGGGTTTTAAGGTTTAGTTTATGGTTTTTGTTAGTTTTGGATTTTTAATGTAACTTGAATAATTTGCTATATTGATAAATTATCATTGTGTTTTATTGTGATTTTCACATAATATCATCATATATCTTCTATAGTGAGAATATTATGTTATTATGGTGACAAAGTCATCGATACTAATAATGATATCACTTATCATAGAGAAAGTATCGAGTTATGTGGCTTGAGATTAAACAATTCATTTGACAAACTTAAAAATTTAGTATGTCGAGGGAATGGGTGGAACTTTTCTGAATTTGATGTTGATATTACTTGGAGAATACTAGGTGGAGGCTATCTGAAATGTTATGCTAGTGTGCCCATACTAGTGATATGAGTTTTAATGAAATGGTTGGGTTGATCACTGCTAATGAGTTACAAATATTAGGGCTCTACTTGAATATGAAACCTAAATGAGAAAACTCTTCAAGTCAAAAGTTACAGTCAAGGGGCCACACAATCATCACATGCAGCAGGTTTATTTAGAATAGTTGATGATGTAATGAACCTGATATCAATTCAAAAAATTATGTTAATGGAAGCTCAGTTGGGTATGATAATGATTTTTTGTTATAATAAATTTGAACTGAGTGATAAGAAAGATGATTGTTATGACAATGATGTAGTTAAGGAAAATGAACAAGGTGAGCTAATAAACCAAACAATGAGATCTTCTATTTTTGGATGCTAGTGGATCTACTCATATGACAAGCTTTGATTGAGCTTTAAGTCGTAGGAAGTCAAGCTTAAGTACCAAGTTAGAGGTTGGATAAATGTTCTGAACCAAGGCTGATTTAATTAATGTAGTTAAGCGGTGGCATGTAAAGAATTCATTATAATATAAAGTGCGATGTTCAACCACAACTTATATGAATTTACAATATAAGCACGGGTCATCATGTAAATGGTATTTACATGAGAAATATCACAAGAATTCTGATTCATCTGAAATTTGAAAATTGAAAGAGTCCCACATATGTCGCAATCCAATGGTTATGTAAACCCACTGTTAGATTGACTTTAATTTTATTGTTAATATGAGGTTGACCATTATCAAAGTTAAAATAAGTATTAAAATTGCAACCATTCAAACTACTATCCGTAAAGATTCTTTGTATGATATATCATATAAAAAGGTTTGGTTAGCGAAACAAAAAAATATTAAAGAGATTGTTTAGAACATATGAGGAGTCTTTTCAAAAGCTGATGGTTGATGGTGATACAACAATATTTAAGAGAGTATTTTGGGTATTTAGACCTTCAATTCAGATGCTTCAATATTATCGTTCACTGATAAGTATTGAAGACACATTTATATGGGAAACACAAGGCAAAAATCTTGATTGGAGTTGCTTACATGAATAATATGGTTTTGGTTTTTTCCCATTATGTTATGCTTTAGTTTAAGAATAAATGAACAATAACTAGACATGGTTTTAGATTTGCTTTATCAACATGTCATAGGTAGTCATGCTAGATTGTGTATAATTTCATATAGACATGTAAAAATTAAAAATGCTATGTTATGGGTATGAGCCGAGCCATATGAGTATTATCGTTATTATTCCTGCCACTTTATGAATAATTTCAATAAAGGATTCAAAGATGTGGCATTGAAAAACTTTCAAGATAAGATATGGCAAGAACCTTCTAGATGAAAATTTGATACTTTATATGATGATATTGTAGATAGAAATGGTCAAATCAAAGAATAGCTTAAAATTCAACCAAATGAGAGATGGGAACTCTCATATGATGGTAGTCATATGGAAATATGACTACTAATTTGTCAAAGGTTTTCAACAATATCATGAAAAGTGTTCGTGGTTTGCCTTTGATGGCTACAATGCAAGTTACCTTTTTTAGTACTAATAAATATTTTGTTGATTGAAGAGCTATAATTGATGATTGTATTAGTTGTGTTGTGGCCTCCGTAAATGCTGGCCGAATCACTTATTGATGCAATAAAATCAAAATCACATGTCACGAGTATATTTAATATCTTAAATGGTGTATTTCAACTTGAGACCCCGTAGCCAAAGAGAGGTTCAATGAACGGTTTGATTTAATTAAATAATGTATATGTGTGGAAAATGACAATTGTTTCATCGACCATGTTTGCATCTCATTGCATATTACGACATGTTGACTTTGAACAATTTATTGACCATTTATTTTCTAACATCAGTTAAAGAGATTCATATAGTTTTTATTTTGAACCCTTACTTGATATTCTATTATAGCTTGATTATAATAGTTCACGAGTTGAAGGATGTCTAACAAGATGGAGAATTGAAAAAAAGTTGATGTAAATCCACTTATTTGCATAACAAGATGGATGCCAGAAAGAGGCATACACAAAATAAATATAGGTTACGGGTGCAGCATGTCATAATAGGAAAACATGCCAAAGTAGACAATGTAAGTGAACATTTTTATTTAAAATTGAGACTTGAATTTTATTTTTCTATGTTAATTTATTATTTTTTATCCTTTTATTCTCTATCCTTTAACATTTTTTTTTTCACATGTAGACATCATGGTGTGAACTAGGGGAGGTGAATTTATATTAGGACATCGTGGCATACGAGAGGATGAGTCCTCATTATGTCCAGGTCTTGATGGTTATCTTGGTGTTGAGATTGCAGTATAAGCACCATTTTGGGAATATTTGGGCTCGACAAGTAAGTTAGTTATTTTTATATAATATGGTCACATGATAAATTTATAAATGTTGTTAATACTTATGTTTATATTTATTTGATGAAAATCTCAGTGTGGTCTAGCTAAACCTCACCATTATACACTGATGGACCTAGATAACAGTGTTTATCTTTATGTCATCAAACTGGATTTTTCAAGATTAGTCACCTAAGATGCGTAAATATCAATCATGATTTGATTGCAGCATTAGTAGAGTGATGGAGGTGAGAGACCCAAACATTCAACTTTCTTGTTAGATAAATGATATTGACCTTATAAGATGAAGCCATACTAGTCAGCCTTCCGATAGATGAAACTCCTATTATAGGTCCGATAGCTTTCAACGAAGATGACTTATGTCTTTTTATATTAGGACGAGTTCCTTTTCTTGAGGGATATAAATGGGATTATATTAGATTGACATGGTTGAGGGAGAGTTTTGAGACCCCACCTGAGGACGTGACAAAGGTTATGTTGCATTATTATGTTAGAGCATATATAACAAACTTGTTCAGGGCCATAATCTTCATTAGTTTGATAGAAAATACAGTTTCATGTTACTTTCTGCCTCTGTTAGAAAACTTTGCTATTATTCATAACTACAATTAGAGCTTGAAAATGATTGCATATCTGCACCATCAATTTGTCATGCATGCATGTCAGATGGGAAACAAATCGATTGATGTTTATTGTTCCTACAAGTATAGTTTGATATTATGTTCTATAAAATATTTTTATTTTAAATATTTACTAATTTTTCATTATGAGTATGAAGTTATGGTCGCAAGAGCTTCTTCACTTCAATCATCTTGATGTTTGGAAAAATCAGATGCCATGGTTATAGGAAGATGACTCTCAATTGGAGCTTGGTAATGATAATTATGAGTACATTATATAATTTAAATTTTCTATATTTTTTTCTTCTAAATTAACTATTTATCATGTTAGTTGGGTCGAGGAGTTGGATTCATATAAACCTCACCAGGTATGTGTGAACTCGATTATTCAATTTTTTTTTATTTAACTTTATTTTTTGGGTGTGAATATTTTTAATATTTATAAGGTTTTATAGGTGATATGAACATCGTACACATTAGATTTGATTGTAAGATCATCTTCATTATGCATGGAGGGATTGATTTAAAGTTATCAGTGGTCCCCATGTATTATTTTGTTATTGTTAACGTGCATTGTCTTGATCAGGTAATATGTTAGTTTGGATTACATCAACGCATACCTGATGATGTTGACACATTTGATGACCTGCATGGTGTTAATTGTTGAGGTAAAATGGATGATGATTGATCGGTGGTTCATATAGAATATGTTAATCTTTGGCATGCGAGGAGAGATCATATATTTATAGAGTATTATCCACTTATTGAGTTAGATCTCTATATATCTTGGTACATGAACATAAATAGGTGATTTATAATATAATATGAGAGCATATAACAGACGTCCACGTGACACTTTGGATTAACTAGCATATAATCCAAATAATTATGAGTCTCGTACACCGAGATATGTAAGAGTTGATTAACTAGCATTGAAAAAAAGGATACACTTGAGTCTCATACACCAATGCTCTATTAATCTCTATTAACCAGCATTGATACACCCTGAAAAAAACTAGATGATCAATAGAGATTATCAATGCCAATGTTCTGCTGTCAAGTGTACAATTTGAAAGAATGATGGCTGTAACAGTTGCGCACCTTATTTTTTTTCCATTGCCACAGCTGCTCCAAAGTAAACAGTTCAAAGGATCCTTTTGGCGTTGGGTGGGGAGAAAGTGGAAGATTTTATACTCTTTTTGTTCACAAGGGGAGACCAAAGCCCTTGCCCACGATGAACCCTGATAATGACAATTGTCCTACGCCTCAACACTAAATTCCATTCTCTTGGGGGTCCCTTAAACTAGTTCCCTTTGGAATCCACCCACCATTGATTTCATTTGTATGGTTATCATTTGCTTTGGGACATTAGTTGTCGTTTCACTTTCAACGTACCTTGGAGCTTTTAAAAAATTGGCTTGAAAAAGATGTTTGGAGAGTATTGAAAGGTCATTTTCATTGGGAGCTGCCTAACTTCCAGGGCGAAAATTTAGAATGGTCCTTTTTCCTAAGTAATAGATCGTACTCTGTGACTGCATATATTATTCATCTATCTACGTACCTTGGAGTTATAATTTCAACAAGCCTATTTCATCTTTTTTAATATTTAATGTTAATAAAATTACTTGAATTGAGATTTATATTACAAACATAATTTAAATTAAATGATTTTTTTAAGGAATTAAACATTTACTTCAAAAACTAAACTTAATGCTTAATAATTGAAATTTTCTTTTAAAAACTTATAAATATCCTAAAAAATGTAAGAAAAAACAATAATCAAAACATTATATAGGTTTTTTAGTAAATGGAATTATTAAATAATTTAATAAAAAACTATACAAGTTAATATCTAATATATTTAAAATAAAATTGAGGTTACTTAATTTTAAAATATTTAAAGTTATTAACTATGTAATTAAACATTAGTTAATTACTATTTATGAAACAAAAATTATTAAAATTAGTAATTTTAAAATACATAAGGTCATTTTTATTTAATTATTAAAATAGATGGTAGGGAAATTTTTCAATATTGTTGTTAAACTTAATATAATGATGCAAACTTGATAACTCTTTACCTAACTTTTTTTAGCTCATATTTTAAATAAAATCATTTGAAAATTAACTTGATGTAATCTTGTCAACTAACCAGTCCAAAGAAAAATAATTTAAGAAAAAAAACATATCAAATTAACCCTAATTAACTCGTCAAACCTGCACTAAAGTTATGAACTTCATTGGATAAAATTAATTTTTTAATTTTACTATATAATAAAAAATATAAAAATTAATTTACCATCAATTTAATACTGAAAAATAAAATTAAAAAAACTTTATATTAAAAAAAAAACTTAAAGAATCAATAAAAAAACCGAAAGGGCTTGTTACAGCAAATCCTATGCATGTGAACATGCGCTGACAAGTGGTGTCCTGTCTATATCATAGAAATGCAAGGCGACTTTTAGCTACGGATATGTGCGCAACCAATTAAGCTACAACAACAACATGAAATTTTTATAAAAATATATTAATCTAGTTCTCTATTCATAGAGCAGTAGTAATTAAAGAATTAGCTTGGAATCAAAGTTCGTTGCAGAAAAAAGAAACAGTTGTCCACCAGAAAAAAAAAAAAACTGTTTTCTTTTTTTCTTTTTCAAAGGAAAATATTACTTTTTATAAGTTTCCTTGATTTGTTTCCTTGATTTGTTACCGAAAGATGACTTTCCATCATGTCAAAAGTGTTACCAGTATAGTAGAAAATGAGACTAACGTTACTATATGGTAAAAAAAACTTATTTTTTACTATTCATCCTCTCTACCTTCAACATGGACGACACTGTTCAAGATCAGCCAACTTTTTTTTCTTTAAAATTTCATCCTTATATGATGAGATTTCTTTTGGTAGCATGCTATTAATGCGCATGCAAAATATCTCACAATATTTTATCATTGAATTAAAGATCAATGCTGTGGATTTGAATTTTATATTATAGCTAGAAATAAAATCAAAACAGAATAACTAAAATAAAAAAAAATTAATTTTAACTATTAAAAAAGAGCGAAAAAATTCAGTTTGACTGCTAAAGTTCTAATTTTCACATTTTCAGTCCCTCTCACTTTAGTATTTTATGTTTTGATCTCAAATTTTATTTTTTCACGTTTTAGTCATTGGATGTTGAAAGAAAATAAAGAAAGTCACTATAAAAAAAGAGAAAGAAAGAGTTCAATTGCCTATATTTTAGTAAAAAAAAAGTCAATCTAGATGTTAATAAATTCATTGAAGGGAAGTTCCATGAATATTATTTTTTCCTTCAAACATGTTAGAAAGAGTAGGTTAGAGTTTATAAAATTTGTTTATATTTGATTTGATTATTGGCTTTTAAGTGATTATAGGGTAAAAAATGTGTTTATAGGTGTCTAGAATATTTTAGATGTCTATTAGGTGATAATAAGTTGAAATTTGGATTTCTAAGATGTTTTTGATGTATGGATATTTTAGTTTGAATTTTTGCATTTTCAATCCCTAGTGTTATAGAATTTTATTTTTTAATCATAAACATTATTTTTTTAACTTTCATTCCCTAAATGTTGAGAGATGAGAAAGAAAATCCTTAGAAAAAAAGAAGGAGAGAGAAAAGATTGATAAGCTACATTCCGATCACAAGAAAAATTGATCTTGATATTAATAATTTCATTTTAGAGATAAGAGTTCAATAGAGGTAATTTTATTTTAATTGCTTAAACAAACAACCCATTTGTTCTATTAAGAAAAAACTTAAGTGAATAACAAGACGTCAACTATTTTTTTTGAAAACAAATATAGCAAAACTGGTATGCTTGACCTATTAGGTTCAACTACGTTTGACCCCTTTTTATTATTATTATTATTATTATTATTGTTGTTGTTGTTGTTGTTGTTGTTGTTGTTGTTTGGTGTTGCACATAAGCGCGTGGCGTTACGGGAGTTTGGAGGAGTCGCCACCTAGTTATTTGGTTTATGGTTTTATTAGAAATTTAAAGGGTAGGGGGCTGGTTGTGCTTAGGAAAAGTATTCGCACCCATAGCACACCCTACCTGAAATAAGCTGCTTTGTGTGATTTTAAAAGTGGTTTAAAGGTTTTGATGAGTTCCTAACCGAGAGTCTCTCTATAGTTTAGAATTGAGATTTATGTGTGAATAAATCTGAAATATGGTGTTAAGAATTTATTATAGGCTCGTATACCCAAATAAATTCTTATGAAAAGGTTTTTTTTTTTTTTTGTAATTGTATATTACAATGAAAAATACTCCCAATTAAAATTAGTAAATATTTAGAATAACTCTTAGAATTTTTCTGGTCAACTTTTGACATTGAAATACCAACCTCACTTGTAGGTACAACGTTTTATACTAGAATATTAACTATTAATTCTCATGAATTAAAATTTGGTTACTGAAATATTGGTCAAATTCTCATGGATTTAGTAAGCTAGTCATTAAATCCCAAAATGCATGCAAATATGCATTTTGAATTTTTATATAGAAATACTAAACAATATGAATTTTTTTATATATTTTTAAGAGAATTGACAATATGCAACACACAAAAATATTTTTTTGTATATTTTGTAGACTTCTTGAAATAAAACAAATACTTAAAAAGTTTAAAGAGGTCTTGCCAAACATATCCTTAAACCTGAAAATTCAAAAAAAAAAAAAATCCAAACAAAGCCTATGGACATTTGTTTTTTACCCGACTGGGTCGATCTGGATAGATTGACACATTTGGCTCGACCCAAAAGCAGTTAAACCAACTAGGTTGACTAGATTGGGTTGACCCAATCGAGTCGACTCAGAAACAAACCAACTGAATAAACCAAAACCGAAATGGATCAAACTTTACAAAAATATAAAAACTTGAAAATCTTTCAATCAAAATGGATCTAATGCATAAAAGAAAAAAAAAATGAAGAACATTCATCCTTATTTTGTAAAATGCAACTCTCAATCTAGACCAGATTTCAAACAAAAGAGGGAATGATTTTGTTCGCAATCATACATAGAACAAGAATTGGTGGTTCGTTTGCTTCAATGGTTATTAAATCAACATGATTTTGCTAAAATAAGTTTTGATTCAAAACCTAAACCTTAAGATTAAAATACACTAAAACCTGTTATTGGTGTGAAAAATTCCTAAATTACTTACTAACAGTGATAGACAAACTTGTGTAAATTGAAATTTAATCAAAATGAGCTCTAAAACTATTATTTAAGACAAGATTCATCGGATGAATTTGTAAAAACATAACCTAGCAGACCAGAAAATCCAGAAAACTAAAGCAAACCCAGAATGACCATTTTAAGCTTCTCAAACATGCCTTCCTTATTCCCACATACCACATTATAAATAATGAATATATTTGTGATAAAAAACAACAAAACTAAAAAATGCATTGATTTTCAATCTCACGAACTACCAACTCAAAGCAAAAGGCATGCTTGAACAATCTGAACTTCAAAATCCAACTTTGTCATCTCTAAGGACTTAACAAACAACCTAGAAAACCAGAACTAACTACCCAGCAACAAAAAATAAGCATCCTCTTTGCTGTCATTTTGGCATTCATTAAATCGAAACAAACATATAATGCAATATGTAAAACCAATTAACAACATGTCAAAACATTCAAAACTTTGCATTGAACACAAGATATCAATCCAGTAGGCCTCATGGACTCCACTTTCAAGGTTTGAAAAGATATACCTTTTTAGCTTAGAAATCTTCATATCTAAATCAATTTTTTGATTTTTCCCTCTTTCTTCTTTATCTTCAGACTTCCCTAGACAGAGCTGCAACTTTTAAGTGTTTCTGGATCGAATTACTTGTGTTTCAGCCCAAGTTTCTCTTTTATTCTCTCTTTTGCTCCTTGTTTTCCTCTTTTTTTTCTCCTCCATTCTACTTCGGGATCCCTTTCTTTTATAGGCGGATTCAGGTCTTCTAGATGGGTTTGTTAGGGTTCTAATAGACTAAAACCTAGCTAGTTTTCCCATAGAACCAATGGTTTTAGGTTTAAGTGGTTTTATAAGAAACTTGGAGATCAAGGTGAGGTGTTTTCTATATTTAGATCTAGGGAGAAAGGTTTTAAACACTTGATAGGAACCTTCTAGGGGTTTCTAAGTGGGAGCACATGAAAAACTTAGGTGGGTTTCTACAAAAGGATGTCCCTATCAAGGTTGACTGGGATGGTCACTTTCGTGGCTTTGCCAGAGCAACTCTTATCTCAACATTGCCTGAGACCACCTGAATTTGGTAAAGAGGGTGCACACATTTCAATTGGATCCATTCTTGCTTGATTTGAAGGTTTGTATCTCTACATTCAAACGTTTGAAAGTGCCCACTCAAACAACATGATGACTGAAATTGTAGTGCTGGTTGACTAGGGACAAGATGTTGTGGAGATCAATGGAGAATATGGGATGTAAATGTTTGATTTTAAAGACATGGGGTTGTAAAGCGAGTGCTTCTTAATTGAAAGGTGGTGGTTGCAGGCTTTGTAGTGATCGGAAACGTCACATTCATTCTCCTGAAATTTCCTACCTAATTAGCAAAAAACTGAAGAACAAGATGCACAGTACCTTGAACGGTGCTGTTTTGTCTAATCCCTATAGATTAGGGTTTTTTTATTTAGGATCTGATAATTTTTAATTTGATCCCTATTCTTCTAATTTCGTTTGATTTTACCCATAATTTTCCCTTAACTTTCTAATTTCGTGCAATTGCGTTCCTGTCAGATTCATTTTTTTAGCCCCAACTTTGAGCATCTTTTACAAGTTAATACTTGGTCTTTGATTCGTTCAATTAGACCCCCAAATTAACCATCAAAATTCTAATTTTCTTTTATTTGACCCCTGAATTTACCTAATTCTAGTTCATGAAGTCGCACATATTTTGCAAGTTGGTCTTTGGTTCATAGATTGTTCAATTAAGTTCCTATTTGCTCACTAGACTTCGAATTTTATGCAACTAAGCCCTTGATTTTACCATTAAACTTTCCAAAATCCAATTTTGGTCCATAAACTTCATTTGTTTCATTTGACTTCAAAATTGACTCCTAAAAGTTGATTTCCCTTGCGATTCAGCTTTAAAAAAATTTACTCATGTCACACGCTTTAGGGATTTTTTTTAGGATAACTTCCTTAACAAAGACTTTGCAAAATTCACCTTGTCTTATAGAAAATCCAAGATTTTTTAATGTTATGTCAGATAACAATGTTTATATAACACCCACGATTCATTTTAGTTTTTGAAGAAAAGTATTTCATCATGGTGCTTGGTGTCGGAGATGGCCTATTTGGGTTTGAGAAGGGTCAAATACTCTTTTGAAGTCTCACATTTGGATTTTCTCGACATGAACAAAGACAAATATTTTTTCATTTCATCATTACTCTCACAATTGGTTCCTTAAGTGCACTATTTATTAGTCTTTCTCACTTTATTAGAAAGGACTTTTCAAGGTACGTAATGAAGGCTGGGTTTCATGGCCAATAAAGAAAGCACTTCACAGGTTTAAATGGTATAATAGCCCGAGATTTTTTATCTTTTTATGATCAAAATTAATGATAATTGTTTTTAGTCGTTATGTCAACAATGATAATCACAATACCCATATGACTTTATAAACCAACATCATCATAGTGAGAACTCAAAACACAAACACACAACATTATCTTTATATATTCATAAATCTACATTTCTGTTCCAATATAGTTATCAAAAGTACCAAACAACAATTTCATAACCAGTACACTTGTTCATACAATACACAATGTCTTAGCATACGAATACATAGTTTATGTCAAAATATGTTGACCTGTGAGACGTGATTCCTACGCACCTTGGTTGTGTGACGTCCTTGTTACAACATAAAATGAATACAAGAATTATGACCATTTGAAACATGACAATGGACAACTAGAGGAATATTTTCGCTACCTTTTGTTATTGGTCTAAATGAGTATAATCCTTTCTTTATCCCTTATATGCATAATGTAACCTTCATTATTTTGTCAATTATATTGTCCTTACTCACTTGTCCCAACCTTACTATAGTAGCTATAAGGGCTGGGGTTAATTCATTTGTTGAAGTTATTTATTTCGCTTTATTCCGGTCATCCCTTATAAAAACTACTAAACATGTTTATCCATATCGTTCCAACTCGGTCATCCATCTCGGATGCCATTAACCGAGGCTAATCACAATATCCACTCCTAGTCATTTATTTCGGATGTCATTATACGTAGCTAATCACAATACCCAAACCCGATCATCTATTTAGGATGCCATTAGCAGAAGCTAATCATAATCCTCAACCCCGCCATCCATCTAGGATGCCTTTAGCCAAAGCTAATCATCATAATCAACCCGATCATCCATCTAAGATGCCATTAGCCAGAGCTAATCATGTCCAAGCTCAGTCATCCATCTAGGATGTCATTAACCGAAGCTAATCATCATAATCAACACAGTCATCCATCTAGGATGCCATTAGCCAAAACTAATCATTATGATCAACCCAGTCATCTATATAGGATGCCATTAGCTGAAGCTAATCATCATAATCAATCAAATATTCCATGTATGATTCATTATTCACCACAACATAGTAATAAATCTTTTGTATTGAATTCATTTTGGAGAATTTATATTATGCTAGAAGAGGGTGGAAACCACCTACCTGTTCCTCTCGTGGAATGTCCCCGTCAGGTCGAAGGTCCGATCCCAGTCATACCAGAACATATCAAACAATTACTAATCAATATAATTACATTCGGTAATCATATAACCCATCACCATATGATGTGAACCCTAACGAAATTGAATGGAATTCACCAACCTAAGATCTATCTAACCTAAGTTTGCTGAAATTAGGATAAGCTTCACAATGGAAGACATGCTCCAAGACAACAAGACTATAAACCAACCCAATCACAACGCTTACACCTGGAGACGAACAAAAGGAGTATAAATTCACAACAAAGATTGGTCAATTCTTTGAAGAGTTGAAAGTTCAATCAAGAACCAAGATTGACAACCAAAAGTTGGCAAAAATCAGAATATTATTAGCCAAAAGAAAGTGTCCTAAAAATTATTCTCAAGAGTATTTATACCCCAAGCCAAAAACCGTAGTTTCCCTAATGGGTCTGAAACCCAAACAAATGTTTCCTCATAAAATAAAAAAAGTTTAATAGCCCAACTAATTTAATAAGACAAGTTCGGTTATTTTCACATTATATCTGGCAGCAGCAAAGCCAACTATAAACGGATGGTTTTCTCTTGTCTTAAAGAATTAGAAGGCATGCAATATACCGTTGGAAAGGTATGGAAGTCTAGTTTCCAGCCCAACTAGAATCACCTCAAAATTAGACATGTAGCTCCAGTTAAGATAAAAAAGGTAGTGAAAGGTCAAACTGTCCAAATATAGTCTTCTTCTCCCAATCCTTGTGTAATGGTCTTGGTTCCACTAACAAGCCCCTCTTGAACATGAATAAGATTAATCATGGCTTGCTCCTCAGTATTTAATATCCTCTTGAAGTCGACCTTAGCCTACGTATCTTGAAGAAGTCCATTGAAAGTCTTTTTGAACCTCTTAGCTCTAAGCCTTGTAACTAGACCAACCAGAACCTCTAATGGATCCTTTGGTGCTTGGATCGCATCATCCCCTCTCTCCTCAAAAGGATTTGACCTCGAATCATCACCTACATCAAACAAAGAAAGATAAGCAACATAGAATGTAGCATTAACACCATACTCACCTCGTAGATCCACTTTGTAGGTATTGTCATTAATCGTTTCTATGATTTGAAAAGGACCATCTCCTCGAGGCATCAACTTTGATCTCTTTTATTTAGGGAACCTTTCCTTCCTCATATGCACCCAAACCCAATCACCTAGTTCAAACCTCATTAACTTCCATCCTCTATTAGCCTTGTGTGCATATTGTTCATTTTTTTTTCTCTATTTGTTGCCGAATCTTTGCATGTAAATCCTGCACCACTTGTGCCTTTTGAGTACCACAAGACTACCCCTTTCATCAACAGGTAAAGGAATCAAATCTAATGATGTCAAAGGATTAAAACCATAAACAATATCAAATGGTGAATAATTAGTAATAGGATGCACATTACGATTATATGCAAATTCAATAAATGACAAACAATCTTCTTAAATTTTAAGATTCTTTTGAATTATAGCCCTTAACAACTGAGTTAAAGTTTGGTTAACAACTTCAGTTTGGCCATCTGTTTGTGGATGACAAGTAGTAGAATATAAAAGCTTAGTTCATAACGTACCCCACAAAACCTTCCAAAAGTAACTCAAAAACTTAACGTCTCGATCGAATACAATGCTCCTAAGAAGACCATGTAGCCAAATGACCTCGCTAAAGAATAAGTCAGCTATGTTTGTTGCATAATTGGTTTTATAGCAAGCAATGAAATGTGCCATCTTAGAAAATCTATCAACAACAACAAATATATAATCTCTCCCTTTCTTAGACCTAGGTAGACCCAAAATGAAATCCATAGAAATATCAACTCAAGGTTCCTTAGGAAAATGCAAAGGTGTGTATAGTCCATAAGGCATTATCTTAGACTTAGCTTGTCTACATGTTATGCACCTATCACATATTCTTTGTACATCTCTTTTCATATTAGGCCAATAAAAGTGCTCATCCAGAACCTCTAAAGTTTTAGTAATTCCAAAATGTCCCATTAAACCTCCTATATGTGCTTCCCTCACAAGCAATTCACGTAAAGAACAATTACGCGCACACATAATTTATTTCCCTTAAACAAAAATCCATCATGCCTAAAATATTTATCCTTAGCCGAAACCTTGCATGTGTCATATATAGCACCAAAATCATGATCATCAAGATACAACTTCACGACAAGGCATCGACGACCATATTTTCCTGACCTTGCTTGTATTTAATCATATATGAAAAAGTTTCAATAAACTCAACCCACTTGGCATATCACCTATTTAGCTTACCTTGACCCTTCAAATGTTTTAATGACTGGTGATTGGTATGTAGAACAAACTCTTAGGGCCATATATAATGTTGCCAAGTCTCTAATGCTCTCACTACCGTATATAACTCCTTGTCATAAGTGGGATAGTTAAGAGTTGCACCATTGAGTTTCTCACTAAAATAAGCAATGAGTCGTTTCTTTTCCATTATAACAGCTCAAATACCTATTCCTGAAGCATCACATTCAATATCAAAAGCTTTATTAAAATCAGGTAAAGATACTAGTGGTGCTGAAATTAACTTTGATTTTAACAAGCTAAATGCACTTTCTTGTTCTTCACCCCACTTGAACCCTACGGATTTCTTAATGATTTCAGTCAATGGAGAGGCTATCGTACTAAAGTCTTTAACAAACCTCCTATAAAAACTAGCCAAACCGTGAAAACTTCCAACTTTTGTTATTGATTTTGGTGTAGACCATTCTTGAATAGCCTAATGCCTCATCCATCTCTATACCTTTTGCGCTAACAACATATCTAAGAAAAATAATTTGATCCATGCAAAAGTCACACTTTTTCAAATTAGCATATAAGGACTCTTTTCTAAGCACATCAAGAACTTGTCTTAAATGATCCATATGCTCATCAAACTCCTTACTATAAATCAAAATATCACCATAGTAAATGACTACAAACTTACCAATAAAAGCACGCAACACATGATTCATCAATTTCATAAAAGTACAAGGTGCATTAGTAAGTCCAAAAAGCATAACCACTCACTCATACAAACTATATTTAGTTTTAAAAGCAGTTTTTCATTCATCCTCTTCTTTCATCCTAATTTGATGATACCCACTTTTCAAATAAATTTTCGAAAACAATTTAGAACCATGTAATTCATCCAATATATCATCTAATCTAGGAATGAGATGTCGATACTTTACAATGATGTTATTGATAGCTTGGCAATCCACACACATTCACTAAGTTTTGTTTTTTTTTGGAACAAGAAGCACGAAAACTGCACAAGGACTCATGCTCTATCGAATGTATCCTTTCGACATAAACTCTCCCACTTGCCTTTGAAGCTCCTTAGTCTTTTCAGGATTGCTCCTATAAGCCAACCTATTTGGTATAGATGCTCTTAGAACAAAGTCAATTTGATTCTCAATACCTCTAATTGGCGGCAAACCACTAGGAATGTCATCCGGAAAGACATCTTCAAATTCCTGCAAAAGAAGTTTAACAACACAAGAAACTCAAGAATCTAAATCACCTGAGTTAAAGAATGCCTCCTTATATACAAGTAAAATCATAGGCAAGTAAAAAAAATAGACATGTTTATGATCATTAGATTTTGCAAAAAAGTTCAGGTGTTTCCCCACTTTTTTCTACACACTCTTCTTTTCTCACCCTTTCTTTCTTCTCTCCACTCATTTTCTCTCCACCTCGGCCTTCTTTTGATTTTTTTGTTCTTGGTCGTGATCCTCCCCTAATATCTCAAGGGCTGAAACTTTGTTCCTTTTTATTTTCAACTCATGGCTCATTTTTTCTCTCTCTGCCTCACATCCTCACCATGTTGTTCAGCTTGTTTTTTCATTTTCACCGAATCTTTTTGTTCCTCCACTTTGGCCAAACACATGTTGCTCTTTCTCATAGCCCTTCTTCAGTTGAATTTGATCTTCATACACTTGTTTTGGTGAGAGTAGGGCAAGTGTATATATCCTTCCATACTTCTCCAATGAATACTTGTTCTTAAACCCATCATGCTTGACTTTTCTATCAAATTGCCAAGTCCTCCCTAGTAACAAATGAGTAGCATGCATAGGCATAACATCACATAACACTTCATCCTTATACTTGCCTACTGAAAAAGAAATCATCACTTGTCTATTCACCTTAACTACACCATATTCATTCAACCATTGAAGCTGATAAGGTCTCTCATGCTTTATGGTATTCAATCCCAACTTTCTAACCAAAGTAACACTAGCAACATTAGTACAACTACCAATATCAATGATCATACTACATACCTTATTGTTGATTAGGCATCTAGTATAGAAGATGTTCAGCTTGTTTTTTCATTTTCACCGAATCTTTTTGTTCCTCCACTTTGGCCAAACACATGTTGCTCTTTCTCATAGCCCTTCTTCAGTTGAATTTGATCTTCATACACTTGTTTTGGTGAGAGTAGGGCAAGTGTATATATCCTTCCATACTTCTCCAATGAATACTTGTTCTTAAACCCATCATGCTTGACTTTTCTATCAAATTGCCAAGTCCTCCCTAGTAACAAATGAGTAGCATGCATAGGCATAACATCACATAACACTTCATCCTTATACTTGCCTACTGAAAAAGAAATCATCACTTGTCTATTCACCTTAACTACACCATATTCATTCAACCATTGAAGCTGATAAGGTCTCTCATGCTTTATGGTATTCAATCCCAACTTTCTAACCAAAGTAACACTAGCAACATTAGTACAACTACCAATATCAATGATCATACTACATACCTTATTGTTGATTAGGCATCTAGTATAGAAGATGTTCTTTCTTTGTTGCTCTACATCATCCTCCTTAGTCTAAACACTGAGTGACCTTCTAATTACCAAAAATTTATCACCAACATACTCTAAATCACTAGCATCCTCAAGTGGTGGCATCTCATCACAATCAGGCTCCTCACTAGTGGACACAATCTCTCCATCATCCCTTAGAATCATAATTCGATGATTTACACACTCTGATGCATAGTGTCCCAATCCCTGACACTTGAAATACTTTATATCATGATTACGCTCCGGCTGGACTTCTCCCTTAAGATTGTGATCACTAGCTGAAACCTGCTTCTTCATGGAGGTAGGTTCAGCAACTTTAGAAATCACCAAGGGCTTCGATGACACACTACCCTCTCTCCTTTAATTCATCTTCCAACCTGAAAAAGACCCTGAATAAGCTTCAAATCGTGTACCTTAATGGCCAAATGCACCTTTCAATTCAACATAAGATTGCAACTCCACAACATTGGCTATGTCTTTATTCAAGCCATTAAAAAACCTAGACATAGTAACTTCCTCATCTTCATTAACATTAACTCAAATCATAGCTGTTGCTACCCAATTTTTGACCCATATTTTGATACATTTTCAGAAAAAACCAAAAAATAGCAAAGAAAACTAAGAAAATCCCAAAAATATATATTTTTGATATATTTGCATCGTTTTTAGCATTTTCAACGCTATCTCAAAAGAATTTAAATTTTCAAAGGTATTTTGAATGCGTTCAACTTTTAACGCGTTAATTTTACAATTACTGATTTTTGAGTCGACATTGATATTGCTCGCTTTAAAAAATACAAAAAAAATAAGAAAAACCAAAATTAAAAAAAAAGAAAAGAAAATGAAAAGTTGAGGGACCAGTTTGGAAGCCTAGGAATATTTCTTCTATAAATACCATGCTACAGTAAAATAGTAAAGGGGGACAAAAATTTACTCATGGGGAGAGAAGAGAAAAATTTAGAGTCTGGGGAGGCGGAGAAAAATTAGGGGGGAAACAAAAGAAAAAACCTAACCTAAACTCATCTACAAGGAGCTGCCGCCCCCATCTTCTCTGATTTTTTTACTCCTGAAACCAACAAGCCGCCCCCGTCCCCCCTTTGTCTTTGAAAAGCAAACTAGAGAACCCTAAAAAAAAGGGAGGCACAGGGGCGGAGAAAATTTTAGGAGAACCGTAAAAGGAAAAAACCTAAAACCCAAAGAACCCCTAAAAAATTTGTCTTGGCAAGCCGCTGCCCTTCCCCTCGGGGGGGGACCAAAACGAGAGAACCTCACGGCTGTCTCTCCCAACACCGAACCAATTCTCCAAGGCAGCCTTCACCTGATTTCCCTCTCCTGGTCATCAGCACAGTGATCACCCCTCCTATTTTTGGGGTTTTCTCCCTTTTCTTTTCCTGAAATCAGCCAAAGCTTCGCCCTTCCCTTGGTCAAAAACAGAACCAAAGAATCAAAGTTTTCCTCCTCCTCTAGTTTTCTCCCCTCAGCCCTGGCCAGCAGACCCCGCTCACAGCATCTCCTTCATTTCTGGCCGCCACACTCCCATTGGGATTTTTGGCTCCCAAAACCAGAAGCCACACAGGGGTCCCTTATTCCCTGTTAAAGCCGCCTCCCTTCCCTTGGCAAAGAAACCAGAGGCCCTCTCTCTCGGCCACCCATACAGCCGACAGACCCAGCTGTCTCTCCTTCAACCAACTACAAGCAGCACCACAAAACAACCTCATCTCCCCCAACCAGAGAACGGGCAGAGCCGCTCCCCATCTCCTCAGACCCACGGCTCTTGCTTCAGCCAGCAGGTCTTTCCTTCCTCAGCCGCCAAACAACTGCTGGCCAACAGGTCTTTCCTTCCTCAACCGTTGAACTGCCTCCAGCGGCAGCAACAACCCAGCAGCGCTCACAGACTGGCAATCCTTGGTCATGCCACCAGCCACCTGAAATAGAAGAAGAGGGAACAAAAGACTTGCAGAGATGCAGCAGATCTGAATAAGGAGAAGGAAGAGGAGCCGATCTGAAAACAAAACTAAAACAGACTTGCTTGTTGCTTTTTTTGGTGTTTTGCAGGTAGCAGTGTTGCCCACAGCCGACAGGAAGGTGAAGAGAGGAGGAAGCCATTACGGATCTCCCCACGCTCGCTGGATTTCGCGGTGGCGCGTGAACCCATGCGCCGCCAATTGCGGTGGTGCGTGGAGAAGACGCGCCACCACTGTTCCTGCATTTACAAAAGCCCTCTTTTGCAATTCCTGGAGTTTTAGGGGTCTGTTTTGTAATTTTCACATGTTGGAACATGTATTTAATTTATTGTTGATCTTTTTTTGTTCAATTTATATTATTTTGTAACATGTAAAAAATGATGGTGGAGTTTGAGCATAGTAAAAGGGGATGTGTGTGTGTTTGTATTTTTTTATTATTTTAGTAAATTATAAAAATAAAAAAGGTAAAAAGAATTAAGTGTTTAATTTGAATATAGTTAAATATCTTGAAGATAAATAAAATCATATTGTATTTTTCGTGAAAATGTAAGAACACGTTTTTACATCTATTGTGGGATTTATTAACTGATTTATTAAAGCTTTAAGAATTTGACTAATATTTCAAAATTTTCAAATCACATCAAATCGCAAAGCAACTTACCTCAGGTAGGGTACATTAGGGATGTTAATACCTTCCTTATCCACAATCAGTCTCTTACCCTCGAATCTTTGACAACGACCAATAAACCCAGGTTTCCTAGTAACCTCAATCAAATACTAGGTGGCGACTCTCAAGACCCCAAAACAAGCAAACGAACGAAAAATCACCAGCAGACGCCGCACGGGGGACGTGTGACAATAGCCACCTTTAATTCTTTCTGATACTCCTCCACACTCTTATTACACTGTATAATCATTTGTAAATGATTAAACAACTCCCTATAATAGTGTTTATGAACATACCTCTTTTTCATTTTTGTCTTCAACTCCCATGTGCTTACTAGTCTTTCTCTATTCCTTCGTCTTTCTACCACCAATCTCTCCCACCAAACCATGACATAATCAGTAAACTCCACTACAACTAACATAACCTTTTTTTTTTCTTCTGAGTACCTATAGATGTTAAAAATCATCTCCACCTTTTTTTCTTAATTTAAGTAAGCTTCTAGATCAGTTTTCCCTTAAAGGTTGGGATTTTCAACTTAATACTACCCAAATTTTGGTCTACATCACCCAAATCTTCGAAATCCCCTCTATACTCAAAATCCTTATGTGGATGAATATGTCCCCTCCTTGGTTGATTCTCATACCTCTCTCCCCTTTGTGTACGAAACCCACCACCACGGTTAAGATCATCCTTGGCTTCATCTGCAGAGTTTCCACCAACACTCTCCTCCTTCCTAGCTTCTTTACCCTTTTCACTATGTCCCCAGACCTAGTCTCTAGTTTTTCAATCCTAATCATCAGCTCACCAAACATAAATTTCATTTATTGTTGTATTCTCAAAAGCCTATCTCTGGGATTTCACCCTTCTTCTGTGGCACAATATTGACAACCAAAAGTTGGCAAAAATCATTATATTATTAGCCAAAAGAAAGTGTCCTGAAAATTATTCTCAAGAGTATTTATACCCCAAGCCAAAAATCTTAGTTTCTCTAATGGGTCATATATAAACCCAATTTAATTAATAATCAAGTCAAGCTAAAACTAGCCTATACTAATTAAAATAAATAAGTTTGAAACCCAAAAAAATGTTTCCTCATAAAATAAAGAAAGTTTAATAGCCCAACTAATTTAATAAGACAAGTTCGATTATTTCCGCATTCTATCTGGCAGCAGTAAAGCCAACTGCAAACGGATGGTTCTCTCTTGTCTTAAAGAATTAGAAAGCATGCAATATATCATTGTAAAGGTATGGAAGTATAGTTTCCAGCCCAACTAGAATCACCTTAAAATTCGACCTGTAGCTCCATTTATTATAAAAAAGGTAACGAAAGGTCAAACTATCTAAATCTAGTCTTCTTCTCCCAAACCTTGTGTAATGGTCTTGGTTCCATCAACAAGCCCCTCTTGAACATGAATAAGATTAATCATGGCTTGCTCCTCAGTATTTACTATCCTCTTAAAGTCCACCTTAGCTCATGTATCTTGAAGAAATCCATTGAAAGACTCTTTGAACCTCTTAGCTCTAAGCCTTGTAATTGAACCAACTGGATCCTCCAATGGATCCTTTGGCGCTTGGATCGCATCACCATATATATCTCAAGAATACACATATTCACATTCAAGTGTTTCACATATATTATAATCATATAATGAAAGTCATCATATCAAGACATTTATTTTAATTTTAAATGTAGGTCACACACAGACGTCCTAATGTTTAATTCTTAAGTTTCAGGGTGAGTTGAGTCAAGCTGACGGTGAAATCATCATAAGAATTAAATCATTTCTAACATGAAATTCATCAACGAAACTAATTCGTTGCTGTCATAAAAAATCATCAGCGAAAATTGGGTCGCTACTAACACATAAATTGTCAGCAAAAACTAGGTCGCTGGTGACACAAATCATTAGCGAAAACTGATACGTTGGTGACATAGAAATTATCAGCAAAAAAACTTCCACGAGTGATGCATGAAATCATCAGCGGACACAATCATTATTGACTTAGAAATCATCAACGAAAACTGAGTCGTTGTCAACCTAGAAATCATCAACAAAAACAACTTCCACGGCTGACACATGAAATCGTCAGTGAACACAATCACTGTTGACTTAAATATCATCAAGGGATTAGCATGTGATCTTACATCCATCGTTGATGTGTTTACTTTGATTGGCAGGGTTCTTTTTTCTTCTTCAATTGCTGCCATTTGTGGTCCTTATCCACGTGGGGGAATACGTTTAGTGGCTTATTTATTGCTAAATTTGTCAGGCGCCCTTTTTATTTATGTGGACTCTCTGCATGGCTTGCATGGCTTCCTCTAGCGCACATCGTCTTGTCTGTTCTTAAATTCGGCTTGTGGATTCTTGGCTCAGGTCTCTCCTGCCTTTTGTCTTATAGCTAAAGCTGTTTCATCCACGTCGGCTTGCTGCGTGCTCTTAGGCTGCTCATATCTTCAGTCTGAGCTTCCTATTCTTGTGTTTCTTGCTTTATGTTAGGTTGGGAACCTTGTAATTTTTGGTTCCTCTCATAACCATTGTCTGCTTTGCTATATTGAACATTAAGGGAGCCTGTTCCCTTTATGTCTGCTCTTGTATTTGAACTTGCTGGCTCACTAGTAATGTATATTTTTTGATCTTTTAATACACTTACATTTTGATAAAAAAAAAAATATCATCAATGAAAACTGAGTTGTTGCCAACTCAAAAATCGTCAACGAAAACAACTTCCACAGCTGATGCATGAAATGGTCAACAAACACAATCATTATTGACTCAAAAATCATCAATGAAAACTGAGTCGTTGCCTACCCAGAAATCGTCAATGAAAACTATGTCGCTACTGATTCATAAATTGTCAACGGCGGTTGAGTCATTTCTTGTTTTACTTTTTCCTTAAGCTAAGTGTAAGGTCTACGCTAAGCTTTCCCCCTTTATAACATACTGCAACCTAGTTGGACATAGACCGTTACCAAATCACATCTAATTTATCACAAGATTATCAAGTAATACGCAACCAAGTTTCAACATGTATAATTTTACAAAGGTTCTCTTAACCATCACTTCAAGACCAAAACCTAATGTTGCCACAATCATACTTTTTATGTTTTCAATTCCATCATGACAAATTCATCAACACAAATTAATAGTCAATTCACATTACACAAGGGTTCCATTTCCATCCTATATCTTGTTTCTCTAAAGGTGTTCACCATGCAAGGTTTTCTTCATGGTTGTCCATCACCCCTAATTTACACATGCAATTCATCATTTTTATCACAAGTATATTCACAACAACATGCTACAACCATACCTTTATTAACTTGGTTTATAACCATGCAAATTGATTAATCACATAACAAAATCAAAGAATTAACATCTACATGAATTTTGTTTCAACTCGAGTATGTTCCTAGGAGTTTAACAAGATCACAATCCATGCATTTCATCATTTCATTTCACATTCCATACAAGTTCATCAATCATATATGAAAAGTCAAGACATTAACATCAACATGAATTCTTTTTCAGCTCAATTATGTTCCTAGAAGTTTAACAAGATCACAATCCATGCATTTCATCATTGCATTTCACATTCCATGCATCTTTTCAACATAGTCGGTCCTCCTTTAGGTTTATACACTCAAAATCATTCATATTTCTTTGTAAAGGGTCTGCACATATGTTCTTTCATCCCTTATTCTTTTTAGATCTTTTCATTTAGCTACTAATTCTTGAGTTAAAATGTAAGAACCCTAATCTTTTATTTTGAGTTCCCCCCTCTTCTTTGTCTGAACCATAAGGCAACACCCAACCAAGGATAAGATACTATTACCTCACATTTTTAACAATTCAAGGGAAGGTTTTGGTGATTTGTCCTTCTCTTCCTCTCAGTTTTCTTCCCTTATTCTTTTGCTACACCAGTAAGCCTTTTATGCTCCTTCTTCTTCCATGGTTTCAATCATCACCCTTTCACTCAAACACTCAATGAAGGCAACATGCAGCTGGGTTTACGTGGGTTTTCTTCTTGGAAAGGGGTGGTTGTTGATGCAAGTAAGGCTGTCAATTTTGGGGGAACGGAAAAGTCATCTCTTTTTTCCTCTCCTGTATTAATACTCTCTTAAATGAGATGGGGTGTTTGGGTGCTAGTCATTCTTGTTCTTATCCCTCTCTTGGGTTATCTTAGGGCTGGTTTTCTCCCCCACAATTCCCACCTAGGGTAAGCCGGTTTCCCCCGTATAATTTCTTTTAGAGCAGGCCGATCTGTTTCCCTTAATTTCTTCTTAGCATAGGCCGACCTAATACTAATTTTTGTTTGATTTTACAAACGGTGTTTGAGAGTTTTAAAGATCTAGGATCACTATCAACTATTCATTAACTCATTTGCTATCCTTGTATGACAAATGACATATAACCATGCCATATTTTATCAGCAAATCTTATTTTCTAAAATTGGATAGGAAACACCATCATAATCAAACAAATGATTTTTCATCAATCAAGAACTTTCAATGTTATCAAGATCAAACATTGGCATATAATCATGCCACTCTTTTCATTGTTAATCTCAAACTTAAAGAGGATACTAAAACTCATTGCTTATCTCAAATCTCGATTCAACGGACATTTCAAGGTTTTCTACCAATTATTTTCCTCGATATTTCTATTTTACTATCTTTGTAAAAGAATGACATATAACCATGCCACCCATTTTGTGTTCACCTAAAAGATTAAGATTCCAACTTTTTTTTTGATGGATAACTAATCATTCGAAGACATTAAAGGTTTTATCTTAAATACCAAAAGACATGTGTAGAATCTTTTTCTTTATTTCTTTCTTCCAATTTTTTTTGGTTTTTTTTTATTTTTTTGAAAACTTGCCCTCAACATCGACTCTTGGTATTGGTTGTTGATACAACCATATTATTCGATAGTTTTACCCATATTTGCCTAGTATTTTGCATATGTTTTATATATATAATGCCTTGATATTCTTTATTTTATGTTTTGAAGGTAGATTTGACATCCAATCGATGTTTTGTGCAGAGCTTGAGCTCTAAAGGTTGAAATGAAGTGATTCTAGTGGCATTAGAAAGATAACATCCATATCTTTCTATACATATATGACAAGAAAAGTAAAAGGAGAAAGAGCATCAAAATTGCAGCCTTCAAAGATAGATCTTGCATTTTGCCAATGTTGACCTTTAGTTATTCCGACTTGAATATCTTGAGTTAGAGATATCCATTTGATGCAAACTCAATTTTTTTTGGATTCCTAACTTGAATACCTATCAGCCTACCAAATTGCAGCATAAAAAGAGCTCACATGATAGAGATATGACTTTTCTAAGAGGACTCATAAATTCTACCAACAAATAGGTTTTGTGAAGAAATAAGTCCAATTTACTTCCCAAGGATCCAAACCGACATCCAAGTCTCTATTTGGGCAATTTAACTCGTCTAAGTCCAAAGTAAAGGCTTGAAGATTTTATGCAAGACTATTTCCTTTTTTTTAGGAAAATAGTTATTGCATTATTTAAATGTAAATTGTCTACTTAGAAAATGACTATATTTTTCAGGAAGAAGGGATTAAGGTTTGCTATCAAATAAAAAAAAGAGAGAAAGAAAGAGAGGGGCAACTAGAAAGAGAAGAAAAACTCACCCTTCCCTCCAAGACCTGAAATCATGTATTCATCTTTCATTTGGATTAGTTTCTCAATAGACATGTAAGGCTAAATTATTTTTCTTAGTTGCAAGGACACAGAAACCTTCGGATTTCAAGAAATATGAGATGTATTTTACCCTTTTCTTTTTTGTTTATATGATGAGTATGAGTATGTTTGTTTTCCTATACTTATTTCCTATGATTGTTTAGTTTGATTGCTAAAGCAGACTCTAAGCTATTATTCTTATCAATCTATTGTTAAGTTTGCTATCAAAATCGGAGTGTTGATATATAAACTTGTGAAGCAATTAAGTTTAATAATTGTGTTAGATCTATGTTATTAATCTTATGGAAACATTCGATCAAATCAAATATAGACTGCAGACAGTTATGAAGTTTAGTTCTTAAGGTTGCCATTAAATTAAATTACTAGTGCAGACACTGTGGTTATTTAATTGTTAAGGTTAGTTACACTGCGGATTGGTTAACTAACTAATATCAAGAAAAGATAGATATTCAAAATATAAGTAGACGTTTTGTTTCCATTATCAGTTCTGATTTCCATAAGTGGACGTTTACTTGAAACCAAGTTTGTTCTCGTGATAAATTTAGATTTATTTAAGTTAGATTGATTGCTTCATTATGTTTACCATATTATAGCTTAGATAACTTCGAACCCCCCCCTCTAATTTTATATCATCTAGCATAGAAATCTAACTAAATCATCCTCGTGTGATCGACCCCTTACTTGTTCTATACTATCTTGTTTATTTAAGCTAGGGTAATTAATTTGTGTGGCTGGGACATCGCAATAAGTTTTGACGTTGTTGTTGGGGAAGTGATTTTAGTTAATTCTTGAGTTGTGATTGTTATTTATTTTGTTAAAAAAAAAGAAACAGAAAACAAAAACAGAGTTACGGTGGTACTGTTCAAAACAAAATTTTTGGTGGAAATAGGTCTCAATATTTTGTTTCCTAAAGGAAAATGATGTTCTGAACAAGACAGTGGCCTTTGGCTAATAGCTCCACCCTATCGAGGCTAAATTCCACTATTTTCTAGGGTTTTTAAACAGTTTTTGTGTTTTAATGTTGGATTTTCATTCATTTTCACTACTTTAAATCACTCGTGAGGTTGATTTCTTTTTAAGTTTTCTTGATTATTTATGCATGTAACCCGATCTACTAACCAAAGACAAGTGCAGGTAGATTTTGAAATAGAAAATACTTTATGTAGGTTACATAAAGAAGCCCACATCAACACCATGACTGTTGCACGACAACAGACACTCAAAGAGCTCACTGCTCCCAACGTGGAGAATCAACCATTATGCATAAACATCAACAACAATGCCAACTTCGAGCTCAAGTCTGGTTTTATACACTTACTATAAATATTCAATGTACTTGCCGGAGAACATCCTTATACTCATCTCAAGGAGTTTCACATGGTTTGCATTGGCATGAAACCGCATGGAGTTGACAAAACAAGTTAAGCTTTCCTTTTCTCTTTAAAAGGGACAGCAAAAGCATGGTTTTTCACCATTCTCCTCGAATTCATTAGAATTGGAATGGCATGAAGAGGATTTTCCTTGAAAAGTATTTCCCAGCCTCTCGAATTGCCAACAGAAGGAAATAAATATGTGGGATTCGACAATCTCATGGGAAGACACTCTTCGAGTATTGGGAAAGATTTGAGCAATTGTGCATTTAATGCCCTCATCATCAGATACCCGATTAGCTGCTCATACAATATTTCTATGAAGGACTGATGTCTACTGACCGCAGTATCATTGATGCGGCAAGTAGAGAGGCATTTGTAGATAAAACACCTGAGGCTGTACGCCAATGAATCTCAAATATGGCAGCCAACTCGAAATAATTTGGCACCCGTGGAGACCTTCAAAGCAAACAGGTAAATGAGGTAAGTATTGCTAACCTTGAGAATAAAGTTATTTATCTTACTTCTCTTGTGTATTTTTTGGCTTGTGGAATTGTACAACAAGTGAAAGTTTATAGCATATACTCGTTACAAGGACAAGCTTTGGATATGTGCCTAATAATGCAAGAAAATTACATTGAACAAGCTAATGCAGTTGATGGAGCATTCAATGGACAACCCTAGTATAAATATGATCCTTTTTCTAACACGTACAATCCCAGATGGAGAGATCATCAAAACTTACGCTATGGGGACCTGCCTCAACAAGGCAATCAAGGTCGATAGTTCCATCCCCATGGATTTCAGTCCCAACATAATTATTAAGCGAGATAGCCCCCTGCATTCAGAAATTCCAATGTTATGAGGTCATCGAGTGATGATCTTCTTGAGATAATGAAAACCTTGGCTTCTAACACAGTGACCTTGCAACAAAATATCATGTCTTTTCAACAGAAAACAAGGTCAAGTATTCATAACTTAGAGAAGCAAATGGGGCAAGTAGCTTCAAGTGTAGGGAAAATGGAAGCACAAATCAATGAAAAATTTCCCTCCCAAGCATTGAATCCAAAAGAGAATGTTAGTGTGATCACGTTGCGAAGTGGGAAAGAACTTGAAGAGAAAAGGTCAAAATAAATTGAGATGGAGGAAGAAGAGGAGATAGAAATTGAACTGCATATAAAGAAGAAACACCTTCCTCCTCCACAAATTGAAACAACGACCAATACTCCAAAGGTAAGTCCTAACTCAATGAATTCCAGTTTTAAGAAAATTCCCCCCTTTCCTGTGAGTTCTTCTAGGTTTAAGAAAGAGGACAAAGAAAAAGAGATTTTAGAGGTTTTTAAGAAAGTGGAACTCAACATTCCTTTAATTGATGTTATCAAGCAAATTCCTAAAGATGTCAAATTCTTGAATGAGTTGTGTACTACCAAGAGAGCTTACAAGCTAAAAGGTTACGAAACGGTAAGTATGAGTGAAGTTGTATTTGCTGTTGTTTAAAAGAATCTGCCTTTGAAGCAAAAAGACTCAGGTGCGTTTACTATCCCATGTGTTATTGGTAATCCCAGTTTTAAAAGGGTCTTATGCGATTTAGGTGCATCCATTAGTGTTATGCCTGAATATGTTTATGATTCTTTTAGTCTTGAGCCTTTGATTAAAACTAGTATTGTAATATAACTTATGGATTGTAGTTTTGTTTATCTACTTAGTGTGATAGAAGTTGTCCTAGTCAAAATTGATAGTTTGGTTATTCCTGCGACTTTTATATTCTTGATATGGAATTTGATTCTTGTGATTCATCAAACAACACTCCTATATTGTTTGGGAGACCATTCTTGAAAACTACCAATATGAAAATTGATTATGGTAAAGATACTTTGTCTATGGAGGTAGGAGATGAAAAAATTGAATTTAATTTTCATGATGCAATGAAATATCCTTACAGCAATATTTATTCTATCACATGCTATGACCAAGTAAATAAGTGTGTGCAGCAAGTTTTTGATTTTGATTATAAGAACGAATTAAGTGTGGCTTTAAGCTATGGCTATGATTTTACTAAGATAGAAGAGATGGAGAGGCACATATGTGTTCCCCAAAAGATGTGTTATAACCCAATTGTTGACCGTTGGCTCTTGATTTAATTTTACGGGGATAAAATATAAAATTAAAAGATCAGAGAATAATTTTGATAAAAAGTGTGATTTGTCAACTTGCGCGAAAACTAGGGACTACAATGTGCTTTTGTCATTTTATATTTATCTTTAAGATAATGATAACTATCCGCTTTCAAATTTCATTCTTAATGAAATTCAAACTTCAAAGAAGAGAATTGAGTTTGATTAAGACTTTGTTTCTCACACACTATGAGACTCTTGCACTATAAATACAGATCTCAATGTATGCATAATGACAAGAAACTCTACAGGGGACCATTACAAGAAACCCTAGATGATGAAAAAAAACCCTAGAAGAAGACAATTACCAAGAAACTCGAGAGGGGAGCCATTACAAGAAACCTGGAAGGCAAATATTACAAAAAGGAAAAAAGAAAAAAAGGAGACACCACTAAAAAAACAAAACAAAAGAGGCGGCGTACCCTATACCAGTCACCGCCCCCTTTCAGCCCATCCCATGATTTCTCTTCTTCCCTGGTCTCAGAACCAGCTATTAAACGCCCCCCTCCTCAGCCTTTTCCTTTTCTTCTTCCCCGGCCTCCAGAAACAGTTCCCCGACTTTTTCTTTCCCCCTCAAACAAGAAAAAATACACATTTGTTCTGCCTTCCCCACCATTGTCTATCTCTCTGCCCAGACCTCCTTGCAGGAAGGGAGTTCATGGGCAGACTGGTAGCCACATCTCCTTCCTCCTAGATCAACAACAACAACAACATCTCTAGAACCATCATCCTTTACTGTGATAGCCCTATACCTTGCCATCCTTTTTCCTCACTGGCACTGTGTCTTCAACAAGTCCAGTACCGCAAGTTTCAGCAACTTCAGCCTCTGCACCGTAACCTTTGGCAGCAGTGCTGTGACCAACTCAAAACGACATTCTCTCCCCATAGTGACCTCCTGTTATAGCTTTGAATGAGACGATCATATTGGGATAAGCAATAAGCAGAAGCCACATAGTAGCTGGATCCCTCCCTCCAGAATAGCAAACAACAGCAGCAGCAGAGGAGTTTCCTCCATCTCGGCCATAAACATCTCTTTTTCTCTTGGTCGAATGCTAGCCTCCAGCCGACAATAGCAGCACCCTGTAAACTTCATTCAACAACAAGAGTTCTTCATCATTGCCTTGTGACCTCGTCTTCAGCAGGTAAAGTCCCACACCAAGTAAGCTTCCTTCCCTGTTTTGCCAAATTAATTACCTTGTCGTTATAGCATGCAAGCGGGAGTTATTCACACATGCATGCAACCGTGGCAAAACCGGGTCACTGGTTTGGACCAGTGACCCGACCTTTTTTTTTTTAAGTTTTGAGACCGGGCTACATAAATAAAAAAGGGAATAAAAAAAGAAAAAATAGTTTGTATTTCTTTTAATACAGAATTTTACGGATTTATTTATTGGCGCTAGGGTTAGGAATAATGTACCTTTTGGGTTGCGCCATATTTACCAATGCCAAAGTTGGAAATATTCATAGGCGAGAATATTCATTGATGCCAGAATCAGGAATATTATAGGAAGACCACAAGAACATAACAAAAACAAATCTTTAGCCATTTAAGACAAAACAGCAATGCAGCCTACCTCAGGTAGGACGTTTAAGAGGTGATACTATCTTTCCTTTCACGTAATTAGTCTCGTACCAAAGAATCTATGTTGACCAGTTAGGGTTCCAAGTGACCATAATACTAGGTGGCGACTCCTTGAACAAGATCATTCCCCATCAAAGAACAAGATGTCAAATATCTGTTTTTTTTTCAATTAAGAAATTAATTTTTAATCGATCGCCATGATGTCCAGGTGTGACAATATGCAAGAATTAGCATTGGATTTGCAAGCTTTGCAAACCATTCCCCATGGTAATGTCTTTATTGATTTAGTACTTTCACATAAAAAGCTTTTGCCATCTATTTTACAGGCCCCTGAGTTAGAATTGAAATCTTTGCTTGATAATTTGAAGTATGCATTCATTGGCGATAACAATACACTTCCTGTTATGGTAGCAAAAGGTTGTGCAAGAGGAAAAACTTGTGAAGTTGTTGTGCGATCACAAAACAGCCATTGGATGGACTTTACGACATTAAGGGCATTAGTCACTCGATATGTATGCATCGCATATTATTGGAGGATAATGTGAAACCAATAAGAAAAATACAAAGGAGGTTGAATCCACTTATGATGGAGGTAGTGAAAGCTGAGATTTTGAAACTATTAGATGCAGGAGATATTACCCCATCACGGACAGTAAATGGGTGGCGCCAATCCATATGGTGCCTAAAAAGACCGAAATCATGTTGATGAAAAAAAAAATGACGAACTCATCCCTACTCACATCTCGAGTGGTTGGAGAATGTGTGTTGATTATAGAAAGCTTAATCTTTCTACATGCAAAGATCATTTCCCATTACCATTCATAAAACCAAATGCTTGAACGCCTGGCAAATAAGTCTTTTTATTGCTTTCTTTATGGATATAGTGGATATAATCAGATTGTTATTAATTCTAAAGATTAAGAAAAGACTACATTTACATGTTCATTTGGTACATATGCATATAGGAGAATGTCCTTTAGTCTCTATAGTGCACCTACAACTTTTCAAAGATGCATAATGAGTATTTTTTCTGACTATGTTGAAAGAATAATTGAGATTTTCATGGATGATTTCATGATATATGGTGATTCTTTTGATAAGTGTTTAGAAAATTTTTCTTTGGTCTTGAAAAGATGCATTGAAACTAACCTTGTTTTGAACTATGAAAAGTGTTATTTTATGGTAGAACAAGGAATAGTTCTTGGGTATGTTGTGTCTTAATTTTTATATCCACAGGGTTCACATTAGTTGATATGAGAGCAAGACTAACACAATTTTGGAAAGCCAAAAATCAAGTTTGTGATAGATAAACCTTGACCAAAAAATAACTTTGTACCTAACAATCAAATGTATTGGAAATTGAACTTAGACCCATTGATTATAGAGAATCAAGAACTCAACATATACGAAGATGCTACAAGGTCATTTATACCTAGATAAGTCAAATTTGTTTTTTGTCCCAACAAAGAGAAAAATGTTGTATCATGCAAAACACAACTTTATTCAAAACATCATGTTTGAAAAGAAAAAACCTAAGTACAAGCTAAATAACCTTATTTATATTAGAAAAAAAATGTCCTAAACAAGTCTAAAAAATAATAAAAGAGTTCTAAAAAAATAAATAAATAATAATAAATCAATTAGGAAACTAATTCAAATCTCGCACGGTAGCTTCTAAACCTTATTGCAAGGACTTCCTGATGTTCAATTGACCTGAAATTTTAATTAGATATAAAACAAGAGCTCTGAAAATGTTTGGTAAAATTCAATCCCAATCCAACTGTCAAATAAAAAATTATACTTATTAGCATAAAACTGTGCAATAGAAAAAATCAGCCCCAACTTTAACTCTCCTAAATAAGCATAGAAATCTTTCTAATAGCTCATGCCCCTTAGTTTCATTATAGAACTACAAAAATCCCAAAAAAATAAGCTACTAAATATCTTTGTATTATTAGGAAAATAATAATTTCCAAATAAGAAGTCCACAAGTTAAAAAGGCAACAAATAACAAAATTCATACATAACCTTCTGACCTATATTGTAATACCTTTTCAAACTCTGATTGTCTTGAAATTTTAACCCAATATAGAACAATATGTCTAGAAATATCTAATGAGATTTTAGTCAGAGCCAATTGTTGGATTGAGAGTTATAGTTGATAGAATAAAACTAAACAGTAGGCACAATTATGCTAGAATCCAAATTTCTTTGTTCAACCTTTTCTAGGATCATATCACATTCCTAATAGAATACAATCTAAAGATCACAATATATAATTATATAATCTTATTAATCAATACATGATTATCATTGATCTTCTTAAGTTGACTTCCATAACATAATAAGATCTTGCTAGTGCTATTAACTTTCTTATAATTTTTAAGAAACCTTGATTCAAACTGAGTTATTTATTTTTTTGGTTGAAAAATATCAATTTTGTTTCAAGAAGCTTGTGCCTTTGTATTTTTCTTTCAACATATTTCACATGCTAAAAGAAACTTTTGTTGGAATTTGTTTATAAAATATGTAGTAGGCCTTTTAAAGTCAAATTATATATGAGGTCTATTTATATTTGAGGTTAAAACTATGTTGTATTTTTTTATCCAACATGAGTACTTTACATGGAATTTTAACATATTAACAAAATAAAACAATTGAAAATGAATAAGAAATTATTCTCAATGATCTTTGGATAGTGAAAGCTTCAAACCTAAAATAGTTTATTGATTATTCTATAGCTTGTGGGTTCATGAGTTTGGGCTTGGGTTTGGTTAATGAAAAAAATATTTTGCTATTAAATCCTTATTTGATCAATAATTTTTTTAAGTGTATAAAATGTCTTTTATATAAACCAATAAATTAATTAAGTGATATGAATGAATGAATGAATTCATGAATGATTATTCATGAACTATGAACATTCATGAATTTTGATAAATACTTATGAATATGTTTCATAAATTATGAACATTCAAGAATTATAAAGAATTCACGAACTACAAGTATTCATCATAAATAATAAACATTCATGGATTATGAGTATGAATATTTTGGTTTCCAAGTCCTGTAAATAGGAGCCTTGGATGGATGGAAAGGGATGGAATAAGTTCTTGAGTTTTTTTCTCTTATTGTTGTTGTTTTTCCTAAGTCTTGTTTTCTATTCTTTGAGGTTGTTGGAATTTGTTTATAAAATATGTAGTGGGCCTTTTAAAGTCAAATTATATATGAGGTCTATTTATATTTGAGGTTAAAACTATGTTGTATTTTTTTATCCAACATGAGTACTTTACATGGAATTTTAACATATTAACAAAAAAAAAATTGAAAATGAATAAGAAATTATTCTCAATGATCTTTGGATAGAAAGCTTCAAACCTAAAATAGTTTATTGATTATTCTATAGCTTGTGGGTTCATGAGTTTGGGCTTGGGTTTGGTTAATGAAAAAAATATTTTGCTATTAAATCCTTATTTGATCAATAATTTTTTT
>Ga0325411_1000503_pt1 | contig 41116 bp, 13 predicted proteins | sample PopdelMetagenome_13_FD_206181 | JGI IMG/M metagenome (GOLD analysis project Ga0325411, IMG submission 206181) | Populus deltoides microbial communities from Bellville, Georgia, United States - Xylem-PdIQD-R4 | ecosystem: Host-associated > Plants > Phyllosphere > Stem > Wood/Secondary xylem...
GACTCAACCACCATTAAATTGTGCTGCAACTGAATCAATCTTTAACGTGCTTAATTAATCTGGTAAATGATATAAGGTCAAACAGAAAGTCCAGAAAATGTTCAATATTAATTGATGTGCTTTGATAGGGAACTATCCATACGCACTAGAGAGCGAGCTCTTAGGGACTCGCGTTTTTTGTATGACAATAGCTCCCCAAGCTGCATGGCCCGTCTCTGAATCGACCTTTGAATTAGGGCTAGATTGTAGCAGGAACGAGGGTATCGTGAATGGATCTCTTTCGGTGTGTTTTTGCCCTTCCAACTCCAACTGAAAAGCTTCGGAATATTTGAAACACATCCTTATCCTTGCAATCCCTTTGAGCTTCATTTCTTATCTGAAAAGAACTAGATCAGGAATAAAAGCGGATCTGTCAATGGCTCGAACAAGTTGCTGTGATGAATTCTAGCCATCCCTGTTCATCCAAAAACAAACCAGGATTTACCCACCATCGTTCTTGTATTCTTGGAGTTTTTTCTCGATTGACTCTCTTTTTTTTTTTTTATAGAACTGGATGGGTGATGTCTTGGATGAGGTTCTTCCATCCATAATGCTATCAGCTTTAACTGTTAGTCAATAAAATTTAAATAAAACAGAAAATATCATTTTTTATTTTTATTTTCAAGACAACGAAATTAAAAATAATCCGTCCTCACCAAATGTTTTTTTTTAAAAAAAACAAAAATCACTGAAAAATGTATCATTTTCTACAAAATCAATAAGCCACAAAAATATCAATCCAAGAATTTCTCGATTGAGACTTCTTTAGTGGTTTTTATTTCTCTTTTAAATCTAACCTCGATAAATTTTTTTATTCAACTCTCCTGGAAATAAAAAAATCTGATTTTTTCCTTTCTATTTAAATTTTTATTACAAATTACAGAGAATATTGCTTTTAAATATTGACATGGATACATGGTGTATATCTTCTTATGGGATTTTTCACTTGTTCACTTGTAAGGAATTTTAATTCAATCATCCATATACTTTTGTAAAATTGCTTTAATAATGTAGGGAATATTTGAAAAACATGGAGGATTTATGCCTTTGCTGATAAATTATGAAGGCAACTTTCTTAAATGAGAGTGGCGACCCACTTGTTTCCCACGCCTCATAAAAGGTCCACATTGGACTGGCACTTTAATTTAGTAAAATTGAGGCCCCTCCACCATGGATGACTACTCGTGGGTGCTTGCTAGCTAGTGCTCATCCGAACCTTGTTGGTTTTGACCAAAGTCGCTTTCCCAATTGGCAAAAGCTTACTTGCATGTTTCAGGTTTTTTTTTTCATCATTTCTAAAAATTTAATTAGTGTGCTTGAATTAAACTTTTGACCCGGTTGTTTACGGTGTGATAATGAGTTTAAAAGGGTGTTTGAGAGGATAGTAATAGTTATTTTTTAAATTGTATTTCTGTTTGAAAATATATCAAAATAATATATATTTTATATTTTTAAAATTATTTTTGATATTAGTACATCAAAACGATTTGAAAATATAAAAAATTTAATTTAAAATAAAAAATTAATTTTTTTTAAAATATTTTTGAAACACAAAAACAAACATACGCGAATAAACGACAAGAAAACCCATCATGAAATTACCATGACCATTCAATAATCTGAAGATGCTTTGAAAACCCTTTCAAATTTAAATGAATGATTTAAAAGACTGATTCATCAGAAGGTTTAACAAATCTTGAATTATGCAGTAGAAATAGTCTCTTCACTCTATTCAGGATCTCCATCTGAGATCTGTTGTTATTAGTGAAAATTCCGTACGTGAAGCTCTGTTGGCCCTTCGAGGACATGATTGATGAATGTTACTTTAAGCACACCGACTTTGAATTCTCTCCCAAACATTTTGCCTGTAAAAAACAACTAATAATTGAAACTAAATTACTCATTCTTGATTTTGAGATATAATTCAAAAAATTGTTTTTCAGAAATAGGTCATGACGAAAATAAGCTAAGATAACTTTAGCTTGAGCATGTTTGGTTTATTAGAAAACTAGTGATAACTCTATGATTCTATTTCTAATTTAATTTATTTTCTTATTGTTAAATATTTATAATTTTTTAAAGGCTTTTGGTACCAGTTAAATTGATGAATAAAAATCCATTTTTGTGAGTTTTTCTTTTCAAGGGTTTTTTTTAGTATTAAATAACCCTTTATAATTACTATACATTTTGTCAATTGATATTAGAATGGGATTATCCTCGTTATTGAATAAAGTGACAACAACCACCATTAACCAAATTTTTATCAATATATTTTTACCAAAAAACACCAAATCAAGAATGGTTTACAAGTATAAATTTTTTGGAACAGAAGCACGCCCCAATAAAAATGCGTTGGGTCCATGAGTGGGCGTGATAGTGTGCCACGCCTCGGGTACGCTCAAGGAAATGCCCATCATTTCTTGGCACGTCCAAGAAAATGACCATCCTCCCTTGACAATCTCAATGGAATGACCATCCTACCAGGGGCACGCCTAAAGGGATGACCCTCTTCCTTTGGATCTAGACTAGGAGAAGAGCTCAGTCTCCATGGGCTCAACCACTTTTGACGTTTGGACCCTAATCTTCCTACACCTTTTAAGTGTATAAAAGTCCTATAAGGACTCATCATATTTCTATCAAATATTAATATAGATGTAAGAGATATTTATACCTCATTAAATACTATTAGGATAAGATTACACTCCAGACCCTTCTCTTCATAAAATGACAAGACTCATGAGCTATAAATATACCAAGAGACCTTAAAAAAATAGGTTCACAATCTTCATTCTCTACTGCATATATATTTTCACAGCATCTCTATCTAGAATATTCTTGTTTTCTCTCTCTTTAAAAAGACACTTATTTAAGCATCGAAGAGTCCTTACCTAAAAAAAGAAGACCTTTTGGAAGTACTAGTCACAAGCCATCTTGGCCTACCAAACACCAAATATAAGCTATAAACCACCTTGGTTAGGGAGAATGTATGAGATTACTAGGACCACTTGATTAACTGATTATCCAACCCGGGAGCCTTATTCCTAGGCTACTTGGATTTTTTTGGGACTTCAACACACCCCCACTGAAATAGATCAAGGAATGCAGATCATCTGTGATATCGTGTAGTTTCAGGAGGCGACTTCGACACATCTTGAGCAGAGACATGATCACCACTTTGAGAAGCTTAGTATGGCTTTTATAGGGATTGGAAAAGTTCCAGATATCTTAATGTTAGATGCTAATAGATATCATGATTATAATATGTGCATATTGGCAAAGGAATTCGTACTCAACCCCTTTGTAGTCCTGTTTCGGCTTTTAAAAATTTTTTAACTAAAACTTATGTTAAGAGAAAGTATGATAGAGTTAATGTTACAACATTTAAATGAAAAATTTATGGGCTGACTTGTAATTATAATAGAGATGGAATATGCAAGATTTTTAAAGGATGTGATGTTGTAGTTGGTTGAGGTCGGATTTAGAGAACAACCTTTTTCGAGATGGAATTATGTCCAAGATACTTTGTTAGTATAAGATAAAATGTCTATTCAAACTTAGTTCCATATAAAATATTTATTGAGAGATAGATTTGCACCGTTTGATATAAATTTATGTAGAGCTATTTTTGAGACTACCATATTTAAAGATTCCTCTATATAAAAAAAATATGAGATCAATGCTATTAAGCACTTCAATAACTTATAAATTGATGAACCTTTCATAATTGAATACCCTAATGACGATCATAAAGATTGGAATATGGATGCCAACAACACTTCGGTACAAGAATTACCGACGTTGTTATGCAAACGATGTGTAAAGAAATTGAGGAGCAAAAATTAAATATTAATGATCATGATTACCTTAAAGAGAATATTAATACAGGTAAAATTAGAAAAAAAAGAGCTATCATCTAGTTTTATGGTAACTAGAAACCCTAATTGTTTTTAAAAAATTTCTAGGGAAAAGTCTGGTTATGTTAAAATCATCTTAAAACATCAAACTTAAGATAAGTTGCTTCACGTTTGTTTTTAAAAATAAAAGGTACCTATTATGTATACATCCTAAGATTTTTTCTAAAATGGTATATTGGCTTTGGTTATTGAAAGTATAAGACTACTAAGACTTGGGGTAGTGATCTAGGACCTGAGTTTAGTAACAAGACTTAATCCTCACTTTTAAATTTGAGCGGTGGACCTAAAAAGATGCTTATAAGTAATTGGGATTTGGCCCATTCTCTTTTATTATATTTGAAATGGGCTAGAAGGGATCTATTCACCTTCAATGAGCTTATATAGGATCATGTAGATTGACCCTAAAATCACTCGACATATCATACAGGGGAAAATGCAAAACAAGATTCACATATCATATCAACCCATTTATCCTTAATGTGACATTCAAGAAACAACCTAATTAAGATTTACAATTCCTAGGCTGATTTTAAGTTATGAGAAAAAAAAATACAAATATAGAAAATGAATATGAAAAATAAAAAAAACATCGACATTGATATTTACATGCATGAATTTATTTACCCTTAATGTGATATTCAAAAAACAACCTAATTAGGATTTACAATTTTTAGATCAATGAGTCATGAAAAAACATAAATCACTAAAAAAGGAAAACATAAAAAAATATATACGTTAAATCAATATTTCCAATACAAAATCATCAACCTTTAATGCCATATTTTAGAAGAAACCTAATTAGGATTTACAACTCTTAGACCGATTTTGAGCTACAAAAAAAATCAAATTAGTTAACATACTCAACAAAATGCAACGAGAACAAATTCACACATCAATTAAACCAAAACTAGATTCATTTTAATAATAAAAAACAATAACATGTCAAAAATCAATCAAAATAAATGATTAAAAGCATAAGGGTTTGAAATTAATAAAAAACTAGTTCTGAGTGGAAACTTCTGGAACCTGGATCAATAGTGATGACATATGAGTCTCTTTTGTGGATAAGCAACCTAGGCTACGTAGTGTCATTGCACAAGCTAATGATTTTGGAAGCCGTGTGACTCAGCAAATCAACTACCCCTCCTCCTTTTCTTTCTCCTTACATAGGCGGTGTAACTCATCATTGTTCAAGATGGGAGATTAACAATTAAAAAGTTTCAGTTTTTTTGTTGTTGCGAGGAAGAACTGGGTTTCAATTGTATCTTTCTTGAAATTAACATGTTATGATTAGGTTGTTTTAGGCGCAAGGAGGAAGGGTTGTTGCTGCTATGCCACTCAATCTAGCATTGTGGCCGATAAGGTAGTCGAGTTTCAATTGGGAGAAAGAAGCGTTGACAATGGTTATAACTAAGGATAAAAGGAGATGGCGTTGTGGTGGAGAGAAAAGGGAAGATAGTGTCTTGGTGTGGCTCGAGTGTGGTGGTGTCAATAACAGTCATAATGAGAAGGAGAGAAGAAGATGAAGAAAACGACTAGGGTTTTGACTTTTTTAGCTAGTTAGTTTTTTTTTCTTCCTTTTTTGTTGCTGTTATTTATAGGGATTTCTTTTCTCTTTATTTGTATGTATATCTATTTATATTTACCTCAACTCCTCTCTAAATAGGAAAAACCTAAACTAGAATAATATTAGGTCTTTATATTATTTTCTTATTGAACTAGGATTTCTCTCTAATTTTCTAATTTTTACTTGATTCTTCTATTTATTGATTTTTTTTCTCTTTTGCATTATCTTTCATGATAGTTTTTAGTTCTCGGTCATTTTGTGCCTCTTTTTCTTTCTTCATTTGGTTTCACTAAACTCCCTAAATTTTTAATATTTATTTATTTATTTATCTCATCACATGAAATAAAATAATAAAAAATAACAAAAATTACTAATTTTTTTAGTCGAACCCATTTGATTTCATGTCAAAATATGTAACATGAATAAAACAAGAAGGAACTTGGAAAAAAAAAGTGAAGAAGCCAATAAATCTTGTAGGCATCATAGCTGTGTAAGATAACTAAATTAGCAAAAAAATAATAATTAAATGACGAGGGGTTTTTATTGTACCCCTCTTCATAAAACACTATTCATTGAAATAAATTTTTTTATTTTCATTTTTTAATCAATTAATACTTTTTTTAAATTATCCTTTAATATTATATATGTTTTTTTATTGGGTTAGGACACTTTTATTACATGGATCGCAGGTTCGACGAGTTAACCCAGTTGACTCGTGTTTTTTTCTTAATAAACCTTTTCCCTAATTTCACCATTTAATATTAGGTTGATTAAGAATCAGACTTCATGATTTGTTTTATTTGCTTTCTTTTGAGTTATTCCAGCCTTATGATCCGATAATGATGCTTAATGAGTTAACTCAAGTTAACTTGGATCGTTTTTTTAATCTTTTTTTAATTGATTTTTTTTCAATTTCATCATTCAACATTGGATTGGTTGAGAATTGATCTTCATAATTTATTTTTATTTTCATTTTACGAGGATATCATAGTTTCATGATCAGGGTCGTGAGTTTTGACATTTTAACCTCAATTAAATTAGGTCATTTTTTCAATTTTCTTTCTAAAAGGTGATCCCAGTCTCATGAACTGAGTCACAAGTCCTTCAATATTGGATTTGTTTTTTATTAGGGTCCCATCTCATGGCCCGGGTAGCGGGTTTGGCATATTAACCTAATTGACTTAGTTTTTGTTCTTGTTTTTAATTCATATTTTTCCTATCTCATTATTTAATATTGTGTTTGATTGAGAATTAGGTTTCATGATTTGTTTTGGTTTGCTTTTTATTAGGCTATCCTGGTTTTATGACATAAGAATAATACTCAGCGGGTTAACTCAAGTTGACTTGACTCTTTTATCGTGTCATTTTTAAATTAATTCTTTTTTACAAATTTCATTATTAAACATTGGGTCCAGTATGGTTAATTGGAAATTTAGCTTCATAATTTTTTTTATTTGCTATCTGCGGGGTTATCTTAGTCTCATGATCAAAATAATGGATTTGACAGGTTAACTTGAGTTAAATTAAGCCTCTCTCTTTTTTTTCTTTATGAGGTTATCTTGGTCTCATTACCCGGGTCATGAATTTGACAAATTAACTCGAGCTGATTGAGAATTGAACTTTGTAATTTATTTTTATTTGTTTTCTATGAGATTATCTCGATCTTAAGACTCAGGTCGTAAGTTTGATAGGTTAATTCGAGTCACTTTTTAGGTATTTTTTATTTTTTTTTAATTTAATCATTCAACACTGAGTTGATTGAGAATTACACCTATAATTTGTTTTGACTTGCTTTTTAAGAGGTTATTATAGTCTCATGATCTAGATCATAAATTTAACAATTTTAACTTGAGTTGACCAAAGTCAATCCAATATGTTTTTATTTTAATATAAAAAAAGATGTCATCTTGAAATTTTTTTGAGTCAAATTATGCTTTTACAGGTCGTTCAATTTTTTTGAGTCAAATTAACCTCTACATAGTCTAAATTTTTTTTCCCATAAAACAAAACACTAAGAATATCTAATTTTTTTTTTTTTATGTTCAAGAGAAACTTGACCTGACCTGACTCGCAACATAACACTGGTCAATGATCTAGTCTCTAATATGAAAAACATGTTTTTTATTTTATTTTATTAAAGTAAGTTATTATTTTGTCTTTGTATTTTGAATCAAATTATAACTTAGTCCTTTAACTCTAGTTATCTGTTTCTTTGAATTTTGTTTTTCCTAAATCCTAAATGTACCCTTTTATAATTTAAATTGTTAGAGAAAAACCTATATAGAATCAATTTATATAGATAAATGTTTTAATAAATAATAGTCAAGAAACTCAAGAGATTAAATTAAATATGTATTTTTTTCAAACATAAAGGATAAAATAATAATTGCATTTGAAATCAAGGAAGTAAAGAAAAATATAGTCTTTTGATTACCAAACACAAATCTAAGTGCCCCTTGATACCAAAAGCAGTCTCAACCTCATCATCAATTAAGACACTTAAACTCTCATAATCTAATATAATAGGAAGTAAAGTATCCAGATTTTTAGAAGAGCTCCTTAATATTATATAAAATAATTGTAAATTTTATAATTGTGCCAAAAATCCTATAGTTTTGCTTAATTACAACAAAGTTATGCATGGGAAGGCTTTAACTATATTATCTATTTCATCTTAAAAAATAAAATTTCTTTTTGTTTTTTCCCTTGGATTTTGTAAGCATGCAATTTTAATTTCATTTTCATAAAAAAAATGGTGATTAAAATTTACATATTTGAAATGAAGCATACATGTATTTAGATTCTTTTATTTAATTCATTGTTTTTATAAATTTTTTGACTGTAATTTTCTTTTTATATTGAGAAATGAAGTGCTCTCCTTGCTTGTTAGAATAGTTATTATAAACATTTTAGATAATCAATGAGGACCAATTTTCTAATGATCACTCACAAAATTCATGATTTTTACACACGCAAAACTAAATATATGATGCAACTCTCGAGTTTGAAAAATGGAAATGAAAATCATTTTTTATTTTTTATCTAAAAAAATATTAGTTTCCTTGTCATCAAGAACATTGACGATCTTTTCACCAATTCTTTTCTTCATAATTTAGTTTGTATTATGGTATAATGTTGCAAATGCTCTAAATTGCAAAGTTAGGTTAAAACTTGTTTGGATATCATTCTATCTATTTAATAAAAATTAGAAAATGGAAAATTCAATCAATCTCTTATATGATAATGATGTCAATCTGATAAGTTGGTTTGAGAGATGTGAAAAATAAAATTTTTATATATGAATTCCTTGCTTTTGACTTTGATGACCAAATGGTACAACTTTTGATTGGATAAGGAGTTTTGTTTTTGTTGAAAAAAATCAGTTTGAGTTTGTCTTGAAAATATTACAAATACTGAAGATATTGTAGATTATTGGTGCAAATACTGAAGATTTCTGTAGTTATATAATTACCTAAGATAGTTTACCTGTTACCTAGTTTAGATGGTCTTGTAATTACTATATATCCTTCCTAGAATCAAGGACAAAATCATATCATTAATTGTTGTATTAGGTTTTAATTCTAGTCTATATATAGTTGCACAATTCCTTCAATAAGACTCATGATTAGAGATTGTAATTCTCAAATTTCTTTATGGTATCATAGTTGATAATTTTTTGAATAAGCATTTTCTTCTTCTTCTTCTTCTTCTTCTGTTATAGAAGACCATTCTAAGCAAGTTATAGAAGAAAGCCCCAAGTTAATTCTTTTTCTGACCAATAGTACTGATGATACCAATACCTCTTAAAGGTTGAGTTTAGTATTGCTAAATGAATTCAACTATCTTCCTTGGTCAATGGTTGTTACTATCACCCTTGGTGAAAAATCAAAGTTGGGATTTATTAATGGTTCAACACCTTCTCTAGATGTGGATGCCCGAAATACAAGGCATGAAACGCAATCTCACTAAATTTTTCAGCTATTCAGAATCTTCACTAGATTTTTGAAATGCTATTCATGACATGTATGGTAACCAAAACAATACTGCTTGAATATTTTAGATTCATCATGAAATTGCAAATCTTCATCAGGATGATAAATCCTATGTTCAATTATTGGGAAATTTGAAAAGCTTGTGGAATGAATTAGAGATGTATTGCCCTTACACTATTAATGTTGATGTCCTACAAAAAAAGAATAGAAAATATCAAATTTTCCAACTTCTGGCAAGCCCTAATCCTAATTTTAAAGACATACAGAGTAATATTTTAATGAAACTACCATCACTGAAATTTGTATGTGCAACGCTCTAGGGTGAAGAGATTCGCAGAAAGGTGATGAGTCGTGATACTAATTATGGAGCTACTGACACTCGTGTTTATCATGCCAAAACAATGTCTTGTAGTGAGAATTCTAGTATGTTTGATTATCACTCTCTACCACGACAAGCAATTTATGAAAGAACATTCAAAGGGAAATAATCAGACTTAAAGTGCAGCTATTGTCATAACACTAGACACTAGATAGATCGATGTTGGCAACTTCATCCAGAAATTAAACCCTGATTTACTAAAGACCAATGAGGATACCAGAGATGATCATTTAATAATAAGTCAAATCATTCCACTGAAAACTTCACTGCAAATCCTACTGTTTTGATACAAGACTTTGCTAATTACTTGCAAGACAAGCACAATTATGAGAAGGTGCAAAATGGAGCTGCTGGACAAGAGTAGAATCAATTAGCAACACATTTCAGTCACTTTACCGAATTTCTAGCGGAAGCAGACCAAAAAACCAACCAACTTATTCTGATTTCCTTTATGACTGTATTAGAACTTGATAATTTGTATGATATTTGGATTGTTGATTTTGGTGTCACAAATTATATGTCTAACAAATCGAGTAATATTTTTGATCTTGAACAATTTGCTTCTCCTAATTTTGACTTGGTAGCTAATAGAAACGGTTCTTATTTGAAGGGTAAGGGAAAAATCAAATTAATCTATGAAAAAATCATGTCTAATGTTCTATATGTTCTCTCTTTTCCTTTCTAATTACTTTTAGTCAGTAAGTTAGCCTCTATATTTAATTGTGATGTAATTTTGACTCATTACAAGGTTATATATCTGGATTGATTAACCAAAAAGATGATTGGTAAAGGATTTTTCCTGCATGGTCTCTACTATTTCTCTTATGATACTCGAGTTTCCAGGAGATTTCAGGATAGTTTTAAAAATATCGTATGAGCCACTCTTATAACATTGTTTTCTAGCACATCCATTAGATTTTTTTCTTGGCAAAATAAATTCAATACCAACTAAGAAATCTCTTAAATGTGAGATTTATCATTTTTCCAAATCCTTGTACACATACAACTCATGCATTTGAACTTGTACACTCAAATATATGAGGACTATTCTATACTTCACTAGATGGTTTTAAATACTTTGTAACCTTTATTGATGATTTCTTTAGAGTCACATGGGTGTATAAGCTAAAAGCTAAGAGTGAAGTATTTCACTGTTTTAAGGATTTTCATATGTTGATTACTAATCAATTCTCAACTCATATTAAAATTATCCGATCAGATAATGGCACCGAACACATGTCTAAAGATATGTCACATTATTTATGTTCTAATGACATATTACATCAGACTAGCTGTGTTGGTACACCTCAATAAAATGAAGTTTCTGAACAAAAAAATCACGATCTGCTTGAAAAGACTTGTGCCATAATGTTACAAATGAATGTTCCAAAATGGTTTTAGTCATATGGTGTTCTCACAGCTACATATGTTATAAATCATTTACCCAGTCGTGTGTTGAATTTTAAATCTCCTCTTGAAGTTTTGCAAGCTAAAAGTCCAGATCTGTCACCTCTTAAAGTGTTTAGATGCTTCTATTTTGTGCACTTTCCACCATCACAACGTGATAAGCTTGATTCAAGATCAAATAAGTGGATTTTCTTGGGGGCATTCACAAACACAAAAGGAGTACAAGGGTTATGATCCCTCATTAAATAAGATGTACACATCAAGAGATGTTAGATTCATTAAAGACATCCCTTATTTCTTTACAACAAGTCGCAGGGAGGATTATTTTGAATTATTTCCGTTGCTTAGTTCAAGTTTTATTAATCAGAGTCCATGCTCTCTGCAACGTCAGTCCACTAGTGCTGGAACTAATTCCAGTTCCGACAACCCTACATCAAAATCAAGTTCTATTAGTGACATTCAACGTGTTAATCTAATATCTAATGAAAATCCTTCTGATAAAGCCACTGGAAAAAGGTTCTACTATGATCAAGTGCTATAATTAAGTGTGCAAGAAGTTCTCAATATTCTAAATGATCAACCAATATCATATAGAAAACACCAACCCCTTTCCAGACTGCAAGAGTATGTAACTTATAATGTCAAGCATCCAGTCTTTAAATCTCTGTCATATGATCAATTATCTCCAAATCACAAAGCATTCCTCACTCCCATATCAAATGTTCATAAGCCTAAGACATTTTAAGAAGTTCAATCTTAAATTGTATGGAAGCAGGCTTTGAAGGAAGAACTGATTGCATTTGACAACAATCATACATGAAGCATCATGCCTTTTCCCACAGGTAAACAAGTAGTAGGTTATCATTGGATTTTCAAGACTAAGCTAAACTTAAATGGGACAATTGAACGATATAAAGCTCAGCTTGTAGCTCAAGGTTTCTCTTAGATTTAGAATCGATTACAAGGAAACATTTGCTCATGTGGCAAAAATAACTACTGTCCGAGTTTTATTATCCGTTGCAATCAATCATGGCTCATCATTATATTAAATAGACGTAAGAAATGCATTCTTACATGGATAACTTGAAGAAGTGTTCATGAAACTACCTCCTGAACATCCACATAGTAACCATCCTAATTTAGTTTGCAAACTTCATGAATCCATTTATGGATTGAATCGGAGACCACAAGTATGACATACAAAGTTAAGCATTGCATTGAAAGCTCTTGGTTTGACAAGAAGCAATGTTGAATCTTCTCTATTTGTCTAGCAGAATTCAAAAGACAAACTTATTGTATTTGTCTATGTAGATGCTTTAATCATCACGGAGAATAATGAAGATTCTATAGCAAAATTGAAGAAGGATTTACAACAACAATTCTCAATTAAAGATCTTGAAAAATTAAAGTACTTCTTAAGGATTGAAATGACAACTTCCAGCAAAGGTTTCTTTCTAAATGAACAGAAGTATATGCTGGACTTGTTACAAGATGCTGAGATACTACATGCTAAGCTAGCCATTACTCCTCTGGACAGTAATATCTAATTAGATTCCTTAATAAAACCTTTCATGTTATTCACCACTTATCAAAGAATTGTTGGTAAATGAATTTGCTTAACAATGACTAGACCAAATATTACATTTGCCATCAGTTTATTAAGCCAATACATGCATGCTCCCATAGTTCATCATCTTGGTATGATGAAATGCATTTTGCGATATTTGAAAGGGACTGTTGGCCGCGGTATTGTTATGACATGTAATAGAAACACATATATTATGGGATATACACACTTTAATTAGGCAAGCAATGCACTAGATAGGCGATCTACCACGAATATTGCATGTTTATTGGAGGTAATTTAGTGTTCTAGAAAAGAAAACAACAACATGTGGTCGCTTGCTCAAGTGCTGAAGCTGAATACCGCACAATGACATCTGCTTCATGCGAATTGAACTGGCTTAAGAATTTACTTGCATATCTCGGTTTCCACAATCATTCACCAATGACACTGTTTTGTGATAATCAAGCTGCTATGCATATTGCGGTTAATCCGGTGTTTCATGAACGAACAAAGCACCTTGAAGTGGATTGTCATTATATTCGTCAACAAGTTTAAGCTAAACTTATTCCGACTAAGTACGTGTGCACTTATGATCAACTAGCTGATGTGTTTACCAAAATCCTGCATTCTACTCAATTATTAGTTGTTAAGCAAGTTTGGATCAATTAATCCACTTGATCCAGCTTAAGAGAGAGTTTTGAAGATATTACAAATACCGAAGATATTGCAGATTAATGGTGCAAATATTGAAGATTTCTGTAGTTATAAATTTTGATTACCTAGGATAGTTTACCTATTACCTAGTTTAGATACTAGAATCAAGTACAAAATCATATTATTAATTGATGTATTAGGTTCTGATTCTAGTCTTTATATACCTGCGTGATTTTAGTCTTTATATACTAAGCTTGCGCACGATTCCATCCATAAGACTGATGATTAAAGATTGTAATTCTCAAATTTTCTTCAGTTTTATACTTTTAGATATTATTGTTAGTTAAGCTACAATTCAAGGTTTCAGGACCTGTAAATGGTCGACCAAAAGCTTCTTCAGATGATTCTAACATAGGTCTTATCATGTCAATTTCCAAAAAACTCTTACATAGATGCCAATGACTTTGTCCAGTCACCTATAAAGAGGTTGCTTTGCATGGCTAATTCCGAGTGTGAATATTATTATTCTTCCCTTCAAATCTTGTCATCGCCGTGCTTTTTGACTACGAGGCAGGACAAGTTTTCTGGGGTCTTTTTTTATGATGTTTGTCCACGTAGAGCATTCTGCAATGGGAGGAGAAGTTAATGAACAAAGAGAAACCCTACTCAATTTTAGGTCCCTATTAACATTTTTCAGTGCAGCTGCAGCCAGCTGGATCTAGATGATCGTAAGTTTGCAAACAAGCCATGAATCTTGGTGACGTGGCATAGATTTTTATTAAAAAAATCAACCTCGTTAGCTCAGCACAAACAACATGGTGGCCGTCACCCCACGTCATTTGGGCTTAACCTAAATGACGTGGCCACCTCTCAAGGATTCATAATACGGGCCATGCACCATCTACGAAAACAAACCTTTATATCAAGGTTGGTATTATCTTTTTTATGCATTTTTTTTCTTAATAAATAATTATTTTTAGCCAACATATCATGACTAATATTTACTAACTACTTCACCAATAATGTTTAAAACATTACATTTAATAATAAGCATCAACGTTTGCACCAATCAATTTTTATGTAACTCTTGAGATCAGTTGATGTAAGCAAAGTTTATAAATATCTTGTATCTCCCGGTAAACAATACATGTTACAAGTTCTCATACTCAAAATGTTTTTTTAGATTCAACACAATTCTAAACTTATATTTTCTCATAATTTTCCTCGTATATTATTTCTCTTATATATTTACTGACTTAAATATTAAATAGTTCATCATTTAACGAGGGATTTATTTTTTCACGATAGCCAAGCCTAACACCAAGCCCAACACCAAGCGCATATTCAAGTCCATACATCTTGGCTTAGGATCACAATCAGGTCCTATTTTTTAAGTCCAAGATTTCTAACAGTCACAATAAAAAATAATCTACCAGCAAGTTTTAACTTGATTATCATATGGTCATACTATTAGATTAGTTTTTCATGTTTCGTTGCGGGACTCAATTTTAGTAGTCTAATAGTTTGTGTTTGAGTAAACGAGAAAAAAACTATTATTTTCTTTCTTGAAATCACACCGAGTATAAAAAAGTTAAAACTAAAGATATTTTTACTGTACACCTGCACACATTTCACTATTCATTAGAATAGTATAAATTCCATTTTGCCCTTCCTAAAAAAATCAATGGCCTTGGTGTTGGAGGTGTTTTGACCTTTTTGCAAGGCCTCATTGGTCATCACCAGATTGATCGAAGGTAAAACTTTTTAATTTTCTAATAATAGTGGAATGACTTAATTACACTTAAAAGAAAATTTTCCGACACTAACATCTAGGGGATTTTTAGTCATTTTAATTTTTAAAACTTAGTAAAATAACCTAATTACCTTTAAAAGCAAAATTTTTAAAACTTGCATCTAGGGGGGTTTTTTTTATCTTTTCATTTTGTTTTTTTTTTGTTATTATCAAGTTAAATGAGGGCAAGTTGATCTTTTAATAAATATAAAATATTATTTAAATGGAAAAGTGGTTGCCGTGTGCACTGTATACGACAACATGTCAGAGTTTCTCATGACTTTCTGGTGGCACATGTGGTGCCTCGTAGCAACCAAAAACTCCCTTTTGCCATGACATCCTTTTCCTAGCAGGGCTGCACCGTGGTTTGTCGTTGGCGAGGTTTTTTTCCTTTTCTTTTCTCTCTCTTCCCCTCAAAATTTGTGTTGACTTTTCAAAATTTCATAGTTGTTCTCTTAGTTATTGATATTTCAATCTCAGTCTTTTATTTTTATTTTGATTTTGATTTTTTGTTATTGGCTTTTAAAAAAAAATATTTATTTTCAATTTTATCTTTCAATCCCAATTTATGATATATATTTTTTTTGAATTTGGTTCTTATTATTTTATTTTTTTGGGTTTTTTTGTTAAATTGATTTTTCTTTTCAATTTCACAATTCAATAAAAAAATTATAGTTTTTCTCTAATTTATTTTTTATTTTAACTTTGATCCTCATTCTTTTAATTGATATGTTTTTTTTTTAATTTTGGATCATTTTTCCAATTTCATTCTTAAACATTTGATTGGTTGGGGATTGAGTTTGGTGATTTTTCAGATATGATGTGTTAACTTTAATGACTTTGGTCAAACGTTTGAAAATTTAACGTGGGTTGACATCATTTTTTTTTGTTTTTTACTTATTTTATTATGATTTCATCATTGTAAATTTTTTTTTAAATGGACTTTGTGATTTTCTTTGTTTTCTTTTCTATTAAGTTATCCTGATCTCATGATATGGGCCGCAAGTTTGGTTGGTTAACTCGAGTTGGCTCGCCCCTTATTACCCAGTTTACAGGTTTGTCATAGTAACTCATGTTCACTCTGATTGAATTTTTTTTGTCATTTTTTTTTACTAAATTACATCATTCCATATTTAATTAATTAAGAATTGAGCTACATTATTTTTCCCTTTTGAAAAATGGTTTTTTCCCAAGTTATCGTGATTGTTTTTTTTTTTGTGTTTTTTAATTTGGTCAATTTACTGTAGTTGTCTTTTTTTTATCATTTAATTAAAATAAAACCAACTTATTTGACCTAGCTAGGTCTATAACCCAAATCCCAAATTTTTATTTTTTTTTAAAATGCACTTGCAACACCTAGATATATTTTTTACAAAAAAATAATAATCCAACATAGAGCAATCTATTTAGGATAGCTTTTAGTCTACAATTAACTACTTAAAGTTCAAACTAAACATAAATTGCTATGTAGTGATCCTAATAGAGTATATATCCGCATTCAAAATATATATTATTCAAAAAACAAAAATGCATTGCACGGATGCCACTCATAATTCTAAGCAAAGTTGATAAGATAGACCAAAAAATGCTGCAACAAAGAAAAAAAGCAATCTTTTTGCAGCAGTCACTGATAAAAAAGGATAAGATTTCTTGCATTGAGCCTACTGAATGAACTGATCTTCTCTTCATGCACACTCTCCTTGCAATTTTTTATTTGTGTTAGCGAAGTGTTTTATAAGAGAAAAGCAGTTGAAGCTTTTTGCCTTGGGATAAAAAACCTTTGGAAATCAAATTACATGTTTTAAGGAAACCTAACAATATGAAATGAAACATCTCAATTAATGCAAGAAAAAATAGCAATGTAAAAGGACAATTGTAAAACCTAACCAAAAGAATTGAGAAAACATGAATCTCACATTATGTGCTCATGATACAACAAGAAATCTAGTCAACAAAGAAACTAAGTATAAGAATATATTTATGTGATGGAATATTACCCTTTTGCTTCTTTAATAATATTGCGTTGCTATTCATTGCCTTTTTGCTAATAAGGGCTCCTCAATTAAAATTAACACATAACCATGCTATTTGGCTGGACTATTTAGGCTTCGTGTCTCGGATTTTTCAACAATGGAAGGGATTCAGACTGCATAGATTTGAAACAAGGAAAAAAATAAATGGTTATATTGTCACTTGTGTATGAATGTTTAGAACAAAGTGAGCGAAATGAAATAAATGTGCTTTATTCTTTTTTTAGAAGCTTAATATTATTTCTTTTATATTTGAAACTATTTTGGGTCTTATTTGAACCTAAAATTAATTAAAAATACAAAGAAAGGAAAAAAAGTTGGACATCTCCTTAATTAACATATATGCAAAGCTCAATCTTCGAAGTGTTTGAGTTTCGTGGCCTATCAACTCTCTAGATGAAGCTATAGATGTTGTGAGTGGAGATTTAGGAGTCACTGTATGTGGTCTAGCAATGTTGGGAGGGTTAGTAGGGTTCACTAGCGGGGGGAATAAAAGATGTTGGCAAAAATATAGTACAACCGGTAAAACCTATAGGATCAAATCTTACTTGATGATGTTTTAAAATCTAGTATGCTTAGAAATGAGGTTTTTTTGGTATTCAGACAATGAATAATCATATGTTCATGTCAATATTTAATTATCTAGAGCTTAAAAAGTGGGTGATTGGTAATACAATACCTAACATCTACAAAATAGACCAATGTTTGCTTGAGTTTACCACGTAGCTGAACCCAAGAACGTTTTGTATGACACCTCACTAGATCTATGTCTGCTTGGGCTCAGCTCGTTATTGAACCCAAGGATGTTGGGTCTGACACCTTGCTAGACCTATGTCTGAAGAAGCTTTGAGTGAGATTTGTTCTCATTTACAAGAAAAACTCTGTTATTTTAGGTATTCCCAATCATAAACTACCTTCTTCTTCCTTCGTGCTATTTAGTTACAAAAAATAGACTCTAGAAAAGTTATGTCCGATCTTAGGAGTAAAGTGTTACTTTTTCGGGTGATGAATTTAGCTTCTAATCGAAAGCCAGGGAAAGCAATAAAGGATAGGGGTCCACTAGACTAGGCCCTAAGACTAGAACATGTGGAACACATCCAAGAGCTGTTATGAAAAAAGTCTAAGGTTGTGCCTATTATTGAAAACTTCCTTCCTTTGAGGAGAACAATAAACTTGTTTTGAGCTCGATCGAGGAAGAAACATGTGCTATGTTGGCTCAAACCTCAATAGAATATGAGATAAACAAGATGACCAAATGGCATTATCAGCTCTTTTGCAAAGTAAACAACTTTTTATTTTTTATTTTTATGCATCTAAATATTCATCTTTGACTTTGTTTTTGTGCAAAGTTAACAATTGAAGAGGAAAGAGAATCTTCAACATGATCTGTATCTGAGAAGGTGTTTTCATCCCTTAACTTATCTGGAGTTGGGATAGAAATAAAGATGGAAAATGGCCCTATCAACGTGGATGAACTTCTTGTTTATGAGCAGATAATGAAGGGAGCCACTATTCCCGTGGAGTTGGAGGCTAAAACTAGTAGAGGAAGTCGTTCTCCCCTAATTGGGGGTTAAACAGAGTTGAGCCCTTCTAAAGTGATTGTGGGTACTGTTGCCTACTTCAAGAGATGAAAGGTCTCCACCCTTATAGAGTCTGGCGTTGTAGCCTCAAGCCTCTCCTATAACCTCATTGTTAATGCCCTTACCATTGTTTTCAACTACATAGACCTTTTTGGCTGTAGAGACTTTTACCTATGGTGGTCTACTAAGAGCTAGATAGCTTAGGCTCGAGGATGCTTTTTCCAACCTCATCCTCGATCAAGCCCTCTACACTTTCCTTGCATTATCTAAGAAGGAAATGTAGGCCATAAAGGCTATCCTTGGTGGGAGGTCCAGTCTTGGGGACGAAGGCCTAAAGGTGGTAAGGAGCTTAAAGAGGCTGACCATTCCTTTAGATGTTTAAGCAATGTCTGATGAGAGCTACAACCACCATTAAAACCTTATAGGATAAATTACCTTCCACGTAAGAAAATTTCTCTTATCTGATCTTTTTTTTATTATTATTGTTTTTAATAATCATCATCTGTCTTTATTAGACTTTTATGATGTGTGCCCATTCTAAAAGGCATTGGATGGGTAAGAGAAGCCAAGTGAGAGGGGCAATCGCCAAACATAGGGCATAACAAACCGCTCTTTAAAAGCTAAGGGATGAAAAGGCTGTAGTGGAGGCTGAGCTGAGGGAGCTTAAGATATGCAATACAACAGTGAAGGATGACATGAGAGGCTAGGTCCTTTAGCTAAACTCCACTGAAAAAAGGAGCTTCATCTAACTCATGATGAAATGGCATCCTTGAAGAAAAGGATGATAAAGATAAGGGAATCCCATGAGGCTCTAAGGGTTGAGCTCTTAGTTGCTAGATAAAAAGCCTATAGCTCTCATGCGAGGATAGAGGCTTTGAGAAGCTCTTCTGAGGAGTTTTAGAAGATGTTTAGAGGGTTTGCAACATTAACTGAGATGATTGGGGACAAGACTTTCCTTTCCATGTTTAACTTATATTTCTTCAACTTGTCAAGATGAAATCAAGTGGACTTCAATGCTGTTTTCCATCCAGTGCTCGTGCCCGACTTCGTTCGATGTCTTTAATACAAGGGTTGCAGCTTCTCAATGCAAAGTCTACCTTTTCAAGAGGCCTACCCTCGATGTTTAGGCCTTATCTCTTTATTCCTTATGGCTTTGTACACAACCTCAGTCCTGTAAGGGTTTTTTCATTCTGTAATGAATATTTCTTTTAAAAATTTAAAGCCTCTTGATAAAATTATGACTTCTCTAAGTACTCTATATCATTGTATCCTTAGGCAACTTAGATGGGTCTAACACCTATACTTAGAATTTTTTATATATAAATTTGGTCCAATTCCCATATGCAGCTTACGAGTTAGACTTATGTAGTCTAGATGGGTCCAACGACCATACTTAATAAAATTTTCATCTAGATTTGTTGAAATTTAGAGGTATTTCATACATAGTCTGAATGGATCCATTTCCCATAGACTATTGACAATTATAATAGGGGACATTATAATCATTTTCCATGGGATATTTGCAGGTAGTCTGGATAGGTCCAACACCCATACTTAGAAAAAAATAATTTAGGAGTAACTTTTATAGGTAGTTTGTATGGGTCCAACATCCATACTTAGAAAAAATTTCAAATTTTGATGAGATTTGAACTTTATCTATCCTTCATAGATGGAACTCGCCCTCTACCTGGAATTGAGTGGAAATATTGGTTGCAGGTATACCCAATTATTATTTGGTTGTAATTTAGGAATTCATTTTCCTTTAATCTAGTTATCCATTAGAGTATCCTTAGCGAATTGGTGAGAGGCCTTTAGACATTGCCTGAAGAATGGTCTAGTTTAAGACTGCATTGGAGAATGAAGGATCCAAAATCAACCCCTGGTGAATTGGTGAGAGGCCTTTAGGCATTATTTGAAAAATATATTAGTCCAAAACTGCATAGGAGAATTTTATATCCTCCCTCGGCTTATTTTCTTATGTCCTCTCTCCTTTTCTCTTCTTATTTTCTTATGTCCACCCTATGCTTCAATTGAGTTTTTTCTCTCTTAGCTGAATTTGAGTATTTTATATCCTCTCTTATTATTTCTTTAAGGCTCACTTTATTTTTATTTTTACTTTTTAAACCTGTGGCCTCACATGGTTTATTTGTCTCGACTTTGCTTTCGCTTTCTAGCTTTAATTTGTCTTGTTTAAGCCCTCAAAACTTTTTTCTTTAACAACTTTTGCCTCCAACAACATTATATGAAAATAGTAGACGATAATAATTTACGATAAGCATGCCTTACTAACCAATTCCATACATTCCAAAGTAAAAACAAATCAACGGTCAAGAAAATAGAATAGAAAAAATAAAACTTTGGATTTTCAGGAATGAACTCTCTTTTGTTTTTAAATCTCTGTCTACCCACCAAAACTTGTTTGATCAGCTACATAACTTTAACCTACCCATGACATCTTGCGCAAACGTGAATCAAGAAAATGTTATACTTTTTTCATCATAAACTGTACAAGAAACCTAGCTAAATCTCTTTTTTACTCACAATATTGACAAAATTGAAGGATCAAACTTAAAAACCCTTATGTCTAATTTCTCAAGTTGATGAAAACCTCATGAGCGACAATCGTGTTTGTGAATTTGCTCTCGTATATGCAAAATATTTTTATTTTAAAGAGATTACCCTCGACAACTCCACCTATCAGTAGTGGAATGTCCTGAGCACTTGTTGATCATTGTATAGTATCACCTTATCAAGAAAAAACTAAATGTTAGATCATTTGAGAAAACATAAGGGAAAGAGGGAAATAAAGAAAAAAAATTGCAACACTGGAGCATATTAAGTGTTAAAGAATAATATAAATCATATCTTGGGACCTCACCTAACAGCTTAAGCTATTGGGTTGAGTTGGTTCTTTGACATGGTATCAGAGCTTTGATGACTAAGCGGTCATGGGTTTGAATCTCACCATCGCTATTTATTTGATAAAAACTAAGCATAAAGTAGTATGAGCCCGTGCAAGTTTCAAGCCCTAAGTGCTTTCATTTGAGAAGGTATGTTAGAGAATAATATAAATCATATCTTGGGACCTCTCACCTAACAGTTTAAGTTATTAGGTTGAGTTGGTTCTTTAATATTAAGAGACTTGTAATGCTAGCCATATTATAGTTTTAAAGATTTTTGAGAAGGTAAAATAAAATAAAATATAGAGGATGCGCAGAGATGATACTAAACCAAAAAGATTTCAAAGAAGTTAACCACCTCATTTGATTTGTTCTATGTTACTTGAAATGTCAGCAACACAATTAAAAATCTTGAATTCATGCTTCTAAGATTAATGCATAAAAATCAGATATTGTGTAACATTTTGGAGAAGACGAAATTCTGTCTAAATTAGCATACCTTTGTTAATTAATTGTGGAAATAACATCTTGATATACAATATTTTTCATGAACTGGAAGGCTTTCTTTCATGTTAGCAGGCCTGGAATGTTTAGAAAATCAAAACAGTGACGTTGATCGCAAAAGCATCAAAATCCTAATTTGCGAAATTGTATATATTATTGTTTCAAGGCATCTGAAACTTATTTGAAATTCCCAGCAGGCAGTTTCATCATTGCTTCATCAACTATGCTTTCATATATAGCCGGCGCATTTGAAACGAAAAGCATCGATGCATAGTAACTCCATTTCTGAACCAAAGAGGTATTGGAATTCTTCTTATTTGATCGCGACTGTTGTGGGTTGCCACCCTTTCCGAATCTTACTGTTACTCTCACACACATATGGTTGTAATTGAGCTGGTAGGGTTACTAGATGAATAAATACATCAAGACCACATCCCTAACCAGCCCCCATTGGAGAAGTTGGCAATTTTGCCTGTTTGGTTCAGACCTAGCTAGCCTTTTAGTTTTCTAACAGTGGGGCACCCTGTTGAAAGTAAAGCAGATGCGGTATAATATCGATACACTAATGCAAGTTCAGAAACTCAAAAATAAAAAGAAAATATATTTTTATTAAGTGTTTTTATCTGAACTCTCTTTTCTAACAATGGAGCACTTTATTGAAAGTAAGATAGGTGTGGTATAAGATGAATACAGCAATACAAGTTGAAAAACTTAAAAAAAAAGAAGAGAGAAATATAATGTTTCCTTTTAAACTCTCTTTTCCAACGATAGAGCACTCAGCCTCTCATAAACCCACATAAACAATCTTTACTCCATGTGCTTTTGGTCTATATTGGCAAGGACATAAATTAGAGATCAAATGAAATTATTGGTGAGGCCCATTTGCACATTCCACACATAACATTCATTCAATTAAGGTTGCATGTACAGAGGGGGGTCTCTAACAAGACAGGACTTCCAATGGAAGATCATGTCAAGAATCTCTAGCCTTCTTAGAATATGGTCAAAAATACCAAATCTGTAATGTCTGTAATGGAACAGTCACAGAGGTTAACAGAAACTCTCTAAGAGAATTGATCATTGGTTCATTCATATTTTATCAATCACTGACGTTCAAAGTGGAACAACGTAAAATGCCGTGAAACACAAGTTACCTTTTAATTGAGAATGTTCAGTCATTAATCTTGAAAGACAATGATGGAAACCTAATAATACTGCACAGGCTACTGATCCATATAATGGCATCCAGTATCATTTTATGTTCAGCAAGGCTAGACCACAAAACTATAATTGCAAGCAGTGTCAAAGCTATTAATTGACAACCAAACTAAAATTCTCTGCGATGTCCAAGATTTTTGGAAAGTTCAAACTTCAAAAGAACCACCTCGCTTGTTTGTGGAAAGTAATGCGAATAGAGGGCAACTCTACACTAATTACTGTTAATTACTACATGTCGAAGTGCGGATTAATTAAAGCACCAAAAATGCTTCTTAGTTAGTGGTTCTGCAACTGCATCAGCTAGTTAATCTTCTAGCAGCAGACGAGTTTTTTGAAAATTTAGATCAATGCTTGCCACTTGAAATTCCCCATCAGCATATAATCCACAAGCAGTACTATTTCACCTTCTATTGTGATTTTATACGCATATTCGTAGTCTTCTCTCTTTTTCTTGGTGGAACAATCTGGTCCTGGCCTTCTGTACTGCCAAGCTGTTTGGTTGGCTCCACTCACTGTGTTGAAACATGAATAACCAGAATGCTTGACTAGGATCCAGTCCTTCTGGCGCATTTTCCAACCGTGTCAAACACAGCCAGCATTAGTTACTCTATAAAGAAAAACTAGCTTTACAAATGAAAATACGTATGACGCAAGTAATGTTGGTGAGATGTTATTAATTTCAGAATCTTTTTAAGCGCCAAAAAGGTTGAAAAGGTGAATCGAAATTACAAGCCCACGTCCTGGTGACCTATATATATATATGATTTGTCAAGATATTATTGAGAGAAAGTCAATCAAGCAACTTTGAAATTGAGTTGCACATCACTTTGAATTTGTTGGTTTTTCGATGTTGGTGTTGATAAGCTAGTAAGAATTGTTACAGAGATGAACTAGAAGAGAACAGAATTAAAGAAAGATGCTGCAATGCAGAGGAAGAAGAAAATGTTTCTGTGTATTATTCATTGTTTACATTCCTAACATTGTTACATTCATTTTATATCAACAAAAGGTGAGAAGCTTGGTTACGTATTCTATTCAGCAGTAACAGAATTCAATAACTGTTTAACTATATTAACAAACTTACTAACCATTATATTCTCTATTCTCTTTGACAGGTGGCTGAAGTAGAGGTGGCTGAAGCAGAACCTTTGATATCTTAACATTCCTCCGCAATCATATGCTTGGAGGAACAAAGCATAAGATTGGAACAGTGACGCCGAAATAAAAGAGTGGACAGACCTTTAGTTAGTATATCAACAAACTGATCTGCAAAAGAATATGTTATTGAAGCCATAGAATCTGGAAACATGGACCCTACGAGTATACTTGAGCAGATTGAGCTTCAAATTGCTAATGTTAAGGAGGAATCTTTTAGTAGGAAAGAAATACTAGAAAAGGTTGAGAAATGGTTGACTGTATGTGAAGAGAAGAGCTGGCTTGAGGAATATAACAGGGATGACAATCGATACATTGCTGGGAGAGTGCTCATTTGACTCTCAAGCGTGCTGAGAAAGCTTGCAATTTGGTTAATAAAATGTCAGGTATGGTGGAGGCTTTGGCTTCCAAAACCATGACATGGGAAAGCGAGAGACATTGAATTCTTATATGATGGTATCCGCCTTCTTTCTATGCTTGAAGAGTACACCATATTACTCCAGGAGAAAGAGGAAGAAAGACGGAGTCAGCGGGATCAGAAGGAACATTTTTAGAGCGCAACAAATAGAAAAGAAAAGAATCAAAGATTGAGAAGGAAGTATCTTGCAGGAAGTTGAAGATTTAAAGAAGAATTTTTTTTTAGTTTGACAATATATCAAACATATGATAGGCAGATTGATTATTATGAAAGAATTGGTTTAATTAGGTGATAATAATACCAGAAACAGAGATTAGCAAGATATTAGAAGCTTTGAAGTTGAGAAGTAGTCATCATTTTTTAGAGTTCAAGAGACAAAGAGGAAAAGAATCACAGATTTGAGAAGAGAGTTGAAGAAGAATTTTTTTTTCTTCAGTTTGACAATATATCAAACAGATGATAGGCAGATTGATTATTATAAAAGAATTGGTTTACTAAGGTGATAATAATGCCAGAAACAGAGATTAGCAAAATATTAGAAGCAGAGAAATCACAGGATCACAAGATATTAACAATCTTAAGCTCTGATACCATGATAAGCTAGCAAGAATTGTTACATAGATGAACAAGAAGCGAACAGAATTAAAGAAAGATGCTGCAATGCAGAGGAAGAAGAAAATGTTTCTGTGTATTATTCACTTTATACATTCCTAGCACTGTTACATTTATTTTATATCAACAGAAGATGAGAAGCTTGGTTATGTATTCTACTCAACAGTAACATAATTCAGTAACTATCTAACTATTTTAACAAACTTGTTAACTATTATATTCTCTATTCTCTTTGACAGGTGGCTGAAGCAAAGCCTTTGATATCTTTACAGGTGTTGTAAGTGCTTGGAATTGGAGAACATGATAGGAGAAATGGCTTGAAAAATGTATGGTCAGAACACAATTGGCAAGTGCTCGAGCATTTTTCAGATCAACTACCTTCGAAGGTAGGTACGTAACATCCAAGAACCGCAGAGTTCAGTGTAGAAACCTTGATTAATATTGCATTTAATTAGATTGAGCAATGATGCAGATTGAGAATGTAACACATGAATTGGAAATTCCAACCTCCTGCTTAAAAGGTATGATCGATCCATATTAATTAGCCATTCCGCAGAACAAAATTAGACCAAGCATGATCCCAGGAATGCCCATCAAGGAATATTTGAAGAGGTTCAAAATTTAATGCGAAGTTATGTCTCATTCCTTGATGGATTCACTGATAATGATGGAAACCTAATCATAACGTGCTGAGAAAGAAAGTTATGGCATGCATATAGAAGGCAAAACTAAACCACAAATCAAGATTACACTGTCAAATCATGGTAAAGCGTCCATATCCGGAGGATAGTCTTTACTGTTTAGTATATTACGATAAATTCATCATAAAAAAGAAGAAGAAGAAGCAGAGGAAGAAGAAACTAAAGATAAGTTTAAAGGATAAATCATATAGTATCACAGCCTATAGTTTATTATCTGTTTATAATTATAGATATTTCGGTCTAAATCAATTCAACCATGGTATCTAATAAGGAAGTTGCAGACACATTTTGTTTGAGGAGATAAAAAGGTTGATTAGCCAGAGTTAATCATAGTCACAGCCATAAAAGACAGGTTGGTGCTGGATCCTCAGTTTGCTCTCCATTGTTGATGTCCTTGAATCAGTCCAGGAATGAATAATTATGTTTCCACCATGTCTATCAACAACATAAAAACCAATTTTTTTCTTCATTATTAAGGTTGTCGTAAAGTGAAACAATGCTAGAGAAATAATCTAATCTATTTTATCATTTAATTATCTGTTAAATCACAAGTGAACTAACTTGGTGATGGAATCTTTTGGCTTCTGAAAAGCGTGTCTGCATAAAAGGACAAATTAAAGGTTATATATAGTATAGAAAGTTCATCAAGACAACAACACTTCCATGTGGGATTCATTTGTCAATCACAAATCATAGGGATAAATTAGTAACCAATCGCTTAAAAAACATTTAGGCATTTCTAACATAAATAATAGTAATAACTTTAGATCTTATCTGTAGATCAAACTGAAATGTTCTAAAATATGCTATTTGAAAATGTTTATAGCCTAGGTCTCAGTCTAACTACAAGGAAATAAAAAAAAAAAAACAAACAGTCCTATTGGAAGAGAAACAACACAAAAAACCAAATGAAATCAGAACTTAAACGGATCAAGCCGAAATACATTCGTGATTCCTAAAAAAATCGGCACTTGAATACCAAAATGAAGAATTCAGGTTTCTGATCTAACATACAGCAAAGTAGAACAAATATCATAGGATATCTTTCCAGATAGACTGTTTTTCTCAAATATCAAATTGTTCTTGATATTTTATATAGTCTAAATTTTGATTTGTTATTTTGATTTAGCTCTTATTTTAACTTTATCTAGTTATTGAATTTTTTAGAGTGTTCCACCCACCTTGTTTGTTATAGCGTCATCAAGATAACATCATTCGAGTTCGTGAACCTGCCCAAATTTTGCTAAGAAGAAGCTATTTAGAAATGTTTTTTATTTTTTTTAGCTATTTTTATATTATTTTTCTAGTTAGATTTTGAATAACTTGTAAGAGGCTCGTAGTTTACATTTCAAGAGTACCTCCGCACGAGATATTTAAAAATTCTTTTAACAATACCAAGTTATTTTTCAATAAGTAGCTTGAAATCATACTTAGATATCTTTAGATAACAACCTCTTTACTATTTTTATCTTTGTCCGCTTGTTAGAGAATAATATAAATTATATCTTGAGACCTCACCTAACAACTAAAGTTTTTGAGTTGAATTTGTTTTTTAACAGTTTATTATGCTTGAATTGTTTTACAAAAATTCCAATGTTCAGTTTGTTTAATTTAATATAAGAGAAAGAACTTCATTAATTTTCATCTCAAATCCCATATACATACACAGCTCAAATTATTTGCATACAACTTCATTAGACAGTCTAGTTCCAGTGGGCCATTTTTAAGTTTGATATATAATCCAGCAATGCATATATATTACCTGGTTTCAGCATAACATATGCTCCTACATGAAGGGGTACATTGCTTAATTTTCTTCTATTTATAGCTTAATTTTCTCGTCTTTTAGGAAAGAAGAAAATTATTGAAAACAATTTCATAATTTAATTGAAAATTGATTAATTCCTCAAAAAAAAAAAGGAATGGCTGGGATAAAAAATAAATTTGGTTTATTCATAGTGAATTACGAGGGCGGTTTCATATCATATATATTAAAATATATCTTTTAGTTGTATCTCATGTGCTTCGGAATCGAGGAATCACATGGTCATAAAGGCCTATTTTAATGGACTGAAGTTTAAAAGTTGTAAGATACACTTTTCAACAAGTAAATGAAGTTTTAAAGTTAGTTGTATGATATTTTACAATAAATAAACACAAAAACATTTAAAAATAATTTTTTAAAAAAACATATTTTATGCAAAACAAATTAAAAAAACAACTTAAAAAATCCGACTTTCATTGTTCAACCTATCACAAGTCAATATAGATTCACTACAATTTTTTTTTTCCATTCTTTTTTCTATTTTCCTTGATTTTTGCTCCTTGCCCTTTAGTTTTTCAAATCAGCCATTTGACTTCTTTTTCCTTTTGATTTAGTTTGTATTTTTTTAATTACTATTTATTTATTTGAAATAATTTATATAATTTGAATTTTATTTCAATTTCATTCTTATTCAATTTTTTATTTGTCAAATTTGATACTCATTATTTTAATTGTTATTTATATAATCTGAGATAATTTTCAGAATTGGTTTTTTTCTTACGATTTTGTACTTAATATTTTTTTCCTATCAGATTTCATCCTTATTTTTTTTATTGTTATTTTTTTTTGCTTTAATTTTTTTTTAGATTGATATTTTTTTCTTCGATTTTATCATTCAACATGAAATTGGTTTGGATTTGCGATTATTGGTTAAGCTCGTGTGTAGGATTTCATAAGTTATAAATTTGAGAAATTAGCCTAGCTTTAGAAGATTCAGTTGTGCTTGCTTAGGATTTTTTATTATTTTTTTAAACTAATATTTTTTTTCAATTTCATCCTTCCATATTTATTGAATTGGAGATTGAGTTCTTTTTTTTTTATATGCTTTTTACATCCTTTTTTATATCTTTTTTGTTTAATTTAATTTAGTTATCTTAGGTCTTTTTGTTCTTTGTTAAATTTATTGTTTTTTAAAATAAATTTTATTTTTGAATTAAATAGAATTGATTGATTGAATATAATCACAAGATGCTTACTTCATTATGTTTTGTTTAGTTTGCTTTTCCAGGTAAGTGCTCTAGTGACCAATGCGACTTTTTATGGTGTCATTATGTAGCCTTTTGTGGTGAGATTTGAACTATTTTGACGAACTCTTTTGATGGTGGGTGATGTCCCTAGTGGAGTAACGATGAGTATCTAGTGGACTTTTTTTTGGTCCTTTTGGGTATAATATTGACGGCTCATTTTTTTTAGTTAATTATTGTCAAATATTTTTTTTTTCGCTTCCTTTAGTTTAGATCTTAAATGCTTTCATACAAGATTTTATTTTCTTTGCATTTAGAGAGAAAGTCACCAGATAATAAAAAAAATAAGAGAAAATTATTGATTCTTCATATTCCAGTAATAGAAAAGAATGAATTTTGTATCAACAGATTCCATTCGACGAAAAAAGTTTCATTAAAGTATTTTGAACCTGTATCATACTAGAAAAGGTGTGTTTCTAGGTTAATTGGGTTGAAATACGGTTTATTAGGTCCACAAACCCCTCTCCCCAATTTTCCAACCGCCTCTATACTAGTCGAATTCTTTACAGGGTGATGACATGATGCCTGATGCAAAGAGTAACATATCATTTTTTTTGTTTTTTAAAAAATACATTGTTCCCTCAAATTGAAAAGAAAGGGCCCTAATGTGTGGGTCAGCGCTAGCAGGTCCGCGCATTTAGGCTTATTTTTTAAGGCTTAAGCACTAGACCATATACACCAACCTACTTTGTTGAGCTGTTTTCTTTTCTTTTGTCAATAGTTTAGTTTTATTTATTTATTTAATTAAAAAAATATTTTCTATATTATTTTATTAAATTCTTAAAGTAATTAGAAATATATTTGGATTCTATTTATTTGTAATTGTCTAATTTTTTTATGTTCTTAAAATCATACAAATCTTTTTATTTTTTAATTAGAAAATATTTATTTTGTACACCTCAACATAATCATTTTTTTTTGTCTAGATGGTTTCTTTCCTGCGAGCTTTAATTTTACATATCATATTATTAAATAAAATATTGCCTTAAAAAAGTTATTAAACTCAATCGAAACCATGACTTAAATTGCGAGTTTGATAGTATAACAAAAATGACTTGGGTTGCTTCAAGATTATGTCATCTTAATATATAAAAAAAGCAAAATCTTGAAATATATTTTTTAATCAAGCCAAGTTTTGAACCGTCATCTCTTTTTTGGATTGATTATCTTTATCTATGCATGTATTTTAACTTCATGACTTAGTATTTGGATAACATTAGAATCTTTTTTTTTGTTAAACATAAGCATTAGATTTTGAATTTGAGATTCGATGTTTTTTACTTATTAAAAAAACATGTTAACAATATTTAAATAATTTAATTTTTGCATTCTTAAAATTTTACTTTGAGTCGTAGCATAGCATAGGGTAGGTCGCCACTGATCTAAGTACTTCATAAGTAAATTATCAATTAAGTTATATTCACAAACTAATAACATAAGTAAACTCATTTACTAACCAAGGTAAATTTTAAAAAATACTTCGAACTTTTCTATATCAATCCAACTTACATGGTTAATCAAAAGAAGGGAAAAAAATAAAGTACCATAATTTATTTAGGGCAAATGTATTAATTGTTACCAAAATCTCATTTAGCCTCCTTTAACATAAAACAAGAAATAAAAAAATCATATTCAGAAGAAAATTTCTACTAACATGTTTTGCAAATTACAAATGAAGGACAAAAGAATTCAAACATGCAAAAACACATCTTTAATTTAATTGTCATTCTAAAGAACTAAGAATTCAATATGTTCGAGTGATTAAGGAAACAAACTCGAAATCTATTATGATTTGCCTATACAGGTTCAAATGCTCTTGTTGGAGGTTGTTTATCCTTTAATTTCCCCTATCTTTTTTTAGCTACATCTTATAAGATTAGAATTATCTTTTAAAACAATTAAAAAAACCTTAAAAATATATCCTTCCCTCCCTCAGTCGATCCCCATCGTCTCCTTTTCTCTTTCATGGTTGCCTTCTTGATTCACTCAAACTTCTTCACCTCTCTCCTTTTTTTTTTGGTAATAGTCGAAAGTTTTATTAAAAAAAAGCTATAAAGATAATAACCTAACTTATATTAGATGAACAAGCAGAGGAAAGGAAAGCACAAAAGTTGTTGCATGAAATAGGGGAGCGCAACAAATGGGGGAATGGAAAAATCATAAAAAACCAACTCCTCCCCACTGAACATTCTCTATATTAAGCTCTAAAGAGCTGGAAACAAGCCTCAGCCATAAAGCAATACTTTGGCGCACCATGGAGAAACATATTTGAAGGTTAGGGGTAGCGTCATTAAAAATGATGTCATTCCGGTGAAGTTAAAGATTCCAAACAACACATGAGAAAATAAGCTGTCATGAGAGATTCTGCTGCTTGCCTTTAATTATGGAAGACCATTGGTAGCACATATCATCAACAGATTTTGGAAAAACATTGCAAAAGACTGATTAGAAAGCAGTTTCATCCATATATTTCAAGAGAAGTAGCAGTGAATAAATAGGTGACTTGAAGATTCCAAGCTCTTATTGTAGTGAATGAATAAGTGACCTCTCTCCTTTTTTCCTCTCTCCAAAACCTAAAACTCTAACCTTGTGGCCCACACTCCAACTGTGGACATCTTGTTAGAGGTCACAATTAAGAACTAAAGATATTCAATCCCTCAAACCCTCAAACTCTAACCCTCTCAAAACCCTCCATTTTCATTCATATACGTTGAGGCCTAGGCTCTAATCATGGACCTCTTGTCAGAGGTCGCTTTTTAAGCACTGAAGTATTGAATCCCTCAAATATGCCCGAAATGATAAACCAAACCCCACTAAGAATCTCCCAAGTCTAGCTCACATGATATCCTCTCTATGATACACGAGCTTTTACTTCAAGACTTATACTCCCTCGCTCTTCAAGTCCTCTCAACCCTCAAATCAGAATACCCCTACCAAGGTGACCTTAATGTATATGCTGACATCATCTTCTCTCCATCCAATAATAAATTGTTTGATGATATTGACCATCTGATTGATAATTTGGAGGAAGGGGAAGGGTGGGTTAAGTGGGGGGAGTGATAAGGGGTTGTTGAGGATGATTAAAAGATCGTTTTTCATAAAATTCAATTTTTTAGGTTTAAATTTAATTTTTATATCATTTTGATGTGTTGATATCAAAAATGATTTTTTTAAAAATAAAAAAATATATTATTTTAATGCATTTTTAGATAAAAACACTTTGAAAGACAACCGCTACCACACTTCTAAACACACGTGGTAGAGGCTGCGAGGAAGGATGATAAGTATATGGTCAAGGTGTTCTGAAAGAGAATTTGGAAGGGTTTGTAAATGTGTGTTTGGAATTGGAATATAGGGTGTTTTTTAAAACTGTTTATTAATTGATAATTAATTAAAAAAATTATATATTTTTTATTTTTTATATTAGCAATTTAAAATATCTAAAAAACATCATTTTTTTTTTTCAGATGCAAAGCAATTTAAAAAGTGCTTTAAAAAGTGCTTTGAAAAATAAGCTATGACACTAAAACAAACATTAAGGTGTTTTTCAATAACATAAAACAATTTTCCCTTTTTATTTTTAGTTTTCTTCTCTTGTCTAGTTTTTCTTTTCTAATTGAAAAAAAATATATATTCATTTCATTAACTTTCAAAATATTTTTCCTACTCATAAAAATGAAAAATCTGTTCATATTATATTATTTTTTATTTGGAGAAAATAAGAATGAAAATCATGTTCAGAATAACTTGTTTTCTGGGATATTCTTTATATATTAACATAATTTTTTTTTTTTGATCCTAAAGGTAATGTTTACTTTTTCTTTTAATGTTTGTTTTGAAAGAAAGATTTTTCAACCTAATTAAGTTGAATAACAATTTAAACAAAAAAACCTCTACTTATCTAGTTTTAAAGATGAGGAAATTCTTTTGATCGTAGACTCGCCCTCCTTTTAATGACATCCATTTTTTCAAGTAAATGTAAACATTACTTATTGCTCAACAACTCAAGCCACCAAATATGTTATAGAGCAAGTTATAGGCGGTGTTATGCAGATAACAACTGATTTAAATGTTAATTATAAAGGTAAATCTACTTTCTCAATACTTCTTTTTTTTACTTTCTTTGAAAAATAGAGTAATACTTTGTTACAGAACAAGCCCTTTTTAGCATGCTTGTTTTTGTTTTTTTAAGGGAAATATAGTGCAAATTTGTTAGCTAATCTTATTTTTAATGTGTAATGCTACGTAAAAAGAAAAGAAAGAGAGGGTGGGAGAGGGTTGCATATTAATATCAGTTAGGGTCTTTCTTCATGAAAATATTTTCTCATATTTTTTAATGAAAAAAATTGAAAAATATTTTTAATCACTAGAACAATATTATGACAATATTTCTTTACTACCAAGTCATCATTTTAATCTCATGGAAAATATTTTGTTTTTTTGTTTTTTTACTACCAAGTCCAATATCAATTAATATTATTGATTAGTATTTAAAAGTGTATTTTTATTAAGGTTTTATATCATCATTTTACACTTGAAGTATCAATAACTCCTTAACTAAAACATGTTTTATAATAACAAGTCTGATACCATAAAACACCTTTAATTTATGGTAAATATTTATCTTAAATGTAGGCCTATCACATAAATAAAAGGATTGATTGATGAGTTTAAGTACTGAAATTGAAAGGACAAATTGAGGGCCAAACTTAGAAAAAAGATGCTGGTTCAGTCCAAACTGGAACACTGTTTGGTCATCGGGTCATATCTGGAGCTATAGATCTTGGATTTAGGTTTGCTTTATATGGATGGAAAGCTAAGACATAGGCCTAAAACTTCCATGGAAGTCCAAGATTTAAAAAGGCCCTTTTCAAATCCAAATTGTAGCAACAACGGAAAAGTTCGAATCTGTTCTGCAGCCCAGACACTGTTCCGTGTTTAACCCATATCTTGAGTTATAGAAGTCCAAATGTCCTCAATGTTTTTTTCCTGGAAAGTTAAGACAAATTCCTAGAACTTTCATGGTTTAAGTCGGTTCCAATTCTGACGTTATCGATGATCTTTTGTGCAGGCAAAAAGATAAGGATTGCCACTAAGTCAAGATGTGACCATCCACTCAACAATTAGTGATCAAATCAATAGTTCTAAATTTTGGCCTATAAAAGGAGGCATTTGCCATGCATTTAGACATCTTGGTTTTCAAATCAAGATCATGCTCTTACTCTCTCTCTTTTTGTAATGCTTAAGTTTTGTTTATATTAATTTCTTGTTTGTACTTTTCATTTCCTTTCCTTTACTTAGTTAACTTATATCTTATTTATGTTTTTATATTGTTTATTTATGTTTCTCTTCTTCATTATGTTTAGCTAAGTTTATTATGTCAAGGTGAAAAGGTTACACTAATGGTGTAAGAATAAGTATAGTGTAAACTCAATATGGAATTTAATGTTTAATACTAACATGCTTTATATTTGTTATCTTGTTCACTTTTAATACTTTACTTGTTAAATGATTAATCTAGATTTATGTTGTATAACTCTTGGTACAATAAATACTTGGCACTTTCATAGCTCAAACCGTATGGTATAACCGATACTTGTGCTATGAAAGGGACTTGATTTGTTGTTAACATAAGTTATAATCATGAATGCTTGACAACATTTACAAGTATTAGCATTATTCGAATGAGATAACTAATGTAATAATGTTAATAATTTATAATCTGATTGTAACCTCCTTTGTGTGTGGTTTCCAGTTGAATAATAAGAGTTTATACTATACTTGTTTGAAATACCATTAATGGATCCTCTAACCTTGACAATTGTTTTTATCATTGTTTAATCCTTATATCAATATCACATCTCAAAACTCTCTTTATTATTATTATTATTATTATTATTATTATTATTATTATTATCGTTGTTGTTTATAATTTATATAGTTAACCTCCTTGTGGTTCGAACTCGGTCTTACTAGGTTATTTATTATTTCGAGACTCCTGCACTTGGGAGAAGACATCAATCTTTTGGTCGTATCAATTATAACTTAATCACTTCGACAACCACTACTGCCCCAATTATCATCACCATTTCATTGCCAGTCACCATTGTCAATGTCATGACATCTATCATCTTATTATCAATGTAGCCATCATTTTATCATAATCTTATCATAACCCTTTAACATCATCCCTGCAATTACTATCGTGACGTATACGACGTCGAACGACGAATCTATTTTATAAGAGTGTTGATAAGAGATTTTTGGTTTAATCATAAAATTATAATTGCTAAAAAGGGTCATAGCTTTATGTGAATTGGTTGAAACACATCAGTGTGAGGCGCTAAGGTCACGTGTTTGAACAATATTCCACCTTTTATATAAAAAAAAATAAATATTGTCCCAGACTGGCAGGCCTCCCATGTGCCCGTGCTTTGTTGTAACAAACCATAAGGTTGCCCTCCATTTTTTATCTTTTTTTTTCTTCTTTCAATTCTAACATTTGATATGATTTTTTTTATTTCCTTTAGGTTTTTAGAACCTTTTTTTTTCATTTCTTTTAATGTCATGCCTATGAATTTTTTAAAATGGCTTTTTGGTTTTTGTTTTTCGGCTTTTTTCATAATTTGTTTTTTAGTCTCATCTTTTAATATTGAGTTTTTATTCAATTTTATTATTTAGTATTGGGTTTATTATGAATTGGTTTTTGTATTTTTTATTATATAATAAAGTAAAAAAAATAATCTGAGTTTTAAGTTTTTCAGTTTGACTAGAGTGAACCTAAGCCTATTTCTTTTCGTGTTTTGAACCTACATGGTCAACAAAGTCACGTCTGAACAACTTTCACACGATTTAATTTAAAACATGGGCTAAACAAAGAAATGGGCTAGAATTTTTCAAGTTTGAATTGTTTTACCAAGTTTAATAACAATGCAAAAACATTTCTGGTAATCTAAATATTATTTTTTACATTTAATGGTTTTTATCCAAGTCGCAGTGATATTGTGGTCATAAAACTAGTTCATCTCTTATCCTAAGTGTTTCATTATATCTTGATTCAAAATAGCTTTCATTAAGACCACTAACATGATTCAAAGTTTAAGAATAACTAATCAGCTCAACACATTAACAAAAGCTAAAATCCCTTGGAAAAACATTTCTCACCCAGACTCAGGAGCATTGTTGTAACAAACAATGCAATGATGATTTTGCTCTTCCCATTTGAAATACTTAAACTAGTTATTTGAGGATAGTATAGTTTTTGCACAAGACCCATTAGTCATTATCAGATTGTATAGGAGTAAGTAAGTCTTTTCACATTTATGATGCATAGTAAAACGATTAAAATACCCTTGAAAGAAAATATTTTAAAGTTGGCATCCATGAATACTTTCATCTTTTCATACTTAATTTTTGTGTGATAATCAGATTAGAAAAGGGGAATTTTTTTTATTTTAATAAATATAAACATAATTAAAAAAACAAAAATTAGTTGGCGCATTTAAAGTACATGCTAGCACGCTCACACACACCGCTTATTGGCAGCTAAAAATTTCTTTCCATCATGTTGGAATCTTCGCGAAATCCTCTTTCTTTTTGGGAGACGCGTGTGGTTGATGGTGGTATGGTTTGTCATTAACGATGTTTTTTTTTTCTTTCTTCCCTATTTTCTCTTTCTTCCTCCTGAAAATTTGTGTTGGACATGAAAAATTTAGAGTTGTCTTCTTATTTAAAATGACTTAAATTTTAGTCCTTTTTTTTATTTCTAATTTTGTTCCTAAGCCTTTTGTAAAATTTGATTTGTTTTTATTTTCATCATTTAATCTCAATTTGTTATATATTATTTTTTACAATTTGGTCCTCATTTTTTTAATTTATTTTTCTTTTTAATTTCACCCTTTCATCAAAAATAAAATTTATTTATTTTTATTTTTATTTTTATTTTGATTCTTATTCTTTTAATTGTTATTTTTGTTTTGTTTTGTTTTGGGTCCCTTTGTATAATTAAAATTATTTTTTCAATTTTATCATTCAATATTTGATTGGTTGAGAATTTAACTTAGTGATTTTTCCTATTAGAGTGCTTCGGTGTAATGAGTCTGATCATATATTTGAAAAGTTAACACAGGTTGACATTATTTTTTTTTTACTTATTTTTTCCAGCTTTCATCATTCAACTTTTTTATTGAAAAAATAGGTTTGGTGATTTTTTTTTTATTTTTTTCCCTATCAGATTATCCCGATCTCATGTCTCAGCCACGAGTTTGACTAAATAACATAGGTTGACTCAACCTTAATTACCGAGGTTACAAGTGTTTCATTCAAACTAGGATTGACTCAGGCCATGTTTTAGGTCATTTTGTTTTACCTAATTTCAACCTCTCATATTTAATGGGCTTGGAGTTGAATTACATAATTTATCCTATTTTAGAAAAATATTTTTTTCACAGGTTATTATGATCTCTCTCTTTAAAAAAAAAATTGGTTTATTGTCTATTTTTTATTATCATCTAATTAAAATAAAACAAACTTGTTCACTATAGTCGGGTCTATGACCCGAGTTACATATTTTTATTCCTTATTTTAAAGTGTGTTTATTGTACTTGAATATTATTTTTTACCAAATAAAAAAATAGAAATTCAGCCACATAGCATAATGCGAGTCCATACCTTGTTTTCTTACTATTTGAGGTAAAAGACTAAAAGTATTTACGCATCATATAAAGTTTGTCACAAGGAACATCGATGTGAACTATTAGGTAAAAGGTTAAAAAAATAGGGAGTTGTTATTTAGTTTTTCAGATGTTCTAGATAAAAAGCTGGTTATAAAATAGAAAAGATGATCATCACCTTATATATTCTATTTAAAGTAAATTACATTGTTGTTTGTTTTTAATGATAATGGTAGTCTAAAGATACCCTTTATTGTGGAATACAATAAAAATTCTAAAAAATTTAAGTTTTTGGATTAAGATGATTTTTTAACTTAACATTAAAGTCTTACTAACCAAATAATTACAGGTTTAAATTATATTATAACATTCTTATGTTAAATAATCAATATAAAAATCATTACATTAATCTCATTTAATAATTTAAATTTTTAAGTAAAGATAACTTTTTAATAATTGACCACATAATCGAAGGGCATTCAATTTTTCTCATAGTTTATTTTTATGAAATATCATTACTCTTAAAAGAAAGGTAAATTGTTGTTAATATAAAGAAATAGTTAATTCAGCTAATCAAATGTATTCCTAATTCACATTTTTCTTTTTCTTCTTTCTTTAATGTTTAACATAAAGGATAACAATTTAATGTATACAGACGCTAATAAAACTACAAAAACACAAAAGTTTCAATGAGCGAAAAGGGTTACAGATATCAACCATAAATTCACAGTTTTATTCTATAAAAAATGAGTGTATGGTGGCTACCCCCCAAGAGGTATACAAACCTTTAAATAGGCTAGAAAACTCTATCTCTAATAGAAAACAACTTAAAGTCCAAAATATAAAGGAAATTAAAACATGATCCAATAGAAAAACTTCTTGTAGAACCATCTCAAAAACATTTGAGCATGATCCAACGATCAGATCTTTTATTATCACAATTTTAAGCTACTAACCAGGTTTGACGCAACCTAACCTTTTTTTTCAGCTTAGATTTGTCTTATTGGTCTATAAAAGCATTTGCTAAGCTATCCTTATAGTTTTTTTTAGTCAAATCAGCATCTAGTTGTGTCAAATTCTTATCCGAATACTCATAACCTTCAGTTTCTACAGTCCAACTACATCACAATAGATATGAATGTATCATGTTTTAAGTATATTCAAATTCATATTCAAAATAAATATTCATACCTTATCTAATATTTATCGGATAAGAAATTTAAATAATTATACCTAATTTATTAAGTTTTGGATAACTTGAGTACTAATTATTTTTATTATTCAACATAAAAAAAGATATATGTTTGTGTGGTGAAATTATAAATATTATACTTGTATATCTATATAATTTTAATATTATATAGATTTGGATTTCATAATATTTATATATATTCATTACTCATCAAGTAATAATTTCAAATCTCTAGACCCAGCCCGAAATATTGACTATCCAAATAAAAAATCCATCTATCAAGTAAATACTCATCGAGTTAAATTATCACCGAACTTTTTATTGGAAGAGAGTGACTAGAAAAAAACACATTTGCATAGCGAATATGCATTTCCAACCATTAAATGTTATTTCAACATCCACTCTTTCTTGTCTTTTTTTAGTTCGCAACAATAAATAAAAAATTTACTTTTTATTTTCTTTATATATATATATATATTTCATTTATTCTATATTTGTATTTATACTAGTTTTCTTTATTTGTTTTCCTACTTAGAATTCAGTTATTTATATCAAGATTTCTCTCTAAGAAAATAAAGACTTAAGTTTTCAATTAAATTTGTAGCAAATTAACAAGACAAACCACAAGTCACATCCAATATTCACTAGATAAAAATAAATAAAAAACACTAGATAATTAAAGACTTAAGTTTTGATTTTTTCGGAAAGGAAAAGTAGTTCTTGTCTGATAATGAATATTTGTATCACATTAAAAAAAATCATAAATATTTGTTAAAATTGAGAAGAAAAAAAGAGCCAATAAAAAAATTAAATAAAAACCGAACAGGATGAAATTTGTAGAAAAAAATAAAAGTACAAAAAAAAATCTTAGGTATACAAGTCTGGCCTAAATGGCCCAACATGTCTAGGCCTACGCACTTTGATTGACTTTTTTTTTTATAAAGTATACGACATGTTGTCTTTCCTCATATTTTTTTAAAAAGATAAGTAGACGACGTGACACCTGCTTCTCCTTAATTCCCGACCATTTAGATAATTGAAAAATCAAGAATGGTGAATGTTTTTACCTAAAAACTTATTTTGACCCAAAACACCTATAAAACATTCCATATACCTTAACGAACCCGTATATAATTTCAAATAACTAAAAAATCACTAAAAAAAAAAATCCTTAAATCAAAACTAAAAAGATTTTCCAAGCTCAGATTTATGGTAGTGCTAAAGAACACTTAGGTGAAACTCTCATGATCGAATGGACCTTATTGACATCAAAATCAATTTTTTTCATAGATAAAATTGAAGTCAACCAAGATTTTCTCTCTGTACAATCGAAATTCGATCACTTTCTCTCCCCTATCTCAAAATATGGATTGAAAAATAAGAACAATAAAGTTTTGTACCACGATTGAATTATTAAAGGACCAAAATGTTATAATTTTAAAAGTAAGTGGACCAAAATGAAATTTCCCCCTATTTTTAAATATGCCACCCTTTTTTCTCCATGTTTTACACTTTGGTCCATTCTTTTGCAATTTTATCCCTCCTTGACAATTCTTGATAAATTGGTAATGGATCTTGCATAAAAGGATGCAATTGAAGAAAACAATGTTTAAGGACTAAATTATAAAAAAAAATTATTATGAATTGTTATTGTAAAAACACCATGCATTTTAATATCTTTCTAATCTAATAATTACTAATTTATAATAGAAAAAAGGTTTTAGTGAAATGATGGAAGTCAAAATATAGGTTTT